>Ga0307408_100000207_pt1 | contig 63271 bp, 51 predicted proteins | sample 322Cmetagenome_FD_202116 | JGI IMG/M metagenome (GOLD analysis project Ga0307408, IMG submission 202116) | Maize rhizosphere microbial communities from greenhouse at UC Davis, California, United States - 322HYB-C-3 | ecosystem: Host-associated > Plants > Roots > Rhizosphere > Soil | place... | reverse complement strand
AAAAAAAATAATGCTTTTCAATGCTATACAAAAGATGGAGGTTGGCCCTCCGGAGGCGGCTTACAGGAGCAGCCTTCAAACCACCCTGCGGTGCTTCAAAGACAATGTTGAGGTATTGAGCGGTCAGGGAAAAGGCATCAGAAAGGTGTCAGGTAAGAGTAAAAGAGATGAACGAAAGTGCTCCATTGATGAAGTGTTCGAAAAAGATAGTTACAGTCAAAACTATTACGATCTACGGTGTAATAGGAAAAGTATAGCGGTCACCTGTTTACTGGCTATATGGCAGTCGTCATTAAAATGGCATGACTTCTACTCAGGCTTTTGTATGGAACTCGGGAACCTGAGCATAGATGCTGGCCTTTTCGTTAACCTTCCTCCTGCGGAGTGGGGAAAAGACAAAGGGAAACAGACGGAGTACCGATGCTATGTTCAGGGGCGGACTAACCCGTAGTAGCGAGGAAGTTTCTGTAATGGAAATGGAGCCAAGGGGTTAGGTTATACAGTTGATTTTTGTTTAACAACTCAAAGAGGATGATTAAAGAAGAAAAGGCAAAATCAATACCAGTTACAGAGCTGATGGTATGGGATGCCTACAAGAAAGTAAAAGCGAACAGGGGAAGTGCAGGAATTGATAGGGTGAGCCTGGAAGAATTCGAGGCTGACAAACTCAAACAACTGTACAAAATCTGGAACCGGCTTAGTTCAGGTAGTTATTTCCCACCCTCAGTTCGGGCAGTAGACATTCCAAAGAAAGATGGAAGTACAAGGAAGCTAGGTATCCCCACGGTAGGAGACCGGGTAGCCCAACAAGTAATTAAGAGTTATTTGGAGCCCCGGTTGGAAGCTTGTTTTCATTCCAACTCTTATGGATACCGACCATTGAAAAGCGCCCATCAGGCAGTAACAGCAGTCAGGGAAAATGTGCGGAACTACCCTTGGGTAGTAGATATAGATATATCGAAGTTCTTTGATAAGATGTCACACGAGTTGCTGATGAAAGCATTGGAAATACACGTAGGAGAATCGTGGGTAAAGATGTATATCCAGCGCTGGCTTGAAGCTCCGATGGAAGAGAAGAATGGTGAAAAGGTAAACAAAGAAGGAATGGGAACACCTCAAGGTGGAGTGATCAGTCCCTTACTGGCCAATTTGTTCCTGCACTATGTGCTGGATAAATGGCTAGACAAAACGTATCCCAAGCTAAGTTTCGTTCGCTATGCAGATGATATAGTTATACATTGCTTTAGCGAAGAAGAAGCCAGGGAAGTTCTGGAAAAGGTAAAGGAACGGCTTGAAAGCTGTAAGCTGTCGGTGAATGAAAAGAAAACAAAGCTTGTTTATTGTCAGGATCACCGCAGACAGAAGAAAGATTACCAGGTAAAGTTCGACTTTCTGGGATTCAGTTTTCAGCCTCGTATGACACGCTTAACTAAAGGAGGAGTGTTTCTTGGATACGACTGTGCCATAAGCACAGACTCGGAGAAGCGCATAGTAGAAACCATAAGGCAAAGCAACTTTCAAAGGTGGACCAATGCCACCATAGAAGAAATCGCCTTAGAGTTTAACCCTCGTTTTCGAGGATGGATTAACTACTATGGGAAATTCAGGAAACACAAACTCGGCCGGATATTTCGACGGTTCCGCTTTCATTTAATGAAATGGGTACTGAACAGGTATAAGAGCTTTAAGACCAGTAAAAGGAAAGCTTACAATTGGATTAAGGAACAGAGGGATAAAAAGCCCCATTTGTTTTACCATTGGCAAGTTCTTAAAGTCCTATGATTTGTATAACAGGAGCCGTATGATGGGAGACTATCACGTACGGATCTGTGAGCGGCTGAGGGGGAAGTGCCCTCGGTCTACTCGACTCTTAAGCGTAGCGTGACTACGGATTAACAAATAGAAAGGAGCCTCCAGGCTCCCCAAACAGGAAGGGCAAATTGGCAAAAGGGAGTCTGGAGACTCCAATCCATTAACCAATCCGTAGAGACGCTATCGCTTAACTCTACGGACAGAAGAGCTTGGGCTTTTAGGCCCCGCGGCTATGAGCGGACCCAAGTTGAGCAGAAGTAGGATTTCATTATTACGTACAAACGCAAACTGAAGATCGTTATAAAAAATTACCCTAATCTGCTCGTCAAAATCTTGCATAAAATCAGCAGTAATCAAGCCTCATAAACTCAAAATAAACCGTTTAAACGCCTAAAATGTGAATTGAAAAGTGTAGCAATTTTCAAATGGTAATATTGTATAATACATAGAAAAAATGCTACAACATCAGCCATCATTATAGCTTAATTTTGTAATACGATTATAAATCTGATCATAAATAGTAGCGTAAAGGTGTTTAATTATTGATTTCCTTCGTAAGGAATTGTCGTTAAGATTCTAAAACCATCCGTTTACTACAAGAATTATTTAATTGTGAGATACTTTAATCCAAAATATTATCATACCGTAGGTTTGCTTGCAGTGTTTGTGCTATCCCAGTTTTCAGGTATCGCACAAAACAACAAGGCTCAAAAACCAGAACCTCCAGTTTTCGTAACTAAGGAAGGTAAATTTCAATATACTCCTGATGATCAGGGAAACCGAATTCCTGATTTTTCTTACGCAGGATATAAATCCGCCAACGAAGCCATTCCAGATGTTGCTGTAAAAGTAACAGTGCCTCACAAAGCAGGCGATGCAACTAACAGAATCCAGTCGGCTATAAATTATGTAGCATCTTTGCCTTTAGACAAAAAAGGCTTTAGAGGCGCCGTGTTATTGGAGAAAGGCACTTACCAGGTGGATGGAGCATTAAAAATTAATGCATCAGGCGTGGTTCTTCGCGGTAGCGGAGCTGGCGATCAGGGAACGGTTCTTTTAGGTGCTGGTTTGAGCCGCGAAACCTTAATTAGAGTTGCTGGTAAAGATGATAAGAAACTTTCTGCCGAAATAAAAGTAACCAACGCTTATGTACCGGTTAATTCGTTTAAACTAAGCGTAGCAAACGGGCAATCATTCAAAGTTGGAGACTTGGTTCAAGTTCGCCGCCCATCAACTAAAAACTGGATCGAAAAACTTGGAACAGATCATTTTGGGGGAGGTATAACTGCCCTGGGCTGGAAGCCTGGACAAAGAGATATCTTCTGGGACAGAAAAGTAGTAGTGGTAAATGGCAACAATTTAACATTGGATGCGCCTTTAACAACCGCCCTCGACTCGACTTATGGAGGCGGCACTGTAGCAAAGTACACCTGGAACGGCCGAATCTCTAACATCGGCATCGAAAACCTGAAACTTCAATCTACCTATAATAAAACAAACGTAAAAGATGAGGACCATCGTTGGATGGCCCTCTCTTTTGAAAATGTTGCAGATGCCTGGGTTCGTCAAGTAAACTTTGAGCATTTTGCAGGGTCTGCTGTATTTGTGCAGGAGACCGCCAAATGTATCACGGTAGAAGATTGTAAATCTTTAAATCCGGTTTCTGAAATCGGTGGACAAAGGCGCTATACCTTTTTCACTAACGGACAACAAACTTTATTTCAGCGCTTATATGCAGAAGGTGGCTACCACGATTTTTCTGTAGGATATTGCGCCGCCGGACCTAATGCTTTTGTTCAATGCGAATCTCACTTGCCTTATAGCTTTAGCGGAACTATTGATAGCTGGGCTTCGGGAGTGTTATTTGACATTGTAAATGTTGATGGCAATGCATTAAGCTACGCCAACCGTGGGCAGGATGGACAAGGTGCCGGATGGAGCGCTGCAAACAGTGTATTTTGGCAGTGCGCAGCAAGCCGCGTCGACAATTTCGCTCCGCCAACTGCTCAAAACTGGGCATTCGGTACATGGGCACAATTCCAGGGGAATGGCTTCTGGGATATGTCGAACGAGCAAATACGGCCGCGTAGTTTCTACTATGCGCAATTACAAGATCGTTTAGGGGATGTGGTTAAGCCACGTATCCAACTATTAAATATAGAAACCGAAGCTTCCAGTAGCCCCCCGGTTGAAGTTGCAATGGCATTAACAGCTCAGGCAGTAAAACCAGCTCCATTATTAAGCGACTTAATTGACGCAGCCGCAAGTCGCCAGCCGATTTTGGTAAATGCAAAAGGTGTGAAAACTATCGATCAGATTGGAGTGAAAACTCCTGTTGTTCCTGCAAAAGCGGCAGCGTTCCATGTCGAAAACGGGGTATTGCTTAGGGGAGATGCATTGGTAACCGGCAAAAGAAGAGATGTGCCATGGTGGAGCGGCTCTGCCCGTCCTTATGGTGTAGTTAACGCAAAACCGCATGTTACTCGTTTCGTTCCGGGCCGCACTGGCGAAGGTTTAACAGATGATCTGGATGCTATGAGTGATAGCCTTAAGGCTGATAATATTGTAGCTCTTGACCACAATTATGGTTTATGGTACGATCGTCGCCGTGATGACCACGAGCGTATCCGCAGAATGGATGGCGAAGTTTGGGTTCCATTTTATGAGCTTCCATTTGCACGTAGCGGACAAGGAACTGCGTATGATGGCTTAAGTAAATACGATCTTACCAAATACAACAACTGGTATTGGAACCGCTTAAAGCACTTCGCTGATCTTGCCGATCAAAAAGGTTTAGTGTTACTTCATGAAAATTACTTCCAGCATAACATTATAGAAGCAGGTGCGCACTATGCAGACTTTCCTTGGCGCCCGGCAAATAATATCAATAATACCGGTTTCCCAGAGCCTGTGCCTTACGCCGGAGATAAACGCATCTTCATGGCTGATCAGTTTTACGATATCTCTCATCCTGTTAGGAGGGAATTACATAAAGCATATATCAAAAAATGTCTTGATAATTTCAATCAGAACAGCGGAGTTATCCAGTTAATCAGTGCTGAATACACCGGCCCTTTACATTTTGTACAGTTTTGGTTGGATACTATTAAAGAGTGGGAGAAAGAAACCGGCAAATATGCAATCATCGCTTTAAGCACCACTAAAGATGTTCAGGATGCCATTCTTGCCGACAAGGAAAGAGCCTCTGTAGTTGATGTGATCGATATCAGATACTGGCATTATCAGGCGGATGGTAAAACTTATGAGCCTAAAGGCGGGCAAAACTTAGCTCCTCGCCAGCATGCACGATTATTAAAACCCAAAGCAAGTTCTTTCGAGCAAGTTTACAGAGCCGTTGCTGAGTATCGCCAAAAATATCCCGAAAAAGCAGTGATGTATTCTGGAGATGGTTTTGATGCCAACGGTTGGGCAGTGTTAATGGCGGGCGGATCTCTCCCGGCGGTTCCGACTCTATCCAAAGAGTTTTTAAATGCAGCATCAAGCATGAAGCTTGTGTCACTCCCTGGCTTAAGTCCTAATCAGTATGCATTAAGCAATAACCAGTCTTACATTATTTACAATGCTTCTTCAAACGAAGTTCAACTTGACCTGGCTAAAGGATCGTATGTGATTCATCGCATTAATCCAAAAACAGGTTCCAATCATAACGAAACAGTTAAAAACGGCGGTAAAATCAGTTTAAAGAATTCAACTTCCAATCCTGAAGTACTATGGATAAGCAAACAATAAAACACACATGCGCAGATTTTTTCTTTTAATTTCAATTTTAACCGTAGCAATGGTTGCCTGCAAAACTCAACAGAAGGAGGATAAAGGCTTGCAATTGCTGAAAGTCTCTCAAAACGGGCGCTTTCTGGTTACAGAAGATGGGGAGCCTTTCTTCTGGCTGGGTGATACAGGCTGGCTGCTTTTTAACAAAACCACCAGGGAGGAAGCGGATACTTACCTCGAAGACCGCAAGAAAAAAGGCTTTAATGTTATTCAGGTGATGGTTCTACACGACGTACCTCATTCTGTAAACGTGTATGGTGACTCTGCCCTGGTAAACTTAGACGTTTCAAAACCCGATACTACTCAGGGTAACTCTGCAACCGATTCTGCTCAATATGATTTTTGGGACCATGTTGATTACGTAGTAAATAAGGCTGCCGAAAAAGGTATTTACATGGCAATGGTTCCTGTTTGGGGCACGAACGTAAAAAATGGACATGTAAATCAGCAACAGGCTAAAGCTTATTCGGAGTTCTTGGCAAATCGTTTTAAAGATCGTAAAAACATTATTTGGTTAAACGGTGGCGACATCCCCGGCAGCGATTCTTTAGCTGTCTGGAATGTTATCGGAAATACCATTAATCAGATAGATACAGCCCACCTGACTACTTTCCACCCTCGTGGCAGGACTGCTTCTTCAGAGTGGTTTCATAATGAAAAATGGCTGGACTTTAACATGGCTCAGTCAGGCCATAGAAGATACAATCAAGATACTTCAGCTAAAGAAACCCGTCATTTTGGTGAGGATAACTGGAAATATATGGACTACGATTACCAGTTAACACCAGTTAAACCAACCGTTGATGGCGAGCCTTCCTACGAAGGAATTCCACAAGGCCTGCACGATACAACAGAGATACGTTGGGCAGATAAAGACGTTCGCCGCTATGGTTATTGGTCAGTGTTTTCTGGCGGATTCGGATACACTTACGGGCAAAATTCGGTGATGCAATTTCATGGTAAAACCGATAAGAGCAGCGCTTACGGATCAAAAGAACTTTGGTCCTCAGCAATAAATGCACCAGGAGCTTCTCAAATGGTTCACCTGAAAAACTTAATGCTTTCACGCTCTTTCCTTGATAGAGTTCCAGACCAGACATTAATTGCCGGCGAGAATGGCGAAAAGTATAATCGTTTATTGGCAACCAGAGGCAAAAATTACGCCTTCATCTACACATACACCGGAAGAAATTTCAATGTGAATTTGGGTAAGATAGAAGGGGATAAAGTTAAAGCTTCCTGGTACAGCCCTCGCGACGGAAAGACTACAGAGATAGGCGAGTTTGAAAATAAGGGCACTAAAGAATTTAACCCTCCGGGCGATGAGAAAGAGGGGAATGACTGGGTGTTGATTCTGGATGGAGAGTAGGAGGGAAGTCGGAGGTCAGAAAGTCGGAGGTCGGATGTCGGAAAGTCCGGAAGAAAGAGTACAGAAAAGTCGGATGTCGGAAAAGTCCGAAAGAAGGGTAATTAGCTCTGATGGAGATTTGGCGTTTAAAGCGCGTCGTCTTCGGACGTAACACAGGTTAATCCACTTGTCATCTCGACGATAGGAGAGAACTTAAAGCGCTTTATTCCGCGTTTTGCCTGGGATCTCTCCTATCGTCGAGATGACAAAAAGCGCTAGCCAGAAATATTGAGAAGTAATGAAAAGAATTATAGGATTATTATTCGTTATCGTTTTACTAGCATCCTGTTCCAAGGAAGTGTATGTGTTCAGCTCGTTTCACGAGCCGGCAGATGCAGGATTGCGCTTTTTATACAGTAAAGACGGATATAAATGGAATGATCTGAATCATGTCTATTTAAAGCCAGAGATAGGCAAGCAGAAGGTAATGCGCGATCCATCTATCGTAAAAGGCCCAGATGGTACGTTTCACCTGGTTTGGACAAGTAGCTGGAAAGGTGATTATGGCTTCGGTTACGCCAGCTCAAAGGATTTGGTGAATTGGTCAGAACAGAAATTTATCGATGTGATGAGCCATGAGCCAACAACGGTAAATGTTTGGGCGCCAGAGTTATTCTATGATGAAGATAATGAGCAGTTTATTATCATCTGGGCTTCAACAATTCCAAGGCGTTTTCCAAAGGGAATTGAAGATGAAGACAATAATCACCGCATGTATTACACCACAACCAAAGATTTTAAGAGCTTCAGCAAAGCGAAGCTATTTATCGACCCAGGTTTTAGTGTAATTGATGCCGTTATCCTCAAAAGAAAAGCAAAAGACTTTGTATTGATCTTAAAAGATAACACACGCCCTAATAGAAATATAAAAGTGGCATTTGGGGAAACCGCAGTGGGGCCGTGGTCACCAGCTTCCGAGCCGTTTACGCCTGCATTCACAGAAGGCCCTTCAGTTACTAAGGTTGGCAAAGAGTGGATTATCTATTTCGATTCATACAGGGAGAAAAGATACGGTAGCGTAAAAACATCTGATTTCAAAACCTTTAAAGATTCCTTCGCTGAGACTTCAGTTCCTGAAGGCCATAAGCATGGAACCATTTTTAAGGTAAACAAGAAGGTGTTAAAGGGATTGAAAGAAGCGGCAGAGTAGTGGTTGGTGAGGACACCAACCACGGAGACGGCGGCGAAATGCAGGATAACCAGCTTTGTATAAGGATCATATCTGACGATACACAGGTTAGCACACTTGTCATCTCGACGATAGGAGAGACCTTAAAGCGCTTTATTATGCGTATTGCCTAAGATCTCTCCTTAGGTCGAGATGACAAGGGCGAGCAGTTTCCAAGTGTCAGACATCTTAGAGATGTCAGACACTTATAGCAGCAACATGAGCGAAGATACATGTCCCATCGGGACAACCTGTCGGTAGCAAAAAATAAATGATATTAAGTATTGCCCTATAGGGGCAACATATTATTCGATTTAATAGATGTTTAAATTAAAATATATCACCGGATTAGCAGCACTAGCCTTGTTAGGAATCAATTCCCTGCAAGCCCAAGATACCGTGCGCTATACTGGTACAACACTTTCAAACGTAGATTATCACCACGGACAGTTGACTCCGGCAGTTGGTGTACATAATATTCAGGTTTTCCGTGCAAACCGCGAGCATCCGGAATTAGCAGATGGCTTTAGCTGGACATATAATCACGCTCCGATGTTGGCTTATTGGAACAACACATTTTATTTAGAGTATTTAAGTGATCCGGTTGGAGAGCATATTCCGCCAAGTCAGACCTTGATTCACACCTCAAAAGATGGTTATAACTGGTCTAAACCGGTAATCGCATTTCCCCCGTATAAAATTCCCGATGGTTGGAAAAAAGAAGGATATCCTGGCGTAGCCAAAGATTTATATGCAACCATGCACCAACGCGTAGGCTTCTACGTGTCAAAGAAAAACAGGCTGTTTGCATTAGCGTTCTACGGCATTGCAATGGATGCTAAAGATGACCCGAATGATGGAAAAGGCATTGGAAGGGTTGTTCGTGAAGTTAAAAAGGACGGAAGTTTCGGGCCAATTTACTTGCTGCGTCCAAATGCAACTTGGGATTTGAAGCATTCGATTTATCCATTCTATACCAAAAGCAAAGACAAAGGTTTAATAGAAGCATGTAATGAGATTTTAGCCAATCCATTGATGATGCAACAAATGGTTGAGGAAGCCGACAGAAACGACCCCTTAATCCCATTGAAGAAAGAGGTAAAGGCATTCAGCTATTACCATTTGAACGACGGAAGAGTGGTTGGGCTATGGAAACACGCTTTAACCTCAATAAGTGATAACGGCGGAAAATCATGGAAATACGATCCGCTAAGAGCTCCTGGATTTGTAAATAGCAACGCTAAAATCTGGGGACAAAGGACTTCAGACGGAAGGTTTGCTACAGTGTATAACCCTTCTGAGTTCCGTTGGCCTTTGGCTGTTTCAACCAGTGATAATGGATTAGAATATAAGAATTTACTACTTGTTAACGGAGAAATTAGTTCAATGCGTTACGGCGGCAACTACAAGTCTTACGGGCCGCAGTACATCCGCGGAATACTTGAAGGAAACGGAAAGCCAGCCGATGGAAACATGTGGCTTACGTATAGTATGAATAAGGAAGATATATGGGTTGCAAAAGTGCCCGTTCCTGTGATTTCTAAAGTTGATGCTCCGGTAAACGATGTCTTCAACCAGATGCCGGCTGGACAAGAATTGAAATACTGGAATATCTTCAGTCCATTATGGGCTTCAGTTAAAATCGAAAAAGCTCCTGATGGAACAAAAGCGTTAACACTTCGTGATAAAGACAAATACGATTACGCGAAGGCAGAACGTGTAATTCCGGCTGCAAAAAAAGTAGCTATCGAGTTTTCAATTATTCCGGCGCAAAGCGATAAAGGTTCTTTACAAATTGAATTCGTAGATGCCAAAGGAAGTCCGGCTTCTCGTCTGATTTTTGATGCAGAGGGAATGTTATCGGCTAAAGTAGGCTATCGTAATTCAGGAATAATGAAATATGAGGCTGGAAAACAATATGATATCCGTTTAGAGCTTAACCGCGATAAACGTATTTACAATGTATTTGTAAACGGACAAGCAAAAGGAGCTAAACTTCAGTTTGCACCGGTTGCGGCCTTCGAAAGAGTTGTTTTCCGCACTGGCGATGTTCGCCGCTTTCCAGATGCAGAAACCCCTACAGATCAGCATTTCGACCTGAAAGATCCGGGAACACCTGTAGCTGAATCGGTATACTATATCAAATCACTTAAAACATCAGAGTACTAATATGTTAAGGAAATTATTTAGTTGCCTTGTACTATTCTTATGTGCCTTAAATATGGAGGCGGCTGTTGTCCTGCCTCGCATTTTGGGACATGGAATGGTTTTGCAACGCAATAAGCCCTTAACGATTTGGGGTAAAGCTGCTGCCGGTGAACAGGTGAGCGTTCGATTTGCGGGGCAGGAGAAGAAAACCACTGCCGATGCAAATGGGAATTGGGCTGTGGTACTTGGTGCTTTAAAGGCTTCGGCACAGCCAGCTTCGATGATTATATCGGGCACAAACACCATTCGGCTGAACGATATTTTGGTAGGCGAGGTTTGGATCTGTTCGGGGCAATCAAACATGGAGTTTACCATGCGCAAGAACAGCAAAATGGCTAAGCCTGATACAAGCACTGTCAATTCGCCAATTGATGAATTGGAAAGGGCACATAACCCGCAGATCCGTATTTTCCTGGTGAATCGCAAAGAGCAAGTAAAACCAGATTCTTTACATAGAGGTTGGAGCGTTGCAAAAGATTCGGCTCTTCGTGCATTTTCAGCACCTGGCTATTTTTTTGCCAAAGAATTACAAGCGAAATTAAAAGTTCCGGTTGGGATGATCTCTGCGGCAATTCCTGGCAGTGCTATAGAGCCATGGATTCCACTTGACGGATACACCTCAGAATTCTTCAAAAACTATAAAGTAAGCTCTGATAATGCCAAATTTTTCGAGCCGATGATTCGTCCGCTTGCACCATTTGGAATCAAAGGATTTATCTGGTATCAAGGCGAAACCAATTGTTTTCAGAACGAGAACTTAGAGTATACATACAAGCTCGAAGCTTTAATTAACAGCTGGCGCAAGCTTTGGAACGATAGCAATTTGCCTTTTTATTATACTCAGATTGCTCCCTACTACTATTCAAAAAGTGCTGGCAAGTATCCATTAACTAAAGAGACATTGCCTAAGTTCTGGGAGGCACAAGCGCTTGCTTTGAAAGTGCCACATACTGGAATGATCGTTACCACAGATTTGATCGTAAATCCCGGCGATCTTCATCCGGGCTTTAAATGGGAGATTGGCAGAAGGTTAGCCCAGCTACCTTTAGCTAAAGATTATAATGTAGATGTAACCGCAACCGCAACCGGGCCATTCTATAAATCCAAAAAAGTAAAAGGCAACAAAATTGAACTTCAGTTTAGCTATGCTGCAAAAGGTTTAGTAAGCCATAATGGCAAGGAGCTAAACCAATTCGAAGTGGCAGGTTCAGACGGCAACTACCATCCGGCAAAAGCCGAAATAAGAGGAGATAGAATTATAGTTTCTTCAGATAAAGTTAAGAAGCCTGTTAATGTCCGTTTTGAATGGAACGAAGAAGGAAAAGCAAATCTCTATAACAGCGCCGGCTTACCAGCCATGCCTTTCCGTACAGATAACCCGATTGTTAACCAATTTCATGTGAGTAAATGAGAAAGTTAGCAGTTAAGGTTTCAGGGAACAGGTATCAGGTATCAGCCAATAGCGATCAGCGATCAGCAATCAGCTATCAGCAATCAGCAATCAGCAATCAGCCTTTTTCGTTACGCAAGTTTTTTGGCGTTTTGCGCTCATACCTCATACCTCATACCTCATACCTCAAAAATACCTCATACCTCATTCTGCTCCTTTCCCTCAGCTCAACCGCACAGGAAACACAAAAGCTTTACTTGTCCGGCACCGGTAACGATAACACCGTTCAATGGGATTTTAAAGTTTCCGCGGGAATGAATTCCGGTAAATGGGGCAAAATCGCTGTTCCATCTAACTGGGAATTGCAGGGTTACGGCAAATACGATTACGGCTTCGCAAAAGATACCGTAAGAGGTAAGGAGATTGGAATGTACAAGCATTCGTTTTCTATTCCAGCAAATTGGAAAGGACGTAAAATCAATATCGTTTTTGAAGGGTCGATGACCGATACCGAGGTGAAAGTGAACGGTAAATCTGCAGGGGAGATTCATCAAGGTGCTTTCTATGCCTTTAGGTACGATATATCAAATCTTCTTAACTACGGGGGAAACAATACGCTCGAAGTTACGGTAGCTAAGCATTCGGCAAACAAGTCGGTAAATGAAGCAGAGCGCAAAGCAGATTTCTGGATTTTCGGTGGAATTTTCCGTCCGGTATATTTAGAGTCATTGCCGCAATCGCACATCGAAAGGGTAGCTATAGACGCAAAAGCAAATGGGAGTTTTACCTCAAGGGTTTATACATCTGGCGGAGCCGATAAAGTTATAGTTCAGTTGTATGCCACTAACGGACAAAAGTTTGGGAAGCCAATATCGAAGGCTCTTAACAATCAGTCAGAGCTTGTACTAAACTCGCAATTTGCAGGAGTGAAACTATGGTCGCCTGAGTTTCCAAATTTATACAAGGCCGTTTTCACGCTCTATAAAAATGGTAAGCCAGTTCATTCGCTTAGCCAGAAAATTGGCTTCAGGACTGTAGTGGTAAAAGAGCGCGACGGCGTTTACGTAAATGGCGCTAAGATCAAGTTTAAGGGTGTAAATCGTCATTCGTTCTACCCAACTTCTGGTCGTACAACCAGCAAAAAAATAAGTATCGCAGATGTAAATCTGATGAAGGACATGAATATGAACGCGGTTCGTATGTCGCATTATCCTCCTGACGATCATTTCTTGGATGTCTGCGATTCGTTAGGTCTTTTTGTAATGGATGAGTTGGCAGGCTGGCATGGGCATTACGATACCCCAACCGGTGCAAAGCTTACCAAGGAAATGATTTCGCATGATGAAAACCATCCATCTATTGTTTTCTGGTCGAACGGAAATGAAGGAGGCCACAACCGCGAACTGGATCATCTATTCGCAGAGCTGGATATTCAAAAGCGCCCCTTGGTACATCCCTGGGAAGATTTTAACGGCTTTGATACACAGCACTACCGCGAGTTCAGTTATGGAATTGGCACCTACCGTCATGGCCACAGTATACAAATGCCAACTGAATTTTTGCACGGCCTGTATGATGGCGGACACGGCGCAAGCTTAGACGACTACTGGAACGACATGCTGCTGAACCCACTTTCTGCAGGTGGTTTCCTTTGGGACTTTGCGGACCAGGGAGTTGTTCGTACCGATAAGAATGGAGTTTTAGATACCGACGGAAATCGTGGAGCCGATGGAATTGTTGGCCCTTATCACGAAAAAGAAGGAAGTTATTACACGATAAAAGAAATCTGGTCGCCGGTGTTTTTTGAGAAAAGAGAAATGTCCCCAGGTTTCGATGGAGTGTTTAATATCTCCAATCGCTATCACTATACCAATCTTAGCCAGTGTTCATTCAGCTGGAAATTGGTAAACCTTAAGAGCAAGGCCTCAAAAGCTGGAATTTCGGCTTCGCCAGACATTAAGCCATTTACTAGTGGTACTTTAAAAGTTGCGCTTCCGGCAGACTGGAACTCCTATGACGTGCTTTATATCACAGCAACAGACAGCCATAAAAGAGAACTATTTACCTGGAGTTTCCCGATTACGCTTCCCAAAAAGGAAGCTGAAAGGTTGCTTGCAGTTAAAGGTTCAGGTTCTGTAACTATTTCAGAAACAGATTCTTTATATACTGTATCTGCAAATGGGCTTCAATTATCATTCAGCAAGAAAACTGGCATTTTAAGGAATGTAAAAAATTCCAAAGGCGAAATACCTTTTAACAATGGCCCTATAGTTCAGGAAGGTGCCAATAACTTTGGGGGAATAAAAACCCGTAAAGAAGGGGAGAACGTTGTTATCGAATCTACATTTGACAGGAAGACAGCCTACAACACACTTCAATGGGTTATTTATCCCAGCGGATGGCTGAAATTGAACGTAAAATATTTCCCTGCCGAATACCTTACCAACTACGTGGGTGTAAACTTCTCATTCCCTGAATCTAAAATTAAAGGCGTTGAATACATGGGTAACGGCCCTTACCGTGTTTGGAAAAATCGTTTAAAGGGAAATCAGTTCGGAATTTGGAACAAAGCCTATAACGGAACCGAAACCGGCGAGGCATGGGTATATCCTGAGTTTAAAGGTTACCATTCCAACCTATACTGGTGCCGTTTTAATACTGCCGATCAACCTTTCACGGTAGTTACAGAAAATGAGGATGTATTTCTTCGCCTGTTTTCTCCGACTCCAAAGGACGACCAGTGGGGTAACTATGTAATTAAGTTCCCTTCCGGCGATATATCATTTATGCAGGGCATTCAAGGCATTGGTACTAAAACCCAACGTGCCGATAGAAGCGGCCCTCAGGCAATGAAGAATGTTTTTTACGATTACGAGAAGGAACCAGCCAGAGCGCTGAACCTTACTTTATATTTTGACTTTACCGGAAAATAATGAAAGGGCTGATTTTACATATAGCTTTTCTCTTTGCAGGCATTTCTTCAATGCAGGCGCAGGTAATAACCGAAAACTTGCGTTGCGAGATGCAGCAAAATCCTATTGCCATTGCAACCGACAATCCACGTTTCAGCTGGCAGATTTCAGCTAAAGGCCGTGGCATAGAACAGCAGGCATACGAAATCATCGTAGCTTCTGATTCTGCTAAATTGGCTTCAAATAAAGGTGATGTTTGGCAAACTGGTAAAGTTTCGTCTGATGCATCGGTTCATGTAGTTTATGCAGGCCAGCCTTTAAAAAGCAAAGGAACATATTTCTGGAAAGTTCGGGTTTGGACTAATCAGGGAGAATCTGCCTGGAGCAAAGCTGCGTCATTTGGCACAGGCTTAAAGCATTATAAAGATTGGGAAGGCCGTTGGATTGGTTTCGACCGATATTTCCCCGGGGATAGTGAAGAGCAATCTCGCCTTTCCGCACGCTATTTCCGAAAAGAGTTCTCAGCTGCCAAGCAAGTAAAATCAGCAACAGCCTACATTATGGGGCTTGGCTTATACGAGCTTTACATTGATGGCAAGAAAGTAGGAGACCAGGTGCTTGCGCCAGCTCCAACCGATTATACACAAAATATTAAGTACAACGCATTTGATGTCACTCGCTTAGTAAGCCAGGGTAAACACGCAATTGGGGTAGTTTTGGGTAATGGCCGTTTTTACGCCATGCGCCAGGCTAAACCATATAAGGTTAAGACTTTCGGATTTCCGAAGCTGATGATGCAGATAAACGTAAAGTATACTGACGGTTCTTCTGCAACTATAAAAACCGACGAATCCTGGAAGGGCACCGCCGACGGGCCGATTCTTGCCAACAATGAATACGATGGGGAGGAATATGATGCGCGTAAGGAATTTGCTGGTTGGAATAAAGTTGGCTTCAACGAGCAAAAGTGGTTAACTGCAGAGTATGTTCAGGAACCCGAAGGCACTTTCGAAGCTCAGCAAAATGAGTTTATGAAAGTGATGCAGGATATAAAGCCTGTGTCAATTGTAAAACGAAGCAATGGAAACTATATAATTGACTTTGGGCAGAACCTGGCCGGCTGGGTAAAATTTCAGGTAAAAGGGGAAAAAGGCCAGAAGCTTACTTTGCGCTTTGCCGAATCCTTACAGCCTAACGGAGAGCTGTTTGTAACCAACCTTCGCGACGCTAAAGCAACCGATACCTTTATTCTTAGCGGGCAAGGTGTAGAAACCTGGGAGCCTCGTTTCACTTATCATGGTTTCCGCTATGTTGAAGTAAACGGCTATCCTGGCACACCAACCAAGGCTGATTTTACAGCACGTTTCGTTTACGATGAGATGCAGACAGTTGGCTCCTTTGAATCATCTAATACACTATTAAATCAAATTCATAAAAACGCATGGTGGGGCATCGCCTCCAATTATAAAGGCATGCCGGTAGACTGCCCGCAACGCAATGAACGCCAGCCATGGTTAGGTGATAGAACTGTTGGTGCCTATGGCGAGAGTTTCTTGTTCGGAAACACAGCACTGTATACCAAATGGATGGATGATATTCGTTATTCCCAAAAATCAGATGGGGCAATTCCGGATGTGGCTCCTGCTTTTTGGCGTTATTACAGCGACAACATGACCTGGCCGGCTACTTTACTGCTGGTTTCCGATATGCTTTATCGTCAAACAGGGGACATTTCTGTGCTGGAAAAGAACTATCCGGCAATGAAGAAATGGCTTCAATACATGGAGTCACGGTACTTGGATGCAGATGGCATCCTGACAAAAGACAGCTATGGCGACTGGTGTGTGCCTCCGGCTACAGCGGAAGCAGGCCGTGGCGTTAATGCCGACCAGAAACATCCAAGCGCCCTTATTGCCAGTGCCTATCATTATCACTTAAATAACCTGATGATTCGTTTTGCGAAACTAACAGGAAACGAAGCCGATACTGCAGCTTTTTCTGCAATGGCAGCTAAATCACGGGCAGCATTTAATAAAAGGTTTTATCAGGAAGACGGATGTTATGGGGAAAACTCCTTAACAGATAATATTTTACCGATGTATTTCGGCATAGTTGAGCCTGCCAACCGCGATAAAGTATCAAAGCAAATCGCTTATATCATTGAGGAAAAGAACAATAATCATTTAAGCACCGGGCTTGTAGGCATACAATGGCTAATGCGCACGCTTACTGGTATTGGCCGTGCAGATCTGGCTCTTAAAATAGCTTCCCAAAAAACTTATCCTTCCTGGGGATACATGATTGAGAATGGTGCTACCGCTATCTGGGAGCTTTGGAATGGCAATACTGCTGCTCCGAAAATGAATTCCCAAAACCATGTAATGATGCTGGGAGATCTGTTGGTGTGGTATTATGAAAGTCTGGCCGGAATCAAGTCTGACTCTGAAAGTGTAGGTTTTAAAAAGATCATCATGAAACCGGAGCTTATAAATGGTTTGAATGCTGTAAATGCCTCTTATCAATCCGTTTATGGCTTAATAAAAAGTAATTGGAAAAAAGAAGGTAGAACCCTGAAATGGAATATCACAGTTCCTCCGAATTCAAAAGCTATTATTTATCTGCCCAATATTTTAGGAGGCTCGATCCAAGAGAGTGGAAAAAGCGTCAATTCGGCAAAAGGAGTGAAGTTTTTAAAGATGGACGACCATAAGCTGGTGTATGAAATCGGTTCAGGTAATTACTCGTTTAGTTCAGATATATAATACAGTATGAAAAACATAAAATCAAACATCCTTGGCCTAGTTATCTTAAGTGCAACCCTATCTGCAGCTCCGGTATTTAGCCAGGAAACTAAGGAAGTAAGAGTCGATCCGCTTTCATCAGAAGCTAAGCAAAGAGCAGATATCGAGCAACAAAAAAGGGCGGATGAATGGATAGCTTCCTTAAATCTGAACGATGTAGCTAAAGAGAGTCGTTTGAGAAAAACAATTACAACGCACCTGATAACCATTCGCGATTGGAATAATGAACATCACTTTTCGACAGTTCCTGCGGGGATCAATCCGGTAACCGGAACTAAACTTTCTGATCTGGATAGGCAAATCATAGCTAATTCAGCCATGCCGAAATCTATTCACGAAGATTTAATGGCTGGATTAAGAAAGGATTTAACCGAAGAACAGGTAGAGCAAATTCTCGACAAATACACTATTGGTAAAGTCGCCTTCACCATGAAAGCTTACAAAGAAATAGTTCCCAATATGACGGCTGAAGAAGAAGCGGTATTGGTGAAGAACCTGAAACAGGCTAGGGAACAAGCAATTGACTACAAGAACATGACTCAGGTTTCGGCAATTTTCGAGATCTACAAAACTAAAAACGAACAGTACCTAAACTCCAACGGACGAAGCTGGAGACAGATGTATGGCGATTATACTAAAGCATTAAAAGCAAAAAAAGCCGCAGAGGCAGCGGCAAAGAATAAGTAAGGGTTAAAGGAGAAAGGTAAAAGGACTGGATGCAAACTCGCTTTGCCAGTTTAGCACAGCCTAAGCTCCCCTCTCTTTTGGAGAGGGGCTGGGGGTGAGGCTTATAGGTAACCAATCTCCGCGTCTTTGCGAAAACTTTGCGCCTTTGCGAGAAATAGAACAAACAAGAAAATGAAGTACCACCAAACCATAAAAATGATAGCACTCTTGCTGATAACATCAACAGGAATACTATCAGCCCAAACCAAACCCGGGAAAAAAGGGATTCTTGTAGATGAATTTGTATACGATTCGGCTCCATTTCCGGAAGCTCACTCAGCAACCATAGCCGAAACCCCGGCAGGCATAGTAGCAGCTTTCTTTGGTGGAACTAAGGAGCGCAATCCTGATGTATGTATTTACGTTAGCCGCCACGAAAATGGCAAATGGACCGCGCCCCAGAACGTTGCCAATGGCATAATGCCAGATAAAAGATATCCAACCTGGAACCCGGTATTATACCAGATTCCAAATGGTGATTTAATGTTGTTTTACAAAATCGGAGCAAGCCCTGGTACCTGGAAGGGGTATCTGCGTACTTCAAAAGACAACGGTAAAACCTGGTCTGACGCGCAAGCTTTGCCAGAAGGTTGCATTGGCCCTGTAAAAAATAAACCGGTGTTACTTAGTAATGGAAACCTGTTCTGCCCAACCAGTACCGAAGGAAACAAGGAAGGCAACAGCTGGCAGATCCATTTCGAAGTTACCCCGGACTTCGGTAAAACATGGCGCAAAGTAGGCCCTATTAGTGCCGGAAAAGATGTAAATGCAATTCAACCAAGTATTCTTGATCATGGCAATGGTAAATTGCAAATACTAGCTCGCAGCCGCAACCGTGCCGTTTTGGAGTCATGGTCGTATGATTATGGTGAAACCTGGTGGCCGCTTGCTAAAACAACTTTGCCAAACAATAATTCAGGTACCGATGCTGTAGCACTTAAAGACGGCCGATACGCATTAATTTATAACCACGTACTACCTCCCGGAGACTTGGCAAAGGGCCCTCGTACACCCTTAAACCTTTCTCTTTCAAAAGACGGTAAAACGTGGTATGCTGCTGCAATTCTCGAAGATTCTCCAATCAGCCAGTATTCCTATCCATCAATTATTCAAACAAAAGACGGAATGCTCCATGTGATTTATACCTGGAGAAGGTTGAAAATTAAGCATGCGGTTATAGATCCAGCTCAGCTGAAATTGAAGAAAATCAAAAAAGGAGTATGGCCTGAAATGAAAGGTTATACAGCTCCAAAAGAAGGAGAGATAACACAAGACTAATATGGAACAGGCATTAAAAATACATTTTCCAGGTAAGCTGATATTTGCCAAAGGCTCAATTGAAACCCTTGCCGACGATCTTATAGCATCAGGTGCTAAGAAAATTTTGCTTGTTACAATCAAATCTCTTGGCCCTCGTTTACAACCTTTCGTGGCTAAGCTTAAAGGCGCTGGATTGTTAATAGAGCAGGACACAAGCATCAGGCAAGAACCGTCATTCGAAGATTTCAAAACCGTATTCGAAAAGGTTGAGCCCTTTAACCCTGATGTTGTTTTGGGCATTGGCGGAGGAAGCGCTTTAGACGTTGCTAAACTGATTGCTGCACAGCTTGAAAATTCGCAAACACTTGAGGAAATAGTTGGGATCGGAAATCTGAAAGGCCGTAAGAAGAAGCTGATCTGCGTTCCGGCAACTTCAGGAACCGGTAGTGAGGCTTCTCCAAATGCGATTTTGATAGACAATTCAGACAATCAGAAAAAGGGAATTATCAGCCCCTTTCTCGTGCCTGATGAAGTATATGTAGATCCCATGTTAACCCTGTCGGTTCCGCCAGCTATTACAGCTGCAACAGGTTTAGATGCCTTAACACATTGTTTAGAAGCCTATACCAATAAGTTTTCTCAACCATTTATTGATATGTATGCCTTTGAAGGTATGCGTTTAATATCCTCAAACATTGTAAAGGCTGTTAAGGATGGTTGCGATGAAGATGCCCGCACACAAGTAGCGATGGGCAGCTTACTTGGTGGTTTTTGCCTTGGCCCTGTAAATACAGCTGGTGTACATGCTTTGTCATATCCATTGGGCAGCATGTTCCATCTGGCTCACGGTTTATCTAACGCCTTATTGCTGCCATATATTATGGAGTTTAATATTCCGGCGGCACCAAGGCGTTATGCTGATGTAGCGCTTGCATTGGGCTGTACTCCAGAAGTGAACGCTTTAGATACTGCATTTAAGGGAGTTGAAAAGATTAGAGAATTGATTGAAGAATGCGGAATTCCTGCCAGGCTTTCAGAGTTAAACATCCCGGAGGACGTAATTCCGCAAATGGCGGCTGATGCAATGAAAATAACCCGTTTACTAAAAAACAACCCGCGTTTAATCACATTGGACGACGCGATAGCAATATACAGAGCAGCATATTAATATGAAGGTACAAAAGAAATTTGAGGGGATTATTGTCCCGGTTGTAACTCCACTTAATGCGGAGTACAAGCTCGATAGCCAGGCTGTCGAAAATATATTTAACCATTTGTACAAGAATAATGCTCAGCCTTTTATTCTAGGTACAACTGGCGAATCTGCTTCTCTGGCTACTTCAGTAAAAGAGGATTATATCAAGCAGGCGGTTAAATTAAAACAGCCCGGAACGAAATTATATGCTGGTATATCTTCGAATGTTCCGCAGGAATCAATAGAGTTTGCACGTTGGTGCTTTGATGCAGGAGTTGATGCAGTAGCCGCAACATTACCTTCATACTACAGCCTAACTGAAACCAAAATCAGGAAGTATTTTGAAAATTTGGCAAAACAGATAAAAGGCCCCCTAATCATTTATAACATTCCTGCTACAACACACATGTCTATTCCTTTAACCGTTATAGATGAATTGAGTTACCACGAAAATATAGTGGGTACCAAAGATTCTGAGCGTAGTGTGGAAAGGTTAGATGAGTCATTAAAATTATGGGCAGATAGGCAGGATTTCAGCCACTTTTTAGGATGGGCTGCAAAATCTGCTTATGCGCTTATAAACGGAAGCGATGGTTTGATTCCGAGCACCGGAAACTTGTATCCAGGTTTGTATAGCGAAATGCAGCAGGCGGTTTTAGCCGACGACCACGAACGAGCTTACCGTTGCCAGGATATTTCTGATGCTTTAGGCAATTTATACCAGGGCGGCCGCACGTTAGGAGAGTCCCTATGGGCACTTAAAGTATTGATGAAGGAATACGGATTATGCCAATCTACAATGGCGCCACCATTGCATGCACTTTCAGCCGGTGAAGAAGCATCTTTAAAGAAAGCCTTGCGTGAATTATTAACTAAGGAAGAAATTCAATTCAATATACAATTATCTCATGTCTAAGAAACCAATAATTGGTATAACCATGGGCGATCCGGCGAGTATCGGACCCGAAATAGCAGTAAAAGCACTTTTACAAGATAAGATCTATACTATCTGTCGCCCGCTTTTGGTGGGAGATGCGGCTGTTTTCAACGACATAATCAGTAGGTTAAATCTAAATGCAAAAGTTAATGCGATTCAGTCTGTTAACGATGCGAAATTCGAATTAGGAACTATCGATGTATTTGATTTACAAAATGTAAAGCTTGATGAGTTAAAGTTCGGTGAAATATCCGCCATGTGCGGAGCCGCATCTTTCGAAGCCGTTAAAAGAGTAATCGAATTAGCTCTTGAAGGCGAACTTGATGCAACTGTCACCGGCCCAATCAACAAAAAATCGATCAATGAAGCCGGGCATCACTTTGCTGGCCATACCGAGATCTACGCTCATTACACTGGAACAAAGAAATACGCCATGTTATTGGTAGAGGATAACATGAAAGTAATTCACGTTTCAACGCACGTATCCTTGCGTCAGGCATGCGACTTGGTTAAAAAGGATCGTATCCTGGAAGTTACCGAGCTTTTACATAACGGTTTAATCAGCCTTGGCGAAACCAATTTGAAAATCGGTATTGCAGGCCTAAATCCTCACGCTGGTGACTCTGGCTTATTCGGTACAGAGGATGACCAAGAAATCCTTCCGGCAGTGGAAGAAGCTAAAAGAAGGGGATTTGATGTTGAAGGCCCGGTTCCTGCAGATACTATGTTCTCGAAAGCAGCTACAGGTTATTTCGGTGGCGTTGTAGCTATGTATCACGATCAGGGGCATATTCCGTTCAAGTTAACAGGTTTTAAATGGAATGCTGAAAAACAACAAATGGATAGTGTTAAAGGTGTGAATATTACGATGGGCTTGCCAATCATCCGCACCTCGGTAGATCACGGTACTGCATTTGAAATCGCCGGTAAAGGCGTAGCAAGTGCAGATGCAATGGTATTGGCGATAGAGTCTGCAGTTCAATTAGCCGCTTATCGACTTAAAAGCAAAAAAGAATTAGAAACTTTGCAAACTCCCCCTTTAGGGGGCTGGGGGGCCTAATGTTAGCAGTAATTGCAGATGATTTAACTGGTGCAGCAGAGTTAGGTGGGATTGGCCTAAGCTATGGCTTAAAGGTTGAAATATCTTCTAAAGTAAATCCTTCTACGAAAGCTGATTTGCTGGTTATTGCTACAGATACACGTTCAAAAACTGAAGTAGAGGCTGTTGCAGAGATGGAAAATGTGAGCAGGCTAGTAGCACAATTAAATCCGCAACTTATCTTCAAGAAGGTAGATTCGGTTTTGCGTGGCTACGTGCTTGCCGAAACGTCTGCTCAGCTTGAAGCATTGAAGCTTGGCAGGGCCTTGTTAGTCCCTGCCAATCCGGCTCTGGGCAGGACTATCGAAAATGGTAGCTATCTTATTGATGGAAAGCCAATTGCTGAAACAGCATTTTCAGGAGATCCGGAATTTCCAACAAAAAGCTCTGATGTAATAAAGCTGCTCAGAGCCGGAAATCAATCCGTTACAGTAAGAAAGACAAATGAGGTGCTTCCAAGCGAAGGAATTATCGTTGGAGAAGCAGCAACGGAAGCAGATTTAACCCGTTGGGCAGAATTTTCAGGTTCAGGTTCTCTGCTAGCAGGAGCTTCAGGTTTCTTCAGGGCGATATTAAAACAAACAGAATTATCCAAACCACACACGCACACACAATCCAATGAAAACTTAAGCGGAGCATTGCTATATGTATGTGGCAGCGCATTTGCAAAAAGCACTCATTTGGTAAAAGAGATTTTCAATTCGGGTGGTTCTGTAAGTTATATGTCAGAGGAAATAAATTTTCGTAACAATAGTGCAGATATGGATAAGTGGAGTGATGAAATTTGTAACTTGATTCGCGAAAATGGGAAAGCGATTGTTGCAATTGATTCTGAAAGACAAGTTTTTTTTAATGCCTTAGAGTTAAGGTCTAAGATGGCTTTAGTTGTGAAAAAGGTTTTTGACAATACAAGGATCGACGAGTTGATAATTGAAGGCGGTTCAACAGCATCATCTGTTTTAAACGAGCTTGAAATTGATACATTGTATCCAACAGAAGAATATGCAACAGGGGTGATCCGAAGCAAAGTTGCCGGGAGGGAGTTATATATTACGCTAAAACCGGGCAGTTATGCCTGGCCCAACGAAGTTTGGGCATTTTAATTCGACACACTATAATTAACCAATATGCCCCAAAAGGGCAGAATATTAGTAACCATGAATAAACCTATTTTAAGTGTAGTAGATTACACTATAATCATTGCAGTGTTACTCATAACGCTGTATTTCGGATTTAGGTTCTCACGCAATCAAAATTCAACAAAAACCTATTTTGCCGCTAATGGCAGAGTACCGGCATGGGCAATTGGGATGTCCCTGCTGGCAACCTTAATCAGTAGTGTAACGTTCCTTGGCTATCCCGGAGAAGGTTATTCATCCAACTGGATATTACTGGTTCAAGGCTTAATGGTGCCAATTGTACTAATGGGAACAATATGGTTCATTGTTCCATTATACAGAAAGGTAATCGGATTAAGCACCTACGAGTACTTCGAAAAGCGTTTCGGCTTATTCGCCCGTTATTACAGCTCCATCGCCTTTGTACTAAGGCAGTTTTCCGGCATGGGAACCGTCTTTTTCCTATTAGCTATTGCTTTAACTAATATGACCGGCGGGAATACCTACGCCATCATTGCTGTAGTGGGTGCTATTATAATTATAGTAAACTTAATGGGTGGAATAGAGGCTGTTATATGGCTTGATGTATTTCAAGGCTTTATGTTATTTGCATCCGGAATACTCTGCTTAACGGTTATTCTGTTTTCAGTAGACGGTGGTGCTACCGAAGTCCTAAATGTGGCTAGCGCAAATGGAAGAGCTGGTTTCGGTCCGTACGATATTGACTTTACTCGTTTAACGTTTATCGTAATGGTGATTAACGGAGCCTTCTATGCCATACAAAAATATGGTACGGATCAAACCGTGGTTCAGCGCTACCTCACTGCAAAAACAGACAAAGCTGCTATTAGGGCATCTTTAATGGGGATTCTTTTGACTGTTCCCGTTTGGACATTGTTTATGTTTATAGGAACTGCCTTGTTTGTTTATTATAAACAGCAGCCACTTCCGGAGGGCATACGTTCAGATGCGGTATTCCCGTATTTTATCATGACTAAGCTTCCAACGGGTGTTATTGGCTTTATCCTTTCGGCGATGATTTCGGCAGCCATTTGTAGCTTGAGTGCCGATTTAAATTCGCTGGCAGCAGTAGGAGTTGAAGATTATTACAAAAAACTCCGTCCCAATCGCCCTGATTCAGAATATCTGAAGGCAAGTAAAATCTTTATCATCGTCTCCGGATTAATAGCTATTTCAATTGGCGCAATTTATTTGAATGCCGGCAATGAAGGCGTTTTAGGAATTGTATTTACCCTTTACGCCATTTTCTCTGGAGGTATCGTAGGGATTTTCCTTTTAGGATTACTGAGTTCGAGAGCCAATAGGCAGGGCATTAACATTGCCATTGTTGCCTGCGTAATTTTTACGTCGTACGCCTTCCTTACGTCCACTGAAATTGGTATTGGCGACAATAAGAGTCTTTTATTAGACCTGGGCGAGTACAATTTTAAACACGATAAATTGATGCTTGGAGTGTACAGTCATCTGGTTGTTATCATTGTGGGATACATCGCCAGCCTGTTCTTCCCCAAACCAACATTAGACAGGAATCTGCTTTTTAGTGGCTGGAAAGCTGAGAGAAAAGAAAAGAGAGCCGAAGAGAAATTGCGTGCAGCATCTGCCGAAGCAGTTTCAGTTAACTAATGCCATCATGAGAAAATACTTTTTAATTCTACTATCCCTTATATATCAAATTTCCTTTGCGCAAACCTCCGACGAAGGTTTTAAAAAGCCCTTGAAGGAAGTAATAGCTCAAATTGAAACTCAATTCAAAATCAAGATCCGTTATCCAGAAGATTTAGTTAAGGATAGATTTGTAACTTACGCAGGGTGGCGTTTCCGTCCGGATTTTGATAAAACGATGAGCAACATCTTTTCATCTCTTGACATAACTTATGCAAAAGAGGGCGAAGCGAAATATAAATTGCAAGCGTACCAGTATCACCTGAAAACACCTCAGGAGGGGAAAGAACAATTGGAATTTTTGGCGGGCTTAAGTACAGATAAGGAGAGTTGGGAAAAAAGAAAAGCTCAGTTAAAAACAGAAATCTTAAAGGCATTAAGGCTTTCACCACTTCCAGCAAAAACTTCGAGCAAGCCAATTATAACCAACAAAAGAGTGTATGATGGTTACAGCGTACAGAACGTTGCCCTTGAAATATTACCAGGAGTTTACACTTGCGGCTCGCTGTATATGCCCTTAAAAACAAAAGGCAAAATTCCGGTAATTCTAAATCCGGATGGGCATTTTGGTGACGGACGTTATCGTTCCGATTCGCAGTACCGCTGCGCAATGGAAGCAAAAATGGGAGCCATGGCATTTAGTTATGACCTGTTCGCCTGGGGAGAATCGCTTTTGCAATTCAAACCTGAGGATCACCGCAAGGCATTGGCACAAACTATCCAGGCATTAAACAGCATTCGAATTTTAGACTGGATGTTGTCTCTGAAAAATGCAGATCCTAAACGAGTAGCGATCACAGGCGCTTCGGGCGGGGGAAGTCAAACGATGCTAATAACTGCTATCGATGATCGAATTAAATTAAGTGTGCCTGTAGCCATGATGTCATCATATCACAGCGGCGGATGTCCTTGCGAAAGTGGTATGGGAGTACATCTATGCGGAGGCGGAACCAATAATGTTGAAATTGCTTCAATGGCTGCTCCAAGGCCAATGCTTGTAATTTCTGACGGTAAGGACTGGACTCAGCAAGTGCCTACCGTGGAGTTTCCTTTTGTTCAAAGAACCTATGCTTTTTACGGAGCCAATACAGTGGCTGAGAATTCTCATCATCCAACCGAAGGCCACGATTACGGTGCTAACAAGCGCCTCGCGATGTACAACTTCATAGCAAAAAACTTTAATCTCAACCTCAAAGCTGTTCAAGACAAATCAGGTAAAATAGATGAGTCGAAGGTAACTATCGAAAAGTATCCTGCAATGTATGTGTTGGGTGAAAAGGGCGAGAAGTTACCTTCAAATGCTATAAAGAGTTTTTCAGAGCTTGAGAAAGTGTTTAATACCTCGATATCAAAATATAACACTCAGGTTAAATAGATTGAGCATTAATTAGCCTGAGTGTTGTATTTTATGTAGTGTATATATGAAAGAAATCCTAAACAACGAGTATCACAGCTTTTTATACGACATAAAAGAAAAGATCCACAAAGCCCAGTACGAAGCGTTAAGACAGGTCAATAAAGCTTTGCTCGCCTTATATTGGGAAATCGGCAAAAGCATTGTAGAAAAACAGCAAGAGTACGGCTGGGGAAAGCGATAGTCGAAACGCTTTCGACAGATTTGAGGAACGAGTTTCCGGGGTTGCAAGGTTATTCAACGCAGAATCTGTGGCGTATGCGAAAATTCTATTCAGAATATCATCAAAATGAAAAACTCTCACCACTGGTGAGAGAAATTAGTTGGAGCCATAATACTGTTATTATTGATCAATGCAAAGATAACCTCGAACGAGAATACTATATCCGTATGACTAAAAAGTACGGCTGGTCCAAAAATGTTCTCATCCACCATATTGAAGGGAAATCCTACGAAAAATATCTTCTCAATCAAACCAACTTTGATGAAGCATTGCCTGAAAAGTACAGATATCAGGCAAAGTTCGCTGTGAAGGATGAATACAACTTCGATTTTTTAGAACTCGGGGAAGAGCACAACGAGAAAGAGCTGGAACTGGCTTTAATGAAGAATATCCGAATGTTCTTATCCGAAATGGGTGGAGATTTCGCTTTTATTGGTAATCAGTACCGGTTGGAGGTTGATGGAGAAGACTATTATCTGGATTTGCTCTTGTTTCATAGAAGGTTAAAGTCGCTGGTTGTTATAGAGCTAAAGACAGGTTCGTTCAAACCAGAATATGCTGGAAAGATGAATTTCTACCTTGCAGTATTAAATGATAAGGTAAAACAGCCAGATGAAAACCCTTCGATCGGAATCATCATTTGTAAAAGTAAAAGCAAAACCGTCGTGGAGTACGCTTTAAAGGACAGTAAAAGCCCCATTGGTGTAGCCAGCTATACCTTAACAGAAACACTACCTAAAGAATATAAAAACCTCTTGCCATCACCAGAGGAGATTGAAGAAAAATTATCGGGATTTATCGATACGTTATCAGAGCCCCGGGTCAGATACATCTTAAATAAAAACGAATAAAAGTAAATGCAAAACCGTAGAGAATTCTTAAAAACAGTGGCTGTATTAGGCGGAAGCTTGATTCTGCCATCAACTTTGAGCTTGGCATATTCAGCAAAGAAACAACGCTACAAAATTGCTGTAATAGATTTAATGATTCTCAAACGGCAAAAATTAAGTGCATTACCTTTAACGAAAGAATTGGGTGCAGATGGACTCGAAGTTGATATGGGTGGCTTAGGTAACCGCGAAACGTTCGACAATCAATTTGCAAAACCAGAATTTAGGCAACAATATCTGGATAAATTAAAAGAGCTGAATCTTGAGATATGTTCAGTAGCCATGACGGGCTTTTATGCTCAGTCCTTTGCTACCCGTCCAACCTATCAGCGCATGATACAGGATTGCATCGATACCATGAAGAGTCTTGGAGTAAAAACTGCTTTTCTGCCATTAGGTATCCAAGGCGACTTGGTTAAAAATCCAGAATTGCGGCCTGCAATTGTTGAAAGGCTGAAGGTTGCTGGTAAAATGGCAAAAAAGGCGGGAGTAGTCATAGGAATTGAAACTTCGCTTGATGCGAAAGGAGAGGTGCAACTACTGAACGAGATCGATTCGTCGGTAATTAAAATTTATTTCAATTTTTCAAATCCCCTAAAGGCTGGACGCGACCTTCACCAGGAATTGAAAATACTTGGTAAAAAACGCATTTGCATGATCCATTGCACCGATGAAGACGGTGTTTGGCTGGAAAATAATAAGCGTTTGGATATGCACAAAGTAAAACGGACTCTTGATGATATGGGCTGGAAAGGCTGGCTGGTAATTGAGCGCTCACGCGATCAAAACGATCCTACCAATGTGCGCAAAAATTTTACAGCGAATACCAATTACATGAAAAAAATCTTTCAGAAATAATTGATTCACCTTCCCTAAAGCCAATTTGCCATGTTGTTTGTTATGTCTTCATGAAACGGTACAATATAGTAATTGGCGACACGGAGTATCTGGTGGAACAATCACTGCATGTGGGATTCTTTACTGTCAGCACAAGTAATCTATCAGTTTTGATTACCAAAGACGACAGGGGGAAGTGGGAGTTAAGTTTACCGAGTACTCAAGCAATAGATTTTCCTGTAGGGGAAATAGGAAAAGCCATCGATCTGGTTAATTCCGAAGCCCCAAAATCTAATCTTAATGTATAAACTAAAGGGATTTTAGGTTTAATATCCCGAAATAAAGTTTTTGTATATTTTTGAACAGATCGCAATAGTTGAAATATTGTTGCAAATAATAAACTTTTATGGAAGAAATTAAAGATCAATTTGGGGCCATATCCAAGGAGTACGATAGACAACGTCCGTATTTAATTCCCTGTTTTCATGATTTTTACACCGCATGCTATCCTTTGGTAAAGCGAATGGCTAATGCAAAAACGGTTCTTGATCTTGGAGCTGGTACTGGTTTATTCTCCTATTTCATATATCTGATCAAGCCAGAATTAAACTACACTCTTTCTGATTTATCTCCTCAGATGCTCGAGGAAGCCAAAAATAGATTTAAAGGCCTGAAAAATTTCCAGTTTCAGGAAATCAACTTCTCGGTTGACGCTTTGCCCGGAAAATATGACTTGATCATTTCTGCTTTATCAATTCATCACCTGGACGATGCCGGCAAAAAAGAATTATATAAAAAGATTTTCGATTCCCTAAACGAAAACGGCTTGTTTATCAATGCCGATCAGGTTCTAGGCAGAAGCCATGGCTTTGACAGTTTTTATAAAGACAGCTGGAAAGAATCGGTTAAAGAATCTGGTTTGGAAGACGCTGCCGTAGAAAGCGCCTTTGAACGCATGAAGATGGACAAATTTGCAACTCTGGAAACCCAATTGAATATGCTCGGCGAAGCCGGATTCAATGAAATTGATTGCATTTATAAAAACCAAAATTTTGCAGTTTTTGCAGGAGTGAAAGGTGCTCTGTAAATAAGCAGTATTTCTAAATATTTTGCTTCTATAATTAATAGTTATAGGAGCTTTTTTTTGCCTGAAGAACCTTAGGAAGGGTTTTGCTCGTCTGATTTGTTTTTCAGTTTCTTCAACCCATACAAAACACCCGCGCCAATTAATAAACCAACACCACCGTCTAAAGGGATTTCATCAGGGTTTCCTCCACAGCTATCCGGATCCATTGGGTCGCAGTCTTGGGCAAAAGACGGTGCAATGGCAAGAAATCCATATAAAATTAAACAGTAAGCAATTTTTCTCATCATGAAGCGTTAATTTTCTTGGCTTGGGGCGTAAGCTTTAAAAATTGGCTGAAAATAATAAAAAATACCCACTTGGAAGCGTTAAGTTGCGATTTTTATATGGTTACTTTTGATTGTATTGTTAAAGTAACTTATATAAAAAGCGAATATGCCTTAATAACCGCTGGCATCCACAATTTTATTAATTCATGCCTTAGTTGTCGTTAATACTGAAATTTTTACTAAAGGTTGTTGAAAATTAAAAATTTCACTTCTTCTACAACTTTAATTGTGCTAAATATTGGCTATAATCATCCTCGAGTAATATCTCGCATTGCCAATTTTGCTCTCTTGCAATTTTAATTAGAGAGTCTTTATCTACATAGAGCCATTTGAACCAGTCGCCATTTATTCGGTCGTATTGATATTGGTACTCCAGCTCTCCAAAATATCTATCTGTAGGCATTTCTACTTCATCATACAAATAGGTGATATCCGACGAGTCGAAGATCAGCTGTCCGCCCTCGTTTAGTAAAGTTCTGGCATGGTTAAGAAAAGCTTTTAGACCATTTATCGTTCGGCTAAGTCCAATGCCATTCATTAAGAGTAACAGAGTGTCAAACTTTTGGCTTCCAAACTCAAAAATGTTACTATTAATGATTTTTTTAACGCCCCGCTTTTCCATTATATGGCAGGCTGTGCCAGAGAGTTCTAAAGCGCTAACATCAAAGCCAGATTGCTGCAATATTAATGCATGGCTTCCTGCCCCGGCGCCAATATCTAATATCTTTCCCCGGCATTTTTTTAAGGCCAATAACTCAATTTCAGGCATTTCCTCCTGTCCTCTAAAGAACACCTCAATGGGCATTTCCTCCGGTTCCCCGTAAGTATTGTTAATCCAGAGTGTTTTATGTGGCCGGTTGTTATAAAAGTCGCTTAAGGCTTTGCCATAGATATCCATCGCGCAAAAGTAGCGAATATGCGCACAATACTTCAATTCCCTCGACCACTGTGAGGCAACATCCGTTCAGAAGCTACTTGTTCATTATGGATAATTAATGTCTTTGTCTTACTGGGTTCATTTTTTTAATTAACAATTTCTCTATCTTGCCCATCACTGATTTTATCATATGAACATAGTAAAAGGAAACATTGTCGATATAAAAGCTAAGCGTATTTACCCGGCTGCAGTCAGTATAAATAATGGATTAATTGAGAATATAACGGAGGAAGCTGGCAGCGTCTTGGACCGCTATATTATCCCTGGTTTTGTTGATGCTCATGTCCATATTGAAAGCTCAATGCTTATTCCATCGCAGTTTGCTCGTTTAGCTGTTGTACATGGCACGGTTGCAACTGTAAGCGACCCGCATGAAATTGCTAATGTGTGTGGGATGAAAGGCGTTGAATTTATGATAGAAAACGGCAAGCAAGTTCCATTCAAGTTTTATTTTGGTGCCCCGAGCTGTGTACCTGCAACTGTTTTCGAGACGGCGGGCGCAGAAATAAGTGTAAAGGATGTAGAGGCGCTTTTGGCAAGTGATGATATTCTGTATTTAAGTGAAATGATGAACTTTCCTGGCGTTTTATTCGATGACAATGAAGTGCTCAGCAAAATACAGGCGGCTAAAAATGCAGGCAAGCCGGTAGATGGCCACGCACCGGGATTAAGAGGGGAGCCCTTAAAAAAATATATTGGCGCTGGTATTACTACAGACCACGAGTGTTTTACAAAAGAAGAAGCTCTTGAAAAGCTTGAAAACGGCATGAAGATATTGATACGTGAAGGCAGTGCCGCTAAGAATTTCGAAGCCCTTATTGATTTGCTAAATACTTATCCCGATAAAATTATGTTCTGCAGCGATGATAAACATCCAGACAGCCTAGTTGATGGACACATTAATCAGCTTTGTGCAAGGGCAGTTGCCAGGGAGATAGATGTATTTAAGGTTCTGCAGGCAGCGTGTATTAACCCGGTGCAGCATTACAACCTTAAGGTAGGGCAATTAAATATCGGCGATCCTGCTGACTTTGTTGTTTTAAAGAACTTAAATGATTTTGAGGTGGTTCAAACTTTTGTCAATGGAGAACTGGTGGCAGAGAATGGCCAATCCTGTATCAATATACTGCGCCAGGAAACATTTGAAGATGTTAATCAATTCAACTGCAAACAAAAAGAAAGTAAAGATTTTGCACTTTTAGCATCTGATTTTCCTGTTAAGGATGGAAAAATTCCGGTTATCGAAGCCTTGGATGGGCAGCTCATTACCAATAAATTGTTTCTTCCTCTTGTGGTGAAAAATGATTTGTTAGTTAGTGATCTGGATAATGATATTTTAAAGATTGTTGTTGTTAACCGGTATCGGGAGGCGCCAATAGCGAAGGCCTTTATCAAAAACTTTGGGTTAAAAAGGGGTGCTATTGCTTCAAGTGTGGCTCACGATAGCCATAATATAGTAGCTGTAGGGGTGGATGATGAGAGTATTTGTCGCGCGGTCAATGCACTCATCGCATCAAAAGGTGGAGTCTCCTGCATTGATGCTGAAGAAGTATACACATTGGCACTCCCGGTAGCGGGTTTAATGTCGGCCAAAGATGGGTATACAGTTGCCGAAGAATATAAGGCTATCGATATAGCTGCTAAAGGACTTGGCTCTACTTTGGCTTCGCCTTTTATGAGCCTTTCTTTTATGGCCTTGCTTGTTATACCAGAGCTTAAATTAAGCGACAAAGGCTTATTTGACGGAAAAGAATTCCAATTTATAACTTGATAAAAGACCTAGCTGAACGAGACTTCCGCCGAAGTGGTTCTAGAGAATAAATCCGTTAGTAAGTTACTGTAATAAAAGGCGTAAGTTAGCATGCCTCCAATTCAATGAACATCGATTTAGAGGCATGCTTTCATGAATTCACCACAACTTCAAACTCGTCGAACAGGCTGGCGGTAGATTGCTCATTGAGGTCATTAATACCAGGTATAGTAAAGTATTGAACTTTAATTAGATAGTTCGATTGCTGTTTTTCAATAGCTACCCGCAAAAATCCATGTTGCCCAACCGCATATTTTTCTAAAGTTACAGAATCAAAAAGTGGGCTTGTGTCTGGGAAGTCGGGACTATTTAAGGGAGCGATGCTATGCAATTCGTGATAACCGCCGGCACCGGAAACAACATGTGGCACCACCTTTCCATCAGGATAGGTTTTGTTAAAACGTTGATAGTTATGTACATGGCCGCTGAATACTAAATCTGGTTTAATGCCAGTTTCTTCAAACGCTTTGCCGAAAAATTCAATCATTGCCAGGCTCGAACCATGGTTGGTGTCTGCCGAGTAAGGAGCATGGTGAACACATATAATCAATACCTTTTTAGGTTGTTGGGTGGCAGCATTTTTCAACTCATCGATAAACCAGGCTCTTTGCTCTTCGGTAATTGCACCGAATTTTGGCACATTACTATGCAGCCCAATGAAGTTGGCAAGGGGTGTTTCCAGTGTCCAGTAGATATTGGGCTGAACCATAGATTTGCGGCACTTGTCCGTGTCGAACGCTACAAATTTTGATTCAGAATCGCAGAAAACTTGCTTAAAGGCGTTTAGGCTTTCATATGGTTCACTTTCTGGGTTAATGTCGCTGTCATGGTTTCCAGCTATCGCGAAAATAGGGGCAGGATAAACTTGAAACGGTTTAAAGAATTGCTGGTAATAATTTTCGGCCTCTCCATATTTATAAACCACATCGCCAAGGTGATATAAAAACAGTGGCTTATCCTGTTCTGACGTTTCTTGGGTTACTTGTTTGGCCATTTCACCGCTGATAACATTTTGTACAAGAGACTCATAAATACTCCCAGTGTCGCCTGCCATATGGAAAGTTAACTTGGTTTTTTGAGGTGGCTTTACAATATTTTCAATATTTAAGCGATATGGATAAAGGCCGGTTGGTTCTGGTAAGTTTTTGAATTTAAAAGAATCGTCGGTTTTTAAAACTTTGAAAACGGGTTTTTTACGAAAAGGGTAATCAGTTGATGGCATTCAATATAAATCAGAAGGCGGATTATGTAATAATGTTCCGCCTTTCAAAGTTACAGATTTTTCTAAATGCGGCCTCGAACTGAAAGTTTTTAATCTGTTTTGCTAAAGTGTTGAAACTTAATTTTTTATTGAAAGTAAAAGGATAAGTTTTATAACCAGATTATTGGAGGGGTTGTGATGGGTTTAAAAGTTAAAAGGCATACGTTAGGCATCGCTTTGTTTGCACTAACTATAGTAACTGGCGGGTTTGTTGGGAAAGATGGGAAAAAGGAAATAAAAGCTACAATTGCCGCAAAGAAAGGCATACAAAGAGACTTAGTGCTCTTGAATAATCAAAACGGTATCCTCCCTTTTAAAAATCTTGCAAGTAAAACAATTGCAAGTATTAACGCAGATAGTGATATTTCGGGTGAGTTTAGAAATATGCTTGCCAATTATGCGCCTCTGAAGAATTTTAATCTTGCTGCACTCGCCAAAAGTGATCTAAAGCCATTCTCCACACTAATTTTAAAGGTTTCAGCTTCTTCTCTTTATAAGCCGGAGGTTGTTAATTTTATTAGAGAGTATCAGGCAACTAAGGAACTTATTATAGCAGGTTTTGGAGAAGTAACTGCCTTGCAGCAGCTTGATGAGTTTAATACTCCTATTGTCTGGAACCCTGTTCAGTCTGCGGTGGCTTCAGAATATTCTGCGCAGGTTATTTTTGGAGGCGAAAGCGCGGTTGGAAAACTTGCATTCTCGGTTAGTCCGAAATATAAAGAAGGAGAGGGGTTTGCAACCGAGAAAACTCGCTTAAAATATACTTCACCGGAAGAGCTTGGAATTAACTCATCCAAGTTTAATAAGATTGACGATATCATGCGTGAAGCCATTGCTAGCCATGCTACGCCAGGTGCAGTAGTGATGGTAGTGAAAGATGGCAATGTGATTTTTAACAAAGCTTATGGCTCACATACTTATGGTTCTGATGAGACAACCAAGACGGCCGACGTTTTTGACCTGGCTTCGGTTACTAAAGTTGCCTCTACTACAATGGCTGCAATGAAGTTATATGATGAGCATAAATTGAGTTTGAATGCAGGTATCGGCAACTATCTTGATGATTTAAAAGGTACAAATAAATATGATATCCCGGTTCGCGATGTATTGCTTCATCAGGCTGGATTTATCAATCTTGATTTTTTTAGCTATGTAAGGCCGCAGGATCATAGCTCTGATTCATCAGCGATGTTTCCTGTTAAGCTTGCCGACAATTACTATTTAAGGCGCGGTTACTATCAGGATGTAATGTTGCCTAAAATGGTCAGAACACCTTTGCCAACTCGTGGCCAGTATGTTTATAGCGATATTAGCATGTACATGATGAAGGAAATTATCGAGCATCAGGCGGGTACTTCCTTAGATAAATACGTGGCTAGCAAATTTTATGGCCCTCTGGGCATGAAAACGGCGGGATACAATCCTCTGCAAAGAATTCAGAAAACACAAATTGTCCCTACAGAGAGAGATACTTATTTCCGTAAAACTCTATTGCAGGGATATGTTCATGATTCGGGTGCTTCGTTAGCCAACGGCGTATCAGGCCATGCCGGTTTATTTGCAAGCGCTAACGACCTGGCAATATTAAATCAAATGCTGTTAAATGGCGGTACATATGGTGGAGAAGAGTATTTCAAGCCAGAAACAGTTAACCTGTTTACATCAAGGCAGTCTAATGTAAGCCGCAGAGGCTTGGGTTTCGATAAAGGCACAGGCTTGGGTTATCCTTCAAGATATGCATCTTCGCAAACATACGGACATACAGGATATACTGGTACATGTGTGTGGGTAGACCCGAAGCAAAAATTGATTTATATCTTTTTGTCGAACAGAGTATACCCTTCAGCTAGCGATAAATTAAATAGCATGAGGATTCGCCCAAGAATTCAGGATGTTGTTTACGAAGCTATAGCTGAGTCCAGAAGAAGCCTGGCTTCTGCTTCTGAAGATTAATTTATTTACCCCAATTAAAAACCATAAAAAAAGTTCCAGCCCTCATGAAATGAGGGTTTGGGAACTTTTTTTATGTAATGTCGGGCAGCCTACCAAAGGTTGTGGCGTTCTTCATTTTCGCCTTCCCCGTGCTCGTTAAACGGCTTCTTATTCACGCGTTCAGTAATTTTCTTAAAGCTGCCCTTTCCTTCAGGTTTCTTATAGCTAATATGCCCTACAGTGCCTATGTTGTTTAGACTGGAAGGCGTTTCAATAGCATTTCTATCTGGTTTAACCAGGGTAGATTCCTTACTTCCCTTCTTCTTCTTTTCGTGACGCATATCTTTAAAAATGTAGATTAGTACAAGTCTATAACAAGCTTGGTGCAATTAAAGTTTTTTGCAGCTCTACAAGGAAAATGGGGATGGGGTGTTTTTTGAGCGATCAATATAAATTTGCATTGAGTTAATGCTTTTTGGCAGTACTGATAACAAAGATATCAAGAAGATAAGAAATAGTGTTTTTATTGAATTGGTGATGTTTTGTTGAATTGTAAGTGCTTTTTTTGGTTGTCTGTGTGGTTTTTTGTTGTTTTTTTCTGGTTTTTTTCTTTGTTTTTGTTGTTTTTGAGTGTTTTATGTTAATTCAGTGTTGTTATTGTGTTAAAAAAAGGGGTTTGTTTTGATTTTGTTGCCATGTTTCGTGTCTATTTGTGTTTATTTTATGTTAAAATCATAATAATTTAACCTATTCTGTGACTTTGGTTATGTTTTATTGCTGTTTGTGGCTTTTTTGTCTAAAATTGCGTTGAGTTTAAAAAAGGTTTCTGAATAAATTAATTGCCCTCCGCCCATGATTAGCCCGCGGCTTTCTGCAGATGCTATTTCTAAAATAGCCCTGCAACCAGGTGACACACTTAGTATAATTAATGCCCAAAAGAGATTTACTTATTGGAGTGATTCTTCGGCTTCCGATGTCCATGTTCAATCTGTTTTAGGCGCCAGCCTAAGGGATTATATACATCCTCATGACTTGTATCGGGTTGAACATGCTTTCAATGCTGTTTTTACAAAAGAGGCAGCGTCAATACCTCCTTATCGATTTAGAAACTTGGCCGGCGAGTATCGCTGGGTTGATACTAAAGTGGTTAACATGATGGAAGACAAAGGAATTGATGGCTACATATTGAAAAGCACTGATATTACGGAAAAGCTAAAGGCTGAAGAAAGAGAGAAAAGGCTTAAAAGTTATTACAAATCATTATTTCATAACCATCCTGATGCGGTTTTTAGGGTAAATATCGAAGGAAGAATTCAGGAAGTTAATAAAGGTGCCTTGCATTTGTTTGGCGTTACTGAAAGTGAAGCGTTGGGTAGCCGTTTTTTTGATCTGGTTATTCCTGCTGAAGCGGATAAAGTGGCGTCGTATTTTTCTAAGGCGGTTGCCGGCGAGGCTGTATCTTATCAAACTGTGGTTACTCATAGAGATGGTTACCCCCTGGCTTTAAATGTGGCTCTTGTGCCGGTAGTTATTGATAATAAAGTGGTTAGGGTACAGGGTATTGCGCAGGATATGTCGCAAATTAACCGCGCGAATGCATTGATAAGGCAGCAGGCTGAAATCCAGGCAAATATTTTCGAAAGCATAAGCGAAGGTTTTTTTTCTCTTGACCACCAGTGGTGCTATACTTACGTTAATTCAATTTGCGCTGAATTTGTTCAGCGCACCAAGGACGAGTTATTAAACCGTAATATCTTAAAGTGCTTTCCGGTTCTTAAAAATTCCTTGTTTAAAAGGAAATGCGAGGAAGTGTTTGCCAGCGGAAAGCCAGTTGATTTTATAGAGTGCTTTCCTGGCAGAGAAGTTACTTTAAGCTTCAATATTTATAAAACAGCTTTCGGAGTTGCGGTTCATTTTACTGATATAACAGAGCAATTAATCGACCAGGAAAATATTGAGAAGCTATCAATGGTTGCCGGAAAAGTTACCAATGGCGTTCTGTTGCTGGATGGAGCAAGAAACGTGCAATGGGTAAATGAGAGTTTTACCAGGCTTACCAAGTACGGATTTAGGGATGTTGTAGGTAAAAACATCGAAACGGTATTACCCGAAAATCCTGTTTTAAATAAGCTTAGTTTTTTACGCTTATTGAGTATGTTGAAAAAAGCGCAACCATCATCGCAAGATATTAATTTATGTCAACCAGATGGGACAGAGGTTTGGTTATCAAGCACTATTACACCTGTAATTGAGGAAGGGCAGGTAAAGTATTATATTTTAGTATTGTCTGATATTACCGCAAAGAAGGAAGCTGAATTAAGCTTAGTTAAGCATGCCGAAGAGTTGTATAAGCAAAATCGTGATCTTGAGCAGTTTACATACATAGTTTCGCATAACCTTCGGGCGCCAATAGCAAGTGCATTGGGTTGTGCCGATCTAATTACTTCCATAGATAAAAACGATCCTCTATTCGATGAATTTGTTAAAGGTTTGTATCAATCTATAGCAAAGCTGGATAAGGTGGTTACTGATATGAATACCATTCTTTCTGTGAGAGATCGTGCTAAAGCAGAATTAAAAGAGTCGGTAAATCTGCATGCAAAATGCAGCGAGATTTATGATGATATTCATCAGTTGCTTGAAGAGAATAAGGCGAGGTTTGTAATTGATATTCATGAAAATCTCTTCTTGAATTATAATCCAGCTTACATTTATAGCATTCTTTACAACTTAATTACCAACGCTATAAAGTATAAATCCAAGTACAGATACCTTTCTATTGAACTTTCCGCCAGAGTTAACCGTGATAATGAATTAGTGATTAGCGTTAGGGATAATGGCATTGGAATGGATATGGAGAAGGTTAAGGATAAGATTTTTAAATTGTATTCGCGGTTTAATACTAAGGTTGACGGCGAGGGTATGGGTTTATTCCTGGTGAAAACTCAGGTAGAAGCTTTAGGTGGAAGAATTGAAGTAAAAAGCCAGGTAAACAGGGGTTCTTGCTTTTTTATATATTTTAAAGATTTTGGCTTTGTTGAACCTGTTATAGATTTATCTTCCGAAACTATCAAGGTAGGTTAGCTATTCATTGTTGCGAAAAACAATCGTAATGGTAGCTCCCTGAGCCGGAGTACCTGCGTGAGGGATTGCAGCGGAAATCCTTTTTTAGAAGGGGAGGGTTTGAGTGATGGGTAAAAAAGATTGCAGCGTAAAGCCCGGCCCGAAGGTGCACGCCCAAATTATTTTCTAAGATTTAAGCTTTTTTAAAATTAGTGCAGAACCTGAATGTTGTTTTGATGTTTGGTCTATTTAACGTGTATTTATGAAAACCATCATTTTCGAAAACGACATTAAGGTGTTTTATGTTGAAGCCGAATCTTTTCCAGAAGGAATAGAAGAGGCGCATAAAAAGCTACACGAGCTGGTACCTTTTTCTGATAATAGGAAATACTTTGGCATATCAAGGCCTGAGAATGGCCGTATTGTTTACCGAGCAGGTGTGGAAGAAGTTGTGGCTGGTGAAGCTGAGCGCTTGAATTGTAAGACTATGATATTGGAGAAAGGGAGCTATATGATAGTAACAATAGAGGATTACATGAAACACATTGAGGGCATTGGGATGGCTTTTGAGGAATTACTTTCGTTTCAAGGCATTGACCAGCAGGGGTATTGTGTAGAGTGGTACTTTAATGATAGGGATGTGAGGTGTATGGTAAGGTTAGCTTAAGAGGAAAAGTAAAAAAAAGCCGGGTATTTGAATTGCCCGGCTTTTGATTTTTTATACTAAAGCGTACATCTCTTCGCGTTGCTTTTTTACGGCTTCGCTGGTGATATACTCGTCGTAGCTCATTAGCTTATCAATAATTCCGTTAGGGGTGATTTCAATAATGCGGTTGGCTACTGTTTCTGTAAGCTCGTGGTCACGGGAAGTGAATAGGACCGTTCCCTTAAAATCTTTCATACCGTTGTTTAAAGCGGTGATAGATTCAAGGTCAAGGTGGTTGGTAGGCTCATCAAATAATAGAAGGTTGGCTTGCTGCAACATCATTTTTGAGAACATACAACGCATTTTTTCGCCTCCGGAAAGTACGTTACATTTTTTTAATACCTCTTCGCCAGAGAATAGCATCTTGCCGAGGAAGCCACGAATAAATTGCTCGTCTTTTTCGCCTTCAGAGTACTCGCGTAACCAGTCGATAAGGTTTAATTCTTTTCCTGCAAAGTACTTGGAATTATCGTTGGGCATGTCGGCAACATTGATGGTAACTCCCCATTTGTAGCTACCTTCAAAATTAGTGTCCCGGCCACTTAAAACATCATAAAAGGCAGAAGTTGCTAAACTGTTTTGAGATAGGATGGCAATTTTATCGCCTTTATTAACCATAAAACTAATGTCTGAGAAAAGTACTTCGCCGTTAGCTTCTTTACGAAGGTTTTCAAGCTGCAAAATCTGGTCTCCAGCCTCGCGAGCCTGGTTGTTGAACATAATTGCAGGGTATTTACGGTTAGATGGCTTGATCTCATCCAGGTTAATTTTCTCAAGAGCTTTTTTACGGCTGGTAGCTTGCTTGGATTTAGAAGCGTTAGCGCTGAATCGGCGGATGAACTCTTGTAATTCTTTAACCTTGTCTTCCATCTTTTTATTTTGGTCTGCACGCTGGCGAAGTGCCAATTGGCTTGACTCGTACCAGAAGCTATAGTTACCGGTATAGATGGTCATTTTGCCAAAATCGATATCCACTACGTGAGTACAAACCGAGTCGAGAAAGTGCCTGTCGTGAGATACAACCAGGATTATTCCCTCGTAGCTTGCAAGGAAATCCTCAAGCCACGCAATAGTGTTAATGTCAAGGTCGTTGGTAGGCTCATCCAGTAATAGAATGTCTGGTTTGCCAAATAAAGCCTGTGCAAGTAACACCCTTACTTTTTGATTGCCATCAAGCTCTTTAACTAGTTTATAATGAGAATCTTCTTTAATGCCAAGGTTGCTTAACATGGTAGCAGCATTGTTTTCGGCATTCCAGCCATCCATCTCAGCAAAGATATTTTCAAGTTCGCCGGCACGTTCGCCGTCTTTATCGGTAAAATCTTCTTTAGCGTACAATGCATCTTTCTCTTTCATTACATTATACAGCTCCTTGTGTCCCATTAAAACAGTCTCGATAACAGGAAACTCATCAAACTCATAGTGGTTCTGTTTTAAAACCGCCATGCGCTCGCCAGGGGTAAATGCAACTGTACCAGAAGATGGGTCAACATCACCTGATAAGATCTTCATGAAAGTAGACTTACCGGCACCATTTGCACCAATAATTCCATAACAGTTACCTTGAGTGAATTTAAGGTTAACATCCTCAAAAAGAGTGCGTTTTCCGTAACGTAAAGATATATTTGATACCGTAATCATGCTTGAAAATTTGAGCTGCAAAGGTACCGATTATCAATAAGATATGCCAGTTTGCTGAAAAGATTATTTTAATTGGGCAAAAGATGGGTATAATTATCATCTTGGGCTTGGGTTTTACAATGATGCTTATTAAAGATTTAGAAAAAGAACTTGCCAAAGCCTTTGGGAAAAAAGGTGCTTTAGAGCGTGCAAAAATCTGTGGAGCGCAGCCAGGTGGAGCTAAAGACTTGATTGAGCTAAGTTTTCACCGCGATCAGCCCATTGGCTTCAGGGCATCGTGGATATTGGAACTCATGTTTGCGGACATGGAGTTGTTAAGAAGTGAATTATATACTTTTTTAGATGCCTATCCCAAACAAAAAAATTTAAGCTGCCGAAGGCATTTTACAAAGATTTTAATGCAGGTTTTAAATAATAAGGGCTTCAAAGAGGAGCTAAGGCATTTTAACTGGGATGATATCATAGAAGCCACATTTGAGTGGTTGGCTGGAAGCCCAGTTGCTGTGCAGGTAAATTGCCTGGATATTTTGTTTAAATTAAAGGATAAGGAAAGCTGGATCAAGGAGGAGCTGGAAGACCAGATTAATTTCTTCCTTAGAAATGGAACTGCAGCCATGCAATCGAGGGGGAAGCGGTTACTTAAAAAGATGAAATAAAACACCCGACTTAGCCTTAGTCTGTAAGATTAATCTTTTCAAAATTTTTATAGTTTATAAGGATTATGCTTTTGTTTTATATCGCTTTGCTGATATATTCCATTTTGTATAAGTGAAACCCTTTCGCCCAATAGTTGTCAACGATCTCTGTGAGCCTAAAACCCCGTTTTTCATAAAATTTATATACCAACTGAGATGTCCTGACGATAATTTGCCGTAATTCCGGGAAGTGTTTCAGCTTTTCAATTCTGTAGTTAAGCAATGCACTGCCCAACGATTTTCTTTGGAAGTGCGGATGCAGAATGTCCCAGCTTATTCTGGCCGTGGCATTGTTCTCAGGAAAATTAAAGCCACCGCAACCCACTGTTTGTTTATTCATTTCAATTACGTAATAGTATTCTAGCTGGTTATCGAGATAATGAATAAAGGAATTCTCTTCTTCATGCGAAAAGTATGTGGGAGTATTGAGCCTTAATAGTTTCAAGACGGCGCTTTTGTCAGATGTTTTATAGTCACGTATAAGTATATCGTCTTTCATAGGCTAGTATTTAGAGGCCTTAAAGCATCCGTGCTTTCACATAGTTACAAAATTAATCCTGGCTTTTATTGGTGTTACTCAGACTATCTTAATTTAATTAAAAACCATCTGCTTTTAGGCTTGTAGATTAAAGAAATAACCTAAAAGAAATATCTATGAAATTTAAGCTGCTATTAGTTGTTTTTTCGGCTTGCTTTGCCTTGCAGGTTTCAGGCCAAACCAAAACCGGGAAGCAAACTGCGAAAAGGACAGCCGTAAATAAGCAAGATACTTCCTGGAAACCGAGGATTGGTAATTTGCCAGATACTGCCAGGTTAAGGGGGCTGAGGCAGGATACTAACCGAAAGGTTTTACCACCTCCGGGAAGCAGGAAAGGAAAGGGCTATCGCCCAGGTTCTTTGGGCGGAGTAAGCAAAGGGACTAAACCGGGAATTGGTATTGGAGTTATTGATACCACCAAATTTGGGCAGTTTCCGAGTCAATAAAAAACGAAAGGCGCTTAGTAAAAAAGCGCCTTTCGTTTTTTATTATGAGTTTAAGCTTATTTGTATTTGCACAAATAAGAAGTTTGCTGCTGTGCTTTTACTTTGAAGGAAGCATTTGCCGGAACTTCAAATTTTTGTCCGTTGGTATAAACAGCCCAATCAGATGCTCCTGGAAGAAGCGCTTCTAAGGCACCCTCAATTACAACCATTGTTTCATGCTGAGAAGTTCCAAATTCGTATTCTCCTTTTTCGATAACACCAATTGTAGATTTTCCTTCGGCTGATTCATATCCTAATGATTTTACAGCGCCGTCAAAATATTCATTAACATTTATCATGCTGCAAACTTATAAAACTTGGCTTATGTTTTATACAGGGTTGCTTAATATCATCAGATTAATTAATCCTCGTGCTTGTCTTTCTTCCCTCTGCCGCCAAATATCTTCCATATTCCTTTTCTTTCTTTGCCAGGTTTACGTTTGAAAATTTTGTCAAAGAAAGACTCCTCTTCCTCAATAACAGGTTCGTCGTATCTGAATGACGCACAGGCTAATCTTGATTCCAGCTCGTAAGGCAAAGGCACGAAGCGCATGTAAGGATTGTAGCTGCCTGGTTTTTCAGATACTCGCCTCATGAATTCAGCCCACACAGGCAGGGCTGTTTTTGCTCCTTGTCCTAGTTCCAGGGTCCGGAAGCGTACGATAGGGCTTTCTGCACCAACCCAAACTCCTGTTACAAGATTAGGCGTTATACCGATAAACCATCCGTCTGATTGGTTTTGGGTGGTACCGGTTTTACCCGCAATATCCATCGTTAAGCCATATTGTGAGCGTAATGATGCGGCACTGCCTTCTTCGACAACACCTTTCATCAGTTCTAACATAATCTGTGCGTTTTGCTCAGAAAATGCCTGTCTTGGTGCTTGTGGAATGGCTTGTAATAGTACTTCGCCGGATGGCGCGACGATCTTTTTTAGATAAACAGGGGTGTGATACTGTCCTCGGTTGGCGAAGGTACTATAGGCTGTTACCATCTCCATCAACGACAAGTTGGCCGTGCCAAGCGCAATTGATGGCACTTTAGGTATGTCGTTATGTATACCCATCTGGTGCGCCAGGCTGATGGTTGGCTCAATACCGGCTTGCATTAATATCTGGGCTGATACCGTATTAACCGAATTAGCTAGGGCACCACGCATGCTATACTCACCGCCATATTGCCCGTCGGCATTTTGTGGCGACCAGTTTTCATATGCGGGATAAACCATTCTTTCGTTTTTAAAATACTGGCAGGGTTCTATTCCTCGTTCAAGTGCAGCTGCATACACAAAGGGCTTAAAGGTAGAGCCAACTTGCCTGCGGGAGAGAACGTGGTCGTATTTAAAAGATTTGTGGTCTATGCCTCCAACCCAAGCCTTTACAAAGCCGGTTTGAGGTTCAATTGATAATAAGCCAGTATTTAGTAAACGTTGATAGTAGCGCACAGAATCCCGCGGGCTCATTCGCAGGCTACGACTGCCCCACCAGGTAAATATTTTCATTTTAACCGGTTTGCGAAACACTTCGTTTATTTCTTCTTCGCTTAGTCCTTGCTCTTTAAGTGCCTGGTATCTTGGAGATTGCTGAACGGCTGCGTTAACAAAACTTACATTGTTGCCCCAGGGCTGCCTTTTTCCCCAGTGCCGGTCAAAAATATCCTGCAAAGCTGCCATTTTTCGTATGACGGCTTTTTCTGCATGAGCCTGAATTTTTGAGTCTATTGTCGTATAAATTTTCAGGCCATCGGTATAGAGGTTATATTTTTCGCCATTGCTTTTTTTATGTTCTGCGCACCATTTTTCGAGCTCCAACCGCAATTGTTCCCTAAAATAAGGTGCCAGATTATTGTCGAGGTTTTTACCATTTAAATGAAGTATCAGGGGAAGTTGCTTTAGCGAATCGAGCTTTTCTGCTTCAATAAACCTGTATTTTGCCATTTGAGCTAAAACCACATTACGCCGTTCTTTAGCGCGATCCGGATGGTTTTTAGGATTGTAAGTGGTAGTGGCCTTCAACATTCCAACCAAAGTAGCTGCCTGCTGAACTTTAAGTTTTTTTGCAGAGGTATCGAAATAACGCCTGGCAGCACGTTCAATTCCATAAATGTTGCCACCAAAAGGAACGGTGTTTAAGTATAGTTCCAGGATTTCTTCTTTGGTATAAATATCTTCCAGCCGGTTGGCAATAATCATTTCTTTAAGCTTATTTATTGGCGTACTTAAAAAGATATGCGGCTTTCTGGGATAGAGATTTTTAGCTAGCTGCTGGCTTAAAGTACTTCCTCCGCCAGAACTTTCCTGCTGAAATAAAAGAGTTTTAAAGAATACCCTGAACATACTACGTGCATCAATTCCCCGGTGTTTATAGAAACGGGCATCTTCGGTTGCAATCAGGGCAGAAATTACATTTGGCGAAATATCGCCGTAAGAAATATTGGTTCTGTCTTGTATGTAATAACGCCCCATTAAAACTCCATCAGACGAGTAAACTTCAGAGGGGCTGGTGTTCTTCACCAGTTTTAAATCGCTTTTGCCGGGCAGGGCTCCAAAAAGCCCCAGCAGCACCAGTAAATAGAATGTAAAGCCAAGGAGCAGAGCGCCGGAGCTCAGTATCAAAAGTAATTTCCCGAAGGTTTTAAGAGATAATTTTGGGAACAATTTTATGAAGTTAAATTTTTTCACGCTTAGCAGTAACGCTTTTAATGTATAAAAAGTACGGTGATAAAGATTTATTGCTTTGGTTCTTAAATGCCGGATAAAGCCCCCTGGTTTTCTACTGTTGCTGTTCTTTTTTCGGACTATCATAGAATTGTTACATCTGACAATACAAACGAAAAAAAGTTTGTTTGTAGCCTTTATTAACTCAGAAAGCCATTTTTTTCTACTCCGACTAAAATATAACCAGTTTGTTACCTGGTACCAGTATACCACAAGTTGCAAATCAATAAGGCAATTTTTAGGTTCGCCGTCAACAACCAGTTAAAGGCTTTAACCAGCCCCCAATTATTAACCTTAAAATCAGCTATGCAACAAAGTTTACTATCAACTTCTGCATTATGGCGTAAATATTTGCGTACAAGTTTATGCAAACGTTTGACTGCCCTTAATTTTTTACTTTTAACAGGATTTTCAGCACAGGAGGCTCAGGCGCAAACCCTTGCATTTCCCGGTGCAATGGGATTTGGCAGGCACGCTCTTGGAGCAAGGGGAGTGGCCCAGGCATCCCGGCAGGTATACATTGTTACCAATTTAAATGACAGTGGTGCTGGTTCGTTCAGGGATGCAGTAAGTCAGCCTGGACGGATTGTAACTTTTGCCGTTGGCGGAATTATCAATATCACAAGCTCTTTACAGGTTGCTGCTAACACAACCATCGCGGGACAAACTGCACCCGGCACAGGTATAGTAATTAAAGGGGCTAAAGTGACATTTACCGGCTCAAATAATACAATAGCGCGGTTTTTACGCATCCGCTATGGTGGAACATCGCAAGAAGTAGATGCTTCGGGCATGGCGAATGGGGCAAATGTTATCTTCGACCACATGAGTTTTTCTTGGGGTACTGATGAGGTTTTCTCGATAAATTCTGATGGAAATGGCACACCGCTTGACAATATCACGCTTCAAAATTGCATTATAGCTCAAGGCATCCATAGGCATAACCATTCAGCCAGCGGACTGATTCAACCGCCCAATGGAGGAAAAGTAAGTCTAATTCAGAACTTATATATCAGTAATAAAACCCGAAATCCTAAGGTAAAAGGGGTGAATGAGTTTGTAAATAATGTTGTTTACGATTGGGGAAATGGTAATCGTTTAGCTGATAATTTGAATTACGGATGGTCTGGAGAAGCGTATATAATGGGTGGCGACTCTGGCGGAGAATCTTATGTAAATATCATTAACAATTATTTTGTTGGCGGACCACTAACTAACCCATCTACATCGACTCCATTTTCAAGGGGAAACAGCAATTTTTATTTATACGGGTCGGGTAACTACTTCGATAATAATCAAAACGGGGTGCTGGATGGCAGTGAAGTGCCTTATAATACTACCGGCTATCCTACGGGAGATGCTACAAGTTTCCAAAGCAACCCTTACGATTATCCAAACAAAGCCCCAAAGTACACCGCAGCTGAGGCGTATCAGCATGTAATTGACAGTGTTGGTTCGTTTTATCCGCGTAGAGATCAGGTAGACAGCCTTTTAGTTTCAGAGGTTGAATCCCGGGGGACAAAGGGCTTTTACGTTTATATACCATCCAATCTGCCGTTTTCTAATGGCGGGGCTGGGAATGTTTACAACGCGCCTGCACCTACCGATACTGACAGCGATGGTATGCCAGATACCTGGGAAACGGCTAATGGCTTGAATAAAGACAGTGGAGCAGACGCAACAGCAATGAGCACAGCTTATCCGCAATACATGAATATTGAAGTTTATGTAAACTCTTTAATTTCAACACCTCCACTGCCTTTTGTTAAAGCTGCTACTAACTTAAACTTAACGGCTACTACTTCTGATGATACATCAAATAGTAAGATTGTATTAACCTGGGTTGATAACGCAGATAACGAAACAGGTTACATCCTGGAGCGCTCTACTAATGGAACTACTTATACCGAGGTGGGCCAGTTGCCGGTAGACACCAAAACATATACAGATGAAAATTTGTCGCCAAGTACTTTGTATTACTATCGCATAAAGGCGGTGACAGCTACGGAAGCTTCCGTATATACGATATCATCGGTTACTACGCCTGGCCTGACTGTGATTCCAAATGCTCCTACAACACCATCTCCAGCTAATAGTAACCAATCGGCTGAAGTTACTTTAGGTAAGGTAACACTTGGATGGGCTGGCAGCAGTAACACCGTTACGTATTCGGTTTATTTTGGGTCGAGTGCTGATGCATTAACTAAGGTGGCTGATGTTCCATACTCGGCAAGCCCTGGCTATCAAGTAACTGGCATTAATAATAGTACTACTTATTACTGGCGGGTAGATGCAACAAATATCAAGGGCACAACCACTGGTACAGTTTGGTCTTTTAAAACGTCGTCCATGGTATCTGCTTTAGTTGGATACTGGAGAATGGACGAAAGCTCTGGCCTGGTGGCTGCGGATGCAAGTGGTTTGGGTTCTAACGGGGCACTCACTGGTATGAGCAATGCCGCCTGGTCTGGTGGAAAATATTCTGGCGCGCTTGGCTTTGGAACACCTGCCAATAATGGCGGAGTAATAGTTGCTGATGCTGAGCACCTGAGGATGGACCAGAACTCATTTTCTATTTCAATGTGGGTGAAAATGCCGAGCAACACTTACACCTTTTCAAATGCTAAAGATTGTTATTTAATTCAGAAGGGGACATTTGAAGCCACCACCGGAAAATGGTTTGGCTTACAGCTAAAAGATGGCAAGTTGACTTTTGCCATTGATGATGGGGTGAATAAAACTAACCTTGATATAACCGCTACCACAAGCCCTAATATTTTTAATAACGAATGGAAGCACATTGTAGCAATCAGAGATATTACCGCTAAAGTGATCAAGGTGTATATCGACAATGTACAGGTCGGCTCAAAAACATACACTACGAACAGCATCGGAAAATCGGATGCCCTGATGATTGGTAACTCGACGGAAAATAAACCTTATCGGGACTTGATGGATGATGTGCGGTTATATAATTACGCCTTATCAACCTCAGAAATTGCTTCATTATACAACGGTTCAGACCCTACATTACCTGTTACTTTAGAGACTTTTTCCGCAAAAGCTGATGGTTATGGCGCAAAGATCGAATGGTCCACATCCTCAGAAAGAAACAATGACAGATTTATCATAGAGCATTCTGTAGATGGCGTTGCCTTCAATGTTTTACAGTCCGTTAAAGGGAAGGGAAACAGCAGCCTTTCAAATGTGTACACCATATTTGATTCCAAGCCGGTGACTGGAATTAATTACTATAAACTTAAACAAGTAGACCATAATGGGGATGTTAAGCAGCTGGGCGTTAAGGCTATAAATATTTCTTTGTCCAGGCAAACGTTGGAGGTATATCCAAATCCGGCATCGCAGGAAATACATGTTAAGCTTCCGTCTGCAACTAACTCAAATTTATCGGTAACGATATCTTCTATAGATGGAAAAATCATACATAGGGAAAGTTTTACGAAAAAAGCTTCGGAAAGCATCTACACTATAAGGTTTAAGGATAAACCAGCCACTGGCCAGTACGTGCTCAAATTGATGGGCCAGGGTATTAGTGAATCTGCATTAGTTTTAATTGAGTAATTGATTGGTTTACAAGAGTGAGCTGCCCCGAAACGGGCAGCTTTTTTTATATCTCCAGGATATAAAATCCTTTTTCATAACCTGATTTTAGTAAAATCGGCTTTGCCACATTATAAACCTTTACGCCATTATTGGTTTCGCCTTCAAGTGTACCTACATGCGCATGTCCATGAAAAGCAGCAACTACATTTCGTCGGCTTAAAGGCTCAGCCAACCTTGAGGAGCCCAGGAACGGGAAGATTTGTTCGGGTTCGCCTATAACCGTGGCTTGAATTGGCGAATAATGAAGCACCGCAATTTTCTTTATATTTTCGTTCTCCTGGTCAAGGCGGGCGAGGGCGCGGTCCAGGTGAAGGGCTTCATCAACGGCTTCTTGTACGTAAGCTTTCATTGCGCCTTCGCCAAACATCGAAAGCATGTGCTTATCAAAACCACCGCCAAAACCTTTCACGCCTGCAAAGCCAACACCTTCTAAAATAACAGCTTCGCCATCCAGCACATGCATATTATTGTTCTGCAAAATCTGGCGTATTAATTTGTGGCGGCCTTTTTCATAATCATGATTTCCCAAAACACCAACAACAGGTATGGAGCATGAGTTCAATTCATCGGCTAAAACCTGGGCTTCACCTTCATCGCCGGTATCGGTTAGGTCACCGGCAATAACCAATACATCAGCTTCTTCCGAAACATCTTTAAAGAAAGCAGTCAATTTACCTTTGTCTGTTTCGCGTACGTGGATATCTCCAACAGCAGCAATCCGTATTTTTTTGTTTTGATCTTCCATGTTAAGTGGTTTTTATTGTACTCACTTTATAATTCCATTGTTTAATGTCAATCTCATACTGCGTTTGGTCAATAACCGGTCCGCGGCAAACCCTTTCAAGCGATGGGGGGAGGTCATATTGTTCTCTTGCCCGCTCTATCAGTTCGTCGAAAAGCCATTGGGGAAGTATGTCGCGATAATCGGCGGGATAAACAAATTGAAAAATGAGGATTTGTGTTAGCAACAAATGCCAATGTTGGTCCAGGCGGAATAGTAGCCTTTTCCAATCCATTTTTTTTCCATACCTAAGTAGGATATGGTTAACATCGGCAGCATCATAGCGCTCGCGGTTTTGTACATAAATCTTACACCAAACCAACTCCTCGGCGGGTACAAATTTTACTGGAATACCCGAGAACTGGCTCGTGGTGGCATGCTCATACCAGGTATCGTCAACGGTACAAATGTTATTCACGGTATCAAAAATGATATCGATAAAATAATCTCCCTTAAAAATTTTAGCCAACCACCGCACATCAGACAGTTCGGTTTTATAACCTTTTTGCGCAAAGTATTTTAAGATCTTTGGATATTCACTTGGCTTACAATAAATGTCCAGGTCTTTTGTATCCCGATATATGCCAGTATATTCGAACATAGCAAAAGCTCCGCCCAGCATAAAGTCAGAGCCGCTATCATGTAATAATGTTAACGCTTCTTTGTAAAACTCATTCGCCTCTAGTCTCTGCTCATCTGTTATAATCATAGCTCTTTCCAGTTTTAACTGGTAGGATAATAACTATGAGACCGTGGCTTCTGTTTTACTAATCGACTCTGGCGGTGTTTAGCTATTTTATATTTTTATGCGATGGTAAGTTTCACTGCTCTAATATTACGTTTTGAAAAAAAAGGCGAGAAATCGGGTTGGACTTATATTGATGTTCCAGCCGATATTGCCCAGCAGTTGGTACCTCGAAACAAGAAGTCCTTTAGAGTTAAAGGATTTTTAGACCAGTTCGCCATAACCGGAGTTGCTTTAATGCCCGTGGGAGAGGGTGATTTCATTATGGCTATCAATAGTGAAATGCGTAAAGGAATACGGAAGCGCGAGGGAGCTATGTTGAATGTGAGGCTGGAGGTTGATTTAGAATACAAGGTAGATACTCCGCCAGAACTTGAAGAGTATTTTGAAGAAGATGCTGAGGCGCTCGTGTATTTCAATAGCCTGCCAAAATCTCACCGCGACTATTTTATTAAATGGATAAATAGTGCTAAAACTCAGCCCACCCGCGAAAAAAGAATAATTGCGACAGCCAATGCCATGTCAAAAAAGATGGATTATGGGCAAATGATCAGAAGTTTAAGAGTCTCTTAGGGAATTACTTTCAACCTGATTTTCGACTCCCTCGATCAATGGCATATTTTCAACCTCGTTTATTCCTTTATTAATCGACTTGACAATATTATCCAGTTCTTCGGTGCAGGAATTTAACATGCTAAAAACTTCATCCCTGGTCTTATTATCCGTTTCCTGCTGTAAAACCTCGTTAAGCCCTAAAATGGAAGCTACCGGCTTGCGCAATTGGTGCGAGGTAATCCATGCAATTTTTTTCAGTAAAGTGTTTTTTTCTGAAAGTAAATTTTGGGCATTTCGATAGGATGTAGTGTTATTCTGGATAGAAATAAAGCCGTTAAGGTTTAAGGATTCATCAAATAGAGGGGCGATACTGATTTTTACCCAATATTTTTGCTTTTGGCGGGTGTAGTTGATGATCTCAACCGTACAGCTAGATTGTTTTTTTATCGCGTTAGCAATCTCAGTTTCCGCTTCGGGGCAGCTTTCCTCGCCTCGCAATATACTGCCAGGGTATTGATTAATCACATCCGATAGTGAGTATCCGGTGTGGTTCTCAAAAGCCTTGTTCACCCATGTTATTTTGCCTTCGCTATCCGTGATAATGATATAACAGTCTACCCGGTTCATAATTTCCAGCAGGTGCTGGTTTTCATCCTGCCTTATTTTAAGTTTGAATCTTTCTTGCCTTAAAAGAATGAAAATAATAAAAGTCGCAAATGTGATGAAGAAGTATCCTTTTGCCATACTTATAAAGTACGAAACCTGGGGCGGAAATGGCGAATAGTAAAGCCATCTGTCACTAAATGTGATCCATAGGAAGCTGACTATAAAAAAAATAAGAGGTATTTTATACTCTCCCTTCATACGTGCGTGTTTGCGCCGTATACGTGAGTGATACATTTTAGGTTTCTGCGGATTGATGGTAGATGCTTCAGCCTGCTGATTGTTTCACTATGCTTAATTATTTATTTAATCGTTTTGAAATATCCTTCTTCAAACCTAGATTTGGGCTACTTGATTAATTAAATTTAAGCTGTACCTGATCTAAAACCCGCTGTCCTAGTCTTCCTTCCTTATGCTTTCATTTAAACATTACTCTTTCGATCTTTGGCTAACCCTTATAAAGTCAAACCCCACATTTAAGGAAGAAAGAGCCGGGTATTTCTACTCAAACTACAACTTCAAAAAAAAGAGCTTTGAGGAAGTAAAGCATATTTTCAGGCAAGTGGATTTAATGTGCAATGCTATTAATGAAAAAACAGGGAAGAATATTGATGCTGATGAGATGTATCTTTTGGTAATCAGCATGATAAATGAAAATGAAATTAGCCTCAAGGCTATTGATACTGACAGTATTTATCAGGACATGGAAAACCTTTTGTTTAATTATCTTCCTTTTGTGTATTGTGCTGAAACATCTGGCGTACTAAACCATCTAAAACAAAAAAATAATTTAACCCTGAGCATTTTGAGTAACACCGGATTTATTAAAGGTGTCACCTTAAGAAAGGTCTTAAAGGAATTGGGGCTGGATTATTACTTTGATTTTCAGCTATATTCTGATGAAACGGGTCTTTCTAAACCTAATATATATTTATTTAAGCTGATGCTTCAGGCGGTTCACGAGAACAAAAAGGTGCCGGAAATTAAATTGAAGGAGATTATACATATTGGAGACAATCCGAAAGCGGATATAGAAGGAGCCGATGCCGTTGGCATAAGCAGCTTGTTAATCAATTCAAATGAAAAACGAATCTTATCACTGTTAAACTAAATGAAACAAACCTATTCCCTACACAAAATAACCAATACAGACGAGTTTGGGTTTAACCCAGCGGATTATAGCAGGTTCAAGTTTGGTGATGGACCTGTCGCCAAAGCATTCGGGACTGCCCTTGCCAAAGGATTCATCGAAAAGCATTTGTTGAACGAATCTGTAAAGCGACAGTTTGTTGTTATCTCAAGCCCATATGCTTTTGTTCCAACTGCAACTTTTGCTATGAAGAATTATTTCGTATTCGAGTTGAACCATTGGCTAGCCGAAAACGATTTCCCTGTAGTTCAGGAAGCAAAGGTGCATCGTACAATAACCTATAAGGAAGACTATGGCAACCTTGATGCCGATAAACGCCTAAGCCTCATAGCGAACGACTCATTCCATATCGATAAGGATTTCTTAAAAAATAAGTCCCTTATTTTTCTAGACGATATAAGAATCACCGGTAGTCACGAAAAAATGATCATAAAAATGCTGGATGAGTATAAGCTTACTAATGATTTATTTATGCTTTACTATGCAGAACTGGTAAATCAGGAGATCCCCCCGAATATTGAAAATACCCTGAATTACTTTAAAGTAAAATCTATATTTGACCTCGATGATATAATTAAGGGTGAAAAGTTTTATATCAATACCAGAATTGTAAAGTATATACTTAATTGCGATTTCGTGAGCTTTTCAGTTTTTATAAAAGATCAAACCCATAGTTTTATCCAAAATTTGTATCACATGGCTATCGGAAATGGTTACCATACTTTTGACAACTATTCCCGTAACCTTAATTACATAAAAGAATATTTATTTGTTAACAAACCTAAATTTATAGTAGATGGCAATTAATCTGCAAAAAGGACAAAGAGAGGCAATAGACGCCCCTAAATTTATTGTTGGACTTGGATGGGACACGAATAGTTCATCAACCGGATCAGGTTTCGACCTTGATGCATCTGTGTTTATTCTCGGAGAAAACAAAAAACTTCTTTCTGATGAGCACTTTGTGTTTTATAACAATCGTAAATCTCCGGATCAATCTGTAGAGCACACGGGCGATAATTTAACCGGCGATGGCGCGGGAGATGATGAGCAAATTAAAGTAGATCTTTCCAAAGTTGACCCTCGTGCAACAGAAATCTGTATTGTGGTTACTATTCACGATGCGGAAAGCCGCAGGCAAAACTTCGGACAAATCAGAAATTCTTTTGTACGCGTTTTTGATGCCGGCACTAATGCCAATCTTTTGAAATACGAATTGGAAGAAGATTTTTCCATCGAAACGGCAGTAGAGTTTGGGCGTATTTATAAACGCGACGACAAATGGAAATTTGAAGCAGTTGGTGCAGGAATGAAAGGCGGGTTAGAGGACTATTTAACTAAGTACAACTAATTTAATTTGCAATCATAATGGCAATTAATCTGCAAAAAGGCCAGCGAATAAGCCTTGAAAAAACTAACGGAAGCAAGCTTGAAAACGTATGTGTAGGAATTAACTGGGGCGCAATTGAAAAGAAAGGCCTTTTCGGCTTTGGAAAATCTAAAGAAGCTGTCGATTTAGATGGAAGCTGCGCTTTATACACTGAAGATAAAAGGCATGTAGACACTGTTTATTACGGAAGCCTCCGTTCTAAAGACAGTGCAATAAAACACAGTGGAGATGATTTAACAGGCGATGTTAATGGTGATGATGGTTTGGACAACGAGGTTCTTACTCTTGATTTCTCGAAACTTAATCCGTCCGTTTCCTATGTGGCTTTTGTTCTTAACAGCTTCCGTGGGCAGGATTTTGGATCTATTCCATTTGCATCTATCCGCATTTATGAAGGATCGCCAAAGCGTGTTAACGAGGTGTTTGCAAAATACGATATTGTGAATGCTCCCGGCTTTGCTGGCCATACTTCTATGGTAATGGGTGTGTTTTATAAAAAGAATGGCGAATGGAAGTTTAACGCCATTGGCGAGCCAACCAGAGATAGAAAGCTGGAAGAATCTATCAATACAGTAAAACAAAATTATTTATAAGCTGATTCTTAGCGCCTTGTAAAGAAGGTGTAAGGATTGCAATAATTCAGCATAAGGGGTAGCGAGTATATTGCTACCCCTTGTGTAATTAATCAGCATATTCATCTTAGTAATTATGGAAATCCCTAATAATACAGAACTTGTTCCTACCCGGATAATAGATAAGGAAGGAAATGTGGACCTTGCTGCAATTTCTTCTGACGACGCGAAGAAGTATGAATCACTAAATAAGGATCTGCAAACCAAGGATGTTAATTCAATACTTAACTATGGAGTTGAGGTACAAAACTCAATGGAAAAGTATAGTAATGAGTTTTTATCCTCAGTACGTACTTATAACTCTGGTGAGGTTGGTGGTTTAATCAACGAGTTGCTCACCGAATTGAACTACATTGACGTTGATGAATTAAATCAAGGTGGCTTAAAGCAATTTCTTTCAAAGATCCCGTTCTTAAGCAAATTGGTTTTTGACGCCAAGAAACTCTTCCAGAAGTATGATACGGTAGTTAACAATATCGATAAGATTACCAATAAAATTAAAGCGGGAAGGCTTAATTCCATTAAAGATAATAGCTCGCTTCAAACCATGTTTGATAATAACGTGAACTATATCAAACAAATGGAAGAGCTGATCATTGCAGGCCAGTTGAAGCACACGGAACTCAGCGAAAAACTGGCTGAAATGGAGGTAAACGCAGCCAATTACAACGATTATGAAATTGCAGACCTTCGCGATTTTGTAGGCCGCTTAGATAAAAGGCTAGCAGATATGAAGGTTGTTCGTTTTATAATGTTACAATCGTTGGCCCAGATTCGTGTGGTGCAAAACAACAATACTTCAATTGCCGAAAAAGCGCAATCAATCATTTCTACCACAATTCCTGTTTGGAAAAACCAGCTAACTATTGCGGTTGCTTTACAAAGGCAGAAAGCCAATGTAGAGATGCAAAAGAAAATTTCGGATACAACGAACACTATTCTGCAAAAAAATGCCGAGCTACTTAAGCAAAATAGTATCGATGTTGCCAAAGAAAATGAGAAAACCGTGGTATCTATTGATACATTAAAACGTACTACTCAGTCCCTAATAGAAACCTTAAACGAGGTTAAACGTATCCACGAAGAAGGCGCTCAAAATAGAAAAGTATTAAATACCGAATTACAAACTTTAGAGACAGAATTAAAGAAAAACGTTACCAACGTAAATTGATAGAGTGAGAATGGATGAGAATAGGCTCGGAATACTAAACGAATCAACTAATATAATCAGTAAGCTTCATCTGTACTCAGCTTTTTTTGAGGATGAAATTCTTTATAAGATATACCTGCGCAGCCAGGTGATTCATCAGTTATTCGAAAGCAATCCGGAACTCGATATCAATAAGCTGGATCTATTCCATCTGCAGTTTACCGCTAGCGTAATAGACCTGTTAAAGAAAATAAAGAAGGCGAACGAAAAGAACGTGAGCCTTCTTTATCATGAAATTCAGTTAAATCAGGAGCTGATAGACAAGCTGAATGATTCTGTTTATACAGAGAATAATTACAATATTGATAAACAGAGGCAATCTCTAAAAATAAATACTTCGTTACGAAAGCTTTATCAGGTCCTTTCCGAAGATTCTACTGAGTATCCGTTCTCAAAAAATATCAACACCTTTAGCTCAAGGTATTCGCAAGATTTCTTTTTCGACATTTCTCCGGAAATATTGTTTGAGCTTATTAGCTATCAAGCTGAGGAGGTGTATTCTAATGCGTATGCACTTATTGAGCGCAAATTAATGGGCGTATTGTGCAAATACGATTTCAAGACAGATTTTTTATGTGGCCTGAAGTCCGGCGATTCAATTGTGGAGATCTACAAGTTTATTCAAACTGACCGACATTTTCTGTTTTATCCTTCACGTAACCTATTTTTATTTTGTGATATAAGCCAGATTTCTGATATCGACTGGTCGAATACACTTTCAAAAAAAGAAAGAATTATTCACGAGTTAAAGGATAAAAATGATCAGTTAGAGAGCAGGGCAGGGGTTTTAAAATCTGCTATGCCGGCCGAAATTAGAAATTTACTCACTGATCATTATAAAAAAATATCAGATATCGATTTTCTCCAGAATATTAGCAACTTTGACGTTCAGGCAAATATTCTAAAAACTATGCTGAATACAGATGGCCTGTAATCAGCGATATTTAGTAAAACAACAACACTATATAATACAAAAATGGATTTTTTACACACACTCTTAGGAGACGACATTCAAGCAGGATTACTTATTATTTTAAACCTGATTGTGATTGAAAGCTTGCTTTCGGTTGATAATGCAGCGGTATTGGCTACTATGGTTTTGGATTTGCCAAAAGAGCAACGCGAAAGGGCTTTAAAATATGGAATCGTGGGCGCTTATGTTTTTCGCGGAGTTTGCTTATTAATTGCCGGCTGGTTGGTTAAAGTATGGTGGCTTAAACCATTAGGCGGCCTTTACTTATTGTACTTAGCATTTGATTATTTCAAAGGAAAAGGCGAGAAGAAAGATGAGGACGGAGCAGTAGATAAAAACTCAAGCTGGATATACAGGTCTACAGTAGGAGTGTTGGGAACGTTCTGGTCTACAGTTGCTTTGGTTGAAGTTATGGATTTAGCATTCTCAATCGATAACGTTTTTGCTGCGGTAGCGTTTACCGACCATATGTTTCTGATTTACACCGGCGTATTTATCGGAATTTTAGCCATGCGGTTTGTGGCTCAGGGCTTTGTAAAACTGATGGAAAAATATACGTTCCTTGAATCCATCGCTTTTATCGTGATCGGTGTTTTAGGTTTGAAGTTAACCGCGTCTTTATATACACATTTCGCACATGGATCCGAATTTGCAGAGCTTTTGGAGAGTGAGAAAATGGATCTTTTTGTATCAATCTTCACCGTTGCAATTTTTGTAATACCGGTTGCAACATCTCAGTTTTTTAACTTTCCCAAAAAGAATATTATGGAAGCTGAGGTTGCCCATTCTGCTGAGCATGTGTTGATAGATCAGGATGAAATTTTAGAGGAAAAATAAGGACAGGGTTCCATTTTAAATAAAAAAGGCTGATTGCAAACCGCATCAGCCTTTTTTATTCTACTTAAAAGTTTTTACCGTAGGGGAGTACTTTAGATATTTTCTAGTGCTTTAAAAGATGATTACCTTTCAGCCCTGAATTATATTATGCGGCACATTCTGTTTTTTGCTTTTTTAGGCTTTCAATTGTCGGTTCAAGCTCAGCGCCTTATCCTTGAACAGCGGGGTTGTAAAGTATCGGAAGGTTCTATGGAAGAGATATTAAGGATCACAAAATATCAGGCAAAACTCTATAATAACCTTTTCAACACTTCGGCTAATGACACCCTGCAAATCTTTGTGAACCTTTATGGTAGCCGGCAGGAATATAACTTTGTACAAAAATTAGCCATGTCTAACGGGCATAAAACTCTGGGTTTTTATTCTCCATCACAAAACCAGGCACATGTTTATAGGGGAAGCGATTATTCTCCAGTTATCATTCACGAAGCCAGTCATTCTTTTTTGCAATATAATTTGCCATTCCATTCTCGTTGGCTTACGGAGGGTATTGCCGAGTTTTGCGAAACCTTAGAGGTTCAGCAAAATGAAGTTGTTTTCTCTGCACAATCTCAACGTATCAAGCTTGTTCAAAATCTCATCGAAAAGAAGGGCTTCAACCTTGCATTATTTTTAAATACACCCAATTCAAGCTGGGGAGAGAAGGAAAAAACGCAAGATCTGTATTCTATATCTTACAGCCTTATCTACTTCCTCATAAAAAAGAAACCGAATGCTTTAAAGCAAATCTTACTGTTTATTAAAGAAGGCCAGTCAGAAAAACAGGCTATTGAGTATGGCTACGGAGGTTTTCATCAGTTTGAGAATGACTATATAAGTTTCTATAAAAAACTTGTTGTTAAGCCTGTTTAATTCAGGGAAATCGTCCTTTAAATTTATTCAGGTCAAATAAGAAATCATTCACAGTAAACCGTCAGGCGGCGTTTAAGAACGACTGTCTGCTGCCGCTTAAACGCGGACAGGCGTTCTAAACGCTGTCCGACGTTGGTTACCAGCTTTAAAAGCAATTTCCCTGCTGTTTAATTTTACTTCTTTCAATACCCGAATAAATAAGCTTATTTAGCGCCTTTATTTTCTAAGATGATTTTTTCTTTTGAAGCTTCGCTGGGGCAGATTTCTGTTCACAAGGTTGGCAATAAATTACAGGACGAATTTTACGTATTATCCGAAGAACCGCTGCAAATTAATGATGAGCTATTGAGCAAATTATTAATGCAGTACTTTTTAAATCCATTCGAAAAAGTGAATGAGGTTTACCGTTTGTTTCATCCAAATGATGATTTAAACTTGAATGAAGTATTTCATTTTGCATCCCTTATTTTTGAGGATACGCAAAGTTTTCATGAAAATAGCCAGCAATTAGCCAAGCACCTTTATAATATTGCCAGTCACCCCAAAATAAAATCAGGTGAGTTGTATGTTACCTATTTTAATAATGTGCAGATAGAGGGGGAGATGATGGATGCCATTGGTATCTTCAAATCCGAAACAAAAGAAACTTATCTAAAGGTGTATCCGGAGGAAAGCGGATTTAAGCTTGATTATGAGGAAGATGCGATAAATATTCAGAAACTGGATAAGGGCTGCTTGATTTTTAATACAGAAAGAGAGCAGGGATATAAAATTGCGGTTATTGACCAAACGAACAGAAGCTCGGAAGCGGTGTACTGGAAGGATGAATTTTTAAAACTTAAAATACGTAACGACAGCTATAATCAAACCCAAAATACGCTAAGCATTTATAAAAACTTTGTGGCTGAAAAGCTTGACGAGGACTTTGAAATGAACAAAGCCGACAAAATCGATCTTTTAAACAAGTCGATGAAATACTTCAAAGAGAAAGAAACCTTCGATATGGAGGAGTTTTCTAATGAGGTTATCGGCAATGAACAAGGTATTGAATCTTTTAAGAGTTACAAAAAAAGTTACGAAGAGGAATTTGACACAATAATTCCGGATAGTTTTGATATTTCTGATGCAGCCGTGAAAAAACAGGCTCGTACTTATAAAAGCGTACTTAAACTAGATAAAAACTTTCATATTTATATCCACGGAGATCGCGAATTGATAGAAAAAGGCTTCGATGATGGAAAAGGCATGAATTATTATCGAGTTTTTTTCAAAGAAGAGCAATAAATATCGTGTGAAATAAATAATTGAAAATCAGGTAAAATTTCATATTTAATAGCTATCTTGCAAACTTTATAATATTTAATATAATGCAAAAAGAAGGAACAGTAAAATTTTTCAATGAAACTAAAGGTTTCGGTTTCATCATTCCATCAAATGGTGAGCCTGATGTCTTTGTTCATTCAACAGGCCTTGTTGACACTATCCGTGAAAACGATCGTGTTACGTTCGAAGTTGAGCGTGGTAAAAAGGGCTTGAACGCGGTAAATGTAAAAGTTATATAATTATATATATCATTAATCGTAAAAAAACACTCACCAGGAGGTGGGTGTTTTTTTATGTCCTAAAATAAGGGATTTAACCTGCTCACATATTGAGGGCTTATTTTAAAGATTGGAAATGAATTTGTTCTTGTCCGGAGTTCGAGTATAAATATGCAGTTTGCAAGCCGTGGGGCCTTTGGGAGAACCGACTGAAAGGAGCTCAATGAGACCTTTTAAAAACAAATTAAAACTCATTAGATGCCGAAGGTAGAGAGGTTATAAGACACTATGCTTATTAGCACCTCACCCTATCCCTTTCCTCTCCGAAGGAGTCCTTTGGACAAGGAGAGCGGAAAGCAAAGTGCTTACTTTGAATTGTTTAGAAAACTAAAAATAAGCAAACATGCCTGTAAGTTCAGGTTCGGAGATAAATACTAAACCAGGTAGTGTACGGTATTTGCGATTACAAGAGTTTGGCTTGCTTTGTAATTGTCTCTTTGCTGTTTTCGGGAATTATCAGACAAGGTATGATAACCCGGCATTGTATCTATATTGGCTGTTGTAATAACTTAAAGCAGCCTTCTCTTGTATCAATTTGCTTTCAGTTGCGAGTCTATGTACTTTCCAATTTGCTCTATAGGTATTTGTTTTTCCATGCCAAGCTGAGTTTCAATTATCCATTGCTTGTCCTTGTCTTTTGCAATGCAGAAAGTCCCTTTTTTGCGGTTTACATAGAATATGTCATAATCGTTACTTGGCTGCTCGATAATATAGTCTTCGTTATTGATTTGTATATTGAATATTTTCATAAAAATAGAATTTTGCCTAAAAATATGAAAAATCCTCAATAAAGTATCTTTTTTGTTTAAAAGTTTTTATTGTTGATAATGTTATTTTGACTCTTTTGGTAGTCGGGGTTTGCTATTTAAACTTCAGCATTTATCTTTATCCATATGGAAAAACACTTCACTATAATTAAAAAAACACGGGAGAATTTTTTAAAGCTGATAGAGGGGCTAACTATTGAAGAGCTCAACTCTATTCCTGAAAATTTTAACAATAACATTATCTGGAATTTGGGCCATTTGATTAGAAGCCAACAAGTATTATGTTATATTTTGGGTAATGAAACTCCAAAGGTGGATGAAGATATTGTTTTGAAATATGGAAAAGGTACAAAACCGGAAGCTTTCATAGATGAAAATGAGCTTAAGTTTTTGAAAGAAAATCTGGTGTCTAATATTGAATCTTTAGAACAGGATTACAACAACGGCCTATTTAAAAATTTTACCAGCTATACAACCAGCTACGGCATTGAGTTGAACACTATAGAAGATGCTATAAAATTCATTGTTTGCCACGAAGGCCTTCATTTTGGATATTCGATGTCTTTGAAGCGATTGGTAACTCAGTGCAATACAGTGGTTTAAAGCTCTCTTGGGATTGCTTTCCAAACTATTTAAAATAGATTCATGTTAAGTGTATTAAACTAAAACTTAAAAACATGAGATCTATAATAAGTATTTTCTTTATTTCTATACTAAGCTTTTCTGCGCTTGGGCAGGATAGCTTAGTTACTTCTTCTTATTCATCTGATAAGGAATCTCCGTATAAAACGAGCTGGAAAGTCGACGGGCCCGTGACTGCAGGTTTTATTGGTTTAAACGTCTTAGGATTGAGTTTGATACAAAACAAAGAGCCTTTAACTACAGCAGAGCTTGCCGCCAAAAATAAGTCGGATGTGCCGTTTTTCGATAGGTTTAGTGCTGGAGATTATTCCGATAATGCTGATAAGGTGAGTTATCTTCCATTTTATGCTTCGTTTGCAATGCCGGTTGTTATGCTGATCAACAAAAATGAAAGAAGTAAAGCCGGGCAAATCTTAGGAATCTACGTGGAAACTATGGCGGTAACAGGTGCTATTTATTCGTTAACGGCTGGTACTATTAACCGAAGCCGGCCCTATACTTACGGCAATGAAGCTCCCATGGCTGAGAAAACTAAAAATGGCGCCCAGCGGTCTTTTTTTGCTGGCCACACCGCAGCAACGGCTTCTGCTACATTTTTTGCTGCAAAGGTTTTTAGTGATTTTAATCCTGATTCAAAAGCGAAGCCCTATGTTTGGGCTGCAGCCGCTATTCTTCCTGCTTCTGTTGGGTATCTTCGCATGCGTGGAGGTATGCACTTT
>Ga0307408_100000206_pt1 | contig 63271 bp, 53 predicted proteins | sample 322Cmetagenome_FD_202116 | JGI IMG/M metagenome (GOLD analysis project Ga0307408, IMG submission 202116) | Maize rhizosphere microbial communities from greenhouse at UC Davis, California, United States - 322HYB-C-3 | ecosystem: Host-associated > Plants > Roots > Rhizosphere > Soil | place... | reverse complement strand
GTTGGGCACGGCATGTGGCCATGAGCGAGCGTTCGCTGGCCCGCCTGGTAAAAGGCGAAACCGGCCTTACCTTCGGCCAATGGCGCAAGCAATGGCAGATCATCGTCGCGTTGCAGAACCTGGCCGAAGGTCAGTCAGTGCAGAGAACCGCCGAAGCGCTCGGCTACGAGTCAGTCAGTTCGTTCATCAGCATGTTTCGCAAGACGCTGGGCACTTCACCGGCACGCTATTTGCGCAATACCACGCTTGGCTCTGAACGAAATGTGTTCGCGCGAAGGCCAGACAAGGCGAAACGGGGCGAGCAAGCGCAGTGTACTGGAGTACATGCAGAGGAAGAACAATGACGGAACTGCCAGATAGAACCGACCTGTTCCCGACCGGGGGACATTGCAATCTCGCAGCGTCTGATGACATGAGCCTTGCCGCCTGGACTCGGGTCTGGGCGGAGCTCGGCGTCAGGCACGCACCGCTAGAGACGTTTGAAGAACTCATCCGACGCTATTGCGAGCCACACCGCGCTTATCACAACCGTCAGCATCTAGCGGAGTGCCTCCACGTACGGCAGCTCGTCAACGCCGCTTGCCAGGCACCCGCCGAAGTTGACCTCGCGCTGTGGTTTCATGACGCGATCTACGACCCCCTTCGCTCCGACAACGAACTGCGCAGTGCGCAATGGCTGGACGACGTGGCACGGGATAACGGACTGGATGAGGAAACACGACGCAGGCTTTACAACCTGGTCATGGTGACACGACACGACGGTGCCCCTGCGACGGCAGACGAAGCGGTGCTGGTGGATACTGATCTGGCGATCCTGGGGGCCTCCTTCGAGCGGTTTGAGGAATACGACCGGCAAATCCGCCTTGAATACCAATATGTGCCGCTGCCTGTGTACCGTCAGAAGCGGCGCCAGGTCCTGGAGCGTTTCCTGGCGCGTGAGCGTATCTATACGACCCCCTTGTATTTCGAGGCATTCGAGCCGCAGGCACGGGCAAATCTTGTACGGGCTATCGATCGCCTTGATTGAAAACCGGATTCATGGGCCTGTGGCGAGGGGATTTAGCGAAACGTCGCACCGCCCGTTGGGCTGCGCAGCGGCCCCAAAACTGCCAAATGTGGCGCTTCAGATACACCGCATTCGCCGGTTTACGGCCGCTTCGCAGCCGAGCGGGAGCAAGCTCCCTCGCCACAGGTGTTCCGACAGCATTACGCTGCTGTCGGAATTGTTTCGCTCGGTCCTGAAGGAAACGTGGGAATAGCCCAAGACATAGGCTTTATCGTCAGGGACGGGGTATTCATGTATTTCATCAAGGGCCTATGTGCAATTGCACCGGGCTCATGTGATTTGAACAGGGTATGCCATGCTCATGTTTCCTGCAGGCCGGTATATGCTAACGTCCCATCCGCCCGGCTGGTCTGGCTTGCAAGGAATGCATCATGGAGTTCGTGGTACATAGCTATTGCCTGAAAGGCGCACGCCAGGAGCCTTTGCTGCCCCCTGTCACCCTGACTCCGACCTCGTTGACCTTGACGGTCGCCGAGTTGATTCGCCTGGCCGTGGCCGAGCAGATCACCGCATTGTTGGCTCGGCACTCGCTGCACCAAGTGTCGGTGCGTGAAGTGCTCGACCGCCAATACTTGAGCGAGCGGGACATTCTTCAACAAGCCAGCGAAGGCGCGGTAGCCATGCCTCACGCCAGCGAGTCTCTGGACTTGGATTTGGATGTTGGCGTTGAAGCCGAGCGAGCCTTGAAGGGTTTTGAAACCCGTGCGTTTCGCATTCTGCATAACGGCGTCATGCTCCAGAGGCTCGATGAGTCGATTGAATTGAGCGCGCCATCCACGCTCGCGTTTATCCGCCTGCTGCCGCTGATTGGCGGTTGATCCTCGTCGCTCGCCCCCTCGGATACCCTCATGCAATCACGCCGTCCTTTGCCCGAACAAGCCACGCGCCTCGCTGCACTGCGAGTATTCTGCGACAGAGCGCTGGATGAGTATCCCGAGCTCAGCCCCTATGACCAATTCGCACCCGGTTTCTGGGACGGCATCGACGTTCTGCGCATCGCCGAGGACTGGGTCAGGCTGCATCCCGAGGATGGACCCGAAGCGCTGGCTGACGGTTTTGTGTTCCCGACCGTTTGGGACGACCTGGAGGACCTTCGCAATCAGCAACGCTACGGCCTGCAATATCGAATCTGCGATGCCTGGATCACCGCCCACCCGGACACCTATGCGCTAGAGCAGATTGGCGCGCGGCTGCAGCACATGCTGCAATTTGCCCTCGAAGACAGTGACTACCCATTACCCACTGACGAAGATGACCCCGCCTATTACCGCAGAAGTCCGGACCAGGCCTGGGCCTTCCCTGACGTCCAAGCCTGTATCCATCGCTTGAGCAACTACCCGTCCACCCCAACCTGGCAGACCTTCGCCGGATGGTTGCTGGATGGCAGCTGGAATCGCGAGCAGCCCCCTTCAGCGCCTGGGGAAGAACAACGGAAAATCGCCGACGCGTATATCTACGTGCACCAGGAAATCAAGCGCATCGCCTTGGGCTTGGTGGAAGCAGGCCGCCTCGATTACCCCCGCTTCGTCCGGGGCGCCAACACCTGGGGCAGCGCCATGATGTTCTACGCAGGCGACGCCGGGTTGGACAGCGATGATGTGGACCCGGATCGGTACACCCACGAAGCATTCGGTGAGGAGGACTCAAGCGATGAGGGTCCCGAAGACGAGGACGTCGATGATGAGTCGTTCCAGAATGATGATGTCCTCGATGAGGCACCCACACCCGTGCACCCCGAACTGGCAAGCTTCACCGTTCGTTATGTCGAGGAAGCCTTGGCTGGATTGCCCGATAACGCCGCGAAGCTGGCTGACACCTTCCGTTCGGTAGAGGTGTATGACACCCGATGGATGCTGCAGGCCCTGGCGGTCATCGAACGATTGGGCGCGACGCCCGATGGCTTTTTCGACCGTTTCGGCGATACGGCCGCGGTGCTCGAACGTTTCCTGCTCCTTCAGGAGTTGCCCGAGGACCAATCGGCAGCACTGCTCGCCGCGCTGACCGGCTTTTCCAGAAATACCCTGCTGACCGCCCTGCCCTATGCAGGACATGCCAGCCGCGTGGCGCTCGACGCGCTCGGTTGGAGTGATCTGCAAGCCTTTCAGCGCGAGTATTTGAGCATTGCCCTGGCACCTCGGTCCGGATGGGGTACCGACCTGCCCAATACGCTTGATGAAACGGTGGGCGTGGTGGACCGCTACCTGCTGGACAAGGCGCTGGCCGAGGCGGACCCGGAGCATTTGCGCGACTACCTCGTGGCACTCGAGCATTCGCACTGGGCGTTTCCCGAGACGCGTGTACTGCTCGACGCGTACCGAGGCATCGGTCGACCGGCCTTGGAAAAGAAACTGGCCCGCCATGCACAGCCGGCCATGCGCATCTATGGCGTGCTGCCCGTCATGGATTCGGATGATGTACGCCAGCGCTATCTGACGTTGAAAAAACTGCACAAAGAGGTGCGTAAATACGGCGCTCAACGACAGGCCAACTCCCACGCAGCGGTGCAGGCGGGATTGGAAAACCTGGCGCGTGTCGCGGGTTACCCCTCGGCGATTCGCCTGGAATGGGCCATGGAATCGGAGATCGCCGAATCCGCCCTGACGGCTGCCACCATCGATGGCTATGACGTCACGATCGTCATCGACGGCTTGTCGCCGGCATTGCACATCTGCAAAGCCGCAAAGCCCCTCAAGACCGCACCGCCTGCGATTCGCAAACACGCAGACTTCATCGCCCTCAAAACGCAGCAGACCCAGCTCAAGGAACAGATCGCACGCTTCTGCAGAACCCTGGAAACAATGATGAGCAGCGGCGAAACCCTGGCGTTGGCGGAGCTGAAGCCGCTGCTGAAAATGCCTGCGGTTCGCCTGCTGCTCGAACAGCTTATCGTGCAGGTCGACGACGCCGCGTTGGGTTGGCTCGATGCCGCAACGCTGACCGTGACTGACCTCGAAGGCCGGCGACACGTGGCCGAGAAGCACCTGCGTATTGCTCACCCTTTTCACCTGTTCACGGCAGGACAACTGTCGGCCTGGCAGAAAGAAGTCGTGACCCATCGCCGCGTGCAGCCATTCAAACAAGCCTTTCGCGAGTTGTACCTGCTGACACCGGCTGAGCGAGAGACCGCTCTGTGGTCCAACCGATTTGCCGGCCACCGCCTCAAAGGCAAAGTAGCCGCACGGTTGCTGCAGGTCCGCAATTGGTCGACCTCAAGCGTCGAGGACATCTATTACGAGAGCAAAGAGCATGGCATTTACGCCCTGTTCAACTTTCTCGATACCGGCCACTACCTCTCCGAAACGGAACACTTCACCTTCGACACGATTGCGTTCCACCGCGACCAGAAAGCCATCCCGCTTGAGCAAGTACCGCCGCTGCTGTTCTCGGAAGTCATGCGCGATGCCGACTTGCTGGTCTCCGTGGCCTACGCTGCGGACAGCTACGCCACCAGCAACGAAACCTTGCAACGACGCGCCGAACTGGTCGGCGAATTGATCCAGGGGCTCGGGTTGCAAAACGTCAAATGTGAAGGGCATTTCCTGCACGTCACCGACCAGCGCGCCAGCTACCGGATTCATTTGGGCAGCGCAGCCATCCATATCGAACCCGGCAACTACCTGTGCATCGTGCCCGTTGTCGCCAGTGCCGAGGCGTTCTACCTGCCGTTCGCCGACACCGACCGAAAAATGGCCGAGGTGCTGAGCAAGATGTTCCTGTTGCTGGACGATATGGACATCACTGACAGCCAGATACTGGAGCAGATACAGCGCGGCGGTTGATGCTGGTCTTCGGCATTACGGCAGTAAACATCAAACCGCCGCAGCCGCAACCATTCTGGAACGCCAGGCGAAAGCCAGCACCATCAGCAACCCCAGCCCCGCCATCGCCGCTCCAGCCAGGGAAATCGCCGGATAGCCCAAGCCCGCGTTGATCACCGCGCCGCCCAGCGCCGCGCCAATCGCATTGCCCAAGTTGAAGGCGCCAATGTTCACGGCCGAGGCCAGATTAGGCGCGTCCTTGGCGGCTTCCATCACGCGCATCTGCAAGGGCGGCACCAAGGCAAAACTGGCGATGCCCCAGATCAGGATGGCGATGGCCGCCGGGAGCGGCCAGCGCATCAGTGCGGTGAACGCCAGCAGGACGAGAATCAGCACGCCCAGCGAAACGATCAGGGTGCGGTCTATCGAGCGATCCGCGGCCTTGCCGCCCCACATGTTGCCCAGCGTCAGTCCGACGCCGAACAGCACCAGCATCGCCGTGATGAAAGTGGCGGAGGCATGGGTCTCGCTGCTCAGGATCGGGGCGATATACGTGAAGACCGTGAACATCGCACCTGAGCCGACCACGGTCAGGGCCAACGCGCCCAACACCGGGCCACGCCCCAGTACCCGAATTTCGGCCAGCACGCCGATGCTTTGCGGCGCCGGCACGTTGGGCAAGGCGAACCACAGCGCCGCCATCGCCACTACGCCCAGGCCGGTAATTCCCCAGAATGCCGTGCGCCAGCCGAACAGTTCGCCAAACCAGGCAGCCAGCGGCACACCGCCGATCGTCGCCAAGGTCAGACCCATGAACATCGCCGCGACCGCCCCGGCGCGTTTCTGCGGGGCGACCACGCTGGCCGCGACGATGGAGCCCACGCCAAAGAACGCACCGTGGTTCAGCGAAGTCACGACCCTGGCGACCATCAGGCTGTAGTAATCGGCGGCCAGCGCTGACATCAGGTTTCCCAGGGTGAAAATCGCCATGAGTCCTATCAGCAGATAGCGCCGGGGAATCCTGCCTGTGGTCAGGGTCATCAGCGGCGCGCCGAGCAGTACGCCCAGGGCGTAGGCACTGACCAGCAGGCCTGCGGCGGGAATGGAAACGCCGAGATCTGCAGCGATCCCCGGCAACATGCCCATTGGGGCGAACTCGGTTACGCCGATGCCAAAGGCACCCATGGCGAGTGCAACAAGGGGTGGATTGATACGCATAGGAAGGCTCCTCATCTATGCCGCAAATGCTACGATGCGACCTTCTATGGCGGTAGATAGCCTTTCTTGCAAACACCTTTGCGTGTGGAGCACAAATGGACGTCAACGGCAGATCAGGTGAAATGGTTGTGTTCGCCGCGGTGGCGCAGGAAGGCAGCTTGTCGGCTGCCGCGCGTGCTTTGGGGCTGACACCCTCGGCGATCAGCCGGATCATCGCGCGAACCGAACTACGGCTGGGCACCCGCCTGCTGTTGCGCACCACACGAGCGATCACTTTCACCGCCGAGGGCGAGGCTTACCTGCGCGGCGCCCGGCGTATCCTGGCCGACATGGCCGAGGTCGAAGAAGCCGTCGCCGACCAAGGCGTCCCCAAGGGCCGTTTGCGGGTCAGCGCCGCCCTCGGCCATGGTCGACAGACGATCGTGCCCTTGGTGGCCGCCTTCAGCGCCCGCTACCCAAACATCGTCGTCGACCTCACCCTCGGCGACGAAGTGGTCGACATTCTCGGCGGCCAGGCCGACGTGGCGGTGCGTTTCGGCCATCTGCCCGACAGCCCGCTGACCGCGCGCCGGATCGGCGACACCGGCCAAGTGGTGGTGGCTTCGCCCGAGTATCTGGAGCGCCACGGCACACCCCTGGAACCGGAAGATCTGCTGCGCCACAACTGCCTGCGCTTCAATTTTCGTCGTGCCGAACCCAACTGGCCGTTCATCCGCGATGGCAAAGCGTTTTCCCTGAAGGTCAGCGGCAACATCGAATGCAGCAGCGGCGAGGCGTTGGCACAACTGGCACGACTCGGCGCTGGCATCGCCCGTATCGGCGAGTTCACCGTAGCCAAGGATCTGCAACGCGGCGGCCTGGTGCCACTGTTGGATACCTGGAACCCCGGAGACCGGGAGCCGATACATGCAGTTTTCGTTGGGGGTTCGGCGATGCCGGCGCGGGTGCGGGTGTTTGTAGACTTTCTGCTGGAACATCATCGGATGTGAACAGCAGCTCTCCATCACAGCCATCAGGACGTATTCCGCAGGAAACGATCGAGCACATTTTTTGTGATCATCACGGTGTAAATATCTGCCTGCATGAGCCCATGTACCCATTCGCACGTGGCGGCAGTAAATACCTCACCTCGGCCTTTGTGGAAATGCACCACCATGCCTGCCCCGCGGCTGTGCCGGTGGACGCTGGCCTCGCTAAGGTCGGGCGCCAGGATGGAAGCACGAAACCGGGCATCGCCATCGCCTAGCATGAACGAATAGGCATCCTCGGATCGGCCATGCTCGGCATTGGTCGCCCAGCCCATGGCGAGGATTTGCAATCCGGCGGGCGCACCGTCCGTGCCGAGCGGTTCCGGGAGACCGTCGACAAATGTGTACTCCAGGCCATCCACCTCATAGCCAAAGATATTAGCTTCGTCCCCGAACATATCCGCGTAGCCCAGCCCCGTGCCCACAAACGCCCAGTGCCGGGGCCTGAAGACCGTGTACCCGCGAGGGCTGCGTGGTGCCATCCCCCCAAATGCGCCATATATTCCTCGCAAGGCGTTCACCCCAAACGTCCGTGCCCCTGGGTGATCCACCCTAGGATCTTCCCAGGCACCGGATAGCCGATGAAGGTCGGTAGCCGCCACGGGATCAAGGTCGCCGGCATCGTATTTGTAGGCCACCTGTTTCTGGCCCTCCTCCTCCAAGCGAATCTGCCACATGAAGTTGCCGGCGAAGCGCGCAACCTTGCCGCCCCCTTCGACGAAGACATCGACGTGGTCGCGCATTTCCCGCGTCCAGTATTCGTCGTGTCCTATGAAGACGGCGCAGCTATAACCCTCAAGCGCCTGCGGATCCTGATGCAAATCGTCCTGGGTCAGGATGTCGACCGTATAGCCTTGCTGTTCGGCCCAGACCACAAAGGGTCTTTCGTAGGAGGCCCACCCCGCCAGCGCGTAGTACTTGGCGTAGCCGTTAAGAGATGCCCATTCGATGAACTCGTAGCGCGCCGGCCCGGGCTTGCGTTGCCGGGTAGCGTTGACAGAACGTGGCGCATCCTCGGGCAGCCAGACTTGCCCCCGCGCCCAGGGGCGTTGTGCCGAGAGCAATGGCGCGCGGCCCCTCGGCGTTCCGGGGTGGAGACCGAAGTAGTGATTGGCGCCGCCCCAGTCGTTGTAAGCAGCCCACGTCGATGTCGCCGCGACGAGCACCAAAGCGTCGGCACGCTTGCGCGCCGCCTTGATGATGAACAGGTGATGCCCGAGTACGCTGTCAGCACTATCGCGTACTTCCACTACATAGCCACCCGGGTCCGCATCACCCGGGATTGACCATTGCACGAAGACCGGCCATTGGCATCCCTGCTCGTAGGCACGTTCGGGCAACGGGTGGAAGCAAGCATCGAGGCTGTCGGTTTCGTGCAGCGTGCGAGCAACGGCTCCATCACGATAGATCCTGAGTCTCACTTGCGCTCGGTTCGAGGACAGATGCAGGCGCACCGAGTCACCCGGGCTATAGGAGCGGCGATCCGAGTAGCACCAAGCGGCCGCCGGGCCCGACTCGGAAGGGACTTCGACCCAGATCTCGCGCGCGGCCTGACGAGGCCCTGACGTCTGGCTGGCGGTCACGTTCGCGCCCGGTCGCTCACCTCGTGCTGCGGCATTCTTGAGGTCTGTTGAATTCATTGAATCGCACTCCTTGGATCCGCTGATCCGGCGGGTCTACATGCCAATTGATTAGTCCTGAGACAGCGCCACCGGCCGTGAGCCGGCAGCGGTTCGAGCACCGGGCGCCTCGATGTGCGCAAGATCGATGCCCGCCGTTTCGTCGATAAGAAAACCCGCCAGGACGGTAACCAGACCCAACCCCATGACGTAGCAGATGTACAAATAGCCAAGGTCGACGCCGCTGAGATAATTGTGCAAATAGGGCGCGGTGCCGCCAAAGAGCGCCACCGAAACCGACGACACCAACCCAACGCCCTGCGCCCGCGCCTGGGTCGGCACCTGCTCGGACAGCACTGCGGGAAAAATCGCCGCAATCAACGACCAGGCTCCCAACCCCACGACCTGGGCCAGGAACAGCGTGTAGGGTTCAACGGTCACCATTATCGAAATGGGATAGGTCAGCAGGATCACGCCCAGGCCCCAGGCGATGACCATGGGCCTGCGGCCGAAACGATCGGACAACATTCCGCAGACTGGCAACCAGCACACACAAAGGATTTGCGCGAAGAGACTGGCCACATAAGCACCCGTGGCGTCCATGCCCCGGGCAATGGCCGTCGAAGCACCGAAGGTGACCCACGCGTAGTAGGTGACATTGGCAGCCGCTGCAAGCATGACGATGTTGCGCGCCACTCGCAGCATCTCCCCCCTGGATAACTTGCGCGGCGGCCGAGCCTGCCCCTGCTGCTCCACGAACACGTGAGACTCCTGCGCACTGCGGCGCAAAAACAGCGCATAGATGCCGAGCAGCCCACCGATGGCGAAGCCAATCCGCCAGCCGTAGTCGGCCATGGCCTGCGCGCCCAATAGCCAGGTCAGTACCGCCGCCATGGCCGTCGCTGCCATCACCCCTAGCGTCACCCCGACATAGACCGAACTGGACCATAAGCCACGGTGCTTGCTTGGGGCGATCTCGGCGACATAGGTGTAGGAAACCCCGGTCTCGCCGCCATGGGCGAGCCCCTGCATAAGCCGGAAGAACAGCAGCGCGACCGAGGCATACAGGCCAATGCTTTCGTAGCTGGGGATGATCGCGATACCAAGGCTGCTGATCGCCAGCAGCAACATCGTGATGACCATGATGGCCCGGCGTCCCAATCGGTCGCTCAGGCGCCCAAACAGCCATCCGCCGATAGGACGCGCGACAAAACCCACCGCGAACACGGCGAGAGTCGCGAGCATTGCCGAGCGGGCATCAATCTTGTCGAATAGATTGCTGGCCAGGTACACCGAAAAGGTTGCGTACAGCGTCCAGTCGAACCACTCCAGCGCATTGCCTATACCTGCCGCGCGCAAAGATTTGAGGCGTCCTTGGTGAGACGTCGTATTGTTCATGTCTTATCTCCGGATTACGGATGGAATCGAGGCGGCTGCGAAGCCGGATCAGAGATGCAGCGCGGGCCTGGGCCGGGCATTGCCATGGGCGGAAGGAACCCGGACCCGCAACGCAATCAGCAACGCGGCCAGCAGCATCAGCACCGCCGCCGCCACGAATACGCCGACGCTGCCACCGAGGCTGAACATCGCACCGCCAGCGGCGGCGCCCGTTGCGATGGCCGACTGGACAGATGCCACCACCATGCCCCCGGCGCTTTCCGCCTGATCGGGTACCGCGCTGGCGACCCAGTTCGACCATGCCACCGGCACACCACCAAAGGCCAAACCCCAGATCGCCAGCAGCACCGCCTGCCCCGGCACCGAGGCGGGCAACAGAACCAACGCCAGTGCTGCAACGCCCACCAACGTCGGCATCAACACCAGGGTGGCCAGTGGACGGCGCTCAAGCAGCCATCCCGCCAACAACGTGCCGCCAAAGTTCGCCACACCGAAACCCAGCAGCATCAGTGACAACCCTTGCGGGTCGATGCCAGTGGTCCCTTCGAGGAACGGTCGGACATAAGTGAACATCGCGAAGTGGCCGCTGTGCACCAGCACACAACCGAACATGCCCATGGCGATGCCCGGGCGCTGCAGCACTTCCAGTACGGTGCGCAGGCGTGCCGGCCTGCGCGGCGCAAGGCGCGGCAGCGTGAACGACTGGAAAACCAGGGTCACCACGCCGACTGCCGCCGCTGCAAAGAACGCGCTACACCAGCCGTATAGCCCACCCAGGTAGCTGCCCAGAGGGACCGCAACCACCGTCCCGACGGCAATGCCGCTGAAAATGATAGAGAGCGCCCGGGGCAACAAAGCCCCCGGCACCAAGCGCATCGCCACCGCTGCCGCCATGCTCCAGAACCCGCCAAGGGCGATACCCAGCAAGATACGCATGACCAGCAGCACCGCGAGACTGGAGGAAACGGCGACCAGCAGATTGGAGGCGATCATCAATGTGGAAAAACCCAGCAGCACCCAACGGCGGTCGATACCGCGAGTCAGGCCTGGCACCAGCAGGCCAGCGAACAGTGCGATCACTGCAGTCACCGTTACCGCCTGGCCAGCCAACGCTTCGGACACCCCCAGGTCGGTCGCCATCGGCGTCAACAGGCTGGCCGGAAGGTACTCGGCGGTGAGTAATCCAAACACGCCCATTGCCAACGAAAACACGGCCATCCACGCGGGTGTGGCGGGTTCTACATCCGGCCCGGCGCCGAGATGGCTGTCGGATACGGCATTACAAACACAGTCAGTCATTGCACAGATCTCCCAATCCTCATTGCGATCCGCAGTCTAGGCGGGCGAATCTGGATGATCTATGATCGAAAACCTCCATTTTTTGACTGAAACACCTGAATCATGCCTACCGATCAGTTTGCCCTCTCCTCGGATCTCATCAATGAACTGTTGCGCGGCATGCGCCTGCGTGGCGTCGAATACCGGCGTATTCAAACCGGCCCAGCTTTTGGCCTGGGTTTCGCTGCCAAACCCGGGCATGCCTGGTTCCACTTTCTGGCAGTTGGCAATGCGGTGCTACGAATGGAAGACGGGGCCACCTATGCGCTGTCTGCCGGAAACGCAGTATTCATCTCCCATGGCGCGGCCCATCAATTGCTTTCCCATACGGATGTGCCTGTTCAGGACATCGACCATCTGGACGGCGCCCCCCTCGGTGAAACCGTGAGCGCGGTGGATACCGGAACCGATGCCAGGCCGACGCCGACCACCCTTTTGTTCAGCGGCTGCATGGAGTTTGAACTGGGCAGCATCCATGGCCTTGGCAAGCTGATGCCGGGCCTGATGCTGATCGACGCCGGCGGCCAGCGCTACCCCGGACTGGTGCCTATCCTGACCACCATGGAACGCGAGGTCAGCGCCGCACGTATCGGCTTCGCGGGCATACTTGCGCGATTAGCCGACGTGGTGGCCGCCATGGTCGTTCGCGGTTGGGTGGAGTGCGCCTGCGGCAATGCCTCTGGTCTGGTCGCTGCATTGCGCGATCCACGCTTGGCCAATGCACTCCTCGCGCTCCATCAACAACCGGGGCGCGACTGGACCGTTGCGCAGCTGGCGGAACAATGCAACACCTCTCGCTCAGCCTTCGCTGACCGCTTCCAAATGACGATTGGCATGGCCCCGTTGCGCTACGTGACCGAACTGCGGATGCGGTTGGCGAGCCAGTGGCTGACGCTCGAAAGGCTGCCTATTGAAGAGGTGGCGCAGCGCTTGGGCTATACCTCCCAGGCCGCTTTCAGTCGCGCGTTCAAGCGCATTACGGGCAAGACGCCTGGATTGAGTCGTCAGTCGGGGCAGTCCGCTGCTCCTTGACGACGAGAGGGAATCGTGGAGGAACCGTAGGGTGTCCGCGTTGGGCTTTACCCAGATGGGAAATGATGATCGGAATGCAGGCTGTTGACCCGACTGTCCGCCAATTTGAACACCACACGCTGGGGATGGTTGATCGAGACCAGGTATTCCACCGGCTGCCCTTGGCGGTCAAAAATCACACCTCGGTAGACCAGCGCGGCCGTCCCGGGCTCGACGTCGAGCAAGCGGGCCTCCTGGTCGCTCATCGTGGCGATGCTCAGTGTGCCCTCGTCACTTTCCATTTCGATCTGGTAGCGCGATAACAGCAACGCATACAACGAGGCCCCCTCGATCAGGTCTCCCGCCACGAGGTCCGGTGCGCGGGCTGCAGGGATGTAGCTGGTCTCTATGCAGAATGGCTTTTGATCCACCGTGCGCAGTCGCCTGATGGTCAGCAAGAGGTCGCCTTCCTGGATCTTCAGCAGTTTCGCCACGCGGGCATTGGCCTGGGTTTGTTCGAAGTAGAGCAATTTACTGCCCGGCCTGGCCCCCGCTTGTTCGACCACTTCGGCGATGCCTTTGCGCGCGACGGTATTGAGTGGCCGCTCGACGCCCGGACCGGTCACGAAGGTGCCGCGGTTGCCACGGCGCTCCAGGACCCCGCGATCGATCAGCGTTTGCAAGGCCTTTCGCAGCGTCATCCGGCTGATGCCCAGGTGCTCGGCCAGGTCCCGTTCCGCCGGTATCCGCTCACTCGGCCCGAACTCCGGGCGCTCCAGCATTTCCAGCAGGGCCTGGACGGCCTGCCAGGCCACCTGCTTGCGTTCGGGCGCCAGCAGGGCCACGTCGGAGGATTTGGAAGGACTAACTTTCATGGTCTACATCCTGGATTTATTTTTCTGTGCAACGGCGTACCAACAGTACCCACTGAAACCATCGCAAACCCGCCAGCTTGATAATCAGACCCAATAAACGGTCCATTGCCTACCTTGAAAACTGCGGTGACGGTGCATTAGACCACGGAGGAAAAATCTTGTAATGGTATTTTTCGTGGTATAGCTTTTGGTCTACATGGTGATCATGAACCGCAACATGAACACCGCAACAAAGCCCCCAGGAGCTCACATGGCGATCCAGTTCAACCGGGAAGCATTCACCACTTCCTTGCAGCAATCCGTGCAAATCGTCGACGACGCGCAGCAGTTCGGCCAGGAACTGGCGACGCGAATCGACCGCATCTACTTCGTCAGCTGCGGTGCGCCCAACCGCATCATGCTCGGCTTGCAGTACTGGCTGGAGCGCTACAGCCACACACTGGAAGTACGCCGTTATTTCCCCGCCGATTTCATGGACATCGATCCGCCGCGCTTGGATGAACGCACCTTGGTGGTCCTCGCCTCCAAGTCCGGGACGACCCAGGAAACCATCGCCGCCGCGCGTTTTCTGCAGGACAAGCCCTGCCTCACCGTCGGCGTGACGCAAACCGCCGAGCTGCCGTTGGCCCAGGCTGTTCAACATTGCTTTTTGCTGGGACGTACCGATGAGGCGTACTTCGGTTGCTTCATGATCCTCCAGGCACTGGTCGGCGGGATCCTGGCCAAGCGTGAAGGCTGGCCGCTGCTGGACAAGCTCACTCGCTCGCTCAAGGCCCTGCCGCAGGCCCTCGCCGACGCTGCGATCAATAACGACCGGCGCGCCACCGAAGAGGCGCGCCTGTATAAGGATGATCGCGTGATGTACTTCCTCGCGTCGGGCCCGATGTTCACCACCGCCTATGTATTCGGAGTCTGCGTGGTGATGGAAAGCCAGTGGTTGCATTGCCTGCCGGTGGAGGCTGCCGAGTTTTTCCACGGCCCGTTCGAAGCCATCGACGCCAGCACCCCGCTGCTCCTGCTGGTGGGCGAAGACCCCAGCCGGGCACAGATGGAACGTGTGGTGCGCTTCTGCCAGCGATACACCGAACGCGTCATGGTCTATGACGCCAAGGATTTCCCCATGGAAGGCATCGACCCGGAGATCCGCGCCATTGTCGCGCCCTACATCGTCGGTATCGCCGTGGAACGTATTGCCGCTCATCTCGCGGTCTGGCACCAGCAGCCGCTGACGACGCGCCGCTACATGTGGAAAACGGAGTACTGAGCATGGCCAGCCTGATCGCGGTCGGCGACAACACTGTGGATGTTTATCTGGACCGGAACATCGAATACCCCGGTGGCAACGCACTCAACGTGTCGGTGTTTGCCGCCCGGCTGGGGGCGCGCAGCGCCTATCTGGGCTGCGTTGGTCATGACCGGCACGGCCAGTACCTGCTCGATTGCCTACAACAGGAAGCGGTCGATGCATCCCGCTGCAGAACGCTGGCAGGGGCCAACGGCTGGGCTTGTGTCGACAGCATCGACGGCGAACGGGTGTTTCTCGGCAGCGATCCGGGCGTCTGTCGCCAACTGCGACTCGGTGCCGACGACTTGGACTATCTCGCGCAATTCCCGCTGGCCCATGGCAGCCTCTATAGCGGTCTTGAGAACCAACTGGCGCAGATTCGCCAGGCCAGTGGCTACCTGTCATTCGACTTCTCGGACAACTGGGTCGAGTTCGATTGGCAAGCGTTGATCCAGCACGTCGATATCGCTTTTTTCTCGGCGGCCCACCTGTCGCCCAGCGAAGCCCGTGAGCTGGCGGACTCGATGCGGGCGCTGGGTCCGGCAACGGTGGTCATCACCCGTGGCGCCCAGGGAGCGCTCGCAGTCGACGCACGGGGCGTGCATGAACAGGCGGCGCGGCCCTGCGCGTTCGTCGACAGCATGGGTGCCGGCGACGGCTTTATCGCCGCGTTCCTGCTGGCATGGCAAGCGCGGCACAACCTTGCCGAGTGTCTTGCACGGGGCGTCGACTATGCCGGCCAGGTGTGCGGCTGGGCCGGTGGCTTTGGCCATGGACAGGCCGTGGACGACCAACGCGCTCGACAACTGAAAAACGCCTTGGAGATTCAAGGCTGATGCGTGCTGCCCGGGTCTCTTCCCGGGACAGTTCTACCAACCTGTCGTGAATACCCTGTCGATGAAAAAATGTCTGATCGGTTTGATGCTCGTGGCCAGCCCGCTGATGACCTGGGGCGCCAGCGAAGAGCTGCGTTTCGGGGTCGATCCCACCTACCCACCGTTCGAGTCCAAGCGACCGGACGGCTCCCTGACAGGTTTCGATATCGAGCTGGGCGAAAGCCTGTGCAGCGAGTTGCAACGTCGTTGCGTCTGGGTCGAAAACGCCTTTGACGGCATGATCTCGGCCCTTAAAGGCAGGAAGTTCGACGGCATACTTTCTGCGCTCTCGATCACTGAAGCACGCAAAGCCGAAATCGCCTTCTCCGACACCCTGTACGACACGCCGGCACGCCTGGTGGCCCCACAAGGCAGCCAACTGCAACCGACGGCCGAATCCTTGCGCGGCAAGCGCATCGGCGTGCAGCAAGGCAGCGTATTCGAAGCCTATGCAAAACGGATGTGGGGCCTCAAAGGCGTGGAAGTGGTGCCGTATCAAAGCAGTGACTTGACCTATTCGGACTTGATCAACGGTCGCCTGGACGCGGCGTTCGACGATGCCATTGCCGTTTCCGAAGGCCTGCTGAAGAAGCCTATCGGCAAAGGCTTCGACTATGCCGGCGAGGTGGTCAAGTCACCGGAGATCTTCGGTCCGGGCACTGGCATCGGATTGCGTAAAAGCGATACCGCCCTCGCTGGGGAAATCAATCAGGCGCTCGAACGGATCCACCGTAACGGCACCTATGAGCGCATCGCCAGGAAATACTTCGACTTCGACATCTCGCCGAAATAATCCATCCGTGCGGAGCCCGAAAGCATGTTTCTCGAAGGGTACGGTTATCTGATTTTCCAGGGCGCGTGGCTGACCGTCCAGGTCGCCACCTGGGCCGCCTGCGTCGCCATCGTGCTTGGCCTGCTCGGCGCCTTGGCGAAACTCTCGCCGGTGGCGCCGCTGCGGCTGGTCGCGACGGTCTACACCACGCTGGTGCGCAGCGTGCCGGACCTGGTCCTGATGCTGTTGATCTATTACAGCGCACAAATCGGAATCAACCAGATAGCCCAGGCGTTCGGCCGGGAATCGTTGCAGTTGAATCCCTATGGCACCGCGATCGGTACGTTGGGATTCATCTACGGTGCCTACTGCGCCGAAACCTTTCGCGGCGCCTTCAGGGCCATTCCGTTTGGCCAACTGGAAGCCGCGCGGGCCTATGGCATGAGCCATTGGCAAGTGCTGCGGCGGATCCGCCTGCCGCAAATGATGCGGCTCGCCTTGCCCGGCATCGGCAACATCTGGCAGGTGCTGTTGAAAAGTGCCGGCCTGATCTCGCTGCTGGGCCTCAATGACATGGTCCAGGTCGCCAAGCAAGCGGGCAACGCAACCTCGCGGCAGATGTTTTTCTATCTGGTGATCGCGGCGATCTTCCTCGCCTTTGCGATCCTCTCCAGCCTGGCCCTCAAACACCTTGAACGACGCTACAGCCTCGAACCGCAGCGGAGCGTGTGATGATCGAGATACTGAAAGAGTTCGGGCCGAACTTCCTGTGGTCCGACGGTTACCGCTGGAGTGGCTTGTCCGTCACCTTATGGCTGTTGGTGACGTCGGCCATTATCGGCCTGGCCGCGGCAATACCCCTGGCGCTGGTTCGCACCTACGGCAATCGCTGGCTGGCGTTGCCTGTCCAGCTCTACACCTTGGTATTTCGTGGCACGCCGCTGTTCGTGCAACTGCTGATCATCTACAGCGGCCTGGCCAGCCTGAGCCTGATCAGGGAATCACCAAGCCTGTGGTGGTTCTTTCGAGACGGCATGCATTGCGTGATCCTGGCGCTGGCCTTGAACACCTGCGCCTACACCGTCGAGATTCTGGCCGGCGTGTTGCGCACCACCCCACGCGGTGAAATCGAGGCGGCGCTGGCCCTGGGCATGACCCGCCGCCAATTGTTCGTCCTGGTGCTGATCCCGAGCATGCTGCGCCGGGCACTGCCGGCCTACAGCAACGAAGTGATCTTCGTCCTGCACGCCACGGCCATTGCCTTTACCGCCACCGTTCCCGACATTCTTAAAATCGCTGCCGATGTAAACGCCGCCACCTTCAAGACCTTCCAGGCCTATGGCATTGCCGCCCTGCTCTACATGCTGTTGGCGTGCGCGCTGGTGGGTGTGTTTCGATTGGCCGAGCGCCGGTTGTTGGCTTATCAGCGTTGAACAGTTTGGGGGGCTGGCTTCCGTCCCGGGCATCACCTACGGAGCATTCTCAGGCGCCCCCGCGTTCATCTTCAAACTTTCAGGGCTGCCTGCGCACAGGCCATCCATCACTAGGTCCATCAATCTGTCGAGACGAGTACGCCATTGGCTCTGGGAATCGATTTGCCATATGCCGGCCGTGGCCAGGAAAAAGTCGTCGTGGGTGACGCCGCTGCGAATGGTCCCGGCCTCCTCATTAGCCCTCAGCAGTAGCTCGGCTGCCGCCTGGACTGGCGCGTATCCAGATTTCCCTGGGAATTCGTAGGCAGAAGTGGCCTGTCGTATCGCAGTCGCAAGCCCGGCCTTGGTCATTGCATATTCAGCGAGGCAGCTCATCCATTCTCGGAGCGCCTCTTTCGGTGGTTTTGTCGCGAGCAGTTGTTCGGCCAACGCGGCCACCTGCTGCATTTCGAATTGATAAACCTCGAACACCAGGCTTTCCCGGGTAGCGAAGTGTCGATAGAACGTGCCCTGTCCTACCCCGGCTTTCTTCGCGATCGTACTCAGCGGCACTGCTGGATCGATCGTCAGTTCCACCACCGCGACCTCCAGTATTCGCTCCCGGTTTTTCTTGGCGTCGGCACGCATTGCCGATTCGTCATTCCTAGGCAAGATTTTTCCTTCGCGCATTGCAAAGCGGACAATTGTCCGGTAGATTTTTTACATAAGCGGACACGTGTCCACTTATGACCTTCACTGGAGTCTACTATGAACGGCACTGGCAATACGATTCTCGTTACTGGCGGCACCTCCGGCATAGGCCTTGGCCTGGCACTCAGGCTTCACAAGGCGGGCAACAAAATCATCATCGCGGGACGTCGCCAGGCTCTGCTCGACCAGATCGTGGCCGAACATCCAGGTATTGACTCCGTCCTGCTGGACGTCTGCGACCCACAATCGATCCAGCGCAACAGCGAAGCGCTCGCGACCCGCCACCCGAACCTGAACGTTCTGATCAATAACGCTGGCATCATGCATTGGGAGGATCTGACTGATTCCGAATACCTGGGCACAGCCGAAGATACCGTGACGACGAACCTGCTTGGCACGATTCGCATGGTGTATGCGTTCATTCCCCAACTGCTCAAGCAACCCAGCGCAACGATCGTGAATGTCAGCTCGGCCTTGGCGTTCGTGCCGCTGCCTGCAACACCGACCTACAGCGCAACCAAAGCGGCCGTCCACTCTTTCACCCAGAGCCTTCGTGTCCAGCTGGAAGCTTCGCCAATCGAAGTCATCGAGCTTGCGCCACCGGGCGTGCGCACCACCTTGCTCGGGCAGGAAAATGACGAACATGCCATGCCCCTGGACGAGTTCCTGGATGAACTCTTCGAGCTGCTCGAGACCTCTCCGACCCCGCGAGAACTGATCGTCGAGCGCGCCAAGCCCTTGCGATTTGCTGAAGCAAGCGGTTCACATGAAGAAGTATTGAACATGCTGGCGGGGTACAAACCTCCGGCAGAATGAGACGCGTAGGAACGCTTCTGTATTCACTGCTTACCCAGCGAAGCATCGACGGGAATATCCAGGATAAACGTCGCTCCCTGCCCAACCCCATCGCTGCGCACGGTCAAGCTGCCGCCCATTTCCTGCGCGGCGAGTGCGCAGCTGTGCAGGCCGAAACCGTGGCCGTCCTTGCGAGTCGTGAAGCCATGGGAAAAGAGGCGCGCCATGTGCTCTGGCGCGATCCCCTTGCCATTGTCGGTCACCGTGATACGCAATGCTGCCTCGTCAGCGAGGAATGCGCTGAACGTGACGCATGGGCTGCGATCGGTCACGCCGTCCAGCGCCTGCCTGGCATTGCGGATCAGGTTCACCAGAATCAGCAACACCCGGTGCCGGTCCAGCGGCAGCAGAGGCAGGTCGGCGATGTCCTTGACCACCGTCATCTCCTGGCGCGCCCGGGATCCAGCACTCATGCGCAAGGCATCATCGATCAACTCCGGGACCGGCACGGTCTCGACCACACTCACCGCAACGGCGTAGGACTGCTGGGCAGCGACAATGGTCTTGATGTGGTCAATGCCCTTGGTCAGTTGCCCGAGTTCTTCGATGATGCTTTGTTGCTCTTCCGCCACGACTTGCGCCAGCTTGAGCAGGTAATCGGGCAGCATCTTTCCCTTGTGGTCGTGGGTCAGGAAATCGCTCAGGTCATGGACGTGTTCGTTCATCAGCTTAGCCACCTTGCCCAGCCCCTGCGCCTTGGACGAGCGCATCTGACTGCTGACCAACTCTGCCGATACGTTCACGCTGTTGAGCACGTTACCGACGTTGTGCAGCACCGTGGTGGCAATTTCGGCCATGCCCGCCTGGCGCGATTTCGCATGCAGCTCGGTCTGCACCTGGCTCATGCGCAGCGCCGCGCGTACGCGAGCCTGGAGCTCCAGCGGCGAGAAGGGTTTGGCGATGTAGTCATCGGCGCCACTCTCCAGCCCGGAGACACAGGCCTCGCTGCCGCCGCGAGCCGTCACCAGGATCACAGGCAGATGGGCAAAACCGGCGCTGGCCTTGATCCTGGCTGTCAGGCCAAAGCCGTCGAGGTTCGGCATCATCACGTCCGAGACGATGACATCGATGGGGCGACGCTGCAGGATTTCCCAGGCCTGTTCTCCATCCGTTGCGGTGACGACGATGTAGTCGTTGCGCAAAAGTTCGCTGAGATAGGCAAGCATTTCAGGGCTGTCGTCTACGACCAGGACTTTGGATCGCGAGGCGTATTCCGGGTGCTGTCCATCGTCTGCGCCTGGCGCCGAAGCCAAGTCGTTGCGATTACCCTGGCGGCCATCGTCGAAACGCAAGTGGCGCTGCTCGGTTGTGCTTGCGGTGTTCGCCGACGATCGCTCGTACACATCGCTGGCTTCGGCCGGCAGGGTGTTTTGTCCATCCCCTATCGGGAGTCGAACGAAGAAGCGCGAGCCCCGCCCGGGCTCGCTGCTGACGCCGACTTCGCCGCCCATCAGTTCGGCCAGGTCCTTGACCAGGGCGAGACCGATGCCCGTACCGCTGTAATGGCGCGTGGCGGAATTGTCGATCTGGGAAAAACGCTGGAACAACAACGGTAATTTGTCCGGCGCGATACCAATGCCCGAGTCTTGCACTGCGAACTCGAACCGCTCGCCCTCCATCGGCGTCGCTGCCAGGTGCACCGTGCCGCCAGCGGGGGTGAACTTGATGGCATTGCTCACCAGGTTGAGCAGGATCTTCTCGAAGTGTCGAGGGTCCAGGAACACCGTGCCGAGCGCGGAATCGATGCTGCAGGTCAAGCTGCAGCCTTTACCCTCGGCCACCATGGCGGCATCTTCGGCCAGCACCCCAACGACCTTGTTCAAGTCAATGAGCGTTGGACACAACTCGAACTTGCCCGCTTCGGCCTTGGAAAAATCGAGGATGTCGTTCACCCGGTTCATCAAGCGCAGCGCGTTGCGTTGGGCGCGCTCGATTTGCACGCGCCAGTCGTCCGGCGGAGTGGTCGCCGCCGAGAGCTGCTCCAGGGGAGCGAGGATGAGGGTCAGGGGTGTGCGCAATTCGTGGCTGACCGTGGCAACGAAATCGCTTTTCGCCTGGTTAGCCGACTCGGCCTGGTTGCGCGCCTGGATGAGTTCGATGGCCTGCGCCTCCAGCTCCTCGGTCTGTTGGTGCAGCGTGTCGGTCCGTTCGGCGACCATTCTTTCCAAAGAGGCTTGGACTTGCTGTCGTTCGGCTTCGGCCTCGGCCTCCAGCACGCGGATGCGCAGGGCGTTCTCCTGGAACACCCGTACGGCGCGGGTCATGACGCCAATTTCGTCGCCGCGTCCGGCACTGGCGATCTCGGCGTTCAGGTCGCCGGCCGCCAGCCGACGCATGACCGAGGCCAGGGCCACGATGGGTTGCGCGATAAATCGCGAGGTGCTCCAGGCAATGGCGCCGGCGAGCAGGATGGCCACGGCACCGGCCACGATCGTCGCAAGCATGCCGCGATCATTGTGGACCAACGCGTCGGCGCGCGCTTCGCCGGCAAAGCGCGCCACCAGCAAGCCGGCGCTCCGTGCCTCGTTGCGAACCTGGTCGCGTGCGCCGCCCAGGGCATTGCTCGCCTGCTGGAACCGGGCGAATGCTGCCCGGTAGCCGGCAATCTGGTCGCTGACCGTCAAGGGCGTCGCCTTCGCTTGCAGCCCGACGGACGAAGGGAGAACGCGCGCGAGACGGGAAAGTTCATCCAGGATAGCGCCGACAGAGGTGGCGATCTCCGCCGACGGTGACAGGCGAAACGATAAGGTCTGCGCCTCCAGCGTGGCGACACGCTCGGCGAAACGCTTGGACAACGCGGCTGCATTGTTCAGCAATCCGGTGGCCGCTTGAATGTCGCTCGCATCATGGGCAACACGCCCATCCACGTCACCCAGCATTGCCTCGAGGCGCTCGGCCAGGTTGCCGATGGCGGCGAGGTGCCGCAAGGCCTCGCCTCCCCGGAGCTTGGGCGCCTCGCCAAGTTTCTCTACCGTCGCACCGGTTGCGGTGATCGCCGCCACCAATTGGTCCAGGACTTCTATCTCCTGTGGCGCCCCCATCACCTCACGTAATTGTTCGACCACGGGCTGGAGTGCCGCGCAGGCATCACGCGCCGCGCCGGCGGCCGTTCCATCATCGTTCACCAGCAGCTTCGCCACATGGGTGGTGATGATCTGTTCGCCGTTGCGCAGGACATCCAGGATGCGGTGGGCGCTTTCGATGTTGCTCACCCGCGCCGTGTGCTCGGCGGCGCGAGAGTCAAGACGCTTCTGGCCATCGACGATGCCTTGCTCGACAACCGTCGCCGCCTCTCGCATCCGGCCGTAGTGGGCCGTCATGTTCTCCGTTTCGCCATCCATGGTCAGGGTCGCCGCCCGCAAGACCGTGATCGCCGCGGAGAGCCTGTCCAGCCCGCCCTTGAGCGATTTTGCCTCGGCCACCGGAATGGCAGTGAGGCTGGCGATCGCCGTTGCGACCATGCCTTCGGCCTGGGACAGGCTTTCCTGGTCGCGGGAGGCGATGAAATTTTCCACCCGCTCGGTCGCTCCGTTGACCGAGGCCAGGATCTCCGCGGAATGGCTGGCGGAATCCACGGCACGCACCATGCCCCGCAGGCCGTAGAGGTTCACCAGCGATACCGCCAGCATCAGGAATACCAGCGCGGCGACGGCCAGCCCGATCCTGACAGCAATGGGCCTGTCAGTGGCGAGTCTGAATGTCACCATCGCCCCTCGCCTCCTGATTCTCTACCCGCCATTACTGCTTCGTCATCTCCGGCAAAGGCGTCGGCGGCGCCGGCGTATTGTTGATGGCCGCATCGATCATCGCCGCTACGGAAGCCTGGCTATACAAAGGATTGGCAGCGCCGCCCACCGGCATCGTGGCGAGCCAGGCATCCAGGTCTTTTGCATCAATGCGTACCAGCGGCACCTCAACGAACTTCGGTACCGATTTACCCGCCAGAATCTGCTGGGCCACCCAGAAACCCACCTGGGAAACGCTTGGCGAGGCGGAAACGGAGACGGTCTCGTAGCCATTGGCATCGCGCTCCTGTTTCCACAGGGCAAGTTCGTCCTGGCGGTTGCCCATCACGATGATCGGCAAAGGGCGCCCCGCCGCCTTGAACGCCATGGCCGCGCCATAACCGTCGCCGCCCTGGGTCGCGACCGCATCGATGCTGGGCAGCGCCGGCAGCGCCAGCGCCACCTCCTTGCGGGCGACGGACGCCGTCCAGTTCCCATAAACGGTCTTGGCAAACTTCAGGCCCGGATAGTCGCTGGCGGCCTTGCGAATGCCGTCGCTGATGTTTTTATCGGTGGCATCGCCGGCAATGCCGCGGATTTCCAGCAACGTTCCATTCCCCTTGAGGCGCTTGGCGATGTAATCGATTTCCACCCGGCCCATGGCCGCCCAGTTGTAGTCCACGGTATAGACACAGCCCTCGGTGACCAGGCTGGCCATGACGACCACCACGATGCCAGCGTTGCACGCATCACGGATCACCCCGTCAAGAGCGGTGTCGGACGCGGCCAGGATCACAATGGCGTTGACGCCTTTGACGATCATGTCCTGGATATGGGCGGCTTGTTCCGACGCCGAGTTGTTGGCGCTGACCACCGGAGCTTCCCGGATCAAGCCCTCCTTCTGCGCCTGGACCGCAATTTCCTCCCAGTTGCGCACCATTACCTTGCGAAAATCGCTGCCCGCGTAGGAGTTGCTGAAGGCGATGGTATAGCTTGCGGTTGGGCCACTGGCGATGCCGCTTTCGGCCGCTTGGGCTGGATGGGTGGCGAATATCGCCAGTCCGGTCATGCAGGCGGCGAGGCGCCACAAGACTTGGTGGATCGGTTTAGTGTTCATGCCGCACTCCTTGCTTGGGATCTACTAACCGTAATCCACCTGCATCTGCCATGAGCATAGTCTCGACGCGCCCGCTTCGCGCACCACATGATGGATTTCATCCAACGGAGCGCGTCACACCTGGCCTGCCTCCTCCGATCACACGCTGCCCTTCAGCATTGTTCAGTACTCGTTCTTCACCATTTGGATACATCAGCGCTTGCATCCAGAAACTGCGGCTACACTCGATCCTGCTGGCCAAGAAGGATCGACGGCAGCCGTGAGTTTTCGTTGGTCCCGTTGAACTATTTATCTTCGAGACAAGGAGCAGTCATGACTTCGCTAGACTCACTTCAGCAAAGACAAATCAATCTTACCCACGCGTACGTGGTGAACAATGCGGCGCTGTCTTCGCCGGATTGGAAAAACATGAAGAACCCTTCGCCGAGCCAGGTCAAAGACAACATTCTTACGCGCCTTAATGGCTCCAAGGTTGGCGGCGGCTATGGCGTAGCCTGGGGACCCGCCCTGGTCCCGGATGGCGAGCATGTGGCTCACATCACGGTGGTGCTCATCGGCGGGCAGAACGAAAACGATATCGTCGTGGTGACGAGTGGGACCCTTGCCGATTCCATCAAGGATCAGATAGATGATCTTGATATTTCTCCAATGGTGCCGCTGCAGAACCTCATCAAGAACTGCCCAGTACCGGCTCACGTGGCGCAGGGGACTGCGGACGGCGTAAACGCGATATTGGGTCAGGAATCGAAAATCGGCAGCCAGGGCAAACTCTGCGATTTCCTGGCAAAACAGCGCAGTGGGGCAACGATCCGGTTGGTCGGGCATAGCCTCGGCGGTGCCTTGATGTCGGTTCTTGCACTTTATTTGAAAGATAAATTTTCGAACTTTGATTTCCACTGCGAAACGATTGCGGCGCCTACGGCCGGCGACGGTGTTTTTGCGAGCTATTTCAATCAACAGATGGCCGGCAATGCGCTACGCATCTACAACACGCTGGATGTCGTTCCGATGGCATGGTGCGCAACCTCTCTCGACTTCTCCTTGACGCTTTATGAGCCCACCAACGTCATCGATGAAAAAATGAAGGGAATGGTTTGCTCCAATATCGATACCATCACCCGTAATAACTTGAACTACACGCAATGGGGCATGGGCGGCGCAAACATGGAGCTGCGGCTCTGTGGGGAACTTCAATCCCCGTGCCCTAACTACGAAGCGCAATCCGGCTATCAGCACATCTACGAATACATGACGCTGCTGGGGCTGCAGCTAGGTGATATTCCGATGCCGGCGCCGTCTGGCAGCTAGGGCGCAGTTTCATCGATCAGGGAAGAAACGGGGACAGGCCACGATTATGAGACGGTCCGATTACAGATAAGTCCAAATCGTGGTCTGTCCCCGGTTTCCCTTAGTAGAAGGAGTCGTTGTGCTGACTGTATTTTGGATCTCGGCCCGGTAGTTGCGTCGTGGCAGGCAGCAAACGGCCCAGCATTGTAAAAACACAACTACGCTCAGAAGCCCCGCATCGAATTTTTATATTATTAGGAACCCCTCTGATATTTTGCAAACGCTCAGCCACAAGCAGCCGTTCGCCGGCGACTAACAGTTCAGCGCCGACTCACTACATCAATGGAAGCGCGGCCAATCTGTTTGCAGAATATTCATTCCTGATAACCTGCATAAGGGTATCAATTCCAGCGACCCCATAGGCTCGCATTATTCCGTAGTTTGGATCAAATACGGTAAACGTATCCCCCGCCGAGCCCCCGGGCTCTGATACAACGCCTATCGCATGCGCGCCGCTGCCGACTGAGGTCCACAGCCATCCATCCCATTCAATATGTACAAGGCACATTGATCTAACTGACTGGTTCAGTGCACTACGCACCGCCCCGCCCGGGGTGCCTGCTGCCTGTGGACCAAGCCAGGTAACATTTACTGCGCCGGTATTGACGGACAGGACCCCCTGAGTCACCTGCAAAAGATGAACGTTCGCCATCTCGAGCGCGTTAAGGCTGCCAATTTTATCGGTGTCTTCCTGAGACTTGGCAATGGTCCCCAAATTTCCAACATGGGACTTTATCAATGACTTGAAATTGTCCGCCACTGAGATTTTCTTATGGAGGTGTATATCATATAACCAGTAAATGACCAGCGCCCTGCAATACCCATCGCTAACACCAGGCAAATTATCAATATAGTCACCCTGCGACCATTCACTCCCTTCGAGAACATGATCCTTTATGCTCATAGCCGTGCTCCATATTGTGAGGCAGCTTTCAATTGATGGCCGATAAAATAGCGCTTCCAGCGTAAACGAGTATAGGCGCATTTTTTAGTGCCGCTTGAATCGTGCCGAGTCTTTCGTAACGGCCGAAAAAATAATCAAGACAAGAAGGAAGACCTGCACGCAATTTGAACGAACTGGTTCCCCAGACACGCCCGAGTGGGTCCTTTTGGCCGAACCTGCCTGTCGCGAAAAGCTGCAATCGATCCAAAGTCCCCCTTGATGGAAAGGCAGCGACAGGTCGTCCAAGAACCTCTCTTCGTCTCGTCAAGTGGCGACCTGACTGAGCGATGTCTATTGTCTTTGTCGACAAAAAGCTATCAGAGGTTATGGACATGACTCAGAGCATTTCGCCCGCCACTTCAACCGTGCGGAACACCGGCACGGCAGCCACGACCCTATGGGGCTCGGACACCGTCGCAGGTATCGCGGTCGATCCGGACGGTAACATCTGGCTGGGCGCTTATAGTCGCCTGGGACTGGGAGGCGAAGAGGATTCAGGCTTTACCGGCAGCCTGGTCCGGTTCAATGCCGAGGGTCGCCTGGACCGCAACTTCAGTGGAGACGGTAAGTCCCTCCTCCCTGTGTCGCTCGATATCGAGGACGGCGGGAATGCCGCCGTGCAGCCGGGAGGGAGCTACTTGGTGGCGCAGTACGTGAAAGTCGGCGACGCCTGGGTGTCGGGCGTCAGTCGCACCTTGGCCGACGGCAGCCTCGACACGAGTTTCGGCAATGGCGGCACCGCGACAGTGCCCTTCTACTGGAATGACAATCTTGGCCAGCAAGCGTCGTTCTCCGTGCAACACGACGGCAGTTTTTTCGCAAGCGCCGGGTATCCCTCCGGGGAGATCTATATTGCTCGTTTCGACGCGACGGGGACCTTGGTCTCGTCTTTCGCTGAGGCTGGGGTCCTGCACCTGCCAACGTCCGTTGGTATCCACCCCGGCGGCACGATTGACGTTTCGCTGCAGGGAGACGGCAAGGTATTGGTCACCGGGCAAGATACCCTGACCCGCCTCAACCCGGACGGTACGCTGGATAGCACCTTTGCGAATGGGGGCAGCCTGGTCCTGGATGTTCATGCAGACGCGCTCGTCATACAGGATGACGGCAAAATCCTGCTGGCGGGCGCCTCGAGCGGCGTGGCGAGCGTCATCCGACTCAACGCCGACGGTTCGCTCGATACCGATTTCGGTGATCAGGGTCAGGTGCGTTGGGGCTCGGAAAGCGCGCCTTTCGCAGTCGCCGACATGGTCGTGCGGGCCGACGGCAAGCTGTTGATTGGCGGAAGCCAAGGCACGAGCGCGGACGGCTATCTGGCCGCCCTGGTCCAGTTGAACCCCGACGGCAGCCTGGACCACAGTTTCGGCAATCCCGACGACGGCTATCACCACCTTGACGGTGGCCGCGAGGATGACTTCTTGCTGGGTACCGCGTCGTTCGACGATGCGATCCTTGGCGGGGCCGGTAACGATCTGCTCGATGGCCAGCAAGGTCGCGACCAGCTGACGGGCGGTGTTGGGGCCGATACGTTCCGTTACGAGTCAGTCACCGACAGCTACCGAACCACAACCACGGCCCATAGCGATCGAATCACCGACTTCGACCCCAGCACCGATACGCTCGACCTCTCCTCCCTGGGCTTCCTCGGGCTGGGTGATGGACATGACGGAACCCTGGCGATACGCGTCAATGAAAGCGGGACGCGGACCTACCTCAAGAGTTTCGAGGCCAATGCGCAGGGGGAACGCTTCGAAGTGGTCTTCGACGGAAACCTGGGCCAAGCGCTGGATGAAACCAACATCCTGTTCCAGCAAGCCAGGTTGATGGGCACCGAAGGGGTTGATCAATTACAAGGCAACGCTCGGGGCGAAATCATCGAAGGGTTCGCGAGCGACGATCGCCTTTATGGCGCGCTAGGGAACGATGCATTGATTGGCGGAGAAGGCCGGGACTTATTAACGGGTGGCGGCAACAGCGATGTGTTCCGCTTCGACGCACTGAGCGACAGTTACCGTACCGATACCGAAAACCACGCTGATCGCCTGATGGACTATACCGCCGGTGAAGACACGATCGATGTGTCCGCCCTGGGCTTTACCCGACTGGGAAATGGCTACAACGGCACGTTGGACGTGGTTTTCAATCAAGCCAGGAACCTGACGTACTTGAAGAGCTACGAAGCCGACGCCTCCGGGGCGCGATTCGAATTGAGCCTGACAGGGGATCACTCCGGTTACCGTAACTTGGACATCACCTTCGCGCCCTCGGAAGAAGAAGTATTTCAATTGATCGGCGTCGCTGACTTCCAGGTTTAGCGCGGCCAACAAACGAGAAAGGAGCAAAAACCCAACAGTCCGAGCAAGGCTGCCAAAGAGAGGCACGTCAAAAAGCAGCAGAGTTGAACCGTCGAAACGACTGACAACCACTGCTTGGAGACCTGTCATGACTCAATTCAATTCAACCCCTGATGAAGTTGCAGGCAAAGTAGTCCTGGTGACCGGTGCGGCCAGTGGCATTGGTAAAGCCATTACCGAGCTGCTCCATGCCCGCGGTGCCAAAGTAATCGCCGAGGACATCGACCCGTCTGTAAACGACCTGGAGCGAGACGGCATTGTGCCCTTCGTCGCGGACATCACCGTGGATGGCTCCGCTGAAAAAGCCGTCGCCCTGGCCGTCGGGACGTTCGGCAAGCTGGACGTGCTGGTCAATAACGCAGGCCGAATTCTCTACAAACCGATCGTGGAAATGACGCGCGAAGACTGGACGTGGCAGATGGAAACCAACGTCACCGGCGCGTTCCTGCATTCTCGCGAAGCGATGAAGGCAATGATGAAAAACAAATCCGGGGCGATCGTGAACATCGCCTCCTACGCCTCGTATTTTGCGTTCCCCGGCATCGCCGCCTACACCGCCTCCAAAGGCGCCCTCGCCCAACTGACGCGCACCCAGGCGCTTGAAGCAATCGAGCACGGCATCCGGGTAAACGCCATCGGCGTCGGCGACGTGGTGACCAACCTGCTGAACCACTTCATGGACGACGGCCGCGGTTTCCTGGAGGAACACGGTAAATCGGCCCCCATCGGCCGGGCGGCGGCGCCAGAGGAAATTGCCGAAATCGTCTCCTTCCTCGCCTCCGAACGCGCCAGCTTCATCGTCGGGTCGGTGGTCATGGCTGACGGCGGCATGAGTATTCCCGTGGGCTGATGCTGGTCCTGACCCGCGCGGTGCGGCGTTGTCTGCACCGCGCTTTTTATGGAATCTGCGATTACCAGCTCATCGGGAACGGGCTCACTTGCGATAGTGGCTCGGCGTCACGCCCACTTGGCGTTTGAAGACTTGGGAAAAATGACTTGGGCTGCTGTACCCCACGTCCAGGCCGATATCGATAATGCTGCGATCCGTCTCCAACAGTAGCTGCCGGGCACGGGCCATTCTCAGTCGGATGAAAAACTGCGAAGGCGAGTGCCCCGTCGCTTTCTTGAACAGCCGGCTGAAGTGGAATTCGCTCATGTCGGCTGCTTCGGCCAACGCCCGCAAGCTGAACTCCTTTTGCAGATTGGCTTCCATGTCCGCCAATACGCGTCGCAGTTTATAAGCCGGCAAAGCATTGCGACGGGCGATATCGTCTGCCGAATCGTCCAGGTACTCACGGGCGAGGTGAACGGCCAGGCATTGCGCGAGGCCTTGCAGAAAGAGCGCGCTGCCCCCGTGGCGAGTGGTCAGTTCCGCGCGGAACTGTTCCAGCAGCATGGACAGCACGTCGTCACGACCACCCGACACCTCGCGCAAACGGACAGCACCAGGGCCGCCGAGCGTCTCCTGAATGGCTTTCTCCAACAGCGCGATGCCCAGGTAGATATGCATCACGACAAAAGCGTCTGCGCCAGACACGCTCCAGCGCATTTCGTAGGGCTCAGCCGATGTGGTCAAAAAGAAATCGCCCTTGGACACGACGCTGGTTTGCCACTCGCCACCCAGGCTGCGTTCCTGCACCGCCGCGGTGCCCGACATGATCCATACCAGCAAGGGCTCAGCGACGGCTGGGACGATAAAGCCTTCCTCCTGAGGCTCGCGGTTGAATATCTGCACCAACACGTCGCGGCCGGCCAAATCATCCGACGCCGCCAAGCGCTCGCCGCGAATATAAGCCTCCAACCCTTGGGGAGAGGTTCGTTCTATTGGCTTCATGCTCATCAGCGCCCCTTTATCGATACCCCCGGCCAGCGCGCCTGACGTTGAAAAATCTATTTCTAAGCGACACCTTTCATACGCCAGTACACCGTCGCCGCCATCACCAGCACGACAATCACGACCACAAGACCTGGGTGTTGCAGCGTGTGCCAAGGCAGCCGCCCGACCCGAAGTTTAACGGCGCGCCATGCTCGTGCCCAGATGGAAACCTTACCGCCGCTCAGCGCTTGGTTGGTGAAATAGAGGACACCAAGGAACACAGCGACCGCGCTTCCCCACCGCAACCATGCAGGGCCGCCGGACCATATGTACGCCAAGAAGGCGGGCGCTGCGCCGGGAAGGATGTGGCGCAGCAACAGCAGCCCGGCGCCCTGTCGGTACCAACGGCGCGGGACCAACCACTGGCTGAGCAGCACGTCCAAACGAGCCGCTGTCACGGCCACCAGCGCCCAGATTCCGTAGGCCTTCATGCCGACCCAGTTCACTGCGATCATCAGCACCGGCATGATAACCGCCGAACTCAGCCCATCCTTTCTTATCAGACCGGTGAACACCGACGTGATCAGCACCACGGACAGCGCCACCCACAGGAACAGGTAGATGCCTCGATAGCTCGTCGGGGGTAGCCAATCCCGCCAGTTGTCGACGGGTTGCAACCCAAGCTGCCCGGGCACCTCTGGATACTGATATTCGATCGCTTGAGCGAGCTGGGCAAAACGTTGCCAGTCACCGCCGTCAAAGCCATCGGCCAATTCACGGCGGTCACCGTCCGCCATGGCTTTCAGCAGCAGAGCGGCCGGCTGCCCGTAGACTTTATCGGTTTCGAACCTGGTAAGGTCCGCCCGCACAGACTCGGCAAAGGCTTGCGCCTCGCACCGTCTGATCAGGCGGTCCCAGCGCCAATATTCACAAGGCAGCGTGGCCTGGGCTTCATCCCACCCCATGACCTTGCACACCCCATCGAAAAAGGCCGGCGACCAGCCTTCCGCGGATTCGAGCCAGTCCAGGACGCTCAGCTCGAACTGCTGACGGCGTTCGAACGGCAACAGCCAGTCACTTGCCAGCCAAACGCGAAGCGCGTCCATGACCTGGCGGTCCCGGCCCTCGACCAACCATTGCTGCATCTGGTCAAGGGACGGTTGCGGCGGGCTGATGGACGTTGGGACGTCGATATCGTCCAAAGAAATGGCGAGAGCAGGCGCCTGCACAACAGTGGGAGAGTCCGCGGTTGACCCGCTGACGTCTAGCGAAACATAGCTGCCTTCATCATCAACCTGCGCGCGCCACTGTGCCTCGGCCAGGGTCGCCTCGTACGCTTGGCGCAGGCGCTGAAACTCATCAGGATTTTCGTCAGGACGATGGACTTTGAGCAGCCGTGCATAGGCGCGCTTGATACTGCGTTCGTCCGCGTCGGGGGCAAGGCCCAGCATTTGCCAATGGCTCATGACTTACCTCTCCATCTCGAAGTGGGCAAGGCGCAGGTTGATGTCGCCACGGGCTTCGCGGATCCGGTGTTCGTCCTGGGTGTCGAGCATTTGCTGGAAGTGATTCGCCAGCGCGGCAATATGATCTCGTCCGTCGCCAAGGCTTTCCTGATACAGGCGGTCCAGCCGAGCCAGCAGCAACGTATTGACCTGCTGGTCCCGCGGATGCACTTTCAATGCTTCAAGGGCGGCCAGCCGTCGGGCGATTTCTTCCGGGGCCAGCACGCCAGGGTTGTTCTCGATGACCAACCGGCGGGTTTCGCCGTTGATGGGCAGATGCACCTGGGCTTCGAGCAGGCCGTTGTTATCGTAAGTGAAGCGCACGTCCAGGGTGATCTCCCCGGCCTTGCGCGGCGGCACTGGGATTTCCAGCTCACCGAGAAAAATATTGTTGGCCACCAAACGGCTTTCGCCCTGGTAGATACCCAGCCTGACCACTTTCTGGTTGTCGCTGAGGGTCGACACGTTACGGGAACGACTCACCGGCACCACCGTGTTGCGCTCGATGATGGGCAAGTAGTGACCGCTTTGGTATTGGTTGCCCAGCTGTACCGAGGTTTCGATGCCCAGCGTGTAGGGGCAGACATCGGTCAGCACCACTTCTTCCAGGGAAGCATGGCGTGCTTTCAGTGCCGCCTGGATAGCCGCGCCCTGCGCCACGACTTCGTCCGGATTGAGCTGCATCGCCGGGATCCGCCCGAACAGCGTCGCGACCAACTTGCGCACCAGCGGCATGCGTGTGGTGCCGCCGACCAACAGTATTTCGTCCAGGTCCGCGACCTTGATCCGGGCATCACGCAGCGCGCGCTCGATCGGCGCACGCAGGCGATCCATTAACGGCTGGGCGATGTTCGCCAGATCGCTCTGGGTCACTTCCAGGCACCACTCGCGTGCCTGCTCGCGCAGCACAAAGCGCGCAACCGGCGCCTGACCCAAGGCATGGCGAACACGTTGCGCCTCGCGCCGCAATCGCTGCGCCATGCCAGGCTGGGACGTATCAGGGAGATCGGCGGCGCCGATGCTGGCGATGAAATGCTCGACAAGTCGATCATCGAAATCTTCGCCACCGAGGAAGTTGTCGCCGGCACTGGCGCGCACCTCCATGACCCCTTCGAACAGCTCCAGAATGGAGACGTCGAAGGTGCCGCCACCCAGGTCGAACACCAGGAAGGTGGCCTCGTCCCGCTGTTGCAGGCCGTAGGCCAACGCCGCGGCGGTGGGTTCGTTGATCAGTTTTTCGACCTTCAGGCCCGCCAGCTCTCCCGCAATACGCGTGGCCTTGCGCTGGGCATCGCTGAAGTACGCCGGCACGCTGATCACCGCTTCGAGAACGGGCACGCCCAAGGCACGCTCGGCGTCAGCCTTGAGACTGCGCAGCAGCATCGCCGAAAGCTCTTCCGCGCGGTAGGCCCGCCCGCCCAGCAATGTTTCACGGGCACTGCCCATATAACGCTTGAACAACGACGCGGTGAGGTGCGGATGGGTGTGCAGCCTTTCCCGAGCGATATCGCCGGCGATCAACTGGCCATCGTCGTCGAGGCCAACGACGCTCGGGGTAAGAAGATTGCCAAGGGCATTGGGCAATAGCCGGGCGTGTTCGCCGTCCCAGGCCGCCACGAGGCTGTTGGTGGTGCCCAGATCGATACCTATGATCACTGTCACTTTTCCTTGATTGACACGGTCGGCCAGCAGAGCACCGCATTTCGGCTCAGTCAATACTGATGCGGACGCGGTTCGCGGATTCATGACCGGGGGTATCGGCGGCGTGGGCGGTGGCTTTAGGTATTGGCTGCCTGGAGATTGTAAGGTTGACGCTTACATTTTTTCATCGTAGAAGGCGATGCGAAGGCCAGGCCTGTCCTTGGAAATAAGGATATTGATGCGATAGCTTCGCCCACTGCCCTGGGCATCGCGCAGTGTAATGCCCGTATCGCCGATCGGGAGGATTTCAGGATCGTCCCACCAGTCCATCGTTTGTGGAACGGCCTGAAGAACCTCGTTGAGGACGGACTTGAGAATCGGGCTTTTCCCGCCCGTCAGATAGTCATGGCGCGCCTTGAGCAGTACAAGCCTCGCGGCGGACTGCCAGTCTTGGATCTTGACGCCTGGTACAAGCATTTTCGACAGCGGCCGGGCGCCGAGTACCAGGAGCGCTCGATACGGTGATGCTGCACCCTTAGAGCAGCGGAATGCTGTAGCTCACAAACACCCGGTTCTGATCCTGGTCACGGGCGGCTTCGCTATTGGATTTACCGTTACGCCAACCGAAGCCAACACCTTTGAGCGCTCCCGACTGAACGACGTAGTCCAGAAAGATATCCCTTTCCCATTCTTTCTGAGTATCACCTGATCTCGTCTTGATGTTGTCACCTGAGAGGTACATGACCGAGGCTTTCAGGCCCGGGACACCCAGGGCGGTAAAGTCATAGGCGTACTGACCGAATAGTGTGCGCTCCCCTGCACGGGTGAAACTCTGGATCAGACGATCTGTATACAGGTACAAGGAGCTGCCTCCTGCGCCTTTATCCACCAGGCTACCCTGATTGAGCTGGGTGAAGCTGCTACCGTCCGAGACGCTTTGGTAGCCGGCCGTTATCGCATGAGCACCGAGGCTATAGATCAATGCAGCACTCCAGAGACGATTGTCGATAACGCCATCACCGTTTTTGGTGTAGCCGCTGATTCGGTAGCCCGATGTACCGGAGCTGTTTTCACCTGACGCGTCAGTCCTGAAGTAGCGCAGGTCGGTTTTCAACGATTGGCTGTCCGAGAATGCGAGCGTATGCGTCAGTCCGAAAAACTGCTGGTTATAGTAGTTTTCGAGCTGGGCATAGTAGTACTGAGCTGTCAGGTCCTTGGTGACTTTCCAGTCGCCCCCGGCGAAAGCGAACTGGTTGCTTTCACGCGTACCGCCCATAGCGGCGAGCCCTGTCCGGTCAGTTGAAGCACGACCGGTTGCGTGTTCAATTCGCCCACCCGTCAGGGTCAGGTCCTTGAACTCGCTCGAAGTGATTTGGCCGCCCTCGAAGGTTTGCGGGAGCAGCCGTCCATCGTTGGCGACCAGAATCGGAAGTTTCGGAATCAAGGTGCCGTAGCGCAGTTCGGTCTTGGACATCTTGACCTTACCGGTCAGCCCCAACCGGCTCCACTCGTCGACGGCGCGGTTGTCGCTGTCCGAGGGAATCATCGAGCTGCCAACATGACGTCCCTTGCCACTGTCCAGGGTAACGCCCAGCAACCCAAGGGCATCAACACCAAAACCAACGGCACCCTCGGTATAACCCGACTTGAAGTCCAACATGAAGCCTTGTGCCCACTCTTCGGTTTTCGAAGGGGCAGCGACGCCATCGCGATTGTCGTTATTGAAGTAGAAGCTCCTCATGCCCAAGGTGGCTTTGCTATCGCTTAGAAAGTCAGCAAACGCCTGGCCACTGAGGGCAATGCTGCCAGACACCAACGTTGCAGATATTTTCTTCAGGCTCACTTATAACGCTCCTATTTTTATTATTTGTATGTGATGGAAGCGACCACGACCTAGCCATTCGAAGCCAAACGGACAATGGCATCGCGACTGCCTGCCTGCTCTCGAAGTAAAAACTTCTGGATTTTTCCGGTTGCGGTTTTCGGCAACGCCATAAAGACCACTCTGCGCGGACATTTGAATCGGGCCAGACGCGCTTGGCAGAACTCCATTATTTCTGCTTCGGTGGGAGGCTCGACACCCGTTTTCAGCTCGACAAACGCGCACGGTACTTCCCCCCATTTGTCATCAGGCTGAGCGACCACCGCGGCATATAGAACAGCGGGGTGACCATGGATGGTCTCTTCGATCTCGACCGACGAGATGTTCTCCCCGCCGGAGATAATCACGTCTTTGCAACGGTCGGTAATTTGGACGTAGCCGTTGGGGTGAACGACGGCGACGTCCCCCGTATGAAACCAACCCCCTTCGAAAGCTTTTCGGGTTGCACTGCCATTCTTCAGATAGCCCATCATGACGGTATTGCCCCTGAGCAGTAGCTCACCCGTTGTCTGCCCATCCTTTGCTACTGGCTGCATCGTATCGGCGTCAGCCACCATCAAGCCTTCGAAGGCGGCTGCACGAGCCCCTTGGCGCACTCGCATAGCGCCTTGCTCACCGACCGTCAGATCATCCCAGCCGTCTTGCCAGACGCAACTGATCGGCGTACCGGACACTTCCGTAATTCCATAGACGTGGTCAACATCGAAGCCTCGTGAAACCACCGCGTTGAGTACGCTGGCCGGAGGTGGGGAACCGGCGGTCAGCACTCGGACCGGAGTCTTGAGCACGCGGCGATCTTCGGCATTGGCAATCATCGCCATGACAATCGGCGCCGCACAGAAGTGATCGACACCGTGGTTATCGATCGCATCAAACACCGTCTCTGCGCACACTTTTCTCAGGCAGACGTGCGTACCGGCCGCAGCCGTGATCGCCCAGGTAAAACACCATCCGTTGGCGTGGAACATCGGCAATGTCCACAGGTAACGAGGCGCCCGCGTGAGCGGCCAGTTGGTCATCTGCAGCAGACTCATGAGGTAAGTGCCACGATGGCTCGCGACCACGCCCTTTGGATCACCGGTTGTACCGGAGGTGTAGTTGAGTGCTATCGGCTGCCACTCGTCATCCGGCCATACGCCTTCGAAATCAGGGTTGCCGCTGCGGATGAAGGTTTCGTAGTCAGTGTCCCCGACACTCGCGCAAAGTGGCGCCAGGTGATCATTGATATCAATCACCATCGGGCGATGCTCGAGGAGCGCTAGTGCGGCATCCGCCAGCGCAGCAAACTCTCGATCCACCAAGAGCAACTTGCATTCGCCATGACGCAATATGAACGCCACACCTTCGGCATCCAGCCGGTAATTAACCGCATTGAGTACCGCGCCGCTGAGGGGGACCCCGAAATGCGCTTCGAGCATGGCAGGCGTGTTAGGAGACAGAATTGAAACGGTGTCCCCTGCTCCCAGGCCTTTTTCGCAAAGCGCCGAGGCCAGTCGATAGCAGCGTCCGCGGGTTTCTCGCCAGGTTCGTTGCAGTTCGCCATGCACCACCGCTACCCGATCCGGGTGCACAAGGGCTGCCCGATCCAGAAAACCAAGTGGCGTCAGGGGCAGATGGTTGGCCTTGCAGCGATCAAGCCCACTCTCATAAGCACCAGGCTTCATGATGTCGTTTCCTTATTATTGTGATGAAAAGTGCAGAACGCGCTCACCGGCTCCCGATCAGTGACCAAGGTGTTCTCGATACTGGTCTCGTTGGCGTATCCAAGGCTCATTCCGCAAACCAGCATTTGATCCGAAGGGATCGCAAGGACTTGCGAAATGACCTGGTGATATTTCAAAAAAGCGGCTTGTGGGCAGGTGTGCAGATTCCTCCCGCGCGCTGCCATCATTACGGCCTGCAAAAACATTCCGTAGTCAAGGAGGCTGCCCTCCTTCAACACCCGGTCCATGGTGAAAATCAGGCCGACGGGAGCGTCGAAGAACTGGTAATTGCGGCCGTGCTGCGCATGCATCCGCTGCTTGTCTCCCTTTGCAATGCCCAGCAACCCGTAGAGTTCCCACCCGACTTGCCTTCTCCGATCCACGTAGGGTGAAGTCCACTCGCGCGGGTAATAGTCATAGGCATCTTCCAGGTCGTTGCTCAGTGATGGATCGTTGTCAATTTCCGCGATGGCGCATGAAAGACGGGTCTTTGCTTCTCCAGTGACGACATGCACGCGCCAAGGCTGCATGTTCACGCCCGTTGCGCAGAACCGAGCGATATCAAGGATCGCTTCAATGTCTTCGCGCGGTACGGGAGTGGGCAAGAAAGCCCGAATACTGCGCCGTGAAGCGATCGCCCAATCAACCGTTTGACCAAGCAGTTCAGGCGGTATGGGCGGTTTGGATAAGCGATTCATTTTCATGCATTCAATTCCACGGATTCAGCTACAGGCGGGTGCATCCCTCAGTTCGACAGGGCCGGGGATTTCCTGACTTGAGTAGAGTCGGCGCGCGACTGATTGATCAGGGTCACGGCGACAGCGCCGATGAGGCCGGCCAGGCTGATGGCCATGAAGTTTTTCTCAAGTGCAAGATTCAACGACACCAGCCAGCCAATCAGGACAGGGGCGACGATTGCGCCTATTCGTCCCACACCAGACGCGAAACCCACGCCGGTTGAACGAATCGATGACGGGTAGAAATCGCCGGCGTACGCATATGCCAGCAATTGAGTTCCCAGGGTCGATGCGCCGACGATGAACACCACTGGAAACAGCAACGAGGTTGAACGCGTATAACCCAACAGGGTGAGCGCAATCGCACCGATGATGTAGAAGCAGACCAATACGTGCTTGATGTTCAGCTTGTCGCTCAACCACCCTCCGCCTATTGCGCCGGCAATGGCCCCCACGTTGAAAACAATCACAAAGTTCAGCGCAGAACCCAGGCTGAACCCCGCCATCGCCATCAGCTTGGTTAGCCACGAGTTAAGGGCGTAGACCATGAACAGACCCGTCATGAACGCAGCCCAGATCATTACCGTGCTAAAGCCCCGACCTTCCTTGAATAAATTACGAACGGGGGCTTCCTGTTTATCCAGTACGGTGGCGTTCCCGATCATCAGCGTGTTTTCGTCGATAACCAGAGCTGGGGCCAGTTTACGAGCGATCGCCCGTAATTCGTCCTGACGTCCGCTCTTGAGCAGGTAGCCGATGGACTCAGGTAGGGTCTTCAGGATCAGAGGGATCAGCAGCACGGGCAGCAACGCCACATAAAACACCCACTGCCATCCGTGACTCTCGATGAGTTGCTTACCCGTCAGGGCAACCAGAATTCCGCCCACGGAGTACCCGGCGAAAACCAGGGTGACCAGCCGAGTACGCAGTTTGAGCGGAGAAAATTCACCCATCTGAGCGGTGCAGATGGGCAGTACACCACCGATGCCAAGACCCGCGATAAAGCGAGCAACGCTGAAGCTGATCGGGTCACTGGTGAGGCCTGCCGCCGCCGTGAAAACACTGAACAACGCCACGCAGATGGCGATCATCCTGGGCCGCCCGATACGATCGGCAAGCGTGCCAAGAAAAATCGCGCCCAACATCGTTCCGAAGAGCGCAGAGCCTGCCATGACACCAGCGCTGGTTGGATCGATGTTCATGTCCTTCATGATCGCCGGGAGGGCTGCACCGACGACGGCGAGGTCATAGCCATCGATGATCAGGATAAGCACACACCAGAACAGGATGAGCCCATGGAAGCGGTTGAACTTCGACTCAACCGCGAGCGTATTGACGTTTACCGGCTGCATATCGCGTCTCCTTCGATCTTGTTTTTGTTTGTGAAGTGCGAAGATTTGCTGGCTCGCTTGATAGGCGATGCCAGGGCTACCTGCAGCGCATCGTAGGAGTTGCCTTTGCGGCGGCCTATGCCCGACGACATCGTTGTGCGTGACCGTTTTGGACACCCATGACTTGCCAAGCATGATCGGGCTGGTCCTGGTCCATTGAGGTTTGGGGGGATGAAGCGAGTGGCAGATCACAGCAGGTAATCTGGCGGGGAAGCAGTGCTTTTTATAACCGCAAGAAGGGCTTTTAACTCTCGCCCGATTCGTCAGCATTGGAGCGGCGGTAAGCGCCGGGACTCACCCCCGTCCACTTTTTGAATGCTCGATGAAACGCACTGCTTTCCTGGAAACCCGTGAGGGTAGCCACTTCAGTCACGGTCATATTCGGTTGGCACAGCAGATTGATCGCCATGTCACGGCGCAGATTGTCTTTCAAACGCTGATAACTGACCCCATCGGCCTGGAGCCTTCGCTGGAGCGTCGAATAAGACATGCACAGCGTGTTCGCCATCTTGTCCAGTTCTGGCCATTCCTCCGGATCGAGGCCTCTCAATCTGAGGCGGATCTGGGCGCTAATACTGTCCTCGTTACGATATTTCACCAGCAGACTGGCAGGCGACTCTTTCAAGAATGCCGATAGGCTGGCTTTGTTTTGCGCGACCTTGAGGCTTAGAAAACTGCGTTCGAAACGAACCATCGTCACTGGCGCACCAAACTGAATGTCTTCACAGAAGCGCATCCGATAGTCGCTATCGTCGAGCGGTCGATTCGGCCTGAAGCAGAGCTCTTTTATGGGAATGCGTCTGTTACCCAGCCAGCAGAGCAGTCCATGGACCAGGATCAGCCATGTTCCATAACTGAATAGACGACGTTCAATGCCGTTGTCATGGATAACGATGACGGCGCAGTCGCCATCAAAACTCAGCTCACCGTGAATATCGTCCAATACGAGACGCAGGAATTTAAGGATGCGTCGCAGCGCTTGCTCTAACGACTCGCAGTCAATCGAGGACTGGCACATCAATCGGAAGCTGCCCCGTCGCATGGGATGGCTATCGATTGCGAAAAACTCGTCGTCGAGCAGATCCGAGAGCGCGACCCACAGGCGAGAAAATGCAGCGGCCGAAACCCTCGCTTGAGGAGAAGTGAGGAGTACCGGGTCGATACGTGCCTGCTGCAATACGATGGAAGTGTCCAACTGGCGTCGCAATGCGCCCTCGAGGGCCTCATGCACCAGTCCAATTGAAGTCGTTCCCTTGTCCTGGATGAGCACGCCCATACCTCTCTGTCGGTGAGTGACTGCTGACCTGATGCTGACCTTCAAATCTCTTCGGCAGATCCTGCTTTATGCAACCCGGCGAGCCTGAGTTCTCTGTCTACGTTCCGATTTCCCGATATTACCTGTCAACCCAACCCTCCCCCAGGCTTGATGGCAGGCCTTGCTCGTTGTCCAAAACATTCAACCACGCTAAGGCTTTTGAGCATTGTCGAGGCCACTGACCACCGACACCATTGACTTAACAATCTTCGGTACGTTGAGTTCAACGCTACAGAATCCAGGGGCTACCGTGGCAGAGAAAGAGTTGTATTGGGAAGACCTCCCGGCAGGCAGTATTTGGACGGCCAAGCAATCTGCACCTATCACAACGCAAGAGATCATTGCCTTTGCCGCCGAGTACGATCCTCTCGATATTCATATCGATCCTGACCTTGCCCGTTCGAGTCCGCTTGGGGTGCATTGTGCCAGCGGGGTGCAAACCTTCGCTATCTCGCAGCGGTTGATGTGCGATGCCCTGTTGCTTCAAACAAATATCGTGGCGGGTGGCAAAATCGACGGTTTCAGGATGGTTGCTCCGGTAGTGCCCGGAGACACGCTCAAACTATCCGCTCGAGTCGTTCGATCATTTATCCACGCGTCAAACCATGAACGAGGTTGGGTCGTGTTTAAAGTCGATGTCACTACGAATGAGGGGAAAACAGTTCTCGTCTATGAGGTGACAGTATTGATAATGCGCGGGGGCGATCAAGTTTAAATATGACGAAGCGTTTTTGGGGGGGCATTCACAGAAAGACCGCCACTACCGAATGCGTTGGCAATCCAGCTGCTAAGCTCATTCCTGCTCCAGACCATAACCAACAACAATTTCAAAGAAAGGGAAGGCAGCATGACCACGGCTCAGCCCCCGGCAACGTCAACGTCAACGTCCGCGAAATGGCGCTTCAAGGCGGGCATCGCCATTCTTTGTCTAATGCTCGCGTTGTGGTTGTTGGTGCCGCTGGCAGCGGCTGCGGATGTGCCCCGCTCCACCATTGCGGCAATCACCGGCGCCCTGTTCATCATCAACAAGGTGCTGTTGCTGTTGGTCATCGCCGTGATGGGCAAGGCAGGTTTTCAAGAGCTCAAGCAGCATGTGTTCAGCTATGTGTCGGGACTTGTGCCGAGCGCGGAGCAGGAAGTCAGCGTCACCCGCCACCGTATTGGCCTGGTGATGTTCTGCTTGCCGTTGGTGTGCTCCTTTCTCGAACCCTATGTCGATACCTTGGCACCCGGCCTGCGCCCCAACAGCTGGGCATTGCAACTGCTTGGTGATGCGCTGCTGGTTGGCAGCTTCTTCGTGCTGGGTGGCAATTTCTGGGAGAAATTACGCGCGCTGTTCATTCGCACCGCACGGGTCGTTGCGACTGACCCGGCCTGAGCCAACGCCGGATCGCGTCTCCCTCGCGCTTTCTGTATTTCTTTAACGGCCATGACCTGCAGGTGCCGATATGCCCGAGACGCAGAATTCGCCCGTTTCCGTCGAGCCAGAACGCCAAGCTGAACTGCCTTCTGAAAAGCCTGCGCCAGGCAATCCGCTGCGACGCATTGCGCTAGGCGTCGCGGTGTTGACCGCCGTGCTGTTTACCCTCTCCATTTTCATGGAACGACGCACGCCCTCGACGTCACAGGCCGTGGTGCAAGCCTATGTGGTGGAAATGGCTGCCGAGGTAGGTGGCCGCGTGACAGAAATCGCGGTGCTCGACAACGCCCGGGTGAAAGCCGGCCAGGTGCTGTTTCGTATCGACCCGCAACCCTACAAGCTTGTCGTCAGCGAGGCTGAAGCGCGGCTGGAGGAAACCGGCCAGGCATTGGGCGCCAGCACCGCCTCGGTGGATGCCGCCCAGGCCCAGCTGGTGTCGGCGCGCGCGCAGCGCGACAACATACGCGAGCAGGCCCGGCGAGTGAATCAAATGGTCGAGCGCGGTGTGTTCGCCCCCGCCCGCCAGGATGAAGCCAAAGCCTCGCTGGGTTCCGCCGAGGCGGCCGTGAGCAAAGCCCAAGCCGACCTGGAGCGGGCGCGCCAGCAACTAGGGCCCAAAGGCAACGACAACCCGCAATTCAAGCAGGCCTTGGCCTCGCTGGAAAAAGCCCGGCTGGATCTGGTGCGTACCGAAGTCATTGCACCCGCCGATGGCGTGATCACCCACCTCCAGCTCGCCGTTGGCCAAGTCGTCAGCGCTGGCCAACCGGCACTGACCTTTATCGACAGGACCACGGTATGGGTGTCTGCCGCCTTCAAGGAAAACAGTCTGGAACATGTGCAGGCCGACGATCCGGCGGAACTGGTGTTCGATGTATTGCCGGGGCGGGTATTCAAGGGTCGTGTTGAAAGCGTTGGCTGGGGTGTCGCACAGCAAGACAGCAGCAACGCCGCCCTACCCTCGGTGCGCAACGAGAGTGGTTGGGTGCGCGACCCGCAGCGCTTTCCGGTACGCCTGATAGTGGAGGAGCCCCACCCGATCGGCCCACGTTACGGCTCGCAAGTCACCGTGGTGATCTATACGGGTGACAACCCCATGACCAACGCTTTGGGGGCATTCATGACACGCCTGGGCGCCTGGCTGAACTATGTCTATTGATGGGCAAGCTGCGCCGCAGCTGCTGCGGATCAAACGCCAGGGATTGCGCGTCGCCCTGGCTGTGACCGTGGGCTTGTGCACGGGACTGGTCCAAGGCGACATCCTGCCCTTTCTCGCACCCTTGTTCGCCATCCAGTTCCTCTTGGCCAGCCGCCGCGCGCCAACGTTATCCCAGGGATTGATAACGTTGTTGGTGAGTATGCTGACCGGCGCGCTGCTGGTGTGCATGACCGGCGTGCTCGGTGAGCGGCCGTGGATACTGTTACCGCTGCTGTGGCTGTTTTATTTCGCCTGCTTTACCGCGCAAGGCCGACAATTGGGCGCCGCGGGGCCCACATTGATGTTGGTGATTGCGATTGTGGTGCCGATGCTCGATACCGTGCAGCGTGATCTGGGCGAGTCCATCGTGCTCGTTCTGGTCAAGGCGGTCAGCCTGGGTTTGCTATTGACCTGGGGCGCCCATGCGCTAATGCCCGACCTTGCGGGTGAACAGGCCGACCAGCCACTCGCGCAGCCGCAGGAGTTGACGCTAGTGATTCGCCAGGCCATGACCAGCGCGGCGATTTTGCTGGCCATGGTTGCCCTGTGCCTGAGCGATCCACGATTGGCCACGGCGATGGTCGTCCCCATCACGGTGGCCTCGTTGCTCAGCCAATTCTCCTTGGACATGAGCAGCCGCAGCGCCCTCGGGCTGGTGGTCGTCAACCTGCTGGGCGGAGTGGTGGGTTCTCTGGCCTTTACGCTGTTCGAACTGCGGCCAAGCCTATGGCTGGTGGCGCTGGTCCTGCTGCTGGTCAGCCTGCTGTTTGCCGGCAAAGCTGCCCTGGGCAACACCGCTGGCAAGGTATTCGGCGGAGGGCTCATGACGTTCCTGATTCTGTTCGGGCTCGGTGTATCACCGTTGCCGACAGAAACACCCCAGCTGTTTTCCACCCGTATCGCGTACGTGCTGTTTGCGGTTGTCTATGCCATTGGCATGGCCGCGCTGTTGTGGCCGAGAGGGCGTGCAAGAGCTCGCCGTGCAGGCGTAGAGCGATAGGCTGATGAAGGTGCACCTCCCCGCCTAGCGACTGAGTGGGCTCGAAACACCCAACGCCGATTGGGGATTTCGCAAGCCAACTCGCTCCCGAAGTTTATGCGCTAAACCTGTGGGAACGAGCCTGCTCACGAACAAGACTTCAGGGCTGTTGCCCCATAATTCTAATCAGAAGTAGTAACCGATGTTCATGTACAGCTGGTTTTCCCACCGGTCACTACCCCCAGCCCCCAGACTCTGGGTGAGGCTGCTGCCGCCGATGACCGGGTCATTCTTGCCGTACAGCCATTCCGTGGCGATCCACAGTTTGCTGAGGGAGAACGAGGTGCCGAGAATCATCCGTTGCGAGGTCTTGAAGTCGTCTGCGGATTTATCGAAGGCGCTGTAGTTGGCGTACAGCTGCACGCCGCTGATCTGGTCGAACAAGTACTTGCCGCCAACGTCGTAGCTCACATCCGCCACATACAAGTTGCCGCGACTGGCCACGTTGTAGGTGGCGTCGTAGCCGCCGAAAGTCACCAGTTCATCGGTACCGGGGTTGCGCGGGGACATCTGCTGTCGCGCAGCTTGCAGTTGCACGCCCCACGGGCCGTTTTTGCCAATGTAGTGCACCGCCACGGCATTGCGCCGGCCTTCGTTGTCGGTGTCGCGGTTCTCCAGGGACGAGGTCAGGCCAGAAATGCCGACCTCGGACTTCCACGGCCCCAGGTCCAGCGCCTTGGCCACCCGCAGCACCACGGTGTTGCGTTCCTGGTTGTTGCTGCCGTCGATGACATAGCTGTCCGCTTCGGAGACGACGCTGGAGTAGGTTTCACCCTTGCTGGTGCCTTTGCCCTGCGAGGCCGGGCGAACGTAGTAACCGGCCTGGATATTCCAATCGCCGCTTTGCTGGATGTACTTGGCGCCCAATTCTTCCAGGTCTTCCAGACCCACGACATTGCCCAGGGTTTGATAGAACGTGCTGCCAAAGTATGGCTGCAAACCGAACGGCACTTGGTTCAGACCGACCTGGACTTGCTGGTCGGGGTTGAACTTGTAGCCAATCCAGGCCAATTCGGCGAACTGGACGTCTCCTACATTTTCTGTGTACTGGTAAGGATAGGCACGTCCGTAGAAACGGTACTTGGCCTGGCCGATCCAAGTGTCGGAGTTGTACTTGGCGGAGAGGATCACGGTATCGAAGTTGAACTTCTGTATATCGCGATCCGGGTCATAGTCCCAACGCGCCCGGACGGCGCCGCCGAGATCGAGGTTATCGGTGACTTGGATCGCCTGCGCGTGGGTGGAAAGTGCGCCCAACAGCGCCAGCGGGATCAGTGAGCCCAAGGCCCGGGTGGTATTCAAGTTCATGGTCGCTCCATCTTTAAGTTTTATTTTTGGCAACAACCATCCCGGCCACGGCAAAGCGCGGTCTGGATGAAATAGGTATGGCCCGCCGGAACAGAGGTTGGAACAGCGTCCAGGTGCTAGCGGGCTAAGGGTGTTCGAGAAATTGCAGTCGTTTAAATTTCGGTGTCAGTTGCGTTGAATTTCTTCGACCACAGCCGCACAAGCGCGGAAGGTATCCAATGTCCACTCTGGATTGATGAAGTCCGGCCAACTGGACAGTTTTACGATCGTCACTTCAGAAGCCGGATCCCAAAAGATGCTTTGACCAAATACTCCGCGCGCCGAGTAAATCCCATGCTCACTGTCCAATACCCAGCACTTATTGCTATAGGCCGCGGTAGGAAAGTGCTTGGTGTAGTAGCCGTAGAGCACTTCAAAAGCGGGTGTGGAGCCACGTCCGCATGCACGTACAAATGTCTCCGGGACGATTTGCTGGCTGTTGTAATGTCCACCTTGCAAATACATTTGGGCAAATCGCCCGAGATCGCGCAGCGTGGCACTTATTCCCCCATCGGCCAATGCAGTTCCAACACGATCAAGGGTGATATTCGCGTCTTGTTCTGCTCCCAGTCTCGACCAGATCTCCCGACTCAACAAAACGGGGAGCCGCTCGCCGCAGGCCCGCTCGCAGACCCAGGCCAACATGTCGGTATCCACTGAGCGATACTCAAAGAACTGGCCATGTTCACGATCTTTACTCAGTGACTTCAACAAGGCATAGATGCTGTCGGGTGCGTTTCGCTCGCCCCGTTCACGCCAACCCGAGGCGATATCCAACTGGATGAATTCGGCGTCCGGATCGGTGTAGTCCTCCCTGAATCTCACGCCCGTGCGCATATCCAGCAGATCCTGTACCCGGGCGTCGCCATAGCCGCTTGCTGAAAGCTCGGGCACATAGTGGCTGACACACGCTTGAGGATCGATCCTGCCCTGGCCGATCAACCGGCCGACCAGGCTGCCGATGATGGTCTTGGATACCGATTGCAACAGATGCAACGTGTGCGGCTGCATACCGTTGAAATACTGCTCCGACACCACCTTGCCTTGGTGAAGTACCAAAAAACCATCGGTGTAACTATCGGTCAGGAAGGTCGCCAGATCGGTTTGCCCGCCGTCGACCCGCTGGAAACGTACGTCATCCAGTGAGCGCTCGTTGCGCTTGAGTTCGCTGACCGGCCCGGGACCGCGATGAATAGCGGCCACTGGAAACAGCTGGCTCATGTGCTGGAACGACCAGCGGTTATAGGGCGGGCTGTCCCAGTTATGCAGGCCAATCTGCTTTTCCCGGGACGGCGGATAGCCCTGCATCAGCCTTAAATCCTGGTAGCCAATGCCTGGAGCGGTCATGTCATTTTTATTGTACATAGGGGTTCAGCTCTCATCGTTCAGAGGGTGGTGGCAAGAAAAGCGGTGGCCGTGATCCTGGGTCTCGGCTGGCACCTCTCGGCGACAACGCTCGCTGGCCCGCGGGCAACGGGGCGCGAAGTGGCAGCCGGTAGGCCGGTTCAAAGGGCTGGGAATTTCTCCGCTCAGGATCTGCAACTGGTCACGGCGTTCCGGGTCGATGGAGGGCACCGAGTTGAGCAGCGCACGGGTGTAGGGATGACGCGGCCTACCGAACACCTGCTCCACAGGCCCGGCCTCGACGATGCGCCCCAAGTACATCACCAGCACCTGCTGCGCCAGGTACTCGACCGTCGCAAGGTCGTGACTGATGAACAGGTAGCTCAGGCCATTGTCGGTCTGCAGCGTCTTGAGCAATTGCAGCACTTGGGCCTGGACCGACACGTCGAGCGCCGCCGTAGGCTCATCGAGGATCAGCAGTCTTGACTCCAGCGCCAGGGCACGGGCAATAGCGATACGCTGCAACTGGCCACCGGAGAATTCATGGGGATAGCGATCCATGTGCTCCTCGCCCATCCCCACGTTTCCCAACAGCGAAAGAATGCGCGCGTGCAAGGCGCTGCCGCGCAAACCAAAGGCAACCTTAAGTGGTTCGGCAACAATCGCCTTGATGGTCATTTTCGGGTTCAGCGAGGCATAGGGGTTCTGGAACACCATGCTCAAGCTCTTGCCCCGAGCCCTGGCATCGGAGGGCAGCGGCCGACCTTCGACCAGGATTTGCCCACTGTCGGCTGGCAGCAGACCGAGCAAGGTCGCGGCCACCGTACTTTTGCCACAACCGGACTCTCCCACCAGCGCGACCGTCTCACCGACCTGCACCTCCAGGCTGATGTGGTCGATGGCGGTCACCAGGCCGTCGCGGCTGGCGTAGGTCTTGTGCAACTGAGTGACGCTCAGCAGTGCGGGCTGTTTGTTGTTGTTCATAGCCGTTTACCTTTCAAAGAAGCCTCACACCTTGACCAAGGTGTTGTGGCAAGCCGCCCAGTGTTCCTCGCCAATTTCCACCCTCGGCGCAACCTGGACGCAGCGCCCGGTAGCGCGTTCGCAGCGGGGGTTGAAGGCGCAGCCAGGCGGGGGAGCCGCCATGTTCGGCACCTGCCCCGGGATAAAGCCCAGGGGTTGGGGGCCCTGCCCCAGCTTTGGCACGGTGCCCATCAATTTCAGGGTGTAGGGATGCGCGGGTCGCTTGAACACCTGGCCCACCGGACCGCTCTCCACCACTTCGCCGGCATACATCACCGCCACCCGGTCACAGAGCGAAGCCACCACGCCAAGGTTGTGGGTGATAAACAGAATCGCCAGGTCCTGCTCTCGCGCCAGCTTGCGCAGCAGCGCGATGATCTGCGCCTGCACGGTGACGTCCAGCGCCGTGGTCGGCTCATCGGCGATCAGCAGTTTCGGCCGACAGGCCAGCGCCATGGCAATCACCACTCGCTGCAACTGGCCGCCAGACATCTGGTGCGGATACTTGCCTAACGCAAGAGTGGGATCGGGCATGCTCACCGCTTCCAGCGAGCTCAGCGCCTCGGCGCGAATCTGTGCCTTGCTCAGTTGCCGATGGCAGCCGATGACATCGAACATCTGCCGCCCGACCGTGAAGAACGGGTTGAGCGCCTTCATGGGGTTCTGGAAGATCATCGCCGCGCCACCGCCACGCAAAACGGCCAGCTGCGACGCCGACGCGCCGTTGACCTGCTGTCCGGCGACCTTGACACTGCCTCCCAACCGCGCGGCCTCAGGCATCAATCCGAGGCAGGACATGGCCGTCATCGACTTGCCCGAGCCCGACTCCCCCACCAACCCAAGGATCTCGCCGCGCCTTACCTTGAGATCGATGCCGCGTACGGCCTCTACGGTCTTGAACAAACCAGGGAAGGACACCGTCAGTCCTTCCACTTCCAGCACCAGGTCCTGAGCTGCCTCGTTGTTCGAAGCAGCGAGAGACTCGAGCGTGGAAGTTTTCAAGGATTCGTTGATCATCAGCGCGTCCCCTTCTTTGGATCGAGCACATCGCGCAGTCCGTCACCCACCAGGTTGACGGCCAGCACCAGGACAAAAATCGCGACGCCGGGAAACAGCACCGTCCAGGGATTTTCGAGCAACTGTGAGCGCGACGCCGCGGCCATCAACCCCCATTCGACCATGGGCGGCTTGGCGCCCAGCCCGATAAAGCTCAGCGAGGCGGCGGCAAGAATGGTGTAACCAAAGTCCATGGAGCCCTGCACGATCACAGGGGTGGTGGCATTGGGCAGGACATGGCGAAGCAAGATACGGCAGTGACTGACGCCCATGGCGCGGGCGGCTTGGATATAGGTTTCCGAGCGAACCCGTACTACCGCACCACGCATGATTCTCGCGTACCAGGGAAACCAGGAGACGGCGAGCGCCAGCATGGCGTTGGCCAATCCCGACCCCAGCGCAGCGGTGATAGCGATCGGCAACAACAGCGGCGGAAAGGCCAGGAACACGTCTGAGACACGCATCAGCAGCGTATCGATTCGACCACCGAAGTAGCCGGATACAAGCCCGATCGGAATCCCGATCAGCATCGCAATCAGCGTCACGCTTATTCCAATGATCAGCGAGGTGCGTGCGCCATAAAGCACCCGTGAAAGAATGTCGCGACCAAACTCGTCGGTGCCCATCCAGTGTGCCCAGTTGGGCGCCAGCAACTTCTGGGAAAAAACAATCTTGTTAGGCTCATAGGGCGCAAGCCAGGGGGCGAAGATGGCTGCCAGGATGATCAACAGCAATAACAGCGCGCCGAAAACAAACAACTTGTTATCGCAGGCAAACGCAAGGACCTTGATGCGCCATGACGGGGCTCGCGAGGGCATGGACAGGGACACGTCTTGGATACTCATTGGACTCGCAACCTCGGATCAACAAGGTGATACAAGAGATCAACAATCAGGTTGATCGACAGATAGGTCGTGGCCAGCACCAAGGTGGCGCCCATCACGGCGGGGAAATCATTCTGGGCAATCGAAAACACCACGAAGCCGCCCAGGCCGGGCCAATCGAAAACGAACTCGACGACTACCGCACCACCGAGCAGATAACCGAAGGTCAGGCCCACCACGGTCAGGAGCGGGATCATTGTCGCCTTCAGGGCATAGGCGTAGTGAATACGCCACTTGGGTACGCCGTAAGAAACGGCCGTGCGGATGTACTCCTCGGAGAGCACCTCCACCATCATGTTGCGAGTGATCCGAGTGACGGTGGCCAAGGTCACGACGACCAGAGTGAGCACGGGCAGCGTCAGGTGTTTGATGGCGCTCCACAGTGCTACGAAATTACCGGCCAGCAGCGTGTCGACCAGGTAAAAACCAGTCACACGCTCAAACGGACTATCGAGAAGAATGGAAGCATCGATACGTCCTTGCAGGGGCAGCCAGTTGAGCTTGCCGTAGAACAGCAACTGCAAACCCATGGCCAGGATGAAAACGGGAAATGCCGTCCCGGCGATGGACCCCGCCCGCGCCACATTATCGATCGCTGAGTTCTGCCGCGCCGCAGAGACGACACCGATCGGCACCCCGAGCACCACCACCCAGAACATCGCCAGGAACGTCAGTTCAAACGTCGCGCCAACCCGCCTGACCACCTCCTCCACCACCGGCCGCCCGGTGCGCAAACTGGTGCCAAAATCACCCTGGAGAAGATTGCCGATGTAATTGAAGTATTGGATCGGCAGAGGTTTATCCAACCCGAGTTTTTCCCGCGCGACGGCAATTTGCTCCGCCGTGGGGTGATTTCCCAGCATCATCTCTACCGAAGAACCGGGAAGAGCTCGGCTCAGCACGAAGGTGATAGTCAACACGCCCAACAGAATGAAGAGCATGACTATCAATCGCTGGGCTATATACTTCGCCATTTAAACTACCTTTTGTGGCTAATAAACTTGGCCGTGACTTCTTACGCCCAGCATAAAGCCCTCAAGGCGAATCAACGCTTGAGGAATGACCGGGCGAATCAACCGACTATCGGATGTCAGGGCAAATCAGGCCTACCTCTACAACTTCATCGCAAACAGCTCGGCATTCAGCGATTCAAGTTGTAATAGAGAATGGCCTCATAGGCCGGATTAAGGCTTTTTTCCATACCCTTGATGTCTTTGCGGGAGACACGTATCTGCTGCACGTCGGCGTACCAGATCGCAGGAGCGTCCTTGGCCAGTAGCTGCTGGGCATGGACGTACTTTTCAGAGGATTTTGTCCTGTCGCTGCCTTCCAGCGCCGCCGCCTCTTCGATCAACTGATCAAAACTTGGGTTGCTGTAATGAGACAGATTGAACAGCGTTGTCTTCTCGGTATGAAACTCACTGAAAAGCCAGTCGCTGGGCGTCGGATACGTCGGCCACCAAGCCATGGACTGCAAGTTGGGAGCGGTGTCCAGCTTCTTCGCCTTATCCCAGATCACCCCCCACTCGCCGGGACGTAACTCTACTTCTACCCCAACCTGAGACGCCGTCGCCTGGAACAGTTCAGCCGCGTTTGCATAGACGCCACCGATGTACTGCATCGAGACTTTCCAGTCCTGCTTGGGTACACCGGAGGCTTCCAACAATTGTCGGGCTTTATCCAGATCGTAAGAAGCCATGGGCACGCTGGCATGCCCCCAGATACTGCTGGGCAAGGGCCCCTTGGGGACACTGCCGTAGCCGTGCAGAATATCGTTGGTGACACCTTCATAATCCCAGAGGTATTGCAGCGCCTGACGGAATGCCAGGTTATCCGTAGGGTACTTCTGGGTATTGATCAAGAATTGGAAGTTCTTCCACGAAGGCGCGGTGCTCACCTTGATGGCGGGGTTCTCTCCCAACACCTTGAGCTGATCAAGCGGGATATCCCAGGCGACACCGGCCTCGCCATTCTTGATCATCTGGGTACGGGTAGAAGCTTCGGACACGACTTTCACGATGACCCGATCGAACTGCCCTTCTTTCCAGCCGCCCCAGTAACCCTCGAAACGTTCGAGCACCACTTGCTGGCCCTGTTCGACCTGCCCAAGCTTATAAGGACCGGTGCCGATGGCATTGGGGGCCATCATCCAGTCGTGCCCTTTATCCACCGCCGCCGGGGCAATGATGTAGGCAGCGTATTGACCTGCTGCGATCAGATTGGCCGGAGTGGGACTCTGAAACTTGAGCACTACCGTGTCGTCAGCGACGACCTCCACGGAATCCAAGGCCTTCCATACATACGCGGCGCCTTGTTTTAGCGCTTTGACGTAATCAATGGACTTCTTGACCGCAGCGGCATTGAACGCCGAACCGTCATGAAATTTGACCCCATGCCGCAGTTTGAAAGTCCAAGTCTTGCCGTTGTCGCTGCTTTCCCAGGACGTGGCGAGCCCGGGGGAAAACTCCTCGGCGCTGCCTGGCGCGTTATAGACCAGAAGTGTCTCGTAGATATTGCCCAGCACCCGAACCTCTTCGGAAAAAGCCGAGGCTGGATCCCAATCCTTGAAAGAGGCTCGATCAGCGACTACCAAGGTATTGTTTGCCGCACACACCAAGCCACTGGTCAACGGCGCAGAAACGGAGAGCGCCATCAACCCTGCCATCAAGGTTCTTTTGAAGTTCATCGGTGTTCCTCTTATTTTTATGATGGGCGCAGCGGGCCACTTGCACGAACAGACAATCATCCGACCGGAATAAACGACGTGATTGGTCGTCGCGAGACTGCCTGAGCGGTGTGGCCCATTATTGATCTGCCGTACCGTCAGCTCAATTTCGCGAACGCTAAGAAAAAAAAGCCCGGTGACGCTTGAAAGCGTCACCTAGCGTCTGTTTTTAAGGCGGGGTTAGAACAAGGGGGGAACAAGGTTGAACTCACCCTCGGATGGGCGGATCAGCAGCCGCGCCCTGACTTCGCTGGGAATCTCAGGGGCATCAATCGGGAAGCAACTGCAACTGGACAGCGCGTTACGCAGGTCGATCGACTCGCCAAGGTACTCAAACACAATCTGCGCACCGAAAGGACGTCGAAAATTGTCGCCCGACACGCCAAGCACCAAGCCATTGAGAAAGCGGAAGCGACTGCGGTAGGAAGGGTAAAGCGCTGACCAGATATAGCCCCGGGAGGATAGGTATTCGCGCTCGACGATGTAAATCAGGTCCGATGATGCAAAGCAGAACCCCCGATATTTATTGATGCCGAAACTCTTCAGTTGGTCATCACCCAACCTCACTCGCTCGTACGTTTTACTCAGGATTTTGTTGCCAGAACGAGTCAAGCGGGTAATCGACTTGATCACCTCCCCTGAACCGGAGGGCGACATCAAATAGACGAAGTAGTAACCCTGGTACTTCGACAGCTCCTGCGCGGAGCTTGGAAAAAAATCGGTGGGTACAGCACTGTCCGGCTCTCGCGACGTGCGCTGCCGGTTGAGCAAAGCGCGGAAGGAATCGTGCTCGGAGAATATCTCATCCTCATCGACCCCGAAAAAGGCGCATATCTTGCGAAGGGTGAACAGTGAGGGAGTCGCCTGCGCCCCCAGGTATTTGTTGAACTGCTGGCGGTTGATATCGAGGGAGCGGCACACCATCGCCACCGATTTGTAGTACCCGCAGAGAAGACGCAAGTTTTGACTGAAATCTTGCATCGACTGGGGTGAATTGGAACTCGCCATTAAAAATATTCCTAACGCCACTATTGAACACGCTGGACTTATCGTCTCTTTGGATCACGGTCAGAAATCTGCAGCGCCAACCCGTGACCGACGTGCGCATTAAGCCCGACCATAGCGCCTGGGTGGGGGAATATTCAACAAGGACACATCATGCATTCGTTGGCCGTGCGTGCTCTCCCGCTGGGCGGCCGTTCAAACATCCAGCACTCGAGTTTCGTTGATCCGTTCATAAACGCCGGGGGATGCCCGGCGTTCATGGGCCATGACCGCCCGGCTTTGGCGGTCATGGCGCAGCATCGCAACCACTCGGTCACGATGTACGCCGCATCACCAAGGCGCCAGCTTCAATCTCTCCGGCATCTTGCGTATCTGACCGTCCCCATGGCTTCGTGCAATCGGCTCTCCATCCCCGTCGAAGGCTTGCACGGCCAGTTCCGCCGCCACCGGGTCCACGTCGATCCGGCAGAAGTTGTCATCCTGGGAGAAACCCCACGCCCTGTAGTGCAAGGTGCCCTGGGCCGGACTGATGGCGAAGCCATCCTGGGTATTCGCAGCGCGTGAATCGTGGACGTAGCCAGCGGGGTCGCCATCGGCAAAAGCAAACGGCCAATAAAATGCGGAGGAGACTATGGAGTAAGCCTTGAGCGCCGCGGCAGGGCCCGAGAATTCCAGTTGCGCCACGCTGGAGCAATGGATGTCACCGGAGAGGAAAATCACGTTCTGCACGTTTCCGTCTACCATCGTCTGCAGAATCCGCCGACGCGTGTTGGGAAAACACGGCCACGAATCATCCTTCTCCTTGTGCTCGTCGCTGAGCAAGGTATCCACGCCGTTTGGCAGGAAGACGCTGGACGTCACGATGAACTTCGGCACGTTGCCGCGGGTTTGCTGCATGTGCATCAGCCACGCGCATACCCGGTCCAGTTGGCTCGGCTCGTTGGGATCAAGCGAGGGCCGGCCCAGCAGGTGATTGTCGGCCAACCCCGGCAGGTCGGCGAGAAAACGCTGGGTGCGGGTGTCGAGGACAAAGAATGGGTAGCCGGCGCAAACGAAGTCGTAGAACAGGTTCAGCGTGCGCATCCGCTTGAGCGAGGCTGGCGCCCCGTACGCCGGATCATTGACGTAGCTGTCGGTGAAACGCGGGCCGTGGCTCCACTGGTAACTCATGTAGGCACCAATGGCCAGGTTGAAGAGTATCCGTTTGCTGTTGCTCTGGTGCAGGCGATCCTGTGACCAGTTGTCCTCGATTTCGTGGTCATCCAGGATCATGTAGGTTGGCACGCGACTCAGCAGCTTGCGCATGTTCCGCGACCCGAACGCAATATGGTAGCGCTCCTGGAACTCTTCGTAGGTATCCGCCAGGCCGATGGGCACCATGCGATTGAACATGTCCGCATAGACCTGATCCCCGGCCATGAGTGACAGGTTGACCGGCCTTGCCTCATGCTGCTGGAGCATGGGGCGAAAGATGCGGTCGGCTTCCTTGCGCTTCCATAGCAAACCTGGATATCGGCACGAGCCCAGCAGGAAACTGAGTGGGGATGCGGCTTGTCCTGGCGCCGTCTGTGTGGTGAACGTAGCCTCGGCAAACGCTTCACCCAAACCATTTTCGAGATTCAACTTGTCCGCCCACACGGACGCGTCTGGGAGCTTGGACGCAATTTCCTCGCTGGTTACATTGCTGTCATTGGGATAAGCGTCATCCTGATTCAGCGACGCCATGCGCACGGTGTAGGTGGTGGCGGGATCGAGCGTGTAAGGCTGCAGTTTCTTTTCCTCCGCCGCATTTTTCCAGAGGGACTTGTCTACACCGAGATTCAAAGTGCCGGTACGGTCGTATTCGCGGGGCAAGCGAAAATAGAAGATATCCCCCGGCTTTACCTTGCCGTTTTTTCCTACGACACCGAGTACACCAATGGAGCGGACCTCTTCATCCAGTTCTTTTCGATCGAGACAATCCGAGGCGGCAATCCACAACCGGCACGAACGATGGGTCGTGTGTCCCACGATGGGACCGAGTGCGGGCGCGCGAAGCGTAGTCATGCAGAGGCATCCTTGAGTTCAGCCGTTACACGCTAGTTGACTTTCCGTGGCACCGCTATATAGCGCTGGCGTCTAAAAAGAAATAACGCATCCGATTGAAATAGCGTTACTGCAGAATTCTGGCTACCGAACCTGAACTTTCTTTTTTATTACCCATAGCCCCAGAAAAGTCAGCACGGCAAAGCCGGCTCCCATCACGAAAGTAGCCTGGTAACCCACCGAGTCCCACAGAACACCCGCAGTGACGCTTGCCACCAGCAAGGTCAACCCAGTCAACAGATTGAACATGCCAAATGCCGTGCCACGCAGCTCAATAGGCGCGCAATCGGCGATCAAGGCAGCGAATATTCCCTGGGTAAACCCCATGTGCAGTCCCCGTAGAACCACTCCTGCAGCCAGGCCGGTGATGCCCGGAACGAATGCCAGTGTCAGGTCGGCGATGATCAGCAATATCAGCCCTGTGCCGAGCACCGACAGGCGGTTGATACGATCAGACAGTGCGCCAGCTGGATAGGCTGACAGCGAGTACGCCACGGCCATCAAGACCAGCACTGCAGGTGCCCACATCGGCGCCAGTCCAACGGCGTGGCCACGCAGGATCAGGAAGGCTTCGCTGAAGCGTGCCAGGGTGAACACCGCAGCTACACCCACCACCCACCAATAGCCGGCGCCCAGTCGTGCCAACTCCCGTCGACTCAAGGGCATACGCACCCGTTGCGCTCCTGGCGCCTGTGCGGGCTCATGGACAAACAGAAGCAACACCGCGACGGCAAGGAAGGCCGGGATGACGGCCACCCAAAAAACCGTCTGGAAGTGGTTCGCCGTCAGCCACATCAAGCCAATCGCAAGCAGCGGCCCCAGGAACGCACCCACGGTATCCAGCGTCTGGCGCAGGCCGAAAGCTGCCCCTCTTATCGCTGGCGGAGTGATGTCGGCGACTAATGCATCACGCGGGGCACCGCGGATCCCTTTGCCAATACGATCGATAAAGCGGGCACCGGTCAGCCAGTCCAGCGAGCCTGCCAAAGGAAAGATCGGTTTCGACAGCGCCCCCAATCCGTAACCCAGCGCCGCAAGCAGTTTGCGCTTGCCCAATCGATCACTGAGAGCCCCGGAGAATACCTTGGTGATCGAGGCTGTAGCCTCGGCGATTCCTTCGATGAGACCCACCGCCAGGACGGAGGTACCCAGCACTGTGACCATGTAGAGCGGCAATAAGGCATGGATCATCTCCGAGGAAATATCCATCAACATCGAGACGAAGCCCAGTGCCCAGATACCGCCTGGCATGGTGCGCCAGGCATTGCCGGTCGAAGCCTTGCGGATTGGCGCAGTCGTTGGAACACCGCCCGGCCTGTCAGTGGTTTTCATCATGAGCCTCGGAAAACGCCTTGGAGCGTTGGGTCAGACGGGACGATATTCGACGGTCAGATGGCTGACTTCGTGAACCGGCTTGAGACGTTCACGAATGCTATCGGCGTCCACCGTGTTGTCACCCATTACGCTGACAATGGCCGCATGGGCTTGCGGTCCAATCTGCCACACGTGCAAGTCCGTAATGGTGGCATCCCCATTCTTCTCCACCAGCTCGCGGATTTCCTCGGCAATGTGGGCATCTGTCTGGTCCAGCAATACAGCCGCGGTGACGCCCATCAACGACCATGCCCAACGCGCGATAACGAGGGCGCCGACGATCCCAATGACCGGGTCCAGCCACACCCAACCGAGATAGCGGCCGGCGAGCAGTGCAACGATGGCCAGCACCGACGTCAGCGCGTCTGCGATGACATGGAAATAGGCCGATTTCAGATTATTGTCGTGCCCGTGGTGGTGATGGTCATGATCACTGTGATCGTGCCCATGGCTATGTCCGTGGCCCAGCAGCAGTGCGCTGATAATGTTGACGATCAAACCGACAATCGCAATGAGCGTCGCAGAGCCGAACTGGACGTCTGTTGGCTGCAAGAGACGCATGACAGACTCAACGCCAATCCCCAGGGAGACCATACCGAGTATCAACGCCGAGGCAAACCCGCCCAAGTCGCCAACCTTCCCGGTACCGAAACTGTAACGCTGACTGGACGCGTGGCGTTTTGCATATCCGTAAGCAGCGGCCGCGATGCCCAATGCGCCGGCATGGGTTGCCATATGAAAACCATCGGCCAATAAGGCCATCGACCCTGTGATGTAGCCGGCAATGATTTCGCCAATCATCATCACGACGGTCAGTGCCACGACCCAAAGCGTACGCTTGGCGTTTTCGTCGTGCGCCGAGCCAAGGAACATGTGGTGGTGGGTGTAGTTGAGGTGGGAGCCGCTCATGGGGGTGTACCTGGATGCGTTCACTTGGAATAACGGCGAATGGCTTCGAGCAGCTCTTCGACGCCTTTGTTGCGCTGTGCTTCGCTGAGCGCAGGGTTAGCGACATGCTCCCGTGCGTGGTCTTCGATGATTTCTTCCATCAGACCGTTGAGGGCGCCACGAGTGGCGGCCACGAGGTGAAGTGTCTTGGCGCAATCGAGATCCGATTCCAAGGCCCGCTCAACGGCCTGGATCTGTCCGGCGATACGTTTCACGCGCTTGAGAAGATCGTCTTTGTTTGCTGCGATATGACCCATTGGATACCTCTACTATGCGTTTCGCACGATAGGTATACCCCCTACCCCTATTCGCCGACAAGCTAAAAGCGCCTTAACAGGCCCCAATGCGCGAACAGTGCAAGCGCTTACGTTACACTCGCCACCCTAAGCATCGGCCAGGGAGGCAAGCATGAGCGTTCGCGGCAAAGACCGACAAATCGACAATATCGAGCTTAATGTAGGCGACATCGCCCGTAGCAAAGCCTTCTACGGCAGCGCATTCGGTTGGACCTTCGTCGACTATGGCCCCACCTACACTGAATTCACTGACGGCCGCCTCACCGGTGGTTTCACTACAGGCGAGCCCGTTCGACCGGGTGGGCCTTTAATCATTTTGTACGCCGACAACCTCGCTGAAACACAACGGCGGCTCATAGCCCTGGGCGCTGTTTTAACCCGGGAGGTATTTTCTTTCCCGGGTGGCAGCAGGTTCCACTTCACGGATCCAGATGGCTATGAACTGGCCGTGTGGACAGAGCAGCAATAAAACAAACCCTTCAAAGGAGTTGAATTGCCATGGCCCCACTGGATAACGCTTTTCACAGCCTCCACCAGAATGGACTGTTGGTTCTGGCCAATGTGGCCGACGCGGGTGGTGCGCGTATGGTCGAACGCCTGGGTGGCAAGGCCGTAGCCACCAGCAGCGCGGCCATGGCCTGGTCCCACGGGTATCAGGATGGCAACAAGCTGCCTCTTGACCTGCTGAGTACCACCGTCAAATCGATGGCCAGGGTGCTCAGCGTACCGCTCACAGTGGATATCGAAGGCGGCTACTCGGATGATCTGAAGCAGGTCGGCCAGGTGATCAATGCCGTCATTGCCGCCGGAGCGGTCGGGATCAATATCGAAGACGGCCTGGGCTCGCCAGAGCTGCTAGTTCGCAAGGTTGACGTGGCGAGGACAGTGGCAGACCGGGCGGGCGTCAAGCTGTTCGTCAACGTACGGACCGACGTTTACCTCAAGAACCTTTTCCCCGCCGAACAGCGTCTGGAAGAACTACTGAAACGCGCCGCGCTGTATGCCGCCGCCGGGGCAGATGGTCTGTTTGCCGCCGGCATGATCGATGCGGACGAAATCGCCACCGTCTGCCGGGAAACCAGACTGCCAGTGAACCTGCTGTCCCGGGACGGGTTGCCCTCCCTCGACGAATTGAAGCGCCTAGGAGTCCGACGGCTAAGTGCTGGTTCCAGCATCGCCGAATTTCTGCATGGCGCCATGGGCGCGTTGGTCAGCAGTTTCCTCGACAATGGCCAACTCGACACCCACGCCTTGAAAGCCCATACATACGGCGAATTGAACGCATTGATGGCGGCGAAAACCGAGTGATGTCGGGGCCCCGAACGGGGCCGAACACTATTGATGCCATGGACATGCCTATACGCCAGGGACTTCCATATTTATCTTCCGCCAGAAGGCCTCAGCGAAGCTGTAAGCCGAGAAAGCAATCAATCCGAAGGCCATTATCATCAAAACCATCCACCCAGCTGGTAAATTCTGGAGCGCCTCAAGGGCTTCCTTCATACCGGGTGGATCCATGGCTTGATAGGCAGAGCCACTAACGGCCAACAGCAATGCAATCTCTATAAAGACGACGCCACGTGCAATCAGGCCAAACCGAGACACTGGGCGGACGTACCGCATGACGTCTTCGTCGGCTTCGAAATACTTTTCAAACGACGCCTTCCATCCCTTGATAATGTGAGCGATTCCAACGCCAAGCGGAATAAGAGCAATCAGATACACCAATACATTGGAATGCTGCCAGGACAATAGATGCGCCAGCCAATCTCTGGTGTGTTCCCCTGAGTTACCCGAGCTACCTATTCCGCTTACAAGTAGGCCTAGCGCAAAAAATGCCAGAGCACCATTGACCAAACCTCCTGCAAACAGACCGGTGCGAATTATCAGACCCTTGAGATGTTTGCCGTGATGGTCGACATCACGCGTAGCTTGCAGAACACGCCATGCCGCAAATGCGAGCAGACCCGCCACGACGATTCCCACTAAAAAATAGCCAAACGGCTGGCCTAATAGGGCTTCCAGGCTTTTTTGACTGTCTTTCGGCTTTGTCGAATCTTGTGCCGCAAGCAATGCAAAGATACCGATGATCAGGTAAATCACTCCTCGAGCAGCGTACCCTCCGCGTGCAAGGACAATAAGGCTATGGCGCGCTGACATTGGCTGTTTTCCCGAAAGTAATACAGGAACAGACTCGTCTGACTGGAAGGGGTTCTATCGTTAAATTCAAGGCCGCAGCCCTGACCGACTCAGAGTCGCTCGTTGATGACCGAGGCGACAGGCAGCTCCCAAGCCAAAAGCGGCCGGTTAGCATTTACGAAAATCGAGAAGCTATTGCTTATCGCTGTTATGCAATCTGCTCGACCGCCGTCAGGCTGACCTGAGTGCACACCGGTTCACAGCGCGAGCCATTGCCAGCAAGCGTTGGGGTTCACAAAGTCCTAAGCCCCGTAATCCATTTTAATTTACCATTCGCAGGCGGTCTGCTCCGGCGCCGCCCAGCCCACTCCTGCACTCCGAATTTCAACTGGAAGGATCCCCGTTTCATGTCCAATACTTTGTTCCGCACACTCGCCTTGTCCAGCGTGTTAGCCCTCGTCAGCTGCACCACTGCAAAGCCAACCGTATCGACGCCTGTCACCTCCAAGGCCATCGAAGCCTTCGTCGACATCTGTCTGAAGACCGCCCCCTCATTCGCCGGCTCTGCTGAAGCGGCCAAGCGGTTCGGCATCAACGACCTCCAGGACATGGGCTTCACGCGCATCGGCTTCACCGCGGACAAAAACCTCGCTGTGCAACTTTCCGAAAAGGAATGCGTCGTCACCACCCCGAAGCAACCCGACGACAGCCTGACCCGCCAACTACTGAGTGCCGCGCAGACTTACTCGCAAACGCCGGTAGCAGATCGTGTGCCATCGAAGGTGCGTATCCAGGACAACAACTTTATTCTTCAACATGACCGAAACGGCGGTGAAGCTTATGTGCTGTTGCGGAATAGGTAATTAGCACTCTTACCTGACATCACGGGCATTTTGGCGACGGTCTGTATCTGGCGGGCAAACTCGAGGAAATAAACCTCACGTGCCTCACCCTGCATGGCGGCGACTTCGTAACGGCCGCCAGATAATTCCACCAGGTCCCCCCCAGGCCGCCGTTGGCAGCCCCACCAGCGAGACGCCCAATGGAAAGGCTCTGCCTAAACGCTGCCGAAGCCCCTACCGCTGACAGATCCAGAAGCCCGCTGGACCGCAGCTGAAGGTGGCCCAGCGCTCGGGCGCGATCCCAATGAGTGGGCTATGGTTCAAGCGGTCGCTCGTCTTGACGTGCGTGAATAGCAAAACAAAAAGAAGGATAGGTTATGCACTCATCCGCTATTTTTCGTGCGACTGCGCCTGGTCGCTCCCTGCTTCTCTCACTGGGTCTGCTCGCTGCGGCTATCACCTCGGGCGCAGGGGCTGAGGATTATCCCCACGCCCAGGAACCGATTGGCACCGTGGAGCAGATCTATGACGGCGCCATGCTCCCCGATCTGGCGGTCAGTACCTACCGCAACATCGACCGGCTGTTCCCCACCCACAGGATCAAAGCCGGCGATCATCCGTATGCGCTGCCGAAATCAGATAAACAGTTGCCCAACGTGCGCTTCACTGTCGGAGATAAAAAGTACGACCTGTATGACTTCGTCGCACTGGACAGCATTACGGCGATGCTCGTGCTCAAGGACGGCAAGATCGTGTTCGAGACCTATCAGCGTGGCAACACCGAGAAAACCCGATGGATGTCGATGTCGATAGCCAAGTCCATCACCTCCACACTGGCGGCTGCAGCGATCAAGGACGGCCTCATCAAGGGCATTGATGCGCAGGTGGTGGATTACGTTCCCGAGCTCAAGGGCAGCGCCTACGAAGGCGTGACCGTGCGCGACGTGCTGATGATGTCTTCGGGCGTAAAGTGGAACGAGACCTACACCGATCCGGCGTCCGATCGTCGCGCGCTACTCAAGGCGCAGATATCGCAGAAACCGCGTTCGGCCATGGCTTTGATGGCAAGTTTGCCGAGAGCTGCCGAGCCCGGCACGGCCAACACTTACAGCACTGGCGAAACGCAGGTGCTCGGCGAGATCGTCCGTGGCGCTGTGAAGATGCCGCTGGCCGATTATCTATCGCAGAAGATCTGGCAGCCGTTCGGTATGGAGAGTGATGCCCGGTGGTGGCTCGATTCGCCTGACGGGGTGGAAATCGGTGGCAGCGGCATCAGCGCCACGCTACGCGATTATGGACGCTTCGGGCTGTTTTTCATGAACGGCGGCAAGATCAATGGCACATCGATTCTGCCTGAAGGCTGGGTCAAGGAAGCAACGCTGCCGACCACACTCAAAGGCGGTAAGTCCCTGGACTACGGTTACATGTGGTGGACGGCGTGGACCGAGCCATCGGTGAAAGACGGCGCCTATTCGGCGGTCGGTATCCAGGGCCAGAACATCTATATCAACCCTGCCAATAACGTGGTGATTGTCACCTTTGGTGCCCAGCCCAAGCCGGTTGACAAAGAGCCGATCGACCCGATGGTATTCTTCGATGCCGTGGTAGCTGCGTTGAAGTAAATTCGCGCCTTGGAGAACGTTAATCTGCGGCGCGGAGGACAACTGTGGGGGTGATGACAGTGCCCGAAATATATCGGGCACTGCTTCTTATAGATGGGAACCTGCTTACCAGCTGTAACTCACTTTGGCGGTAATTTCGCGACCCGGGTTGTAGAAGTTCGCTGTGCCGGAACCGACCACGTGCTGCTCATCCAGCAGATTGCTGACGTTCACCGCAAGGTCGGTGC
>Ga0307408_100000205_pt1 | contig 63434 bp, 51 predicted proteins | sample 322Cmetagenome_FD_202116 | JGI IMG/M metagenome (GOLD analysis project Ga0307408, IMG submission 202116) | Maize rhizosphere microbial communities from greenhouse at UC Davis, California, United States - 322HYB-C-3 | ecosystem: Host-associated > Plants > Roots > Rhizosphere > Soil | place... | reverse complement strand
CATTGCCCTGCAAATGGTTTTTGGCGCCCGGAGGACCGTTCGGGGGATCCGGTTTTTGTTTTTGAAGGCAGCATCATGCCGGCGAGCAGAGGCGGGTCTACCGTCTGGTATCTGGAAGACGCAACGATCGGCCCCCCGGAGTATCCACTTCCTGCGCGATAGGGGCCTGCAAAGGGCGGTCGTCCCGTTCCCCATCCAAGGAAGACGGCGTGGACCACAATGTTGACCACTGCAAGGTCCTGTCTCTCTTACCTGGAGATATGGGCGGTAGCGAGGGCATTGGGGGAGATCACTTTGCTCTTGCTGTGGGTAAGACCGAGGCGGAGGGGCCTGGTTCCGAATCCTCGTTCGATGGTGGCCCGTTTTGGCCGGCCTGGCTGATGGTTGTCTGAAGATCCTCGCCGGTCCCGGAGTGTGGAGGCGGCGTTCGCGGCCTTTGAGGGCACCGTCCGCCGCAAAGTGCGCCGCTGGTCGTTCTGCATGGAACTGCTGGGCCTCAGTCCCGTCGGGGGTTGCTGCCTTGCGGCGCACTTCCTGGAAGCGGAAGCGCCTAACACTGCAAAATCGGCCGTTGCTGAGGCAATGGCATATCGGGCTAAGGCTACGGCTCGGACGCGGCGGGATGCCAGCACCCGGCGGGCGCACCGAGCCTGCACGCCCCCCGCGGGCTCTCCCTAAGAACATGACGCTGGTATGGTTCGTGGTTCGTGCACGCCAACGGCCAGGGCGGCACAATTACCGTGAGGAATCTTCCTTCGTGTCCACATCGGGGAGTCGCAGGAGGAAGGGCCCGCTAACAGCAATGCCGCCGCCGGAGGTCCCGGCGGCAGCACTGCAGCTGGTCTGTACTGGCGTATTAGGCCTGTTCGACCAGCAGACCTTTGGTCTTGAGGACCTCGGTAAGGTTGCACAGGTCGATGGTGTTTCCGCCGGCCTTGTACAGGCTGATGAGCTCCCGCTCAGCGTCTTCGCGTTCCTGCGAGAGTCGGATAACCTCTTCGATTTCGTCCTTGCGGACTACCACGACGCCGTCGGCGTCACCGCGAAGGACGTCACCGGGGTAGATGATCTCGTCACCGAACACCACCGGATGGTTGATGGGGCCGATGGTTTCCTTCACGGTGCCCTTGATCGAGATGCTCCCGGAGAAGACGGGCAGGCCAAGCTCAATGAGGTCATGCGTGTCCCGGACTCCCGAGTCCGTGACCAGGCCGGCCAGACCCTTGGCTTTCATGGCATTGCCGAGGACGTCACCGAAGGTTCCGGCTTCCTCGTACTCCCCTGCCGCCGCCAGGATGACGTCCCCCGGCTGGGCATAGTGGATGGCGACCTGCAGCATGAGGTTGTCACGGGGGGCACAACGGACGGTGGTGGCGGGACCGCAGAAGGACATAGCCCTGTCGATGGGCTTGATCTTGGAGCTGAGGGCGCCCTTGCGTCCCTGGGCCTCGTGGATGGTGGCTGAGGAGAACTTCGCAAGCCTGCTGACGGCGTCGGCGTTGGGGCGGTCGAAATTGGTTTTGACGTGAATCACGGGGTTTTTCCTTCGGTGGATTGGATCAGATGAGGGCCTGGACGGCCTTGTCGATGGCAGCAATTGATTCGTCGATGATGTCCAGGCTGGTGGCGTAAGAGATGCGGAAGTAGGGGCCCAAGCCGTAGGCGGATCCTTGGATCACGGCTACGGACACATGGTCGAGCAAGTAGAGGACAAAGTCCTGGTCATCCCTGATGACGGTGCCATTCGGCGTCGTCTTCCCGATGGCCTCCGAACAGTTGACGTACGCGTAGAACGCGCCGTCCGGGGTCCCGCATGACAGACCTTCGATGGCGTTTAGAGCGGCAACGGCGGCATCCCGCCGGCTGCGGTACGTTTCCACGCTTTCGCGGACGAAGCTCTGGTCGCCGGCGAGGGCAGCTGCGCCGGCCGCCTGGCTGATCGAGGACGGACAGGAGGAAATCTGTGACTGGAGCTTGTTAATTGCCGCGATCAGCGGTGCGGGGCCGGCCGCGTAACCGAGCCGCCAGCCTGTCATGGCGTAGGCTTTGGACACGCCGTTGACGGCAAGGACCCGGTCCTTGAGTTGGGGGGCCACCTCAACCAAACTCGCAAGCTTGCCCTCGCCGAAGTAGATCTGGTCGTATATTTCGTCGGTGAGGACGTAGACGTGCGGGAAGCCAGCCAGGACGTCGGCAATGGCACGGAGTTCTGCCGGGGAGTAGACGACTCCGGTAGGGTTGGACGGCGTGTTCAGGATAATCCACTTGGTGCGGTCGGTCAGGGCTGCAGCCAACGCGCCCGGCGTGAGCTTGAAGCCGACCTCCTCGCCGCAGGGAACCACAACGGGAGTGCCCTCGTTCGCGAGCACCATGTCCGGGTAGGAAACCCAATAGGGGGCGGGCACGATCACCTCGTCGCCGACGTTGAGGGAAGCCATGAAAGCCGTGAAGATGACCTGTTTTGCCCCTCCCCCGATAGTAATCTCGGCCGGGGTGTAGTGGAGGCCGGTGCGAAGTTTGATGGTCTTGAGGATTGCGTTCTGCAGGGCTGGGGTTCCCGTGACAGACGTGTATTTGGTTTCACCCCTGGAAATTGCCTCGAAGGCGGCAACCTTGATGTGCTCCGGGGTGTCGAAGTCCGGCTCACCGACTGTCAGGTCGAGGATGCGACGACCTTCTGCTTTCAGCTCGCGCACACGGGCCGCGGCTGCCACGCTGGCCGATGACTTAATGCGGGACACCCTCGATGCAGGTTCAAATTCAGACATGGTCTCTTCCTATGGAGTCAGGAGCGAGCGGTACTCGTTTCCTTCGACCCTAGGGACATCCGGCGGGTATGGATAAGACCTAAAGTGCGTGGACGGATAAGCGTCCCTTATGACTGGCTGCCCCACAGTTTCCGGTTATGGGTCCACAAAGTATTGGTATTTCCGCGGCAAGGGCGCAGTGCCTAGCCTTCTACATAAGCTGGCCCGCCTGGCCGCAACCTTTACCGAGGAGTGCTCTTGACCGCTACGCCCCAAGCAGACGTTGGCTATTACCGCTACCGAGGAACGCCCAAGCGGGACCAGGCCGCACGTCGAACGGAGAAAATCCGGGGGCTGCTGAGAGCGAACCGTCATCGGCTCGCCTTCAACGCAAGCAGCAGCCGGCCCCTGTCTGTTCAGCTAAACCAGCACGTTGCCCAAGCCCTCCGAGACGGAGTCAAGGTCACCCGTCTGGCGGAAGCCGCCGGACTGTCGCGGTCGACGGTTAGAACCATAGGTCTGACTTTCGATGACCTGCTTCCGTCAGGGCTGCCCACAGGGCACCAGCTCACGGTTATCGCTAGGCTAAATTCCGAGCTGGCTGAGCTTAAGAAATCCAGGGCTGCATTGGAGGAGCGCCGCCTGAACCTCCTGGCAGCCGCCCGCAGGCTTGGCGTCATGGATGACTTTGAGCTCGCCGCACTGAGCGGGCTCCAGAGTGAGGTCATCCGAAAGATGACATGGGGGCTTCAAGCCCAAGTTCTCTAGCACGGCGGTGGGCGCAAGCCCGCAGCCTCTTGGGGAGCCGAACCCGGACCAAAAATGTCCCGGCGAACCTGCATTCCGGTGCGGAGCTCGGCCCAATTCATCCACCTCCCAGCCCGACGTCAGTTGGCGGGGAGCAGCGTCAGGCTAGGGTCCGGAAGAGATTTTCTGGACATGTGGTCAGAATGCTCTTAGACGGAAACCCTGACACATACGGGGCCCTCCTTTCACGAGGATGCAGGCCCGAAACTGGAAGGTCATGTGGTACCCCATACCCCCGCCCATGAATTGGTATTGGACGCTCCCGCCCAACAAGGCAGAACCGGAACGAGGAACGGCATAAAAACACAGCGGAGGACCCACAAGCCAAGGTCCTGAACCCGCCACTCACACATCTAATAGCTACCGCGGCGGCCAGGCCAAAGCCGCAAACCAACCGTCAGAGTCAACGGGACAAAGCTTTGTACACACGCCCACAAAGCAAAACCCCCTCTGACGAGGGGTTTGCGTGCCCCAGGTGGGACTCGAACCGTCTTCCAGCCCCTGCAAACACTGGGAAGCCGCGAAAACATCCAGAATCCGGGGCAGTCCGCAGGTTCTATCATGCAGTCCGACATAAAGATTGTTGACATTGTCAACACCTACTATTTGCCCACCTTCTTCCGCCATCCATCTCACCGCTAACTTGTGTGATCGTGCCCTGACCGGTTCGGAGTGGAAACGAGAAACCTGGGCAGGAACACAGGGCACCAACGGCCTTTCGTGGCATTCTGAATGACGGCCTGCGCGGCATGTCAAACCGATAAGCGAGTTGTACGGGTCCACGACAAAGCGGGGCGGAGGCGCCAGCCCCGTACTCACAAGGGTGGCCCACCGAAAAGCCGACGATGCCTGGCCTACCATCACGATGGCAAGCCAGCGCCTTCACTCCTCTAGCGCTTGACCGGCACAAGTGGCTCATAGATGCGAGACATGATCTCGTAGAGCTCATCTACGACTCCGTCTGCGTTTTCTCCGTGCAGCTCCTTGAACGCATCCACGTTCTTAACCGTCGACTTCATGTGCATAGCGAGCCGGACCTTGTCCTTACCTCCAAGTCCCTTGCGGTCCAGTGAACCGTAGTACTCCTCTAGGTCGCCCCTAGAGAACACATACACTTTTTCATCACGCAAGCGCTTGAGAAGTTCGGTTTTGAGACGCAGGACCTCCGTGGTGTCCGTCTTGAGGATGTTTAGGCTCTCCCGACTCCGACGAGTTCCGAAGAAGGCGTCGATCAAATCTTTGATTGGCTTGAGCGCTGCCTCGGTTCCATCCCACTTCTGATAGGCCTTTTCTGCGGTGTCCCACTGAGCCTTTAGCCGGCCTCGGTTGGACAGCTTCTCGGCATCATTTCTCGATATGCCTGGTTCATCCTCGGAAGGGAGTTCGGCATTAACAGCTTCAATCATTTGATCCCGAAGGTCCTTAAGGGAACGGTCGGTGTCGATGTGTTTAAAGCCATCCAACAGTGTGTCCAGATCACAGAGTACGTGAACGTCAATTTTGAAGTGATCGAAGAAAGAACGGTACTTTGAGATGTTCAGCTTTCCCCCAGTGATGACGTAGGAAAGATTGCACTCGAGATGACTCCACTCCGGATTGATCGTCTCCGCCAGGTGCGGAAATACAATCGCATCGCTCTCTCCTTCCACTAACACGACGGCGTTAGAGAAGAATGCGCTCTCATTGTTCTCATGACAGATGATTTGGAAGGCCTCCCGCTCGTTCAACTCCGAAAGGTTGACGGGGAACGCCTCCGAACATTTGGAGAGGCGGCCTCCAACAATCGGCGCCTTGCGAAGCTTGGTGAAAGTTGTCGTGGCATCGGCACTGAAGAACAACGGGGAGTGCGTCGTCACGAGAACCGGATACTCGTGCGAGAACAGCTCCAGCGCTCGGAACAGCTGTCGCTGGCCCTTGGGGTGCAAGTAAAGCTCGGGCTCTTCGAACAGAAGCACGTTCATTCGCCGGTTCGACTTCTCACGTGGTCCACTTCCCAAGCCCTCTGTACGCAACAAGGTATAGGCCCTCAGGATGGCGAACGCTACGGCACGTTTCAGGCCGTCTCCCTTACCGGTGACCGGTCCCTCATAACCGTCGTCGATGCTCATCTCCGCGGTGGAGAAAATGGTCTTCAGTTCAGGAACCGGCACGTTCATTCTTAGTTCCACGCCGGGAAAGCTCTCCCGCACAAAATCCTGAACCGTCTCCTCAATCTTCTTAACAGCGGCCAGTCGCAAGTCCTCCGCAGGCTCCCCGTTGGGGCCCAATACTCTTGAAAGCCGCCTCTGGAGCTCTTGAAATTGGGACTGAAGGTCGTCAAACTCGTCCGCGACCTCGTCCAGCAGCAGCTTCAGAAGCTTGCCGAAGGTAGCCGTTTCAGCGGTCTTCATCTCACCAGCCACATCCTTGACTGCTTCGATGTAAATGGGTTCCGGGAGGAAGTCTTTGATAGCTGCTTCTATACCAGTGCCCAGGGCGCAGTCGCGCATGACGAGGTCATTCAGAGGAGTTTCCGCAACGATCACTTCGCAAGCCTCTGTGATCTGCTTCTGGGTAAGCTTCTGCGGGTCGAGACGACCCTCCAACTCCGGGACTAAAGCAACGACGGTCTTGTAGAGTTCGGCGTCCTTCTTGCCAGTCATTTTTGGCTTCAACACCTCTGGAAGAAGGTTCTCGTTTTCGGGACACGGCTTCGAGAGTTGCAAAACCTGCTTCGTCGATCCTGGCGCCACTGTACGGACAAGTGTCAGCTCACCCTTTACAACGTCGCTCTCCATGGCCGACCGGTGGTTGGCAGCGCCGATCAGGGCGAGATCATCCGTTGTGATGTCTACGAGCTTGAGCTCCACCCGGATGGGCCGTGAAGGGTCGTGAAAGTCGCCTTCATTTAGCTTTCGAGGGGTCTGCCCGGTCAGGGCAAAGACCAGTGCGTGCAGGACCGAAGACTTTCCAGCATTGTTCTCGCCTATGACGCACCCGAAAGTTGAAAGAGGTAGAGAAATTTTTTCAAGCGCCCGGAAGTTCTGGATGGTTAGACTGTCAAGCTTCAATTCGTTCCCCCATTGAGAATGTACAACTCGGTAAGTATTCCAGAGTCACAGTGTTTGAAGCTGCTTCGTGAAAGCATGTCGCCGGAGTCAAGCGATATTTGTATTTAGCCTTTCTGGTGCAGGAGCCTGTGCCGGATCGGGGTCGCCTTGGCGGCAGCTCGAAGAACGTCAGGCTGTTGGCCCTCGGCGCAGATCGCGGCGGCGGTGTTTGCGTTTCCGAACGGGTAGTCCCGATTTTTCCAGTGGAGTGGCACTCGACGGCGAGTCCCGTGAGAGATTTGTGTTTTAACCCACGAAAGAACCTGAGGAACGATATTCGGCTCCAGCGACCCGGAGAGCCGATAAAGTCCTCCCTTCAGGGCCGACAGGCGCAGTCCTCAAAACGCCTTCGGCTGTGGAGCTCCACGTCCTTCACTCGAAATGTGACGCAATAGGAGGACGTCGATTCCATAGGGAATACTTCTCGCAGGGCCAGCTGCAGTGTTGGGGGCGAAGACGAGGAGAGACAGTTGGACGACCAGGAACCGAAGAGCACCGCTGATGACGCTGACACAAAAGGGACGCAGGCCATAGACCCTGCGTTGATCGCCAAGATCAACTCCATCCTGATGGCTCAGACATCCCTGGCAGCGGCGCATGTCCGGAAGATGCGCGCCAAGAACCCTAAACTCACACCTGCAGCGGCGCTGAAAAAACTCGATCGCCAACTGATGGCAACTGCCACTGCTGCCGGTGCCGCATCGGGTGCAGCAGGTGCCGCCCCGGAGGTGGGGAAAGCAGTTTCCACTGCCATTACCCTCGGCGGCCCGGCAGTGTCGCTGCCGGCTGCTGTTTTCTACATCCTCGCCGTCGCTGAGGTGCACCAGGTACCGCTGGGCGACATTGAACGCCGCCGGACGCTAGTACTCTCCGTCGTCCTTGAACAAGGTGCCGACTCGGCGATTCCCAAGTTCGCGAAAAGGACTGGGCTGCACTGGACCCGGAAGGCGCTGGATGCCATTCCCGGTTCAGCCCTGAAGCCAATCAATAATCTCATTCATCCCAAGTTCATCACCAAGACCGGCCCAACGGGGACCATCGTGCTGAACATCGTCCTGCCATACGCGTTGGGAGCTGTCGTGGGCGCCAGCTACAGCTTCGCCACCACTTCGGCTGTTATCGGCGCAACCAAATTAGCATTCGGACCTCCAAAAGCTGCATTCGATGATGACGTGCTCGAGGAGGACACGGTCCAGGGCTGAGCCATTGCCGTCGGCTGCCGGCGGTGTCTGTGGCCCGCTGCTGCCCCGGTGATGACACCTCCTGCTGGCTCCGCACACATCAGGACATGACATCCCTCAGAATTGATCTCGCAGACCTTGGCATCACGCTCGTACTTGACGCCCCGGAACACACCCCGGCTGAACCAGTCAATGAAGGACGCAAACTCTCGTGGATTCGACCCTCGCCAAAGCGCTCTACAGCGTATGGTCCTGCGCCCCGATCACCATGTTGACTCCCCTACCGGCAGCGGTAAGACCACGCTTGTTGCCGAGGTGGTGGCCTATCTCCGCGAATGCTCTAACCTGAGAATCATCATGGCGAGCGCCACCCGCCGGGCCGGCTATGACATTACGGAGGGGATCGCTGCTGAGCGTGGCCCGGACCGGGACGGCAACCCGCAGGTCACCCTCTCCGTCTCGAACATGAAACCGCTGATCGGTGTCTGCGAGGGTGGCGCACAGCGGCGGCCGGAACACCCCGATGATCCGCACATCGCCTCCTGCAAGACGACAAATGGGCGGCCTGCGACCTGATGATCATCGATAAGGCCTCCAGGCAACGTTCGCCGATGTCCCCCAACGCCTCCGACAAGGCCCAGCAGATCCTCATGGTCGGCGACCCTGGACAGATCGGGCCCTTCGGAAGCGCGGACGTGTCCGCGAAACGGGTCCCCATATGTGGGGCACCGGAAATCTGTGCCGGACGCGCCACGCTGAAATCCATTCCCTGGACACAACTTACCGGCTGGGCCAGGAGACCGTGGACGCCATCGCCCCCGCTGTACGACTTCCCGTTCACGTCTTCCCGCCCTGACCCGTATCTGGCCAACGCGGTCGGCGGCCGGGTCTCGGAGATGGTGCCGCTGTTGCTTGAGCCGTCCCCGACCCATCGACCGGAACGAGGCCCGCTTCGCCCGCCGGGTCCGCATCGCCCTGACGGTCGAAAAGCCGGCCATACTGCGTCCCTGTCCGCAGAGCGGGGAGAGACTCAGTCGTATCCGCACATTCCGGCCAGGCGACCAAGCATCTCTGGGAGATCGAGCACCCCTACCGCTGCCAGTACCGCAACGTCTACGAACGAAGCCTGCACTCCCGCTACCAATCCTGGGCCGAGTTCAGCCGGCCACTGGAGTACGACCGGCCCGGACCAAACTCAAGCAGACCGGCACCCTGCTCCACGGCAGGGACCCGGACCTAAACTGCCTGGTCCGGGTGACCCGAGGATGACGAGCCCGCCATCCGTGTCTGGCTGGCCGAACGGGCCCCGTACCATGCGCTCGTAGTGGGGGCCACTCCTGGGGTGAAGACTCGCTGTCTGCGTTGCAAGAGAAACCGACGACGCGTAGTAGCCTGTAGACTTACGGGCTTTCGAGTGACCGTTGGCTACGCCCTCCGACTGGGGCGGCAGCGAAGAAGGAGCGCGGCTCTTACTCGGTCAAGATGATTTAGCCAATGGTTTCCAGACACGCGTCCTGTTTCTGAGTCGGCAGGAATAACGGAGGATACTCGTGCCTGCATCAACTACATCCCGGCTTGCCAGACTGCGCTCCCACGCCACAGGTGAAAGCCACCAAAAGTCCTACCAGTCAATCCAAACGCTCCCGCCTGCAACCCCGATTCTTTCCGAGCCGTTGTCCACGCAGGAACAGCTGGAGGGTGCGATCTTCGACAAGATGCATACCCTCCGGTTCATTCCGAGACAGGGCGATGGAGACTTTTTTCAGCCATTCGGGATCCGCTCCGTGGCCCCCTCACCGGACCAGCTGGTCATAGAACTGGAACCAGGGTCAGTGTACAAAGAGTTCGCAATGAGCATCATGCCTGCCGTTGAGCAGGTTGAGGACGAACCGTATCCGGAAGTCCACGGTGTGCCAGGTCTCCGCCGACGCACCTACGAGCTCGGATTGAGCCTGTTCCGGCCTGGCTTCGTCGGGCAGGTAATCATCACCGGGGTAAGTGTCGGCGGATGGGAGGCCGCCCACGCCGCGCAGTTCGGTATCCCGCACACTCCAGACGTCTGCCCCGCCACATCGCACCCCGTCCATTGGACCCAGGCGGAGCAGGACTATGCCCCATCGATGGCAACTCGGTTCGGTGACCCCGCCGTGCAGCGCGAGCACGACGACCACATTCTGCAGAGCGCCATGCTTCGACGGATCGGACTCCTCAACCGGCTCGGCTCCAGATCAACGTCGACATGGAGAAAGGCCGGGGAATCAGGAATCGTCGTGGAGCTCTTCCAGAAGGAATACGACTTTGATTCCCATGACAGCTTCATTGAGGAGATGACGTCCTCGCGGATGTCGCCTCAGCTGACTTGTGCCGATCGGCGCGTTTCCCGTAATGACCGCTACCGAATCATCCAGTTCACCACGCCAAGAAGCGAAGGGTCTCTGGATATACGGCTGAGACCGCCCTGACAACATCAGAATCATTGCGTCGAGGTCACGGTGACCGAGGAGGCGGAACGTCCCAGCCGCCCCTGACTGGGCGAACGGGCCGGTAAACGCTGCGCGCGATGTTGGAGCCCTTATGAGCTAGCCCGGACAGCGAAAGGACCCGCCGTTACGTGAACTGCTCCCCGGAAGTCGAAACTGAATTTTCAGTCCAGCTTTCGGGGAACGGTTCATATCCGCGGGGCCTTCCGAGGTCATCTGATCAGAGGTCAGGCGCCGGCTGGCTAGCAGCTCGATCACGCCGATCGGGCGATGAGGTGCACGGCTATCCGCGCTCCGGGTTCCTCCAGGGACAGGGCGGCCTTCGGCTCGCCGACGACCAAGTCGAATAACCCTGTGGACTAAAGACCGTACCCGAGAATAAGGGCCAATCTGTCCTGCTGCTGCTGAACGGGCCCCAGCTCCCAATCGGCCTCGTCCCACTCACCGACGAGTCGGGCACTGTACGCGTCATAGCCCTCGTAGGCGGCTGCAACCAGGACGTGCCGCTCATCGATTGTCAACGGGTCCATCTCCGGATCAGGTTTCCTGCGCATCAGGAGGTTCGCAGCCCGACTGACGATCCGATGTATGTCGAGGATTTCGGTGCCGTCTTCCGCAGGGACGCTTAGCGCGCGCCTGTCACCCTCCGGCAGCTGTGCAATGGCGTGCAATACCTCGTTTAGTGCTGGTTGGGCTGTTTCAGAAATGCTCTCGATGTCGTACTTGCCATCCTGCCCGCTGATACCGCCGTATTGGGCGGTTCCCTCCGGAGTCATACGGAATGACACGGTTGCCGCGCCGGGGACAGCAGAGCGGAGGTCGCTTAGTGCGACGGCCAGCGCATTTGCCGATTGCTGTTGCCGGAGGATCCGGAGCTGGGCAGCCAGGAAGACCTCCTGGTCATGCCAGCGTCGGCGATGGGCGTCAAGGACGGCATAGGGATCCTGTGCCGGGCTTAGTGGTTGGTTGCTCATTATCGTCTCCTGCTGCGAGCCCGGTCGCCCGTTTTGAGCAGGCCGAATGCGTAGGGGTCTTCAATTCCGGAGAGGGCTAGATACTCGAGGTCGTAGGTGTCCTCTCCAGGGAATGCGAGGCGCCTGAGCAACCTGTCCTTCTCTTGTCGAGCCCGCAAGACTGATGACCTCATGGTGTGTCCAAAGTCTTCCAACTCGTCGTCGGTGTAGTCGAATGACTGGAGGACTCGGAAGCGTTTGCGGCGCAGGGAGCTGTGAGCGATGGCGCGCCGCTCGGTGATGGAGAGCGCCGAAGCATCTCCAATGAACGAGTTGCACTGCCGACAAGCGGGTACCGTGAGTACGTGCCTTCGCACTGCTTTTCCCGTGTGCGTGACAGGCAGGAGGTGGTCGCGGGTGTCTGCGTATTCACCGCAGTACACGCACACACTGGCCGGATAAAGGAGCCGCTGGGGGCGGCGGAAGATCATGTGCTTCACGTCCAGGCATGATCTGCTGCCGCAGTTGGTCTCGACCCAGTACCAGGGCATGACTGTAAGGCCTGCCGCAACTGCCGTCAGTGCGGCCTGTTCCTGGTATTCATCCGGGTCCCCGGCCCAAGAAGGGCCGGGGCAGAAGACGTCCGAATCGTCCGGTTCGTTGGGCTGCTCAACCTTGCCTTCAGCGTCGGCCGCTGCGGCCACATCGTGCCAGACGAGCTCGTACTCCTGAGTGGAGGTCACTGCAACTGGTTTGGGGCGTGGCTGCAACGGAGGCGGAGCCATCTTTTCTGTTGGGACCGCAGCAGCTGCCTCAGCTTCTTCACGCAGCCGCAGCGCTTCCCGTACCAGGATCTCTACATAGTCGGGTTCGGCAGCGGACCGGGCCAACCTAGCCGCTTCGTCAGCGACATGCTGCAACTGGGCGTCGAGCCCCTTATTCAGTCCTCCACCGCCGTCCGTCTGTGCCACCTCCGCATTTCGCTGCTCAAATATACCTCCAGCCATGCCAGTTTCGGAGGCAGGTGGCGATGCGGCACGTCCGAGCAGCTGGGGTGGGAGGGGGCGGCCCCCGCCCTTACCAGGTGAGGTTCTGCAGCCAGTCCCGCCGCATCCACGTGCTGATGCAGTCGTATTGGTTGTAGTCCTTGATCGCGGCGAAGATGAGCTTGACGTTCTCCAGCTGGCCGGTGTTCACCGCCTTCTGGTAGACGCTGTACTGGACAATAAAGTCCACCGCGTTGATGACACCGACGCGGCCGGCCGGCATGTACAGGGGTTCCAGCTTCTTGACGCTGAAGGACCGGTCGGAGATCCGCAGGGAGCCCTTCACGATCTCGTGCAGGTCGAACATTACCCCGGCTTCGATGAGCTCTTCCACCATGACCTGGGCGGCAGGCCATCTTCCGCGGGGCGGTCACCTCGTACTGGGCGTAGTGGAAGACGTGTAGGTCCGGGTACAGCGGGCGTCGTTCGTTCACGTCGTCGACGCAGTCGATCAGCGCCTGCCGTTCCTCCTCTAAGCTGTGCGCGTTGAAAGCTACGAAGTCGTGCCCGTCCGAGGAGTGCTCGACGAGGCCGAAGAGGCACTTCATGCCCCACTCCCCCGTCGCCGTGTCCTGCCAAAGGGGTCGCCCTCGAAGTCGAAGAAGATGTCTCCGGGGCTGGGCTTCGTGATGCCGACCCAGGGCCGGGTTGGCCAGGATCTTGTAGGCCACGCCGTTGATCGTGTCGTCGATGTCCCCCAGACCGCACTAAAAGCTTGGCCTGGTCCTGCAGCTCAGCCCACAGCCGGTCCATCTTGATGCCGACGTCGGGCGCAGGTCCGCGGCGGCGAACATTGGCATCGTGGTGACCCCTGCTGCCGTGAGCTTGGTCCGCCGCGACCTGTTCACGCGGCGGACTAGCATGAGGTCGTTCGCTGCTTCCATCTCAGCCTTGCAGTTGGCGCACTTCAGGCAGACGCTCCGACGCGGATCGCCTAGCGGAGGCCGTCGCACCCAGCCTCTGGGCTTCCAGGACGGCGCGGAGTCGGTCCGCGCGGCGTAGAACACCAGACGCTCCCCCGCACCGGGTGACTGGTGGTTTCATTCGTGCCCAGGATCAGGCGCCCGTGAGGTGGATCGGGACGCCGACGCTGCCGAGCCGGTCGGCGTACGCAGCCAGCTGCATAAGGACGTCCGTCTTGGCGCTACCAGGCGCACCCAATGGGTCCGGCCTACACCTCGAGTGGCTAAAACGTCAAACTTCGTCAACAGTAAAAAGCCGAAAAACCTCTGGCATGCGGAAACACTGTGCCCCAGGTGGGACACGAACTACATTCCAGCTCTTGGAAACTTAGGGAACTCCAGAAAGCACAAGCAGTCCGGCCCCGGCCGATGTACGGGCCAGTAAGAGGCGAAATGTGTGTATTTTGTACACACCATTTCTTGCCTCCTTCCACCCCATCAAAGCGACTGCCGCGCCTTCAGAGAGGCGCGGCAGTTTTGTCGGTACAGGTTCGAGCTGATGGCGATCGATCGGCCACTGATGCGGACAAGCGGAGCCGCTCCTGCCTGGAGGAATCGGGGGTTCGCTAGTTCACTGTCAGTGGGTCAGCCTAGGCTATGCCGAAAGGAGGTAACCAATGCCGATTCACGTCCCCAAGACAGCGTCAGGTGGTCCGCATGAGGAATTATGGAAGGCCATCGGCCTTCCTGGCGTCATGCGCGTCGCAAGCTACCTCACCGAAAGCTTGGCGCCGATCTACCGACTAATCGTCGACGTCATGCTCGAGCACCAGCCGAAGTACCTTAGTGGGATCCCGCACGACCAGCTCGAAATGCTGATCCGAGAGCGCCTCGCAGGGCATCTGGCCGGCGATGACCAGACCCTCGCCGCCGCCCTCGCCCCGGACACTCTCAACCTCGACAACCGCCTGGCGCAACTCGCAGGTTGGGGCGTCATCGTCATGTGGGAGGACAAGGTTCGGTCCGACGAGGACTTCACCCGGCACCGCGGTCGCTACCAGCTCACCGAAGAAGCCGCTCATTTGCACCGAGCGGTTCGCTCTCTTGGTGCCGAGAGCAGCTCCGCAATCGCCGCGACGTTGGCGCCGCCGGTCATCGCGGCCCAGCTTACCCAGCTGCGCGCGAACGTCGAGAGTGACCCTGCGGCCGCCGCTGCCGCGTGGGGCGTGATCACCCCGACGATGCGGAATATGTCTGATGCCGCTAACGTCTGGCAGGCGCGCCTTGCGGCCGCCTTGTCTGGAAGCCCGGACGCGGACAAGATTGCCGCGCTCAACGACACGCTGTCCAGTTACGTGTCGATGTGGGGCGCTGGCATCGATATTTACTCTGCCGACATCAGTCGCGATGCCCGGGCAATTCTTGCGGTCCCCGAAACCGCGCTCCGGCACATCGCGCTCCACATCGCGGGGCCTGACGTTACCGAGGACATTCTCGGACGGGTCGTCTTTGAGATCGTGGCCGTATTGGGCCGCGTCCTGTCCTGGTTCGACGGCGAGACCAGCCAAGCCGGGTTGTTACGCCGGCAGATGCGCGACACGATCGTGCCGATGGTGCGCGGCAAACGCGCGCTCGCCGCCGTCGGTGGCCATGTGTCGAGGCGCAACCAGTTGCTCAACCTTGCCGAACGTCTCGACTGCACCACCGACGATGATGCATCGTGGCACGTGTGGACCACGTACACCGGCTTATTCTCAGCACGCCATCTGGGCCAGCCCGCACCTCATCCGGGTCACGGGTCGGACGCTCTATCGTTCTGGACGGCCGACCCGGCGCCAGTCGAGGCCCGGCTACGTCGGCAGGGGCCCCGGTCCGGACGCAGCGGCCCCTCGCGGATGTACGACCGCACCGCCGGCAAGCAGGCCGCCCGTCAGGCGGCCACCGAAACCGCGCGTGAAGAAACGAGGACTTGGGAGCGACTGCTCGCCCTGTCTGGGAACCCGCTGTCGCAGTGGAACGACATTAGCGGCAAGGTCGCCGAGCACCTGACGGAGTTCGTGATGGTTCTCGATTCCGCGATCGCCGACATACGGCGCAGCTGCCGTCGTGATCCCACGCCCGGGACAGTGGTCCGCGCTTTCACCGGTGACGGGCTGTGGGACCTCACTGCGACCGTCCCGCCGGCCGGTACGCCCGATGCGGTCGTTAGGCTTCCCGAGGGCTGGTTGGTCTACCAGGACCTGACGATCAGCGTCTCCCGGGCGGTCGATTCACCCTCCCTCACCGGCAGCGTCTCTACCACAACCAGCAGCAGAGGCGACAGCGTCGGCAGCACGCCTACGCATGAGCTTGTGGTTGTCGAAGATGGGAGAATGCGATGACGAAGGCGACCGATCCGGCGCCTCTGGTCCCGGAATACGCGCCAGCCCAGGCGACATCAACGAGCGAGGAAGTACAGGCGCGGCAGACGTTCCTGCGACTGCTCTGCCGACCGCTGGTGACCGCGCATGTCGACACACGACTTTACCGTGACGTCCTGCGTTACGCCAAACAGATCGATGGGTACTGCAAGCGACTGGACTACCGGCGGGCGCATCTGGGCGGAGCCATCCGGCTCGTCCGCAATCCCATCCTCGGAACAGTGATCGCCCCGCCCCGGCCGCTAGATCTGCCCCCGAAGCGAGTGCTCACACTCACCGCCCTGCTCGCGGCCGCGTGTGAGGAGGTAGAAGGCGGAGTCACGCTGGTGAAACTCTCCGAGCTCGTCGCCGAGCTCTCCTCCAGCGCCGACCGTCAGCTGACTCCGTATGACGCAGACCTGCTTGCTGAACGTCGTGCGCTGGTGAAGGCGGCTGCAATCCTGGAGTTCTGGGGCGTATTGCGCAAACGGACGACCCTGGTAAGTGATGTCCAGGAGTGGACCGAGACGCGCCACGGGATAGGTGCCGGCTATGACGTTGACCGCGAAGCCCTCCTGCTGTTCGTTACCCCAGACACCATCGCGCTCGCCGCGCATCAGCATGCCCAGTTCGCGCAGCTCCACCAACGTGACCAGGTCGACGGGGACGAGCCCGCAACACGTTCCCCAATGATCGGCCCCTCCGCCGAAGAGGACTCCCCGGATGCCATTTGGGAGTCGCAGCGGCAGGCGAGCCGTGTTGTCCGCCACCTGCGTACTCTAGTCGAGACCCCTGCCTTGCTGTACGCCGACCTTCCCCCGGATGAGGCCGAGCTCGCACGAGGGCAGCGTGGCCTGCGAGCCGCCGAGTCGATCGGACTGATCGGAGGATCCATCGAAGCGCGCGCCGAGGGGCTCGTGTGGATCAGCCGCGAAGACGAGTGTCCTGCGACTGTCGTGTGGCCAACCGCAAAAACGGAATCCTGGGCGGCGTTGATGGTGGCCGATAAGGCTGGCCGCGATGGGCACCACGACGACGACGGGTTCGTTCACCTCGCCAGCTCCGAGGTCGAAGACGTTCTCGAAGATCTCACTGAGTGGAAGGGGCACTTGTTCCGAGCCGACCTCCGCGACGACCCAACAGAGCTTCGCATCGCAGTCGAGGACACCCTGCGGTGGCTTGACCTGCTTCGTACGGACGCTGACGGATCCTGGCACCTGTCCCCGGTCACCGGCCGCTACCGGGACCCCGAACTCGTCGAGCCCATGCCTGGACCCGAGCAGGCAGACTTGTTCCCCGACCCCACCAGCGACTCAACTTACTTCACATCCAGCCAGGCCGACCGTGCCCATCGGGCTACCCAAACCACACTTGACTTTCCGGAGGACACACGTGACCAGTGAAACCGCTAACAACACCGTGGATAATCCCTCCAACGGGGAATCGGTTCGCCGCGACGAGCCGCTGACCCTAACCGCGCTCGATGGCGCCTCCATCACGCTGGATCTGACCTCAGACGACGAGACCCTACGCGCGTGGCGGCAGGCGGCCATCAGCGGGGGCCTGCCTGAGCCAGGCCGGGACCGGTGGCAGCAGCTGCGCGCCGGAGTGGTGAACATGTGGGAGTTCGATGCCGCGGAGTACTGGACTGCGGACGGACGCGCCCAGTTCGTCGGCGGAAACGAGCAGGGCAAGTCGACGATGATGACGATGACGACCCTGACCATGCTCACCGGCGACCTGTCTCCGAGGTATGTCGACACGTTCGGGGAGTCGCACCGCACCTTTCGCTACTACCTCGAGCCGACCGACGACCCGAAGGATCGACGCCCCACCAAGGACCAGCTGAACCGCGGCTGGACCTGGGTCGAGTACGGCCGCCGCGGCGAGAATGGCCCCGAGTACTTCACCACGCTGCTGTTTGCGCAGGCACGACGTACGTCCCCAACCGTCGCGAAGCACTGGATCACCCACCGAGGACCGGAACGGATCCGGGCCGGCCTGACGCTGGTGCGAGAGCAGGCCACTGTCCCTGCCGCCGACCTACCTACACTGCCCGGGTTGACCCGGCACCCGAATGGCCAAGAGTACGTCAAGACGGTCGCCTCCGTCCTGTTCGGATTCACCGACCCGCAGCGCCTGCGCACGGTTGTGGAGCTGCTGAAGACTCTGCGCACTCCGAAGCTCGGGAACCGGCTGAACCCTTCATGGGTCGTCGACCGGATCCGGGAGGCGCTCCCTCCGCTGGACACCTCCGAAATCAACGAACTCGCGGACGGGTGGGACCAACTTGGCCAGCTCGCCCAAGACCGTGACGACGCTCGGGAAGCACAGGAGGCGGTCACTGCCTACCTGCGGTCGACGTGGAACCCTTGGGCCGACGCGCTCCTCCGCCGCGCCGCCGACGACTTGGTCTCCGCAGTCACCGTCCTCGACGGCGTCACCCGAGAACGCGGCCGCGCAGAACAGCAGGAGAAGAAGGCCCGCGAGGAATGCGAGGCCGCCGAGGCCGCCGAACAGGAGAACGAAGCCGACCGCAGGATCACGACCAGTCGCCGCAACACCCTCATCGCATCCCGGGCCTATCACGCCGCCGCCGCGGCCGGCCGTCAGGTCGTCGACCTGACCGAGCAGGCGAAGCGTGCCCGCGAGGACGAGCGAGAACGCGCCAAGACCGCTAACGACGCCCGGGCAACGGCCCACCACGCCGACGGCGACCTCAAGCGCGCGCTAGGTGACCTCGAGCAGACCCAGCAGGGGCTCGCCGCCCAGGTCGAGCTAGCCGCGGCCGCATGCACCGGCGCCGGCCTCCCGGACGCGGCAACGTGGGCGGCGGCACACGACAACCAGCGACTGTTGACCGCCATCCAACACCGGTCCGAGCACGTCGAGCACGCCCGCCGCCGCGCCGACAAGGTCAAGGAGGCGACCAACCGGCACGAGCGCGCGCTTGCCCTGCTCGCCGACGCGGAGAGACGGGAGCACCAGCGCCGGATCGCGCACGAGGCCGCCGAGGGCGGCTACGAGAGCGCCGCCCAGGCGCTCTCCGACGAGCTCGAGGCCTGGGCCGCAGCCGTCAGCCAGCTCGAGCAGGTGGCGCCCCCGGAAGCACCGTTCCGTGAACGGTGGCTGGCCATGGTCATCTCCGCGTGCGAGCAGCCGCGGCCAGCGCAGACACTCGCGCGCCTGATTCGTGACGAGTGGCTGACCCCAGAGGTCGAACCAGTCACCGCCGCTGCAATCACGTCCCACAACGCCGCGGCCGCGGCCATCGACCGGGCGGAGAAACTAAACGCCGAGGCGTCGCAGGTCGAAGCCGAGCCGGTCCCTGTTCCCGCCAACCCACACCTGTGGGAGCGGCGCACCCGTCCCGCGTCGGGGCCAGCCGGTGCACCACTGTGGGAACTGCTCGACCCGCTCCCCCACCTCACCGACACACAGATCGCCGGCCTCGAGGCAGCACTCGCCGGCGCCGGCCTCCTCGACGTCTGGGTGACGCCCGACGGAGCCTGGGCCGCTGACCGCGACGGGCACGAACAAGTCCTCACCCTCGCCGCCCCATCCGATCACACCGACGACGACCGACTTCGGGCGGTCCTGGCGTTCGCCGAGAAGGTCCAAGACGGCCAGCCGCTTGCCGCGCTTGCCGAGACCGCGGGGTGGTTGCTCGACTCGGTAATCTGGCACAACGACACCATCGAGACGACTGACACCCGGGCTCGTGGTACTAATCATGACGGAGCTCGGGGAGCGTGTGTTCACGTTGCCAGCGATGGTTCCTGGATGACGCCGACCACGACTGGACGTGCAGTCCCTTCCGCCCACGGAGCCAGCCTGCTCGGTGCGTCCGCCCGGGAAACAGCCCGCGCTCGCCGCGTCACCGAGCTACGAGAACAGGCGCACAAGGAGCGCGAGGACGCGGAAAAGCACACCCGGATCGCCGAACGGAACCGGGAACTTGCGGAGCGGCTGCACTCGCTCGCGCAGGCTGCACCCGACGACATCGCGCTTATCGACGCCGCGCGGGCGCTGGCTTCCGCAGTCACCGAGCTCGAGGCTGCACAGCGCGACCGGCACGACAGGAACCAGACCGCCGAGGCCGCCGAGGGCGCGAAGGACCAAGCGCAGGCCGACCTTGTCGCGTACGCGGCCGAGCACAACCTAATCGTGGCCCGACTCCCAGAGACTGAAACCGCACTCCACCAAGCGCGCCTCGAGGCCGACCGGCTCGGGTTCCGCGTCTCCGAGCTGGCACGCGAGCAGCGCAACGTCGACGGGAAACAGTTGCTTGCCAACCAGTTCCGTGCCGCCGCTGACGAAGCCGAACACCTCGCCCTTGACTTCGAGTCACGACGGGAGAACCTCGACGTCGCACTACAAGCAGCTGTGGACGCGCTGGAGTCCACGGACCAAGAACTGCTTGCGAAAGCTGAACGCCTCGGCGTCCGAATCGAGGAGCTCGAGGACGAGCGTAAGAAGCTCAACATCCGGATTCGGGACTTGGGCAGGGAAGTGGTCAAGGCCACTACTGTCCTAGAGACCATCGAGGACAAGCGGCGCGAGGCCGAGGAATCCCGGACCGAAAAGCTCGCCGCCTGGTGGGTCCCGATAGACGCAGGTTTCGCCGCCGCCCGGGGCATCGACACGGGAGATGCGACCCGGACGCTGAGTGCGGCCGTGAACCAGGCCCGCGCTCTGCGCGCCGATCGGCGTCCGCCGCGCGGCTGGCCCGACACGACCGCCGGCACCGCTGGCGACAAGGAACGAGACCAGATCCTTAACCGGCTCCGCGACCGGCTCTCCGGGCAGGACCTCGTGGCCCTGAACAACACGCTGCACCGGACCGGCGGCCGGACCGCTCTTGTCGAGCACGACGGGGACACCGGCCTGCCGCAAGTTCGAGTCATGGTCGACTCCTCCGGCACGACGCTCGAGCCAGCTGCAGCGGTCCGGGCGCTGGAAGCAAAGGCCGCCGAGCTCGGCGAGCTCCACGACGAGCAGATGCACGAGGTGATGCAGGAACTGCTCTCCTCGACGTTCGTCGATCACCTGCGTGCGAAGGTGAAGGAGACCGAGAAACTGATCAATGACGTCAACGTCGTACTCTCCAAACACCCGACCGGCACGACCCGCACCGTCGTCCGGCTGCAGCGCAAGGCGGTCCCCGAGCACGTCGGCGGCTATCATGTCCTCCAGCGCCTCCTGACCGATGGCATCGACTCCCCCGCGGTGCAGGAGCAGGTACAGGCCTTCCTCGCAGGACAGATCCGCGCGGCACAGGACGAGGGGCACGCGACCGGGCAGGACTGGAAGGAGCTACTGGTAGACAACCTCGACTACCGCAACTGGTTCGCAGTCGTCACGGAGTGGCGGGTCCTGGCGAGTGCGAAGGAGGGCGCGTCGCAGAAGTGGACCGAGCTCACCACCGCCCGGCACGGACAGGACTCCGGTGGCGGGAAAGTGATGACGATGGTGCAGCCGCTGCTGGCCACGCTCGCGACCCTATACCAGACGTCGCCGACCTCTCCGCGGCCGCTCTGGCTCGACGAGGCATTCGACGGTCTCGACCCGGGCAACATCTCCAGCCTACTTGGCATGCTGGTCGAGTTCGACTTCGACTTCCTCCTCGCCGGCCCGAAGACCCTAGTCGCGTCCCGGCACGTGCCCTCCGCGGCCGTGTGGATGGTCAACCGGGCGCCGGCGCCGCTGCCCGGTGTAGACCTAGGCCTATGGCTGTTCGCTGGCGGCACCCAGGAGCGCGTGCCAATGGCCCCACACACCTGGGCTCCCGTCGACAGCACTACGGCCGTGCTTGCCTCGGACGATAAGAACAGCGACGGCGTCGGCTCCGCTGACGCCCATCGCCAGCATCAGGGGCTGTGGGAGTGACCGTCAGCCCCGACCAGAACAGCGCGGTGCCGGAGGCGGTGCTGCGATGGGCTCGCCGTCCCGGTTCCGCGAAGCTCTTGGCCGAGGTGCGGGAGAAGGTCGAAGCAGGCAAGACCGGTGACCGGGTGCAGGTGGCGGTCGTCGAGGACCAACGTGAAGACGTGGGACGGATGCTCGGCGTTGCGTGGGAGCTCTCGAACAAGCCCGTCACGCTGCGGCTCCTGCGGGATGCACTCACCAAGGCTGGGGCGGACCTGACCGGGCTGCTGACCGAGGTCAGTGGGCCGCTGCGGGACAAACCGACCGAGCGACGGCTGGTGGCCCACGCGAAAGAGCAGATGCACTCCGATGTCGTCGATTTGCTGGCCGACGCCGGGGTCCTTCGACCCATTGCGGAGCTGGCCGTCGTGCGTCGTTGGCTCGGCTCGGACCCGCAGACGGTCGCCGGCGTCGTTGCTGCCGCCTGGTCCGCACTGCCGACACAGCCGGGAGGCTCGCACAGCCAGCTCGACACGGTTGGGCTGGCCGAGTTTGCCGGACAGACGCTCCTCGACCCACATGCGCTCGACCGGGACCAGCCCGCAGGTCGCGCGGTCGCGCGCCTCCTCGCCGCGACGTTCGCCTGGCTCGACCAAAGCGAGGCCCCCGGCGGCGGTGTCGAAGCAGTTATGAAAAAAGTGCTTGACGACGCACTGGCAGTCGCCGCCGTCGACGCTGCGGGGTCGGTGCTTCAGGCTAGGTCGTGGCGTGGGACGTGGATGCGCGCCGGGATCACCTGCGACCAGGTGTCATCTACGGTCCTCGTGCTCAATTTACCGCTTAATGGCGCCAATCCTGCGCTCGCAGCGGTAACGGCTGTGGCTGGGGAGCCTATATGGCTGACCGCACGAATGACCGTTGAGCCATGCCATACGGCGGTGAACTGGACCAGCAATACTGGTAGCCGGCGCCGCCAGTCCAACGGTAGGGAGCCCGACCAGCTGGTCGTGCGGGTGTGCGAGAACCCGTCGGTGATCGAGGCGGCGGCCAATCGACTCGGAGCCTCCTGCCCGCCCCTCGTGTGCCTGTACGGGCGCCCTTCATCTGCGGCGTGGTCGGTGTTGTCCGCCGTCGCGGCCGCGGGAGCCCAAATCCTTCTAAGTACCGATCGGGACGTTGCCGGTGACCAAATCGCTACGGAGGTGGGAGCACTAATCGGACGGCAGTACGGACCACTCGTATCTCCTTGGTTACCCTCGGAGGATGGCATTTTTGAAGAGGAGCGATTGACGGCGTTGCTAACCGACCTGACGAACCATGCTTCAGCTCACTCCTAGAAGCTCCTAAAAGGGCGTCTCGCGTCTCGATCGCTTCGGAAGGGCTGGATCCACCTGCCAACCCTTTCGCTCACCGAGCTCTATCGCGCGACCCAACGTTTGCTCGCTAATGATCCAGGGCTGGAGAGTAAGCTTGCTGGGCTCCTCATTCAACGCAAACGGGAATAAGCGCCGACGCTGCGGGGAAATTCAAACCCCTATGTGCACCCCCCATGGCGTGACGTCAATATCGCGGCCAAACGCGTACACGAGGTCCCCTCGGGTGCGACCGCGGCCTCCCAGCACACAAGCTCTCTAGACTCGTTTGAGTTTGGCATAGCCCATCCTGTACCCACTTACGAGCTTAGTTCCGTCACCCGGCCGGCGGTCGCCGTTAGTGCGCCGGGACCGGGCTGCATAAAGCTATTCTCTGAAGAGTCGGTCAATTCGGAGTAGTTGATGTCGATGGCGACTTGGTAGGACATGAAGTCCTTCATCAGTGGGTACGAGCGTAGGGCCAAATACACGTCGCTCAGGTGCCGGGCATGCGCCACGTCTCGAGCAAGGGAACCTCAAGTCCTCGCTGCCGCCCAACAAAGCAGACATAAGTGTGGACACTGTCCACACCCTCTTTGGCAGGACAAATCTCGCCGCGCGACTTCCGCGGGCACGCCCACGCCCCCGTCGTAGAGGCGCTCCATCGCCATATCGCTGAGTCATGTCGTACCAACTCCCCCGGCCCATGAATAGGTGTAGGCCACCCGGGGCCTACGCGACAAAACCGGAACGAGGATCCACTTAACCCCAGCTCAGCAGGCGGAGTGCCCACCAGCCAGGACACTGAGCCCGCCACCCCACACCCCTGAATAGGCTCCGCGGCAGCTAGGCCAAAGCCCGCACCCTTAGCGTCAGAGGCGCCCCAGCGCAAGCTTTGTCAACACGTCAAAGCAAAAAGGCCCCTGACGAGGGGATACTTTGTGCCCGAGGTGGGACTCGAACTGTCTTCCAAGCCCTGCAAACACTGGACTCCCCCGGAAACATACGGAATCAAGCCTGTTCCGACCGCTGTACGATCCAGTCCGAAGCCCAAAGTGTGGACATTGTCCACACTCCAAATTCGCCCTTCTGTGCACTACAAACAAGATCGCGTTCCCACACCCAGGGAACGCGATCTTTGTTTGCGCGGGAACTGCGGGCGGTTCCGCCCAGTGCCAGGCGTGGGTGGTGCCGCCGGCGAGGAACGGAGGTTGCAATATCGGGGTCGGATCCAACCGCTCTGTACCAGAACCGGTCCCTGATTAAACCCAGCGCGCGGTAGTCCCGATCGGGACCCGGAAGTATTTTCAGGCGATATCATCAAACCGTTAAACTGACGCGCGCCACCGTTGACGGTCCTCACAATGCGCGGCCGACCTACTAGTACACATCAGCATCATCAGGGCCGAGCGCTTGGATGTGGGCCCGTAGCCTGCTCATCCTGGCTAGCCATGACGTGGCAGGGCGTCCCCGATTCAGGCATCAGTAGCCCCTCCGGACCCTGCTCCGGCGCCGACTCATGTCGGCCAAATCCCTCGAGGCAGGGGCCACCCTCAATTCTCCCAGCAACGCTGACTCGGACCTGCGGTTCGGCTTGACGCCTACGCGCTGCTAGCATCTGCGACACTTGTCGAGTGAGTGGATCCGAAATCGATGACACTGTAATTGACGTCCTTCGTAACATAGCTTCAGGAAGCCGATTTTCCATCCTCCTGGGCGCTGGGGCATCCGCCGGAGCTGGACTGCCCGACTGGGACACGCTTTCACGAGAATTATTGGTACGCAGCGGTGCAATCGATGACGAAGACACCGCCGCTGCTTTCCTAGCGGCTCAGGATCCTGCGCTGGCGGCGGAGGCGGCAAGAATCGCTGCCGGCTCTGGTTGGGAATCAACGCTTGCTGGAGCGCTCTACGACGGTGCACCCACTGACCTGCGACCCGGCGCCCTTCACCTCGCTACTGCCAACCTCGCCCTGGCCCATCCGCCAGGAAACGTGCAGCTCTTCACGCTTAACTTCGACCTGCTCATTGAGCACGCGCTTGAACTGGTGGCAGATGAGATAGGAAAACCCATCTCCTTTTTCACGCGAACCTCCGGGAGCCCCCGAGCAGAGTCAAATTCGTTCGAGATTCACCATCTTCACGGGGCTGTTGATCCCGTTAGTCGTGAGGCTAAGGACGTGATCCTTACTCTGTCGGAGTTCAATACCCTAGTAGCCGACAAACATCCTTGGCAGGTTTCCGCCCTACACGAAGCGCTGCAGCGCGGGCCCCTTATCCTGGCCGGAACGTCCTACCGAGATCCAGACATTCGCGCTTGGCTGAGTCAACTGGACCTAGCGACAAAGAGCAATGTGGTCGTGTTCCTGGCTAGACAAGGGCTTGGGCTGAACCGCGCCCAGTTCTCGAGCGTCCAGGATGCGCTGACTGAGCAATGGGAGGCTATCGGAGTAAAACCAGTCATCACCCAGGACCACGCTGACGCAGCCCAAGCACTAATTGAGCTCCCTCACATCGCTGCCGCTGGGTACAAGACACCCCGCGAACGCACGCAGGACCTCTGGCAGCTTTGCGTCCGTGAGTTTGACGTTCTGCAGGAGCAACACTCATCCAACTTGGAGACCGATGCCGAAGCCGTGAAAGCGGCCACGGGTGGCCCCGCGAATCTTGTTCTTTGGCTGTCAAATGGCGCCGGACAGGTAGTGCGGTGGTCAGCTCCCGACAGAATCTATAAGAATGCTCATGCGCTGCGTACAGTCCCGACCGGCCACGACAGCCCGTGGATCGTGGGAAAATGCTTAGGTAGCAACGAACTGCTCGGTGAGAACCTGCGGGAACTATCAGACGACATCAGGCGGTGGAGGTACGTCTTGGCTATTCCTGTTGTCGTGGAACGCCCCGGCGGTCCGCCTTTTACTTTCGGGGCGATAACAGCAGCTCTTCCACAGGAACCAGATCAAGCTGAGATCGACGTGTGGGTGGCAGCGCTTGAGCCGATCGTGGAGGCATGGTCGGGGCGCCTGAGTTCACTCTGACTCATGAGGCGCCTCAGCCAAATGTCAGAAATCGAAGCTAGACTAAATGAACGGCGAAGGGGTACTGATGAACTCGAACGAAAAAACGACGGTCCAAAAGTTGGGCAATGGGGTGTACCGGATCACCTCAACCAACCGCAGTGCGGTGTCCGGAAAATTTGTAACCGGGCATAGCCCGAAGGCTGACAAATCAGCGGCATCTTCGAAAACATCTCCGTCGTTCTCAGCTGGGACGAAAAAGTAGGCCTAGGCGCTTGGGTGAAAGGTTTTCATGCTCCTCGCTGGCGACTCTGAATCGCAGCCAGAAAGCGGAAACAGAATCACACAACTTCTCCTTGATGACATTTACCAATGGAGAGGACGATACGAGTCAACGTCCACGGCCAATGAGTTGGTCTCCAAGACGGACAACTGACCATAGAGTGTTGACGGGCCGGGGAAACTAACACTCGGAACTGTCCCGGCTTTGGTTGGTTGGCGGTCTTAGGTCGCTGTGAGCGCGGTCCGGTTGATTGTTCCATTTTCGATCAGTGTGAGTTTTCCCAGGCGTCTTTGCCGTCGCTGGCGGTGGTAGTTCTCCTCGATCCAGGTCGTGAGGGCCAGCCGGATGTCCTGGCTGGTGAGCCATTGCTGGTGGTCTCGGACGTTCTTTTGCAGCAGCGAGAAGAACGATTCCATGGCGGCATTGTCCGCGCGCAGCGACCCTGCCCATCGATCCTTTGGGGCCGTGGTGGCGGAGTGATTCGACGAAGCGACGGGAGCGGAACTGAGACCCGCGGTCCGAGTGGACCACTGTTCCTGACGGGCGGCGACCCCGAACCGCGTTCGCAAGGGCGGCGACGGCCAGCTAGGACCTCATCCGTGAGTCCATCGAGTACCCGACGATCCTTCGAGTAGACGTCGTTTACCGCGCAGAGGTGAAGCTTCCCTTCGGCAATGGGGTGTTCGGTGATGTCCTCAGCCACAGCTCATTCGGCGCGCCGGCGGTGGAGTCCCGCTCCACCAGGTCGTCGTGAACCGATGGCCCCGGCTTCCGGTTCAGGCCCCGCTTCTTGGAGAACACCGACCAGATGTCGTGGTCCTTGCACAGGCTCTGGACTCTGTTTTCACCCGCTGTGATGCCCTTCTCAGGGAGCTCGTGGGCGATGAAGCTGGGAGCGACCGGAGGTGTTGCCTAAGGGCGGCAGTCTGGCCGGGCCCGCACTACTTCCCGCTCTCCGGGGCAGCGGCCAGCACCGCGAACAAGACAGCAACCTTGATCTCTCGTTCGGGATCATCCGGCTGGCCTAGTATAAAGTTGCGGCGAAGGCGGGGATCACCGGAGGAAGCACCAACACGTTTGAAGGCCGGGTGGTTGCGGACAGCTCCATCCGCCTTCTCGACGATGGCGGATGCGTCCTTCTGTTTGATAAACACAATAAGGGCAGCTTTCTCATCGCGCCACGGCAGATAACCGAGCAGTTGGTCAATTGCGGCCCCGAAGGCCTTCTCGCCCGTCCACCACTTGCACTCGCCGACGAAGACGTGCCGGTCCTCGACCTGCACGAGCAGATCTGTCTTGCCGCTTTTCACGAAAGTCTCGCCCGTGGCGTTTCCTTCGAAGGTTCCGTTGAGCTGAACCAGGATGAGGTCCCTGATTTGCTCTTCATCCTTGTGTGCTGCTACAGAAGGTGTACGCTCCATCGCGAGAATGGTGGACTTCACAACGGCGATTGCATCCTCGTACTGCGCCTCAGTAAGGGCCGGCTCGTCTCGGTAGGGCGCTCGAGGAGTTGTATGAGTTGTTCGTGCGAGACCGATCCGCTTGCGGTTGACAGGCACTGGCAACGGCGCATCCTGACGCTTCCTAAGGGGAAAACCCAGCGCGCCAGCCAGATCTCGACGGCTCTGAAGAAGTTCCTTGCGCCTTTCGACTGCTGGCCTGATGCGGGCCTCCAAGCCCGCGTTGAATGAGGAGACGTCACGAAGCGCGTGGCCGGCATTCGTCCGGATGTAGCCGATCTCGCGTTCGAAGGCCTGTCGCGTCTCGGAAGCGTTCAGCCGCTCATGGGCGGACACGGTTGTGTGGACGGTGAGCGTGCGCTCTCTGGTGTCCACATGCGCCTGTATCGAGACGAAGGCAAGACTAGTTTGCGGCGTGTAATGCAGGAGGTCGGCATTCCCCGAGAACTCGTATACGGCGTGCACCTTGAAAATGGGCTGGCGAACACTTCCGCCATACACTGAAAACCTATCGGGGACCTCGACGGTCCCTTCGGTCACTCCACCATCAATTGGCTCCTCCCCGATTTCAAGCGGCGTAAGGCGCGCTCGGCGTACAAGGTCGCTGACGAGGTCGTCCGTCGAGCGTCGGAGGACCTCGTCTTCGCTCACCTTCTCAAACTCCAGCAAGACCTGGCGGACCCGATTAGCCATGTAGTTACTCAGAGGGCCGCGCGTGAATAGCTCCATAAGGTTTGACCTCCGTCCGTCGCGTGCGGCAGCGTCAGCACGCGACCTATTCCCTAGCCCATGGTCCATGTCAGAGCAAGTCGCTCAGGTAGCTGCCGCCGTTATATTAATCCAGATTCTGCCACGTCAGCGCGATAGGTGGCCCGGAGACAATCTCGACCAGGAGTTCAACATGGGCTGAGGGCACCGCCAGACCCTCTGATGCCCGTCGTTGATCAGAAACCTCCTGCAAATCGGAGCCAGTAGGAACCGGCGGAAAAGAAGAGGGAGCTCCCATCCTGCTAGGGCTTCTGCACTGCATTTTCTGGCTCAACCGGAATTACCGCAGCATGCGTCTTACATGTGATTCCCCGTCCGCCAAGCAAGGCCTCAGCCGCCTCCACGGCCCCGCTTAGCGAGAACCGACGGATGGAACCAGTTATGCGCATCATTCCGCCAACGGCCGGCATGTCTGATTGGGGGACGCGGCTTACCCGTATGGGTCAACGTTTGATCGCGGCCGACACGGTCCAGGTGCGCGGCTAGCTTTCGGATACTCTGCTGCAGGAAGTCAGCTTCAGGCCTGTGCAGGCCCTTTGCAAGCTCGCTGGCGCACGATCTTCCGTTCCGGGGTAAGCATGGAAGGCCGTATCATCCTTACTGGGTAAGGTCAAGCTTTGTGCACACTCAGCGCGAAAAACGCCACTGACCTGCAGAAACACTGTGCCCGAGGTGGGACCCGAACTGCATTCCAGCCCTTGAAAACACTGGGCAGCCGCGAAAACATGCCGAAACCGAGGCAGTCCGCAGGCTTTACCACGTAATCCGCAGCCAAAAGTGTTGACATTGTCAACACTTATTCTTTGCCCACATCCTTCCTGCATCTATCTCATTGCCGCCTCCAGAGACCGTGGCCGAAACCCCTTTTCGGTTCGGAATGGTGACAAGAACCCCTCATGAAGCCAGAGGCTACTTGGCGTCCGAGGTTCGATTCGGCTAACGCCGCCGCGGGGAACCGGAGCAAACGAGACCGCACCGCACACCAGCAGCAGCCCTCTGAGGACAAGGCTGCCGTTGGCCCCGGTGAATGTTAAACAGGGGTGGGTCAGTGCAGGCCCGTGTTTCGCGTGTTCGGGCAAGGTTCTCGGCATTCAATCGGCCCTGCGGGGAACAACTCGACCGTGCCGAGCTTGACCGGAGGACGATAACGACCTTCCCAGAGAACATCTGAAAGGAGCTTGATCGACAAACGTTCAAGAACGTGGTGGGTCGGCATGGACCTAGGTCGCACCGTGCTCGCTCAGCCAACCAGCGTCCATCTGACGGACGAGCAATCGGGCGCATGGATGGTCCTCGCCTGAGACGCGAGCTCGAGTTCTGTCACGATTACCCGTGTCCGGCGGAGGCCGCCGTGAACAAGTACGCCGCTAAGTGTCTCCAGAAAGTTTGCCGACCGGAAATCCGACTGGCCAGGCTCGAATGGTCACCGAGGCGCGGCGCGGCGTCATCGCGATCGGGCGAGGTTCGCCGCCCCATCACTCGTGCATAGTCTTGCCTGCTCCCGGTGGTGCGAGCATGTTGGTAAGACAATGCTTGGGAGCCGTGCCGACTTCGTGTAACTGCGGGCGCTATTACTCATGACGTTTACATCTATCCTGCAAATTGGAGCAGGAAAGACGATGCGTAGGCTCGCGGCAGTCCTATCGGTCTTCAGTTCCACAGGCACCACGACACCCTCAGCGGCAGCCGGCCGCTGATGCTGCACTGGCGCCATGTTCAGCTACGACGACATCGTCCATGCTCGGAGAGGAACGAATCCTTGTCATCCAGGAGCACGTTGGAGGCCGCTGCTGGTGAGCGCAGCCAAGGCCGTTCTATTTGGACACGACGCCTGCCAGGTATCAACGAAGGCCGCTCCTGGACAGATAGACGGAATCTCGTATCGGCTCTTAAAGTGCGGGAGTAGAGTAGCTGCGAGGACTCCGTTCAGTCCACGAATCTGACGTTTCGCCCAAACCTTGGCCGTCACCAAAACGGCGCTCATACTCGATCCTCATATACGGTGTAACCGCAAGCAACATCCGCGGCGGTTTCGACAGTGTATTCTCCTGGTCCGATTCGGCTCACTCTGATGCCATGCTTCTGAGCAAGGGCATTGGGGATGATTCTGCCGACAGCAGAGTTCAGAAGGTCGTCAATCTGGGAGGCATCCGTCGTCGTGACGCGGCGGATCGTCGTGCTAGGAGCTTGAATCATTTGCTCTTTCTCATTATTGGCCCAAGGTTGGGTGACGTCATGCGGCAAGCCGAGCCGGCTACTCCCGGCTCCTGAATACCGGTTCATGCCAGTTTGTAACAGGCCGGGGAGGTGCGGCTCGCAGTGGAAAGAGTGGCCCCCGCTTCTTCGGCAACCGCTTTCACCTCGTCTGGCACCGGGAGGTTCTTCTCCAATGCGTTGTCCGTGGAGCGCGGGTTACTTAGGCGCCACTCATCCTTATCTAACTGATCTACCGAAGGTTTTCCGGTGAGGAGGTCTCGGCCGAGCGTGGGACATACCCATGTAACCAAGCCCGATGGCCGAAGGGTCAGGTCACCGGAGCTTGATGTACCGCATAGAAGGTGTCTTCCGGTTCATCTCTCTATTACGGCGGAAAGTACGCGCTGTTTGCTGGAGGGATCCCTTGTGGGCGAGTCTTGAGACATCTGCCGACGAGCTACAGAGTGCCGGGCCAGCCGGTGTACGCCTCGGCAAGGTAGGCCTTGCCGTGGCGGGAGGAGACCACGGACTTTATCTCGCCTAGCTGTCGTGCGCGGGAGAATTCGTCCGCGTCTGCGGGCGTGTGCAGCATGGTGGTCATCCAGTAGGAGAACTGCTGTGCCTTCCACACGCGGTCCAGCGCACGGGTGCTGTAGGAATCCAGCAGCGCAGCGGAGCCGGAAGCGTAGAAGGATTCGAGGCCCTCGAACAGCAACCGCACATCGCTGATGGCCAGGTTCAGGCCCTTGGCGCCGGTGGGCGGGACGGTGTGTGCGGCGTCGCCGGCAAGGAAGAGGTTCCCGTGGCGCATGGGCGCCTGAACGAAGCTGCGGAACGGCAGCACCATCTTTTCCAGGACGGGCCCTTCCTTGAGCTCGAAGCCGTTGCCGTTCACGCGCTTGCGGAATTCGGCCCAGATGCGTTCGTCGTCCCAGTCCTGCGCGTTCTCGGCCGGATCGCACTGGAAGTACATGCGCTGGACGTTCTTGGTGCGCTGGCTGATCAGCGCGAAACCGTGCTCCGAGTTGGCGTAGATCAGTTCTTCCGCACTGCGCGGGGCCTCGGCCAGGATGCCGAACCACGCAAAGGGGTATTCGTGGAAGTACTGGGTTCGCGCGGCTTCCGGGATCTGGCGGCGGCAGTGGCTGCGCGAACCGTCCGCGCCCACCAGGAAGTCGGCCTGGAGTTCGGATTCCCGCCCGTCGGCGTCGGTGAACCAGAGCTTCGGCTTGCCCTCGAGTTCGTGAACGATGGTCTCCGTGACGCTGTAGCGGATGTCGCCGCCGTCGGCCTCCCGGCGGGCGGCGAGGTCCATGAACACGTCCGTCTGCGGGTAGAGCCACACGGACTCCCCCACCAGGTCCTTGAAGTCGATGCGGTGGCTTTCGCCATTGAAACGCAGCTCGATGCCGTCGTGCCTGTCCCCCTCGCGCAGCACTCGGTCCGAGACACCCGAGTCCACCAGCAGGTTGACCGTGTCGTGCTCCAGGATCCCCGCGCGCACGGTCTCTTGGATGGCCTGGCGGCTGCGGATTTCCACCACCACGGAGTCGATTCCCTGCCTCGCCAGCAGGTGGGAAAGCATGAGCCCTGCCGGGCCGGCTCCCATGATGGCCACCTGGGTGGTGATGCGTGTTCGTGCCACGGTGTTTCCTCGCTTCGTTGCGGTCTAGCGGCGGCGTGCCGCCCGGCTTGGAAACAGTGTGGACCATAGGAGGTGAGCGGCGTTACATTGATTCCGTTGAACGGAATTCGCCCGGTTTGACGAGCGCCCGCCCGATCCCCCGCGCCGCCGTCTGGAGCGCCGGCACCAGCGCCTGCAGCCGCACTTCGGCCAGCGGCACCACAACGCCGAGCGCCGCCACCGCCCGCTTGCCGTCGAACACGGGAACCGCGATACCCCAGGTGTCCGGATCCACCACAGCAGCCAGCTCGGCGAACCCCTGCCGGTGCGTTTCGGCGAGTATTTGGCGCATGACACCGGCGGTCACCTTCCCCGCCGGATCATGGAACTGTCTGAGGTACTCCGCCTGGACCGCCTGGGGTTGGTGCGCCATCAAGGCCAGGCCCGCGGAGGAAATGTGCACCGGCATGCGTCCGGCGACCCGGGCCCGGTTCGCCACCGACCCCCGCCGCGACAGCCGCTCCACGAACAGCACCTCCCAGCCTTCCAGCACGCCAAGATTCACGTTCTGCATGAGGACCTGCTGGATGTCCTCCATGAAGGGCATGGCCGCCTGCCTCAGTGCGAACGCGGGCGAATTGCGGCTGACTAGTTCCCAGAAACGCAGCCCCAGGCGGACGTCGCCGCCGGCACCGAGCTCCAGCAGGCCGTGCCCCGCGAGCTGGCGCACCAGCCGGTGGGCGGTGGAAAGGGGAAGCCCCGAGCGTTCTGCCAGCTCGGACAACGGAAGCGCGTCCGCCCCCTCGGGGAAGGCCTCGATGACCCGGACCACGCGGTCCACCACCGAGTCCCCGGATGCCGAGTTTGCCATTGCCCTGCTCCTTTGCAGCGACCGCGCCCGCAGCGGCCGGTTTCCATTCAATAGTAGGGCGGATTGCCACTACTGCGGCAGCAGTCCGAAAACCGGCAGAATAACCCACCGCACTCTTGACCCATCAGATATGGGGGGGCAAATTCAGCTGGAGCTCCGGTGTCAAGCCCACCGAACAAAATAGACCGTATCTAAATTCCACGCCACTGGATGCAAAAGCATCCCCGCCCGAGGCTTGAGCGCGCTGAACCCAGTCCTCGTGCCAAGCCGTCGAATCCCACGCCCAGCCCTCACGCCTCAGAATCGAAATCGTCACGCCGGGGGCGAGATGAGAGTCAATTCGTGCTTTGTCGCCACGGATGTATCCGTCATAGATGGAGAGGAGAACGGCTCCTCCTGCACCTCGTCGGTCAGTTCGCCCACGGTGATCCGCTGCGCGGTTCGCCGGAAGGCACAGTTCAGTTCTTCCGGACGTCGGCCGGATGAATCCCGCCCTACGCTAGCGTGCGCTCATCCGCGGCCACTGCCCCCAGCGCTTCTGAGCACCCTGCCGGCTGATCCCGAAGGCTCTGCCGATCTTCTCCCAAGAAGGTGTTCAACCTCGAAGACCAGCTGGATCGGCCAGCCGCAGGCTGATCGAAACCTATGAACAAGGATGGGCCGTGCCCCGGGATTCCAGGGCACGGCCCATCGATGTGTCAGGCATGTCCAGGCAACGCGGGAGCCCGGTGCTGGGCGACTGGTTACTAGGGCAGTGACGGGGGCCAGCGTGCTCGCGCCCGCCCGCACTACCAGTTTGGGATTGTTTGTTCGACAGACATTGACCATTAGACGAACATGAGTAATCATTGTTCAGCAGACAAGAAAAAGAGATAACCATCACACCGCCCATGTGCGGCGTTGTCTGCTCGATCCTCTGTTCATGCCTGCGCTTTCCGCCGGCCGCGCACCCCAGACCTGTCTGCCACGCGCACCATCTCCATCACTTTTTTCTTTGAGAGGCACAACATGGAATCCCACCCCGCGCCTGCCCAAGAGCCGGGCAAGCTCAGAAAAACCCTCAGCAACCGCCAGATTGGAATGATCGCAATCGGAGGCGTCATTGGGGCTGGCCTCTTCGCCGGCAGCGGGGGAGTCATCCACTCCGCGGGCCCTGCCGTTATCGTGGCGTACCTCGGTATCGGAGCCGTTTTGGTTCTGATTATGAGGATGCTGGCTGAACTGGCCGTCGCCTCCCCCGATTCGGGCTCGTTCGCGTCGTACGCTGCGCGCGAACTGGGTCCTTGGGCTGGTGTGACTCTCAGTTATCTCTACATGTATACCTGGATGATCACGATCGGATACGAGGCCGTCGCGGCGGCAACGATCATGCACTCATTTGTGCCTGCAATCGCGCCCTGGTTGTGGGCGCTGGTCTTCATGATTGCCTTCACGGGGATCAACCTCGCGGCCGCCAAGGTCTTCGGTGAATTCGAGTTCTGGATTTCGCTGGTGAAGGTAGTAACCATCGGAGGGTTCATCCTCATCGGCCTCACTGCCATTCTGGGATTCATCCCCGGATTCGAGTCCCCCGGCCTGACCAACTTCACCGGTTCATTCGCACCCAATGGCTGGACGCCCGTGTGGCTGGCCACTGTCACCGTGTTCTTCTCCTTCTTCGGTTCCGAGTCTGTGACCATCGCCGCAGCCGAGGCAAAGGACCCGGCAGCAGCAGTCCGTCGGGCCATCCGCACGGTTGTGACCCGCATTCTTGTGTTCTATGTAGGGTCGATCGCTGTCATCATTGCGCTGGTTCCGGCCAGTGACGAAGCCCTGAAGGCTGGACCCTACGCACTGGTGTTCGAACGGCTCGGACTGCCGGCGGCAGCAGTGATCATGAGCGTTGTCATCATCACCGCGATGCTCTCGCTGATGAACTCCGGCATATTCGTCACATCCCGCATGATCTACGCCGCTGCGGACAGGGGTGAACTGCCCAGGGCCCTCACCGCGACGAACAAGCGCGGTGTTCCGGTCCGTGCAGTCCTGGTCGCCTCCGTTGGAGGTTTCCTCACAGTCGGAGCGAACTACTTCGTCCCGGGACCGGACCTGTTCATGTTCTTGCTCTCCTCTTCCGGCGCCATTGCCATCTTCGTTTACGGATTCATCGCTGTAACCCAACTCCGGAGCAGGTTCCGTATGGGCAAAGCCGGAGCCAAGGCACTGTCACTGCGGATGTGGGCCCACCCGTTCGGGGGGATCGTTGTCCTTGCTGCACTCGGAAGCGTCATTCTCGCCCTTGCCTACGTCGAGGAGACGCGGCTGTCTCTGATGCTAAGTACCGGCGCAGCTGTTGTCTTTACCTGTGTGGGTCTCGTCCTTCAGAAACGCAAGGGGCTGCGGTTGGACAGCTTGGAGCCCGTCGAGGATGGGCTGGAGCCGGCCGCCCAACTGGGAACCGGACGCTAGGAAGGCATCATGTTGAACGCCCGAGGAAATCCTCGGGCGTTCAACAGCCAACCCTATACAACTGTCATTGTACACTGTACAATTGAACTGGCGGGGGGATGTACCCTGTTCCGGCCACCTACTAGCAATGCGAGGAACCAATGAAGACCAAGGCAAACGTTGGCCATCTCATCCAGAACAGGATCGGCAGCGAGCTACCTGTCATTGAGAGGGCCCATGGGGTGTGGCTGGTGGACTCGGCGGATAACGAGTACATCGATGGATGCTCCGGAGCTGTTGTGGCCAACATCGGACACTCCCATCCCCGGGTTCTTCAAGCCCTGAAGACCCAAGCGGACAAGGTGACTTTCGTCCACCGGGGCGCCTTTGCCTCCCAGGCCATGTACGACGCGGCGGACAAGCTCTGCCAGGCCACCGGTTACGCCGGCGCCTGGTTCGTCGGGTCAGGCTCTGAAGCGGTGGAAGCTGCCCTGCAGTTTGCTCTGCAGTACCACCGGGAAAGCGGTGATGATGGAAGGTCGTGGTTCCTGTCCCATGCGCGAAGCTACCACGGCAACACTCTTGGCGCGCTGTCCTTGTCAGGTCACGCCCGCCGTGCCGTCGCCGGGGAGTTGGCATACGACTTTCACACACTGCCTTCACCGTACGAAGCCCGCACCACAAGCGATGGCCCTCAGCAGGGCGTCCACGCCCTGCTCGCCGAGGTCGAATCACAAATCAACTCCCGCCCCGGCAAAATCGCGGGGATAGTCGTTGAGCCCGTCAGCGGAGCCACGTTAGGCGCCAACGTACTTCCCGCAGGGTACCTTGAGGGGCTTCGTGAACTCTGCGATCAATACGGCATTCTGCTCATCGCCGATGAAGTAATGACTGGCATGGGCCGCACCGGCAGGATGCTGGCCGTGGACCATTGGGGCGTCCGCCCGGATTTGATCGCGCTCGGCAAGGGCCTCGGGGCGGGGTACACACCTGTCGCGGCCACAGTGTTGAATCCGCGGGTTTTAAACGCCATAACCCACGGCTCAGGGCGAATCCTTGGTGGACACACTTACGGTGGAAACCCGCTGTCCGTAGCCGTCGCCAGCGCAGTCCTGGACGTACTCCGTGATGAAGACCTAGTGGCCGCGGGTGAGGCGGCCGGCGAATTTCTCGCCGCTGGGCTGCAGAAGATTGCATTCCGATACCCACTGGTTGTCGAAACACGCGGACTCGGGATGCTTCAGGCTCTGGAATTCCACAATCCCGGCCTGGCTGTCGGGGCCGTCGCGGAGATGATCAGGCAGGAGGCTTTTGCTCAAGGACTCGTTGTCTACCCGACGACCGGAGGCTTTAATGACGCCTGCATCATTGCTCCGCCTCTGACAATCACCAAGGGGGAGACGCTGGAGCTCCTTGACAGGCTCGACCGCGCCATTCAAATGGTCGCAGCCACCCTTCACCAGCGGACGGCGTAACGGGGGCAGAGCATGAATACTGGCATCATGGCACATGTGCAGAAAACAACCAGAAACGGCCAAACACCGCTGACAAAGGACATGATTCTCAGGTCGGCGGTCAGCATCGTTGATGACCAGGGGCTTCAGGCACTCACGATTCGCAAGGTAGCGGACTCGCTGGGTGTTTACCCGACCGCGATCACCTGGCACATCGGAAGCAAGGACCAGCTCGTCGCTGACGCCTCGGGACTGGTTTTTGAGACATTACAGCTGCCTGATGACAAAGCTCACGATTGGAAGGACTGGCTCCGGTTAACCGGCAGAAGCTTCAGGGATTCCATGCATCAGCATCCCAACTTCGCCGTGGTCATTGGGAGCCAGCTCCACACCTCCTTGCCAGCCCTGCCATTCGTTGAAAGGGTGCTGCGGCTCCTCAACGACAATGGCCTGGAAGGCGCCAGCCTGCTGAAGGCGTACAACGCCTATGTGGGTTGCCTGATCGGCTGGGTGTCCCTCGAGCTATCCAGCACAGGAGCAACTCCGGCTGACGCCGAGGGCCGACTGGGAGTTCTTAACAACCTCGACCAAAGGCTCTACACAGCGCTGTCGCGGAATCTTTCCCTAGTTGCCAACAAAGCCTTCATGGTGCGATGGGACTCCGGTATCACCAATCCCATGGACGAAAGCTTTGAATTCATGCTGGAGTCGGTTCTGGCCGGCATCGCCGATTCCATAGAACAATCAGCAATGCCGGCTAGCGTCGAATGATTCCGGGCTGACCTGTCCGTGTCTGATTTTGGTCCCTCAAAGGTTGCTGGCTGGGCAAGCAGTCGTGAAGAAGCGAAGCACCCGTTAAGGCTTGCCTTGTACGCCATGCAATAACTAATGTTAGTGAACCAAGTCGCATACCGTATGTCCGCCCCGTCCGAAGGAAGCGATGAAATCCCTGGCCCCAATCGCGCGTAAGACAACGGCACCAGAGCAGGAATTGCTGGCTGTCCCCCTGGAAATCGAACGCGAGTACGTGTCGAAGCGCGGGGTGTCCCTGGATGTGTTTACCCGGGCACGGCGCTTCCTTCCCGGGGCTGAGACCCGCTCCGTCACCCACTATGCACCTTTCCCGAGCGTCATTGATTCGGCATCGGGGAGCCGGTTGGTGGACGTCGACGGTAACCAGTATCTCGATGTTCTGAACAACTACACGTCCCTGGTCCACGGCAACGGCTTTGAACCGGTAACAGAGCGGATCGTGCCTTTGCTGAGCGAAGGCCTTGCGTTCGCTTCGATCCATCGGGAACAGATTGGCCTTGCCGAACGCATCTGCTCGCGAGTTGAATCAGTGGAACTGGTGCGCTTCACCAATTCAGGCAGCGAGGCATCGGCGCTGGCCGTGCGGATTGCAAGGCGTGCTACCGGGCGGCGCCAGATCATCACCGCCGAAGGCGGGTACCACGGCTCAGTTCCACCCTTCATGGCGGGAGAGCCTGATGTTGTTCGCGTTAGTTACAACGATGTGCAGTCACTGCAATCTGCTGTTACAGACAAGACGGCAGCGGTGTTCCTTGAACCGTTCCTCGGTGCAGGAGGAGTCATTCCCGGCACGGCCGAGTTCCTGCGGGCCGCACAGGAAACGGCACGCGCCCACGGTGCCCTGTTCGTGCTGGACGAAGTTCAGTCCCTACGCAACGCCCTTGGAGGGATGCAGGGAGAACTCAGCCTGACACCCGACCTTACAATCCTCGGCAAGATCATTGGCGGCGGCTTTCCGATAGGTGCGGTTTGCGGCCGTGCGGCAATCATGGAGCTCATGTCCCCCTTCACTTCAGACAGGCTCGAACATGCGGGGACGTTCAACGGGCATCTCGCTGCAGTGGCGGCCGGGTCGATTGCACTTGACTACCTTGATGCCGATGCCATCGAGAAGCTGAACCAGCAGGCCGCCGCCCTGGCCGGATCCATCACTTCCGCAGCGCGCAGCATCGGAGTCCCTGTGCAAGTCAGCCGCTCAGGGTCCATCCTTAACATCCATCCGCTGGCAGTGCCGGAACAGGCTGCAGAGTCAATCCACTTTCCGGCGTTCAGGAAGACACTGCATCTCTGTCTTCTCCTGGAGGGCGTCTATAGCGCCACGCGGGGCATGATCAATCTGTCCACTGCCCTGTCCGCGGCTGACCTTGACGACGTCGCTGCCGGGTACCAGCGGGCATTCGAGCGGATTGCCCAGCACCCCGCTCTCCTGGATCCATCCCAACGCTAACCCAACATCACCCCGCCCCCCTGGCCTTCCGCCCGGAGGGAGGGGAACCCATCAGTGAATTTGTCCGCAACGCTGCGGGCCCATATCTAACACAGCGAGGCTAAGGTGCCACGAGACATTGCCCGGACCATCACATGGTCCCCAACCGAAGAACAACGCCACGGATCCCGGCTCTGGGATTTCATGCAATGGGCTGCAGCGAACCACGGTGTGCAGACCAGCACTTACCGGGACATCTGGAGATGGTCCGTCGAAGAAGTGCCGACGTTCTGGACAGCAGTCAGCGAATACTTCGGGGTTATCGGAGAAGGCCTGGGTGGACCTGCGCTCCTCTCGGAAGACATGCCCGGAGCATCCTGGTTTCCCGAAGCCAGACTCAACTTCGCCGAAAACCTCCTCCGTCATGCACAGGACCCGAGTCTTTCAGGCCGGGTAGCCATCCAGAACATAGACGAGGAAAACAGGATCACCACGATTACGTGGAAACAGCTCGAAATGCAGGTCGCCTCACTCACTGCACATCTTGACGAACTTGGCGTGGCCCCCGGTGACGTGGTGGCAGCCGTCCTGCCCAACATTCCCGAAGCCATCATCGGGTTGCTTGCCACTGCCAGCCTCGGGGCGATCTGGACCATCAACTCACCTGACCTTTCTCCTGCGGCAACCCTGGACCGCATCCGCCAGCTCAACCCCAAAGTCCTCATCGGTACCGACGGCTACATCTTCAATGGCAAGCACATCGACCAGCACGCGCACTTGGGAACAATCGAGGCAGGACTGCCTGCTCTTTCGCACACCATCGTCGTTCGAGAAGCACATCAGGAAACGCCCGCACCGAACCTCTGGCCCGTAGAGTCCCGGTGGATCTCCTTCGATGAGCTAACCTCCGCATCCGCCGCACCCAGCTACCACAGAGTGCCGTTCGCCCACCCGTTGTGGGTGCTTTTTTCCTCCGGCACAACGGGGCAGCCCAAAGGTATCGTGCACGGGCACGGCGGAATAACCCTGGAAGCGCTCAAAGGCACAGGACTGAACCAGGACATGGGGCCGGGCGACATCTACTACGTTGCCGCCAACACTTCCTGGATGGTCTGGAACACCCTGTCCACGAACCTGATGGCGGGCGCCAGCATCGTAACTTACGCCGGATCCCCCACCTTCGGAACCAAAGACCGGCAGTTCGAAATCATTTCCCTCACCGGAGCGACCATGTTCGCTGTCGGAGCTGCGTACCTTTCATTGGTCGAAAAGGCGGGGCAGAGCCAGAACCGGAGATGGAATCTCAGCAGCCTCAGATCGATCCTCTCGACCGGTTCCCCGCTCCCGGAGTCCACGTGGCTGTGGGTCCACCGAGAGGTGAAAGAGGACGTCCATTTGGGATCCGACACCGGCGGAACCGACATATGTAGTGGCTTCATAGGTTCGAACCCCCTTGAGCCTGTATACCTGGGCGAACTCCAAGGACCCCTCCTGGGCGTCGCCGTTCAGGCCTGGTCCGATGAGGGGGAGCGTGTTCTGGACCAGGTTGGCGACATGGTGATTACCCGCCCAATGCCTTCCATGCCCGTCTTCCTATGGGGCGACACAGACATGACGAAGTACAAAGAAGCATACTTCTGGAAGTTCCCTGGGGCCTGGGTCCAAGGGGACTGGATCACCGAGACCGCTAGAGGCACATTTGTTGTTCATGGCCGGTCCGATGCGACTCTCAACCGGTACGGCGTCCGAATGGGCAGCGCCGACATCTACGCGGCCCTGCAACACGTGCCCGAGATCAAGGAATCGCTTGTCATCGGGCTGGAACTTCCCGGGGGCGGATACTACATGCCGCTCTTTGTCACAATGGAGCCGGACGCGGAACTCAACGCTGAGCTGAAAGACAAAATCAACGCCACCATTCGTAGCCGCACCTCCGCCAGGCACATCCCCGACGAGATCATCGTGGCACCCGACATTCCCCTCACGCATGCCCGAAAGAAGATCGAGGTGCCGGTCAAGAACCTCTTTGCCGGCAAGGACCCAGCGAAAGCGGTAAATCTGGCCTCCCTGGCAAATCCTGAATCCGTCACGTGGTTCATCGAACAAGCACGTCAATTCAGGCAACACCAAAAAGATTCTGTCTGACTAACACCCAGCCACACTCCGGGGAAGATGCTCTACTAGACTGCCGCAGCCGTCCCCAGCGTGCTGATCCGGGGCAAGGAAGGAAGTAGGCCATGGCCATCCGCTACGAGAGCAACATTGATATTGAGTCCTTGACTGCCATCGACATGCACGTTCACCTTGAGGTCGACAGCTGCGGTCACAAGGCCATGCCGCAAGACCTTTTCGATGCCTCCAGCAAGTATTTCTCTGCCCAGGAACGCACCCCATCGGTGGACCGCATCGCCGAGGTCTACCGGGAACGCAGCATGGCTGCGGTCCTGTTCACTGTAGACGCCCGGACTGCACTGGGCCATAAGCCCAACTCTATAGAGGACCTTGTGGCGGGGGCGAAACGCAACAGCGATGTCCTGATACCTTTTGGTTCCGTCGATCCTAGGACCGGTCCCGCCGCAATCGAAAGCGCCAAGCGCCAGGCGGCCGATCTCGGGGTAAGAGGATTCAAATTCCACCCGTCCCTGCAGGCTTTTGAACCGAACGATGAGAACTATTACCCCCTGTGGTCGGAATTGGAAGAACTGGGGCTTCCCACGATCTTCCATACGGGCCAGAACGGCATGGGCGCGGGTCTCCCGGGCGGCCGCGGCATTAAGCTGCGCCACTCGAATCCGCTGCTTCTGGACGACGTCGCCGCCGACTTCCCTGACCTTACGGTCATCATGGCGCATCCATCTGTCCCCTGGCAGGAGGAAGCGATTTCCATTGCCACCCATAAGGCGAACGTCTATATCGACCTATCCGGCTGGAGCCCTAAGTATTTTCCGGGATCACTGATAAGTGCCGGCAGGAAGGTACTCTCACAAAAGTTGCTGTTTGGAACAGACTTCCCGCTGATCACCCCTGACAAATGGTTGGATGCATTCGCTTCCCTGCCCTATACCGACCAGGTCCGGGCGGCCATCCTCAAGGACAACGCTGCCCGGATTCTCGGCCCGGTACTCTGACCCCGCACGGCTGAGGGCGGGGTCGGCAGACCAGAGAGACCGTCCTCGTCTCCTTTGCTGCGGCCTACATCTCGTGGCACTGGGATCGGCATTGCCTGTGGTGTCAGCCGCCATCAAGCCCCCGCCGACACCAGCCTGAGTCCCGCGAGCCTATTTTGTTTCATCAGATCCTCGTAGGTCAGCTGGAAGTAGCTGATCAGCTGCGTCTTGTCGCATCGCTCAAAGGGGCCTTGCCACTGCGGGGATGTCGACCGTCGGTACCACTAAGAGTCCCCCGGGCTGCCCCAACGACTTGTCGCTTAGGTGCGAGTCTCTTCCTCAAAAGGCCATAAAAACTCTTGTGCACGCATCACCTCTAATGTACGCTGAACATCAGATCTTGTTTGTCATACAAGAGTCGTTAGACGGGGCATGAAATGTGCGAATGCGACGCTGTTTCCCCAGCGCCTCTCCGTCGTCTGGCGACCAAATTCAACCAATTGAACCTTCTCCCCAGGAAATACGAAGCGTATGAAAAAGAGAACGTCCCTGCACGCTCCGTCCGCGCGGACCGAAACTCTAGTTGCGAGGACCGGCGAGCACTGCCCCACGACTGGCTGGTGGAACCCGCTGCTGCCGGAAGACTACAACTCCGATGTATCTTCGCGGTTTATTGGCAAGGGAAGTGTCGTGCCCGCCGTGGGCGGTACTCCCATAATTTGGGTGCCGAGCAACAACGCTCACCTGCAGACTGAGTACTAGAGATAGGACTGCCATCGTGGTCTTGATCGCACTCCTAGAACCGTGGCGGCCAGGCAATCCGAGCAGTCATATGGGTGAGACATCCACGGGCACTATGACCCAGCTGAGTTCAAGGAGGAACGAAATGAGACGCTCATCCCCAGAAAAAGTAGGGCAGCGCATCGGCGACCAGGACCGTCATTCCCTCAAGGCCCCTGGGCCTCTTCAGCAATCCGTCCACGAAAACAGCGTGGTCGTCCTCGGAGTAATGTACCCACACTTGGCAGGCCAGCCCTCACCAGTCGGCCGTGACGGTGTTTTTCACTTCCCTCCCGAACTAGGCACCGCTGGGGGAAGCTCAGCAGTTGTCTTTTACGATCCGCTCTCTTGTGAGGGAACGGATCAACGTACTCCACCACGCCTTTCGGGGATGATCGGCGCAGTCCCTCGGAAATCCACCCGGGGAAACAAACCAGAGGGCAGGCGCGGGACTCGGGAGGAAGCCATAAAAGCTGTGGAACGCGACCTGATAGGGCTCTCGGTAATGATCCATAGTCAGAGAGTTCCTGCTGGGTCGGAGTACGAAGGGCGGCCAGGATCTGCCAATTAGTCAGCCCACGGCTTCATCGTACTTCCACGGCTGTGGGCGTATGGCTGCAGAGAAGACCGACATGATGCGCAGAGCACTTGCCCGTCCTTCGGGGAGCAGCCGTCGAACTCTCCGCAGGGCTGCGCTGGCGGCATTAAAGCTGACCAGGATAGGGCTCTTGCTGGAATGCCCTTAGCGCGGAACGAAACGTTAAGCAAAGCGGCGATGTTCATATTCCGGAGAACTAAAGATTGAAATTTCGGTGATTGCGGATGCGTAACTTTGACCCCATGGCTGCCTCCATGCCGGCTCCAGAGCCGAGGTGGGACCCTCTCTCCCCGCAGGCCGTGGCGGATATGCTGGCTGCGTCGCCGGTCCGCTGGTGGCTCTCGGGCGGAGTGGCCCTGGAGCGCTGGCTGGGCGGGCCCATCCGCGAACGTCCCAACATCGACGTGAGCGTGGTGTACGGCGACCTACCATGGATCGTGGCACGCCTCCCAGCGGGCTACGACGCATGGTCACTGCGCAACGAGGAAGGCATCGTGCCGTTCGTCGAGAACGCGGAGGATCTTGAGGTGCACCCTGTGCTCGTCCGCGATATTGAGAAGGACGCATGGGTGCTCCGGATCAACGCGGAGGACGGCACGCCCCGCGCCTGGGTCTACAAGCGCGATCCCCGGCTGCAGTTGCCGTGGGAGCGTGCGGTGCTCGACATGGGCGGCATCCCGACCGGCGCGCCAGAGGTTCAGCTGGTCTGGAAGGCCCTGCGGCCGCGACCGGAGGACGACGTCGACAAGGACGCCGTGGTCCCGAAGCTCTCCGACGAAGGGCGCGCCTGGTACGAGCGCTGCATCCTCTCCGTCCACCCGCACTCCTCGTGGTCGATCCAGGTGCGCAGCCCCTTTGCGCCCGGGAAAGCCAGCTGGAACCGCAGCAAGCGCAATAGTTGACGAGCTTACTCTCGGACGGCGTCCAGGACGAGCGAGCGAAACCAGCGCTGCGCCGGCGTCAGGCTCGCATTGCCGCGGGTGTAGAGCGAGACAGGGGTGCTGTGTCCCGGCCACGGAAGGTCGGCGATGCTCAGGCCGGAGAACCATCCGCAGAACACCTGGGCCACATGGCGCGGCAGCAGGACCACGAGGTCCGTTGCTTCGAGCACCGCGGGCACGGTCGCGTACTCCTCCACCGTGAGCACGACCCGCTGCATGAGCCCCTGGTCGGTGAGCAGCTGCAGCGGGAATATATGCCCGCCGCGGGCCGAGACGCGCAGGAAGTGGCGGCCCGCGAACATGTGAGGGCCGGTCTCCGGCAGGGGGTGCGCCCCTGAGACGAGAGCCACATACTCGACCTCGCGCACCGACGAGCGCCACAGTCCCGGTCCGCCGAGCATCGAGACGGTCATCGCCAGATCGATAATCCCCCGCGTGAGCCCGTCCTCGACCTGGTCCGAGTCGAGCCTCTCCACCTGCAGGTGAGGCCGTGCGCCTTGGCGGGCCAATGCCGTCATGATCTGCGGGAGGAACGTCTGCTCGCCGATCGACGTGAGCCCGAGCACCAGCTCACCACTGAATTCGGCTGGCTCGAACGTATCGTGCTCGTTCACCGTCGCGTCGATCTGCGCGAGAGCCTCGTGGAGCGGGCCGAACAGGTGGGTGGCCTTGGCCGTCGGCACCATGTCCCGCCCCTCGCGCCGGAACAGTTCGTCGCCGAACCGCGCCCGAAGCCGTTTCAGCGTGTAGCTCACGGTCGGCTGGGTGACGTGGAGGCGCTCGGCGACGGCGGTGACGCTGCGCAGTTCGTAGAGCACCACGAAGGTGCGCAGCTGGTTGAGGTCGCTGAGCGTCATGGATTGATTCTATCTATGCAACGTGGGGTCAAAATCTATTCGACTATATGAGCGAGGCCTCCCTAACCTTGAGATGACTACCCCCAGTGACAAGGACGACACTCGTTGATTATCGACATCCACGGCCATTACACGACGGCCCCGGCACAGCTCGGCGCCTGGCGCGATCTGCAGATCACCTTCTCCAGAGGACAAGGTGTGGCACCCGATCCGGCCACGCTGAAGATCTCCGACGCTGACCTCCGCGAGACGATCGAGGCCAACCAGCTCAAGCTCATGAACGAGCGGTCCAGCGACATCACCGTCTTCAGCCCGCGCGCCTCATTCATGGCCCACCACATCGGCGACCTCGAGGTCAGCAAGACCTGGGCCCGGATCTGCAACGACCTCTGCGCCCGGGTCAGCGAACTCTTCCCCGACCGGTTCCTCATGGGGGCCATGCTCCCGCAGTCGCCGGGAGAAGACCCCGCCACCACCGTCGCCGAGCTGACCCGGGCAGTCGAGGAGCTCGGCGCGGTCACCGTCAACCTCAACCCCGATCCGTCTGGCGGCAAGTGGTCCGCGCCGGCGCTGACCGACCGGTCCTGGTACCCGATCTACGAGAAGCTTGTCGAGTACGAGATCCCGGCAATGGTGCACGTCAGCACGTCCTGCAATCCGGTGTTCCACACTACGGGCGACCACTACCTGAACGCGGACACCAGCGCCTTCATGCAGCTGCTCAAAGGCGACCTTTTCCGCGACTTCCCCGAACTCAAACTCGTCATTCCGCACGGCGGCGGTGCGGTGCCCTACCACTGGGGCCGATTCCGAGGCCTTGCCATGGCGCTTGGCAAGCCAGAGCTCGAAGAGCACTTGCTCAACAACGTCTTCTTCGACACCTGCGTTTACCACCAACCCGGCATCGACTTGCTCACCAAGGTCATCCCCACGGACAACATCCTCTTCGCCAGCGAGATGATCGGCGCCGTCCGTGACATCGACCCACGCACCGGACACTACTTCGACGACACGAAGCGGTACGTCGACGCCACCGAGAGCCTGACCGACGCGCAGCGCGCGCAGGTCTTCGAAGCCAATGCCCGCCGCGTCTACCCGCGCCTTGATCGCGCCGTGACCGCCCGCGGGCTCTAAAGAGAAGGAACCACCTTGCGTCTAAACAACCTAGGACTCATCCACACCAACATCGACCGCCCGGACCCCGAGGACGTGGCACGCCTGTCAAAGTTCGGCGTCGCTACGATCCACGAGGCGATGGGCCGCGTCGGCCTCCTGCGCCCCTATATCCGTCCCGTCTACACCGGCGCCAGGCTCTGCGGGCCGGCGATCACTGTGCTGCTGCAACCCGGCGACAACTGGATGTTCCACGCAGCCGCTGAGCAGGTGCAGGAGGGGGACGTGGTCGTCGCCGGCTGCACGACGGAGAGCGAGGACGGCTTTTTCGGCGAGCTGCTCGCCACTTCCCTGACCGCGCGCGGTTGTACGGGCCTCGTCATCGACGGCGGCGTCCGCGACGTGGCGGACCTCGAGAAAATGGACTTTCCGGTATTCTCCCGCGCTATCAACGCCAAGGGAACGGTCAAGGCCACGCTCGGCTCTGTGAACGTCCCGGTCGTTGTCGCGAACGCGCTCGTCAACCCGGGCGACGTCGTCGTCGCGGACGTCGATGGCGTCATCGTTGTGCCGCGCGAGCTCGTCGGCGCGGTCGCTGAGGCCAGCCAGAGGCGTGAGGACAACGAAGAATCGAAGCGCCAGAAGTTCCGCGAGGGCGTACTCGGTCTCGACCTCTACAGCATGCGCGAGCCGCTCGCCGCCGCCGGCCTCGAGTACGTGGAGGACTAAGCATGGCGAACGGAAAGACCACGGGCGGCTTTGAGAAAACCGCCGGCTGGCTCGACTGGTACGACGGCCCCTCCGAGCCCACGTTCCGTCTGCCGGCGGGCGCTGTCGACGCCCACTGCCATGTGTTCGGCCCCGGTGCCGAGTTCCCCTACGCTCCGGAGCGCAAGTACACCCCCTGCGATGCATCGGCGGAGGAGCTGTTCGCCCTGCGCGACCACCTTGGCTTCGACCGCAACGTGGTCGTGCAGGCCACCTGCCATGGTGCCGACAACCGCGCCCTCGTCGACGCGCTGCGCCGCAGCGAGGGGCGGGCGAGGGGCGTCGCGACCGTCCGCCGGGACGTGACTGAGGAGCAGCTCGCAAAGCTACATGAGGCCGGCGTACGCGGCGTACGCTTCAACTTCGTCAAGCGCCTCGTCGACCGGGTCCCTACGGACTCGCTCGAGGAGATCGTGGCGAAGATCGCCCCGCTCGGCTGGCACGTCGTGATCTACTTCGAAGCGGGAGACCTGCCTGACCTCTACGACTTCTTCTCAAACATTAAGACTGACATCGTGGTCGATCACATGGGCCGGCCCGACGTGACGAAGGACCCGAACGGTCCGGAGTTCGGGCTGTTCCTGCGCTTCATGCGTGACAACCCGAACGTCTGGACCAAGGTATCCTGCCCCGAACGACTGAGCGTCACCGGACCCAGCGCTCTGAACGGGGAGCAACATGCCTATGCCGACGTGGTGCCGTTCGCCCGCCGGGTGGTCGAGGAGTTCCCTGACCGCGTGTTGTGGGGTACCGACTGGCCCCACCCCAACCTCAAGGACCACATGCCCGACGATGGGCTGCTGGTCGACTACATTCCCCGGATCGCCACGACGGAGGAGCTCCAGCAGCGACTCCTGGTTGACAATCCACAGCGCCTCTACTGGCCCGAAGGAGCATGACATGGCACTGGATAAGCCGTACAAGAACGTTCCCGGCACGATCATCTTCGACGCTGATATGGCCCGCAAGGGATACCACCTGAACCAGTTCTCGATGTCTCTCATGAAGCCCGAGAACCGCGAACGGTACCTGGCAGACCGAGGGGCGTACCCCAACGAGTGGCCCCTTTCGCCCAAGCAGCGCCAGGGTGTGCTCGACCTGGACCTTAACGCCATGATGGCCGAGGGCGGAAACATCTACTTCCTGAGCAAGATCGGCGCGACCCACGGCCTGAGCTTTCAGCAGATGGCCGGCTCGATGACTGGCATGTCCGAGGCCGCGTACCGGGACATGATGATCGGCGGCGGCCGCCGTCCCGAGGGCAACCGCCTCAAGGACCTCGACGGCTGGGTGGCCCCCGCCCCCGGCGAGAAGGCCGAGACCATGCGCGAGAACGCCCCGGCGAAGTACACCTCGGCGCTCTTCACCTCGCATGTGCCCGCTATCGGTGCCGCGATGGACCTCGGCAAGACCGAGGAGCCGTACTGGAAGAAGGTCTTCGATGGCTACGAGTGGACCCGCAAGTGGGCCAAGGAGAATACGCCCGACGTCGTCATCCTCGTCTACAACGACCATGCGACCGCGTTCGACTCATCCATCATCCCGACCTTCGTGCTTGGCACGGGCGTCGAGTACCCCGTCGCGGACGAGGGCTACGGCCCCCGCCCGGTTCCGGACGTCAAGGGCTACCCGGAGTTCGCCGCGCACATCGCGCAGTCAGTCATCCAGGACGACTTCGACCTGACCCTCGTGAACGAGATGGTCGTTGACCATGGCCTCACGGTGCCGCTCTCCCTCGTCTTCGGTGATGTCGAGGAGTGGCCCTGCAAGGTCATCCCGCTGGCCGTCAATGTGGTGCAGTACCCTGTGCCCTCCGGCCGCCGTTGCTACGAGCTTGGCAAGGCGCTCCGTCGCGCGCTGGACAAGTGGGACGGCCCGGAGCTTAACGTGCAGATTTGGGGCACGGGCGGCATGAGTCACCAGCTCCAAGGCCCGCGCGCCGGCCTCATCAACGAGGAGTGGGACAACGCGTTCCTTGACCACCTCATCTCCGACCCGCTGGGTCTGACCGAGTGGCCGCACATGGAATACGTCGACGAGGCGGGTTCCGAGGGCATCGAACTTGTGGACTGGCTGATTGCGCGTGGAGCGATGGACGACCAGTTCGGTGGGCAGGCCCCCTCTGTGAACCACCGGTTCTACCACGTACCGGCGTCGAACACGGCGGTCGGCCACCTCGTCATCTCGAACCCAGTCGCCCAGCCCACTGACTCTGCCGCCCGGATGGCCGAGCCGGCTGCGAGCGTCTGAACCACCCACCTCTTCAATCAAGGAGAAACAAATGACCGACAAAACCCGCGTCGCAGTCGTCGGCGCCAACGGCGCCTTCGGCATGAAGCATCTCGACGGCCTGAAGAACATCGAGGACGCCGAGGTGACGGTTGTCAGCGCCACCTCACAGGAGAAGGCGGACGGCGTCGCCGAGAAGTACGGCATCGCCAACTCCGTCGTCGGGCTGGCCGCCGTCCTCGAGCGCGACGACGTCGATGCCGTCATCCTCGCCACGCCGACCGGCCTGCACGCGTCGCAGACCCAGGAGGTACTTAAGGCGGGCAAGCACGTGCAGGTCGAGATCCCGCTCGCAGACTCTCTCGCCGACGCGGAGGCAACCCTCGCCGCCGCCGAAGCGTCGGACCGTGTCGCGATGGTTGGCCACACGCGCCGCTTCAACCCGTCGCACCAGCTCGTGCACAACCGAATCGCCGCAGGCGAGTTCAACGTCCAGCAACTGGATGTGCAGACGTACTTCATCCGCCGCACCAACACGAACGCCAAGGGTGAGCCCCGCTCGTGGACCGACCACCTGCTGTGGCACCACGCGGCCCACACGGTGGACCTGTTCGCTTACCAGGCCGGTAAGATCGTGCAGGCTAACGCCGTCCGGGGCCCGATCCACCCCGAGCTCGGCATAGCCATGGACATGTCGATCCAACTCAAGAGCGAGACGGGGGCGATTTGCACGCTGTCGCTATCCTTCAACAATGACGGGCCGTTCGGCACGTTCTTCCGCTACATCGGCGATACTGCGACCTACATCGCGCGCTACGACGACCTGTACAACGGCAAGGAAGAGCAGATCGACGTGTCGAAGGTCGCCGTGAGCATGAACGGCATCGAGCTGCAGGACCGCGAGTTCGTCAGCGCTATCCGCGAGGCTCGTGAGCCGAACTCCTCGATCCGGCAGGTCATTGACTGCTACCGTGTGCTCGGGGCCCTTGAGGAGCAGCTCGCATGACCCTGAGCCTGCCGAAGGTCGGGCTCGGCTGCATGTCGCTCAGCCACGCCTACGGCGTGCCGCCCACGATCGAGGACGGTCTTGCCTTCCTACGCACGGCGTTGGACGAGGGCGTGGGCATGTTCGACACCGCCACGCTCTACGGCACCGGCCGCAACGAGGAGCTGGTCGGGCAGGCCATCGCGGGCCGCCGTGACGAGGTGCTGCTCGCGAGTAAGGGCGGCATGGCGATTGTTGACGGGGTCAAGAGGATCGATGGGCGCCCCAAGACCCTGCGTGCCCAAGTGGACGCGTCGCTCGGGCGCCTCGGGGTAGACCACATCGACCTGTACTACCTGCACCGCTGGGACAAGCAAGTGCCCATTGGGGAGAGCGTGGGCGCGCTGGGCGAGATGGTCGCCAGCGGCAAGATCGGCGCGATCGGCCTTTCGGAGGTGTCGGTGGACCGCCTACGTGAGGCGCAAGAGGTCGCCCCGATCGCCGCGGTCCAGAACGAGTACTCGCTGTGGAGCCGCAACCCCGAGCTCGGCATGCTCAAGGCGACTCATGAGAGCGAGGTAGCGCTGGTGGCGTTCTCGCCGCTCGCGCGGGGCTTCCTCAGCGACGGGGCCGGAGACCCGGACGAGTTCGCGCCCAAGGACATCCGCAGGAGCATGCCCCGGTTCCAACCGGAGCACTGGCCGACCAACGCGTCCCTGCTGCCGGCATGGCGCGCGCTGGCAGCGGAGGCCGGGTCCACCCCCGGACAGCTCGCGCTCGCGTGGCTGCTCTCCCGTGGGGACCACGTGGTGCCAATCCCTGGGACGACCAGCGTGGACCACTTCCGCGAGAACCAGGCCGCTGCAGACCTGACTGTCGACGGCGGGCTGCTCGCCCGCGCGGGCGAGCTCATCGGAACCTCCACCGTGTCGGGGCCGCGCTACGCAGAGGCCGCGTCCCGCGAGGTGGATGCGGAGTCCTTCGGGGACGCCGCATGAGGGCCATTTCCTCGATGGCCACCCGCCACGTGCTCGCCGACCTAAGCTCTGCGGCCGTGGCAGCTGGCCTGCCTGAGGTCCAATTCGAGTCTGTCGGCGGCGTGAATGCTGCCCAGCGCGTCGCAGACGGCGAGCAGCTCGACCTCGTGTTCCTCGATCTGGGTGCACTCCAGCGGCTCGACGCCAGCGGACACGTCCTGGCCGGGTCTGTCACATCGCTCATGCTCTCCCAGGTTGCGGTGGCCACCCCGTCCGATTCCAACGCACCCGAGACTCATCATGGCGGATACGCGTTCCCCGACGCGGTGGGCCTGCGCGTCGCACTGCAGCAGGCGGGCCGGATCGGCTACTCGACCGGCCCCAGCGGCGCCGCGCTCGTGAATCTGATCGAGAGCTGGGGGATGGTGGAGGAGCTCAAAGGGCGGCTTGTCCAGGCCCGCCCGGGCATTCCGGTGGCCCGATCCCTCGCCGAGAGCGAGGTCGATCTGGGCTTCCAGCAGTTCAGCGAGCTCGTCGGCCAACCCGGTGTCCGCATCCTCGGGTTGTTGCCGCCCGATTGCGCGATCGACACGGTATTTGGCGGCGCGGTCGCGACTGTCTCGGGAAATCCTGCCGCGGCGATCGACGTGCTGCGGTTCTTCGCCTCTGAGGCCGCGGCCCCGATCGTGGCGGCGCACGGCTTCGCCCGGGTGCCCTCCCACGCGAGCTAGGACCCGCGGCACTCTCGACGATATGAAGTGAGGGGTGGCGCGGTCCCCGTCCGGGTCGGCCATTATCGCCGGGGCGGTCCCGCAGCGCCGGCGTGGGTGTAGTCCGGATCTCTTGTGGCGGCGGCGCTGCGGGGCCTGATCCCCGGCGGTGATGTCCTTTATCCCGAACGGGGCGGAAGGGCCGCGGGCGTATGGGGGCCGGGGCCTTCTGTTTCACAGAGGTCCGTGGGTTGCCATTGACGGGTTCCCTTGGCCTGACGGCTGTTCGGGGTTGCAAAGGTAGTGCCCCATGTGAAGTTTGGGAGGTTCCGGCCTTATGTTTGAGCATACTTTTGTCGGGCTGGATGTTCACGCGGCAAACGTGGTGGGCCATGCAATGAACCCGGCCACGGGCGAGATCAGCAACCACACCATGGCTTCTGACCCGGCTGTGGTGTTGCAGTGGGCCCGCCGGTTACGGTTGTCTATGAATCGGGTCCGACGGGGTTCGTCCTGGCCCGTTACCTGCGGGCTGCCGGCATCCGGTGCGTGGTCGCTGCGTCCTCGAGACTTCTCCGCGCACCCGGGGACCGGGTCAAGACCGACCGGCGTGACGCCCGGGTGCTGGCCGAAATGCTCGCGGTCGGTTCGGTCACCGAGGTGCGGATCCCGGACGCGGACGAAGAAGCACTCCGGGACCTGTCCAGGCTGCGTTCCGGCACGGCCACGGACCTCGCGCACGCCCGCCAGCATGTCAATGCGATCTTGCTCCGACACGGCATCCGCTACCCCAAAGAGACCAGATGGACGAAAGAACATCGGCTGTGGCTGCACCGCCAACGCTTTGAGGAGGCAGCGCTGCAGTTCACCTTTGAGGCCGGTCTCGAACAGGCCGAGCTGCTGGCCGGGCATCTAAAACGCATTGACAAGCAGGTGGCCGCCACAGCCGCGGCCTGCCGGTATGGCTCGGTGATCGACGCGTTAATGTGCCTGCGGGGCATTTCGATCACGACCGGATTCGGGCTGGCAGTGGAAATCGGGGACTGGACCCGGTTCACCGGTTCGTCCATCGGCTCCTATCTCGGGCTGGTGCCCCGTGAGGAGTCCTCGGGCCCGTCCCGGCATCAGGGACCGATCACCAAGGCCGGGAACACCTATGCCCGCAAACTCCTCATCGAGGCTGCCTGGCAGCACCGGCGCCCCTACGCCCGGCCCGGGGAACGGCTGCTGCGCCGGCTCGATCTCGTCGCCCCCGCAACCCGGATCCGGGCACTCGAAGGAAACCACAGGCTCCACCACAAGTGGGAACACTTCGATCAACGACACAAAATGTCCGTCAAGGCTAACACTGCCATCGCCCGCGAACTCGCGGGCTGGTGCTGGTCCCTGGCCGCCCCTCTCCAGCAAGGAGAACGCATGACCACGGCCTGACCCTTAACGTGCCCCCGGAACACGCTGGACGTGGGATGGCAAGCATCCGGAGCCAACTCGAGAAGCGGCTATGAGCAGACGGAACACCTCGTCGACGCTCGATTCTAGACACCCGATACCGCTCCAGCCGAACACATCGTCATGGGGTACCCAACCCGCGAATATCAGCCTGACACTGCAGTCGACACAGACTCGCCAACACCTCCAGCACAACCGGCCGGCACACGATGAGCGGCCCCCGGGAACCACAAACCCAGGAGCCGCTCACCTCTGCATCTTGACAACCACACCTACATATCAGCCGCCGACCGGTCCAGCGCCCCTGGTACATCCGGCCGAATCCCGTCCGGGCGGAAGGGCGTTGAGTGGGCAGCGAGCTTCAGGGGCATAGAGGCATCCGTTCCACGGGGTGGCCTTCCCAGTGACGGTCCTTGCCCCGGCCTCAGCCTTCGGCCCGACGGCGGTCCCGGGCCGCCGCATCGTGCTCGGGACTCGGCCTGGAGGACACGCCAACCTGACACATCGGTCCTCGCATGGTCCTCGGACAACCGGAATTGATCTACGTTTGCACGCGAGTTCCGCCCGCTTTCACGACGCCGGGACATTTCTCGTGGGTTATCCACCGCTGCTGCTGCCGGGGGCTACTCCTGCGGCTCCTGCTTCCAGCCGTTGATAACCTGAATTGACCCAGCTATGGACGGATTACAGTCGCCACATCGGCATCAGTCCACTGTCGTGGGCCTAAAACTCATACCTTCAGCCTTTTGAGACCTTCAACCATAACGCGCATCGAAAACTCGAAGCTAGCTTTCAAGGGGGCTTTCTGTCCTGATTCCCACCGCAATGAGAAGGCCTGGTTCAACAGGCTATTTCGGTGTTGGTTGATGGTCGGGAGTTGAGTGATGCTTTCTGACACGTGCTTTTCAAGATAGGTCCGCCATTCTTCTTCTGCGTCGGCTGGCTCGGTGGCGAACTCCGCGGTTATCCAACCGAAAATCGCCGCCGACACTGTGTTGTAGGCGAGGGGCAGCTGGACGTCGGAGAATCCTCCTCGGCTTAAAACCTTGAGGACCTGCTCGGCGAACTCCAATCCGCTGGAGGTGACCTGTAGCTGGGAACCCCATCGCGCCGCCAAGTCCGGGTGCTTGCCGAATTCGGTCCGAACCGCAGAGGCCGAGGTTAGAATCCATTCGTCCCAGGACAACGTTTCCGGGTCGGGTAGCTGTATATCCTCCATGAGGCGTTGGTAGACCAGCGACAGCAGCTGGGCTTTGTTGCCCGCATGCCAGTAAATAGCGGAGGGATACACGTTCAGTTCTTGAGCCAGGCCCCGCATGCTCAGAGCGTCGAAGCCTTGGGTATCTACGATCCCGATCGCAGCGTCAATTACCTCCCTGCGGCTCAGCGGCTGACGAGGAGTATTGCGTTCGGGAGCCGGGATTGTGGAAGACATATGCCTTTCCTTTCTAGAACTCAATCAGCCTCACGGGGTTCGCCGTAACAATACTGGAAAACTCCTCGGCGGTGAGGCCGGCGGCAAGCAGTGCATCTCTGAAGGGCCCGAGGATGAATCCGAACCCATTTCCCCCGCTTGAGCGTAAATGGGAGGCCACGCATACGTCGTGAGATAACAGGATGCGGTCTGTGTAGCCGGCATGTACGAGTTCCGTGACCAGAGCCACCCTATGCCGGACAACCTCGTTGTTCGCTGAATTGATGGTATCCAGACCGACGTAGGCTCCGCGCTTTGCCACTTCCAGGGCGAAACCTTTGAGTGGAACGGTGTCGACGTGACCGACCGCGATCCGAGCAGGGTCCACATTCTCTTCGGCCAGGAGATCCAGCTGTGCCAACCCGACGTCCCACCGGGCCGCGTGGGTGTAAATGGCCGCGTTGGTTGCCTTGTGTGCCCGCGCTGCTGCCCGGAAGGAGCGTTCCTCTGTGGCCGAGATGTACCACTTGTCGGCACCGATTTCACCGATGAGTCCGGCCTTGATGCCGGTTTCACCAAACCCCACTGTCAGGTCCCGCACCAGGTCTTCAGCGAGTTGGTTGCTGTCGGTCCTGTCAAAGAAGTCTCGGTCAAGGAAGGGGTCGCGATAGTGACCGGTTCCGATGACAACGTTCACGCCGGCCGCTTTCGCGATGGCAGCGACGGCTTTGACGTTGCCCGGGTCCCTGGTTTCTCCTGGTGCCGCGGCTGAAAAGCGGGCATCTCCCGTTGGAAGTGTTCCCTTCGTCAGCTCTGCGGTGGTCAGGTCGAAGATCGTGCCGCCTCCCTGCTCTGCGAAGACCTGAAGCTCGCCGGTCATCAGTTCCGGATCGTTGAGCAGGCCGTCCCCACGCCTCTCAGCCATCAGATTGATCAGGAGATGTTCATGGGCGAGGACCGGTCCCAATTCAGACGGAGAAATGGGACCGGCAGCGGTGTTAATGACGCTCATGCGGAAGCGCTGTCCAGGTTGATTTCTCCGGCTTCGAGCATCTGGCTCTCCACCGCAGTCCATTGATTGCTGCCAGCACGTCCGGGTTTCCGTGACCGATGCTGGTGACCACTGCGCCTGAACAGCCATCGAGGTACTCCTTGCCCAAAGTGTCGATCAGCCATACGCCCTTTGCCCGGTCGATCACCAGGAGCCGGGCATCCAGCTGGTTTTGGACAAGGTTTCCGCGCATTCAGAGCACCGCTTTCAGGAATTCAATGGTTCGTTTGTTTTGTGGATTGTCGATGACCTGCGAGGGTGGGCCGCTTTCGATGACGGCACCGTCGGCCATGAAGACCACCCGGTCTGCAACCTGGCGGGCAAAACCCATTTCGTGGGTGACGACCACCATGGTCATTCCCGTTGCTGCCAGGTCATTCATCACAGCCAGCACCTCGCCCACGAGCTCCGGGTCCAAGGCGCTGGTTGGTTCGTCGAAAAGCATCATTTTCGGTTTCATTGCCAGCGCGCGGGCAATAGCCACCCGTTGTTTCTGGCCACCGGAGAGATCCCCCGGGTAGGCGTGTGCCTTCTCGGCCAGTCCGACGCGCTTCAGCAGCGACAGTGCCTGTTCCTTGGCCGACTTAACGGGAACTTTCATCACCCCGGTTGGAGCTTCGATAAGGTTTTCCAGCACTGTCATGTGGGGGAAAAGGTTGAAGTGCTGGAAAACCATTCCAATCTGCTCCCGGCGCTTGCAGATCTCGCGAGGACCCAGTTCCTGTAAGTGGTCTTCGCTCCGTCGATAGCCGATGTAGTCGCCGTCGATCAGTATTTGTCCGCTATCAATGGTCTCCAGGTGGTTCAGGCATCGCAGAAAAGTGGTCTTTCCGGATCCGGAAGGCCCGATCAGGCAAACCACTTCTCCCGGCCGTACCACGAGGTCAATTCCCTTAAGAATCTGGAGTGAGCCGTACCATTTTTCTACGCCAAGGGCTTCAACCATTGGTGTTGTAGATGCGGCAGCTGACTTTTCCGCTGTATTCACGCCCGAACCCCCTTTGAGACCCTTTTCTCCAGAAGAGATTGTGCTTGCGTCGCTATGCCAACCAGGATCAGGTACCAGAAGGATGCGACTGCCAACATTTCGATGACGCGATAACTTGTTGCAGCGATGTTCTGCGTCTGCGTTAGCAGATCCCCTCCTGCGATGACGGAGACCAGCGAAGTTCCCTTGATCAAGGTGACGAATTGATTGCCCGTTGGGGGAATCATGACTCTTAGGGCCTGCGGCAGAATAATTCTCCGCGTGGTTCTCGCCGGCGTCATGCCCAGTGCGGACGCAGCCTCAAGCTGTCCTCTGTCGACAGAGAGAATGCCGCTGCGAACGATTTCGCTGACATATGCGGCTTCATGGAGGGCGAGCCCCACTACAGCTGCCGTGAAAGGGTTGATGAGTTGATTGGTGCTCATGGAGAAAAACTCGATGGAAGTCAGCGGAATTCCAAAAGTGATGTTCTTGACGATCAGTCCAATATTTCCCCAAATCAACAGTTGCACCAATACCGGGATTCCCCGGAAAAGCATGATGTAACCGTGGGCCATTGAACTAAGGAGGCGGTTCTTCGACATTCGCGCCAACCCGATAAAGGTTCCAAGTACGATGCCGATTGCCATGGAAATCACCGATAAGACAATTGTGGTCCGAAGCCCCGTAATCACTGGCGGCGCAAAGAGGTAGGTACCAACCACTGCCCAGCTGATAGTTGGTGCAAGAACCAGCGCTTGGACGATTGCGAACACAACAATGATCGCGAAACCAAAGATGATCCACGGCAACAGCGGACGCCGCCGCCGGATGCTGAGCTTCTCACTCGCCCGATCCTGGGAGGCCGGTGGCTCAAAGACTATAGATTCCATGGGTGTTCCGGTCACTCTCGTCGACTTCACTTGGCGAACGCTGCGGTCCCGGCCCCATTGATAAGAACCTGGTCAGCCGTAAGGGCCGCGTCCGGTGACTCATACTTGCTCAGGATGGCCGCATAGCTTCCATCCTCCACCATTGTCTGCAGCGCCCCCTGTAGCGCCTTAGCGAATTGACCTCGGTCCTTCCCGAAGCCAATGGCCCACGGGTTTTCGGGATAACTGGCAGAGGCCAGTTCGAAGGTCTCGCTATTGCCTGCTGTCTTCGCCGTGTGATTAAGGATCAGGTAGGGGGCTATATAAGCAGCTACCCTCCCGGACGCGACCTGGGCCTGACCATCCGGAGTTGAAGCGTATTCATTTATCTGAATCGGGCTTTTCCCTGCTGCGACACAGGCCTCGGAAGCTTTTTGCACCTTGGGTATCTGGAGACTTCCGGCCAAAACGCCAATTGACTTGCCGCAGGCGCTCTCCAGGTCAGTAACACCTTCAGGGTTGCCTTTCTGAACTAGCAGAACTGACTTGTTGACCATCAAATCCACGAAGTCCAGAACTTTCTGCCGCTCCGGGGTGTCACCGATGACCCCCATGGAGACGTCAAACTTTCCGGACTGAAGGCCAGGGATGACCCCCGCGAAAGCGGACTCGGTGAATTCGAACTTGACGCCCAAGATGTTCCCCATGCCGGCCGCCACCTCTGCCGCGATGCCGGAGGCATGCCCCGAAGCATCGGCCATGATAGCCGGCGGGTTATTCAGGGGCGTTGCCACAGAGATCACGCCCGACTTTTTGATTTCCTCGGGCAGCATCGCCTTCAGGTCCTCGTGGACACTGACGGACGCTGAGGGCGATTCCGTCGCACTAGTCGATCCAGCACACCCGGTCAGTACCGCAGACGCAGCAAGCGCGACCATACCGATAGCAAGGGAGCGTTGGTGGGTTTTTACGAAGAACATGGGGACTTCCTTCTCTAAAGTGATAGGCATCACTTGTACGGTGTATCATGAACTGTACGATGTACAACGGATGTAGGGAAGAGTTTTCAGCGCTATTTCCTCTGACTGCCGGGAACTTACGTGAGGCACAGGCCGCCCTTGCTCCCCCATGTCTGCTACCTGAAAGGCTTGGCGGGAAATGGAACGGTGACTTGGTCCCCGTCTACGGATCAGCAGAAGGCATCCCGGTCGTGGGACGCATCGGCAGGGATCAATTGATCTTCTCGCAGTCTTTCTTGACACTCATCACCACCAGTGCCGGGTTGCGGCAGGTCATGAGCGTCTATGGCCAGATGAACCGCGCACACCTGGCCAAGCACGACCTGCAAGCCAAGGTTCTCACAGCGTTCGCGGCGACGTCGCACTTCAACCCGAACGAAAACTGGTTCCCGGTGTGCATCGCACTGGAAGCACCAACCGCGGATCCTGTACTGCTGACCAGGGCAGCCCATGCCCTGCTTCCACCGGTCCACAAGGGCGTCAAGGACGTCAGGGCCGGGATCATGGTCACCGACCTGCTGCCCACCGGGAACCAGAAACCCCTGGAGATCTTCGAGAACCCGCACGAGGAACCCGGCATTGGGATCCTCTTGGAGGACGTCTCCAAGCGCTACGGCCGCGGTGCCTTGGCTTAGGCCACGCCGGCATCAAAGGCGGACCCGACTGGAGCATGAAACGCGACATGCTCTCCCCCAGATACACCACCCACTAGGACGAGCTGCCGCTCGTCAGAGCCGCCTGACCGGCCGCTCCCCTATAGAAAGAAAAGCTCTCATGACCATGGCACCGGAAGCATCACAAACCCTGCAGGAAGTCGCTGTGCGGTTCAGCTCGGATGGCACTCCCCTGGTGATTCGTTACGATTGTCGGATCTGGATGGTTGATACCAACCTCCACACCGCGCACTGGGTCTCCCGGGGCACCTGGTGGGAAACCAGCCCAGGGCAGCCGTCGGCACCGGCGACATAGTGAATGTTGAACACTGGCGAGTCCAAGCAAAACTCCCGGCAGCCGGCTCAGAGCTTCGCGCGTTCACGCTGCGCCGGGAGTCCCTGACTCCCGGTGTCCACACTCAGCTCGATCGATACACACGAACGGGTACTCATAATCAACCCTCGACATTGCCTCCTTTGCAGCTTCCCTGCTGGTGAGGTTCATTGGTCCGCGCGTGACCAACGGTTTGGAAGGAACCCCTGCCTCCAAGGCATGACTAATTCCTACCGGTAAGACAAACCAAAACCTAACGGAACTCGACCTGCCCGAAAAATGAAAACCAAGACACGCTTGGTCTTGTAGGTTCGTTGGTGAGGTGCGCTCACTAGTGGAGCCCCTTTGGCAGGGACAATTCGGGCCGATTTCGTTCAGAGGCTTTTCGGCGCACTAGATGAACTGCCGGTGTGGTTAAGGACCGATAACTAGGGTATGAGAATGCCTTTCCCTTGAAGTCGGCCCTCTTCAAGTTCCTGATGCGCGCGGCACGCATCTGATAGGGGGTATTGTGCGCTTACAAAGACCTTGAGTGCATTGCTCCCAGCAGCAGTGAAGATCTCCGAGGAGCGCCAGCGCCGCTCGACGGGATTTTGTAAATACGATGCCATGGATGGCTGCATGAGGGTGATTGACTTAGCGGCTATCGTTCCTTGCAGATCGACGGGAGGGACAGGACCCGAGCGTTGGCCGAACGACACCAAGGCGCCGCGAACAGTGAGCGAGGCAATTGATTCAGCAAAGGTGTCCCTACCGACGCAGTCGTACACGACATCGACCCCGCGTCCATCGGTAAGGTTGCGGACGTCCGTGTTGAAGTCGGCGCGACGGAAGTTTTGATCTGCTCCGGCTTGCAGAGCGAGGGCTTCCCTTTGGTCCGTCGGCGCAGTAGTTATGACCCGGGCGCCCTTGGCCTTGAGCAGTTGGATAAGGAGCAAGCCCATTTCGTCTCCGCCTGTGTTGACCAGTGCCGTGTGGTGGCCGCCGACAGCAAACGAGGAATTTATTAAGTAGTGGGCAGTCAGCCCTTGGAAAGTTAGTGCGGCCGCGGTGACATCGTCGACGTCATCAGGTATTGCAATGCTCTTTCCGCGTCGACCAGGACGTATTCCGCGTAGCAGCCGACGCTTTCTGCCGTGGCTATGCGATCGCCTTCGCTAAATCCCTCAGACCCTTCTGCTGCTTGTACGACAGTTCCTGAGGCTTCCGTGCCGGGTATGTAAGGAAAAAGGGCCTTGCGCGTGCCTCTGCGTTCAAGGGTGTCTCTGAAGTTAATCCCAGCAGCGGCCACCCGCACCAGCAACTGCCCCCGCTGAGGAACAGGGCGTGGAACCGTTAGATAGTTCAATACTTCGGGCCCGCCGGCGCGGGTGGCAACGATTGCGTGTGGCATAGCGTCCTTGGTAGGGGTTTCAGTTGGTTTCGGCCGCCTGCAGGTTCAATGCCACGTCGACGATCATGTCTTCCTGTCCTCCTACATAGCCGGCTTTGCCCACTTCCTGGAGGATCTGCCAGGCCGGCACCCCGTAGCGTTCTGCTGCCCGCTCTGCATGGATAAGGAATGAGGAATAGACCCCGGCGTAGCCTTGCATGATTGAAGCACGGTCCATGACGGGCATGCGGGTGATGATGGGTTTCACAATGTCTTCCGCTGCGGCCATCAGACCCTGGGTGTCTACGCCCGTCGAGATATTGAGCCGATCGAATGCTGCAGCAAGTACTTCCGTGGGCGAATTGCCTGCCCCTGCTCCCAAGGCAACAAGAGTGCCGTCGATCTGCCGCGCACCGGCGCGTACAGCGAAGACCGAATTGGCGACGCCGAAGCTCAGGTTTTGGTGGCCATGGAACCCTACCTGCGCATCGGCACCGAGTTCGGTCACCACGGCCGCGACCCGATCGGAGACATCCTCAAGAATTAGGGCGCCGGCTGAGTCGACGACGTAAACGCACTGACATCCGGAATCCGCCATGATGCGGGCCTGCTTGGCGAGTTCCTCGGGACTGGCGCGATGGGAGAGCATGAGGAACCCTACGGTTTCCATGCCTAAATCCCGTGCGTGGGAGAAATGTTGAGTGGAGATGTCTGCTTCGGTGCAGTGGGTCGCGATCCGCGCAACTGTTGCGCCGACGTCGTATGCCTGGTTGACGTCGTGAATGGTGCCGAGGCCCGGAAGCATGAGCACGGCGATCCTGGCGCGTTTGGCTTCATCGACGGCGGCCTTGATGAGTTGCAGTTCCGGCGTCAGGGAAAACCCGTAGTTGAAGGACGAGCCACCCAGGCCGTCTCCATGGGTCACCTCGATCACTTCGACATGGGCATCGTCGAGTGCCCGGACTACGCTTCGTACGTGCGCTTCGGTGAATCGGTGACTCATTGCGTGTGAACCATCGCGCAGGGTGGTATCTGTCAGGCGGATGCTTGAACCGCTGTTTTCCGTAGGGGTCATGATTGGCTCCTGGTGTTCTCGGTGGAGGCGGTGACGAGCTCAGACTCGTCCATCTTCTCGGCAAGCAAGTCTGCAGTGCGGGTTGCTGCCGCAGTGATGATGTCCAGGTTGCCGGCATATTCGGGAAAGTAGTCCGCGGCACCTTTCACCTGGACCCACACGCCTACCCTGCCGGCACCGTTCCAGTCGTCGCGGGCGCTATCGAACTGTGGTTCGACACGCAGTTCGTATCCGGGAACGTATTCGCGTGTCTGTTCGACAGCCTCGTTGATCGCAGCCCGGATCCGCTCCTGGGTCGGGCCCGCTTCGGCCGCTGCTGCCGGTATGGCGCAGTAGATGGTGTTCCTCATGATCATGGGCGGTTCCACCGGGTTGATGATGATAATTGCCTTGCCTTGCTTGGCACCACCGACGACTTGGAGCGCCTCTGCGGTAGTTTCCGTGAACTCGTCGACGTTGGCCCGTGTGCCGGGGCCAGCAGACTTCGACGCTATGGATGCCACGATTTCCGCATAATCCACTGGGACTACTGACGAGATCGCGGCGACGATCGGCGTCGTCGCTTGGCCGGCGCAGGTAATCATGTTGACGTTCATGGTGTCGGTGATGGATTCCAAATTAACTACCGGGGCGACGTAGGGTCCCACCGCGGCAGGGGTGAGGTCGATGGCCCGGATTCCCGCCTCCCGGTACTTCGGGGCATTCGCGGCGTGGGCTTTAGCGGAAGTACATTCGAACACGAAGTCTGGTTTGTCCTCCTGCGCCAGCAGCCACTCGACGCCTTCTGAAGAGACTGTCACGCCGAGGCGGGCTGCGCGGGCAAGGCCGTCAGAGTTGGGGTCGATGCCGATCATGTATTTGACTTCGACGTTTTTCGAGCGTCGCATGATCTTGAACATCAAGTCGGTCCCGATGTTGCCTGAACCGACAATTGCGGCGGTCTTCTTGGCCATGTGGGTTTCCTTTGATTGGTAGCCGTCGTTATGCGTGGGCTAGGTGAAGT
>Ga0307408_100000204_pt1 | contig 63577 bp, 94 predicted proteins | sample 322Cmetagenome_FD_202116 | JGI IMG/M metagenome (GOLD analysis project Ga0307408, IMG submission 202116) | Maize rhizosphere microbial communities from greenhouse at UC Davis, California, United States - 322HYB-C-3 | ecosystem: Host-associated > Plants > Roots > Rhizosphere > Soil | place... | reverse complement strand
GCAAAATTTTGAGTGTCGCACGTTTCCCGCAGAGTGCTTTGTGGCGCAAAGTGCTTGACACCGCGTCCTGTCTCCCTCTACTCTTCTCTCTATGGGACTGCGCGGACCAAAGGCCAAACCGACAAGCGTTAAGATCGCAGAAGGGAACCGAGGCCGTCGTCCTCTCCCCGAGAACGAGCCGCAACCTCGCCGCGTCCTCTCTCTTCCTCCTGCCCCTCTCTCTCTCGAAGGCCCGGGGGAAGAGATGTGGTACGACCTCGGGGAGAAGCTGATCCGGGATCGGGTCCTTGCAGACACGCATCTCCACTCACTAGAGCTTTTGTGTGACGCGTGGTACAGGCTGCTGGTGCTGAGAGAGGATCTGAGTACGAACGGGTACACCCAGGTCATCCCCATTGTGGGAGGGAGTGGGGAGGTAGTGGGGGAGAGGGAGAGGGCACGGCCTCAGGTGGCGCTACTGAAGGACGCGCTGGCGGACTATAAGAGGTGGAATTCCGAGTTCGGCTTGACCCCTGCCAGCTCTCCGCGGGTGCAGACGATCCAGGATGAGGGGAAGGAGAGGGGAGGGAAGGGGAAGGACCCCGCACAGGCACTGATGGAGGAGCTGGAGAAGGGGATGGGACAGGGAGGAGGGGCAGCGAATTGAGACAGGAGCAGACGAGATGACTGTCACCAGTATGAGGAGATCCTCTTCGGCGGTGAGATCGTGCGCGCAGGAGATGAGCTACTACACCACGTCTCGACAGGCAATGATCGCCGCGTGGCGCCTCGTGACTCATGGGCTAGGTGCCCCGGGCGGTTCCAGGTGATTCTGTTTTGATCGCGCGTTGATTTATATGCCTACCCTCCCTCCTCGATTCTGTGATCACTGCCACAGTCAAACCAATGGCACGCGTCGGCTCCGTTGCACTCGCTGTGACCGCCACGTCTGTCGGCCCTGTGTCGCCTCGCCCCCTGCTTCCCCTACTATCTGCATCCGCTGTGCGCCCTCCATCCCCTCTCTCTCTCGCTTCCTCCCACCCTCTGTCTCTTCCCCTTCTCTCCCCTCCGACCCTGTCACCACCTACGCGGACGCAGTAGTCTCCGGCCGCATCCTCGCAAACAAGTGGGTCCATCTCGCCTGTCAGCGGCACCTGGACGACCTGAAGCGGGCCGATCTCTATTTCGACCCTATCCGTGCTCAGCAAGTTATAGACTTCTTCCGTCTGGTCCTCCGCCTCTCTACAGGGAAATGGGAGGGCCGTCCATTCGTCCTCTTGGACTTCCAAGAGTTTATACAGGGGAGTGTATTCGGCTGGTATTGGAAGAATCACGAGGACCGGTGGACAGACGATAAGGGGTATATCCACTACAAGAGACGGCGCTTCGAGGTCGTATATGAAGAAATGAGCAAGGGGGGAGGAAAGTCGCCACTTGCGGCGGGTACTGGCATCTTCATGGCGATAGGAGACCGCACTCCTCGCGCAGAGTGCTTCTTCGCAGCGTCCAAAAAGGAACAGGCTCAAGTCTCCTTCCAGTATGCAGTAGCAATGGCTGATCTCTCGCCCCTTCTCAAGTCTCGATTCGTCAAAGCTGGGCAGAATCCTTGCTGGCAACTCTCAGACCCTAAGACTGGCGGCTCTTATCTCCGCCCCATTGCCAGTGATGATAGAAAGAGCGGACCGACTGTTCACTTCTGTGGGGTAGATGAGCTGCACGAGCACCCCGATGACATCGTTCTCTCCATGATGAGACAGGGCATGAAGGGAGAGAACCCGCTCCTCTACATCACCACCAACTCCGGCACCGATCGCACCTCCGTCTGCTGGCAGCAGAGGCTCCAGGCGACACAGATGCTCGAAGGGAAGATCCCCAACGACTCCCTTTTCGCATACATCTGCGGTCTCGACGATGAAGAACTGAAGGTGATGGGGTTGATGAAGCAGGAGAGGGGGGAAGCACCGATAGAGACACAGGACCCTATAGACTTCCTCCTCGCACATGAGGAACTTTGGATCAAGGCGAACCCTGCGATAGGGAGGGTGAGGAGCTTCGAGTACGCCCGCAAGAGGCTCACAGAGGCGAAGGGACTCCCTGCTCAGAGGAATCGTGTTCTCCGCCTCCAGTTCTGTGTATGGACGGACTCACAGACGGTATGGGTGCCGGACTCCATCTGGATGGGGTGTGCGGATCTCTCCCTTTCCTCGCGTGTCACCCACCCACAGCTCGGTGAGATGACGAAGCTCGAAGAGGAGATGATAGGGAAGCGATGCTATATGGGGATGGACCTCGCACACGGGGCAGGGTTCCACGCCATCACACTCATATTTCCAGACGATGAAGGAAAGAGGAGTCAGGAACTGCTGGATCTGAGGCTGGGAAGGGGGGAGACCATCACCTCCGTCCTGATAGAAGGAGAGGAAGGGGAAGAAGAAGTAGCGGAGAAAGTAGATCCCTCCCCCTCTATCTCTGACCCCAACAACCAAATCTATACCCTCCTCGAATACTTCTTCATGGACAAGGAAGCCTTCGACGTTCGCGCCCAAGACCAGTCCATCTTCCATGTCTGGCGCGAGGCTGGCGACCTGGAAGTCTGGCCCTCTATCGTGGCCCTCGGCTCCCTCCTCTCCTTCATCACCGGCACCCTCATGACCCGGTACACGATCGAGGCATGCGCGTATGACCCCGCCTTTGTCTCCCCTCAAATGGCCCTGAACCTTGAACAAGCAGGACTAAAAATGGTAACATGGGAGCAGCAGTACAGGCTGATGCATGCCCCCATCACCGAGACAGAGAGACGTGCGAAGGTAGGGCTGTGGCGGCATAGGGGGCACCCCGTCATGAGGTGGATGATGGGGAACGTGAACCTGGAGACGGATAGGGGAGGGAGGCACATCATAGACAAGCGGAGATTGAAGGAGAATGTGGACGGACCCAGCGCACTGGCTACTGGGTTGGGATGGTGTATGCGGGCGAATAAGGGGGAGGAGAAGGGGAGTGTGTATGAGAGGAGAGGGGTGCTCGTGTTTGAGGATGCATACCTATGAGTGAACTTGTGCTGGTGGGCCGCAGGGTGGACGACATGTCACGCGAAGAGCTGGTCGCTGCTATCAGCTTTCTCGGATACGAGCTGCGGAGGTACAATGATCCTCTCTGGACGCCTGTCATCCAGAACATATCATCATCTCCTGAGACTTCTCTCCGCCGCTGCACCCGGTGTGGTGAGCGCATTCGAGTAGAAGGGGAGACAGTTCTTTGTGATGGGGTGGTGAGTAAGCTCGCGCCTCTCAGCGTACACACTCTAGTACCTTCCACATTTGCACCAGCGGAGAAAGAGGATTGACCCCCTCTCTCCTCTCCCGCTTCCTCTTCTCTCTCTCTCGGGTCCTCCTCCTTTTCCGCGAGAAAATAGTAGACGTATTCCTCATCTCCTTCGGTGTCTACCTCTACACAGGATGGTCCGGGGCTCTCATCACTTTTGGGACGATCTCACTTCTCTATAAGACGATGGGAGAGAGGGGAGGAAGGCGCCAGTGAAGGAACAGAGAAATCACCCCGACGCTCTTGAATCAGATCCTACACCCGAGCTTACCCGTCAATCGCCAGAGTTCATCCGTCTTCAGCTCTGTTATTCTGTGGGGTCTAAAGCCACTATCTATTTCTCCAGTCTTCCGGATAAACTGAGCGCACTCAAAGTCACTGTACTTGATGCTCCAGAAGCCCATGGATTTATTACCCCAGGTGGGGGCTGGTCTCTGATCTACATCCCGCGAGGAGAGGAGAACACCGCTCGGTCTTACCGCGTGAAAGTCAGGAAATTCAGACGCAGGAAACTGACGTATCTACGACTGGATGAAGCTGTGTCTATTAAGTTGGGATGGTGAGCCTTGGGCTTCCTCGACTACATCTTCGGCCTCTCCTCCTCCGCCTCTGCCGCCCCACAGTGGCCCCACAACCCCAGTGATGAGCGTGCCTGGTCCTTCTTCTCTGGCCGCGATTACTGGGGAGGGCACGCAGGCCCATCCATGGCTGGGCAGTATGTGCGGGAGGATGACGCCATCGGTGTCTCCTGTGTGTTCCTCTCCGTGATGATATACGCCGGACTGCTCGGGTCTAACCCTGTCCGGTTCTACCGCCGCCTCCCTGATGATGAGGGACACTCGCAGATATACAACCACCCGCTCCTCTCTATCCTGGATACTGATGGCACCCCCAACCCCTGGCAGACCGGGGTTCAGTGGCGCATGCAGACGGTCGCACAGTGTACTCTCTGGGGACTCAGTCTCAGCAGAATGAAATGGGGGAATGACGGCCTGGAACTCTGGCCGGTAGACTCAGAGCACATATCCCAGATAGACCAGTTGGATAATGGGAAGCGGAGATTCCACATCTCGGAACCAGGGAAGACTTCTGAAGTCCTGATGCAGGATCAGTGTTTCGTATTGGAGGGTTTCGGGACACACAAGCTCATACCCGAGTCCCTTCTCAGAAGGAGCAGAGAAGCGGTAGGGGTGTGGCTGGCTCAGCAAGAATATCGGTCTACCTACTTCTCACGTGGCGCACAAGGAAGCGTAGTAGTCGAGCATCCCGCCGTCATGTCTGATGGAGCGATTGAGAGATTCAAGAAGTCGGTACAGGGAAAGATAGGAGGACTCGCAAACGCTCATCGGGTTGTCGCAATCGAGGAGGGAGCAAAGATCAAAGAGCTAGGTCACACCGCTCGCAATGCCCAGCTTACAGAAGCATGGGATGCTCAGGCGCGCGAAGTCTCCCGGTTCACCGGTGTCCCTGCCTATCTCCTTGGGGCGGACGAACAACCGCCCTATGCCTCCCGCGAGCCCGCTATGCGCGAGTTTGGAGATCTCCAGCTCCGCCCCCGCTCTCGACTGATTGAAGCGGCGTACAAGCGGCACCTGATCACAGAGCCAGGGGTGGTGTGTGAGATCGATCTCAGTCAGATATTCAGAGGGGACGCTCTCGCTGTCGCGCAGGAGAGTGCGATCTATGTGATGAACGGCGTCCTCTCTCGGGATGAGGTGAGGAAGGATCTCGGGCGTAACCCCTACAACACGGAGGAGATGGCAACCCCGCGAGCAGCAGTGAATCAGGGGCCAGATAGAGGGGGAGATCCCAGGCAGCCGCGGGAGGGCAATCCGGGGGATAGAGAGACAGGAGCGATAGGGATGGACAAGGTACTTGCGCAGATTGTTCCCTTTGTCCCACAATACCTTCATGCCCAAACCAAAGAAGCACAAGCGCAAGGGACCGAAATCCACACGCGCCGGCTGTCTCCTCTGCAAGCCTCACAAGCATCAAAGTCTGGGTCGTCCATCGCATTCGGATCTCAAGCGCGCGCAGAAGACGACACACAGGGGACACGGACAACAGTTCTGACTCATCACCATCTCTCTCTCCTCCGTTCTTCTGCCTCTCGCCTGCTCCGTCGCGAAGTAGAACAGGTCAAGAAGAACTCTATCCGTCTCGCCTCAAACCCTGAAGGCTGGCATCTCTGGCTTGCCGAGTTCTACAAAGGTCATGCGCGGGTAGTAGCGGAAGGATTGGCGATTGAAAGAGTGAGAGCAGAGGGGTACACTGAAGCTCACCGCCTAGAGCTTGAGAAGGCAGGGGTTGAGGTTGTGATGGAGTGGGAAAGGGAGGAAGACGGAATTCCTCGTGGTGTGAGGGAGATGATGAAACTGGTCACAGGAGAAGGAACATAAATATGAGCAACCCACTGCCGCCCCTTCGCACCCTCCACTTTCTCACCGAAGGCTACTGGGCAATCGAACCCTCCCGCTTCTACAACATGCTCGCCATCGTGGAGGCGCGCTGTGGCATGGGGCTCTCGCTCCCTCTCACCCGTACCGAGAAGGATGCTGCGATCTCAGCCGCGCAAGCCTCTCGTGAGCCTACGACCTACAGCAGCCCGCCTCAGATCAAGGTCCTCTCCCTCTATGGGACCATCTGCCCCCGTATGTCTTACCTCTCAGACGTATCACAGGAGGCTACTTCCCTCGATGCCTTCACTGCTCGCTATCGTGCCGAGATGGCAGATCCCAACACCGGCGGAATCATCATCCTCATAGACAGCCCAGGTGGGAACGTGTTCGGGGTAGAGGAGGCTGGCGAGGTGATCTACTCCTACCGGGATACGAAACCGAATGTGGGTATCGTCACCGGTATGTGTGCATCCGCCGCTCTCTGGCTCAGCACACAATTCAAGGAGCTGGTAGCCTGCCCCTCCTCTGATATCGGTTCCATCGGTGTCCTCATGCGGCATGACGACGTATCCGCCCGTGCGGAGATGGAGGGGTTGAAGGTCACCTTTATCACCTCCCCTGAAGGCGGATACAAGTCTGAGGGCAACCCCTTCGAGTCTCTCTCTCCTGAGACTGAGGACCACTACAAGGCCCGATGCGGCGAGTACTACCAGGGCTTCCTCAAAGCTCTCTCCCGCGGGCGTAGTGTGAAGACTGCCACGATCGATAAGGACTGGGGCCGCGGCAGAATGATGGGAGCACAGGCAGCCAAGAGCTTGAGGATCGTGGACAGGATCGGGACCGTACAGGGAGAGATTGATCGGATGGCTCAACTGATTGCGAAGAGGGGAGGGAGAGGAGTGAGGGCAGAAACAGAACAGCGAGTGTGGTGCGCGGCTTGTGGCGGAGAAGAGTGGGAACATGTAGACGGTGATGGTGAGTGCTCCAACTGTGGAGCAAATAATTGGATTTCTGCTGAATTGAATCCCCTTGAGGCCAGCGAGTCCGCCCTGACTAAAGACAAAGAGGAGGACGATCAGACTGCTCACGATCTCGCCCTCGCCCATGCTCATCTCAAACTGGTAGGAGCCTGATGGTCTCCTATCCTCGCTCCATCTCCATTCCCCTCAAATACTGCACCTATGAAGTGTGGCCCGACTCCCGCTCTGTCCGCACCGTTTTCCCTGACGGTCTATCTTGCGGCGCGATGAGAGACGAGAGCGACCCTAACAATATCAGGGAAGCACGAGAGGGAGAGGGATACACCGGTCCTGATGCAGTATGGCGCTCATTGGTCGATCATGAGCTTCTTCATTCCCTTGTGGCTGAGGCGGTTCTTGATCGATCATCTGTGGTACTAAGAGAGCAGGCGGGAGATCAAACCTTTACTCCCGCTTGGGAGAAGTATGAGGAAGAGTCTCTCGTGCTCGCGTATCAACTATTCTTTAACACAGGAATCGAGTGCCGCCCGCTCGTATATCCAGTAACCGGCGTGATCCCCGGACGCTTGATACTGTCTAAGTTTAAAGCAATCAAAGATCAGCACGGAGATATCTATGGCTGACACCCAACGCATCGTCCTCCCTGCCGCAACCACCTCCCTTGCCGCCGTCGCCCCCACTGCGAACCTCCGCCTCATCGCAGTCTCAGTCATCGAGACGGCGGGAAGCACGGCCGGGGTCTCAGTCCAGGAGGGAGCTGGCACAGATCTTACTAAGGAGGTTCTCGCCGTCTCCCTCTCTGCGAATGAGGCAAAGGTTCTTCCTGTCGGTGAGCATGGAGTCCCTTGTCCTACCGGCATCTGGATCAACCGGCTCAGTGGGACGACTCGGGTCGTGGTTCACTACCGCGTGAGTGACTATGGGAAGGACTCGGGGGAGGCTCCGGGATGGTAAACGTTCAACCCCCTGCCATAGAAGCGAATCGGCATCTCACGTCTACTGAAATCGTGGCGGCTGCTGCACGTTGTGTGTACCCTGAATTCGCCAAGCTTGGCGAGCAGACCACAAACCAGATCACAGCCTACATCCGTGCACAGTTTATCCAGATCGATCAGGAAATCGCAACCTGAGGTTGACACCGGTAGTGTCCTATTTTGAAATCCGGCCTCCTGGCCGGTTGCGCGCGCGCGGATCTGCCGTAACCTCCCCTCTATGAGGGGAGGGCGCACCTTCCCGAATCCCAACGAAGCGGCCCCGACAGGTGCTGAGAACACCCGCCGGAGCCTACTCAAGCACAGGAGCCTGTCCTAAGTGATGAGGGTCCTTCTTGTCGAGCCGAAGTACTACACTCAGTATCCCCACGCGCTCTCTTCCGCCCCGACCTCCGCAGGGTCTTCAACCGTTTCCATGAATGCTCTGATCTTCTCGATGTCCTCGTCAGTATAGAGAAGCTCCCCCGTGCGCTTCAACCGCTTGACGCGGGGAATCTTCTTGTCCCGCTCCCACCGATAGAGCGTCCCTTGGCTGACCTTCAAGAGTTCCGCGACTTCCTTCCTTCTGTGGTTGCCCATGCCCGTTCGACCTCCGTAGGTCTGCCGATCGGCAAAGATCGACACCGATCGACGACCCAATTCAGCCATAAACGAGGTCCGATGTCAACGGTTCTCGTTGACCAGCGCAGACACTACCTTGACACCACAAACCCCTTTCCCTTAAACTCCTCCCCAGAGTAGGCGAGAGATTCGACACCACCAACACCGGCCCTGGTCCTTTGACCATCTCTCCGGTCCTTCCTCTCTCTCCTCCTCACCCCAAGCAAAGCACCTGCCCTACGGCCTCTCCTGCTTTCTTGGATCGCACTCTCACTGTGCGTCCGAGCAGAGGAGCCTTGTCCTGGTTCCTTTCCACCTCCGCCCCCTGTCTCCGGACGCTTATCACGTTCGAAAGGAGACAGACACTTGGCTTCCCCTCTCACCATCGCCCAACAGCGGCTCCGGGATCTCCAGGCGCAGATCCCCACTCTCACCAGTACCGACACCTCCGCCTACACCGCCGAACAGCGCACAGAGCACACCGCGAAGGTCACCTCCCTCACCGCCGACATCCAGGCCGCCCGCGCAGAGATCACCGCGATCGAGGCTCTCCTGGCGCACGAGGCCCAAGCCCCTGCCACTGCCTCAGTCCGCCAGCCTGTCCAGGCCACCCCCCGCGTCGAGCAGGACCCGAAACGCGGCTTCTCTTCCATCGGCCACTTCGCCCGCAGCGTCCTCCAGTTCCAGAATTCCCGCCAGTCCGGTGTCCCGATGGACGCCCGCACTGCCGAGCTGATGGCTGTGGTGGTGAGTGACACGCGGCAGTATTCTGCGGAGGAGCAGGCGGAGATGCAGCGGTTGGGGATCAGTGCCGCAGCCCCCTCTCCCCTTCATCAAGAAGGCCACAGCACTGACGGGCTCATGGTCCCCGTGGACTTCCGGCAGGAGATCTGGCGTCCCACCTATGAAGCGGACGACCTCCTCCCCCTCTTCAATCCGCAGCCCACCAGCTCTCGCGTGGTCCAATTCGCGGCCGACGAGACAACCCCCTGGGGTGCGGTTGGGGTCAAAGCCTACTGGACGGCGGAAGGCGCACAGAAGACCCCCTCCAAGCTCTCTCTCGCCCCGAGAGAAGTCCACCTCCACAAGATCGCCGCCCTCGTCTATACCACGGACGAGCTCCTCCAGGACGCGGCCCTCCTCACCTCCCGCATCAATGAGGCGGCTCCTCGTGCGATCGGGTGGGAAGTCAGTGAGGCCCTCATCCGCGGGAACGGGGTCGGCAAGCCTCTCGGGTTCGAGAACTCTGCCGCCCTCATCACCATCTCCAAGGAGACGAACCAGAAGGCCGGCACCATCTACACCGAGAACGTCCTCAAGATGGCAGCTCGGATCAACGAGGGTCCTGGCTCTCGCCTCATCTGGCTCGCACATCGCTCCACGATCCCCGGTATCGCTACCCTCAAGATCGGGAACGAACCCTCCTGGACGAACCAGAACCAGGGACTCCGCGAGGCCCCGAACGGAATGCTCTTGGGCGCGCCCGTCAAGTTCACCCAGCACGCGAAGGCGGTCGGTACCCTCGGCGACATCATGCTCATCGATCTCTCGGGGTACGCGGCTTTCGTCCACAGTTCGGGGACCCGGTTCGATTCCTCGATCCACCTCTACTTCGACTACGACATCACCGCCTTCCGCTGGGTGTTCCGGGTCGGTGGCATGCCCTATCTCTCCGCCCCCGTCGCCCAGGCGAATGGATCGGACACCATCTCCCACTTCATCGAGCTGGCCACGCGGGCCTAATACGAGAATCAAGAAAGGAGAAAAGGAATCATGGGACGCGAACTCCTCAGGCCCTCTGACCGGTTCCACCTCGTGGGGGTGATCGACCCCGACGCCAACGCCGCCGCAACCCTCCTCACCGTCTGGGTCAACGCCGGTCTCTACGAATCCTTCTGCGCCATGATCTCCGCCGGCGACTTGGGGACGAATGGCACCCTCGATGCCAAGCTCCGTCAGGCGACCGACTCCTCCGGCACCGGCGCGAAGGACATCACCGGCAAAGCCATCACCCAGATGACCCAGGCCGGAACCGACCTCTCCAACAAGCAGGCCTTCATCAACCTGGAGAGCGAAGACCTCGACACGAACAACGGATTCTCCTGGGTCGCGCTCAGTGTCACTGGAGCTGTCGCCACCTCGGACTTCGCCGCCTACCTCTTCGCCTTCAATGCGAAGTATCAGGATGCGGCCCACACCTCCTCCGTGATCGAGGAAGTGGGAGGGCAGTAAGGATGGGCATTCGCATCTCCCAGGGCGGCACCAAGCACGAAGTCGCCTCCGACACCACCCTCTCCATCGAGGGGACGGTAGACGTGGCAGATGGGGGGCAAGTCTCCTCCTCTGCCACCTATTCCGGCACCTCCTCGTATCAGCCTATCTGGGCCGACCTCACCCTCTCTGCCGCCGCCGGTTCGACGGATGGGAAGTTCCTGGCTCCTGTCATGGGAAACGTCTTCGGTGAGAACCTCACCAAATCGGGGAACTATATCGGTGGCGTCATCGGCCACTACAACATCTCTGGCACCAACGCGACCGGGTACCCCTCTGGTGCGGTCCTCGGCGGGATCGGGGATGGGACCACGACCGCTAAGGGGGCCTTCGTCGCCTATACGGACGGGGACTCTGCTGTCACCAACGCTGGTGCGGCCTTCAAAGTGATGAACAACAACTCGACCGCGGCGTCCGGGTTCGAGTTCGGGGTGGACCTCCAGGATGCAGCCCATGACGGGTATGCGGCGGTGGATAAGGACTTCTACACCAAGGCACCGCTTCGTCTCGTCTCGAATGTGGTGGTGTTGGTGGGGGCTGGAGCACCGACAGATGGGGGTGCAGGGACCGGACTGAACGTCGCGGGGCCGGGAAGTCTGTACGTCGATACGACCAACGCGGAAGTGTACGTCCAAACGACGGCCAGCAGCTCGCCGACCTGGAAGAAGGTCACGCGCGCAGCCTGAGATCTTCTCGCCATCATGCCCGTCCGTGTTCTCACCCCTTGCCCTTCCTCTGCGCTGATCTCCCTCAGCACAGTGAAGCTCTATCTCCGCCTCACCTCCACGGACAGTGACACCCTCCTCACCTCTCTCATCTCTGCCGCCTCCTCTTCCATGATCTCCTATCTCTCTATCCACCCTGGCCGTCAGCAGTATGAGGAGACAGGGAGGGGAGGCGGGCAGTATCGGCTCTATCTCTCCCGTCTACCTGTCGAAGAAGGGACTCTCACAGTCTCGATCAGTGACGTAGCAGACACCGACTGGGAACTCGAAGACCCCAGCACTGGTGTCCTCTATCGGCAAGGGTTGTGGCCGTGGGCATCCCTCGGAGCCGAGAACCTATCCTTCACCTATTACGCCGGCTTCCTTCTCCCTGATCAGGTCTCCGACTGGGCAGCGCTCACAGCGAAAACTCTAGGCTCGTGGGTCCGTCCCACATCCTCCTCTCTCTACCGTTACGAATGCACTACCGCCGGAACTACTGGCGCGACGATCCCAACATTCCTTACCACGATCGGGGGGACAGTGACGGATGGGACATGTGTTTGGACCACTCGTGCGGTCCAAGAGCTTCCCCCCTTCGTGTCTCAGTGGTGTTTCGCGGAAGTCCTCCGTCTCAAACAGGGAACCGAAACAGCTCCAGGTGTAGCCTCTTGGGAAGCAGAGGGCGTGAGTGAGAGCTACTTCGCGACACAGACGAGCACGGAGCTTGCCCCCAACGTCCTCTCTGGTCTCCGCCGCTGGCGTGCCGAGCTCGGGGTTGTAGGAGTCGCATGATGAGTATCGCCGCCCGCGCGTCAGCCCTGATAGAGAGGCGTGCACAGGGGAGAACTCTCACCCTGCGCCGGCCCAACAATCTGAACGTGAGCCCTGTCCTCGCGAACGCTCTCTCTGCCGGCCAGACGGCTCTGGTTCTCAAGGGCGCGACAAAGCTCACCGGGAGAGTCGTGAAGAATAGCCGGTTCACAGTCGCAGGGGTGACAGGGACGTACACCGTCCTTGCCGACGCACTCACTCCTACGACCGGTCTCCTCTCTCTCACCTTCACCCCCGCCATCCCCACCGCTCAATCTGCTGGGGTTGGGGCCGCTGTCACCTTTACCCAGAACTATGAGGAATCGTCCTACCCCTTCCTCCGCCGTGACACCCTGGCAGAGGATGAGAAGACGATCGAGGGAGGGACACAAGCCCGCCTCCTTCCCTTCATCACCGGTAAGCCTGCCCCGACCCAGCTCGATCGTTTGGACGGGGTCCCGATCCTGCGCGTGAAGACGGTCGATACGGATGATGGGGTGGGGTACTACCGCTGCATCATTGGAGACACTCCCTCGTGAGCCGTCTCCCTCTCGCCTCTTTCGCGGACCAATTCCCCATCTCCATGAAGGAGGAAGTGGAGAAACTAGCAGCGGGACTGGAGAAGGCGGCAGCGGATAAGCTGGACTCTCTCCTCGATGAACCTGTCCTCACTGGAGCCCTCCGCGCGTCCCGTACCCTTTCCCCCTCCAATAAAGGACTGCGGCTCGGATGGACCGAAGTCCACGCCCGGTTCATCGATATGGGCAGGAAGCGGTCGAAACAGTATCGGCGGAAGCTCCCATCCGGTAAATCCTCGAAGCCCTTCTCCCGTCTCCTGGGGTCAGACAAAGCATCAGATGGATTCACGCAACCCGCCATCAAGGGATTGCGCCTCGCCTGGGATGAGGTAGTGAAAACCGCAGGCGGAGAGGGAGGGTAGAGAACAGTGGCAGTAGAAATCAAATCGGTTGGCCGCTCCAGAATCATCACCGGCTCTCTCTATATGGAACGGTGGATTCAGATTGATGCCGGCACGGACATCATCTATGGTGCGACTGGTGACTTGAACCGGCTCGATGCACTAGCTGATTCCTCCATCACCGGATCTATGTGGTACGGGGCTCCTTCCCCAGGCGAGTACGATGCTGGTGAGTCCAATCAAGCGTGGTACGGGCAAGCGTTCCGCATCCCGTTCCGCCGCATCCAGGCGAGTGGGGAGTGGGACAATTTGGAAACCGCCCTCCAGGTATTTGTGGAAGCGGCATTCCCGGGTGAGTTGGTGGTCGAAGCAAACCGCCGCGCGGAACGACCGCAACCCGGAGACCTATCTGACCCTGCGAAGTATGTTCTGTGGACGATCGAGTACGACTAAGGACTGAGCGAGGTTTGACTATGAGCACGAACAAGCGGCCTGATGGTCTGGAAGACTACACCCTCGGGAAGGACTACGGCCCTCACCGTGCCGGCGATACCATCCCTGTCGATCCAGAACGCCGCGACTGGTTGAACGCAAACGGGTACCAGAAGGGTCCCAAGCCGCGGCCTCCCAAGAAGGATCTGGTGGTGGCAGACGCTGCGATCAATGAGAGGTTCGCCACCTCAGAACTCTCTCACCCTCCTTTCACCACCGAGAAGGAGATCTGAGTGGCTGAACAAATCGCGTATGACGAGTTTCTCTGTATCGACCAGTATGACATCTCGGGAGTGTCGGCGAACTTCGGTTCCGAGCGTACCGCCGATCTGAAGGAGTTTGTCTGCTTTCCTGACCCCACTATCACCTCCGCCTCTCCCCCCTACAAGAAGCGGCTCTCCGGTCCTGAGAGTGCGAAACTCTCCGTTGCTGGGTACCTCGACACCGCTGTGAACCTCGCTGCTGCAAACGCAGCTCTGAACGCCTCCCCCATCATCACATATGGGATCGGCCGCGCCCTCGGGTCGCAGGTCCAGCTCTACGTCGCGAAGGAGTCAGGGTTCCAACATGGAGGACAGGTGGGGGAGGTGATCCCCATCTCCATGGAGATAGCGTCAGATGGGGTTATTGTCGCTGGTGCCCTATTCGAGTTTGGGGCAAAGACCGCGACTGGGAACGGAACTTCCCGCACTGTCACTGCTGTCACCACGGGGAAATCCCGCTACCTCCACGTCCATGTGATTTCGGTCTCAGGCACCGGTACTCCTACACTCACTGTGATCTATGAAACCTCTGCCGTCGGTGACTACACTGACGCTGTGACTCGTCACACCTTCACCGACTTCACCGCGGCGGGGGTGCAGCGGGCAGTCAAGACGGCTGCCGTATCAGATACGAATGGACGTTTCCGGTGGACCATCTCAGGAACCAATCCCTCCTTCCTCGTTCGTATGAGTGAGGGAGTGAGATAGCCACTTTTCACTTTCAAGGAGAACCCGATGGCCGAAGAGATCCTCATAGGACCCTACATCACCGTAAACACGGTGGACCTCAGCGCGTATGTCCAGGAGATGACGATCAACCGAGAGGGCGCAATCGAGGAGTTCGTCACCTCGAACGTCGGCGGTACGACTGTCTACAAGCGTCGGCTGTTCGGCACCCAAGACTTCTCCATCAACGTCACCTGGAGCGACGACTTCGCCGCAGCGAAAGTCCATCTCACCCTCTCTGCCGGTTTCGGCTCCCCCTACACCATCGTTGCGGCCCTCCACGGCTCCACCCCCGCTGCGACGAATGAGGTGTGGACGGATACCATGGTCCTCGGCTCGCTCCCGGCGGGTGGCGCAGTCGGGTCCCATCTCGTGAAGCAGAGCACGTTCATGCATGCGAGCGGTACCCCCACGGCTGATGTGACGCCGTAAGAGGAGAGAAAGAACATGAAACATACAGCAACAAAGGCGGAGAAGGTCGAGAAGGCAGAGCGCGCAGAACAAGTGAGGGAGGAGAAGGCCGAGAAGGCGGAGAAGGCAGAGCAGGAGCTTGATCGTCTCTACGCTGAGGAAGCGAAGGAAGTCAAGAGCGATGAGGAGCTTCCTCAGATGGCGTCCCTCCCTGCTTCCCACACCTCCGTGACCCTCTCTTCCATCCGCGCCCTCATCTCCTCCCGCGACGACAACAGCCGCGCCCGCATCTATTCCAAAGCCTCCCAGATCCGCGAGATCGCCCTCTCAGACGAGGAAGGCCGTCTCGCCCTCTACCTGGTCCACGCAGAGGGGAGTGTATGAGCGGACCCAACGGGCACCCTGAGAATCAGACATCTCCCTCTCCCCAGAAGTTCCAGATCGCCTCCCGCTTGGGGGGCTTCCGGGACACCATCACCCTCTCTGACCCCCTCGGCACCTCTGCCCGCTTCCTGATCGTCCGGAAGCACTCGAACCTCCACAAAAAGTGGGCAAAGGACTGGATGGACTCGGACCCCATCATGAGCGCCATGAGTGAGGAGCTGGTCGTTGGGGATGATCCCGCGGTCCTCACCAAAGAGGAAAGTGGGAAGCTGGAGGAGATCCGCACCCGCGAAGTGAAGGACCCAGACATCCTCTCCCTCCTCCCCATCATCGAGCGCCTCACCGACCAGGCAGGGACAGTGGAGCGGAATCGGACTGCGATCCGGAAAGCCGTCTCAACTGGGCGCGTCAAGTACTCGGACGCGATGATGCAGGGGGATCGGCGCTACCTGGAAGAGGCCCTCTTCGTCCTCAGATGGGAATCGATGCCGGATGAGAATGGGGACGACATCCCGTACTCGCCCTCTCTCGCCCGCGAGCTCCTAGAGAACGATACTCCTCTCGCAGACTCTGGACTGGACGACCTCCTGCTCTCTCAGGACTGTGCCACTATCACGATTCCTGGAGACCCTGACGCCTCTCCTCCCACTGAACCCCGACGCTTCATCATCCCCGGTCTCACCCTAGGCCGCTTCTACGCCCGCTGGGCTCACTGGGCGAGTGAGCAAAAGGACCTCTTCCGCTCCCGACTCCTGGAGGAAGCCGCAAAAAACTCACCGCCTCCCTCAGATCAGATCAGCTCGTCTGGGGGAGGTTCAAGCGCGGCGGAGGTCTCCTGAAAGAGACGGTAGAGAGGCAGCTCCTTCTCCCTCCTCCTCCTGGGACGGAATCACTCTCTCGGGAGGAGTTGAGGGAGAAGCTGTGGAGGAGTCAGGGGGGGCCTTCTCTCACATCTCCATGGGCTGGGCCAGTCTCCGATATCTACTACGGCTGGCACCGCCTTGGGAGGGATATGAATGGAATCTCCCTCCAGAGTGAGAGGGTTTCGTGGCTCCAGGAGAACGGGTGGACTGAGAGCGGGGACAGGGACGCCGGACACTTCTTCTTCACCGTCCTCGAAAACGAGCAACACAAAGTAAACCGCATCCTCTACCCGCCTCCAAAGGAGAAATAATCCTGTGGCTCGCTTCCTGGTAGAGATCCTCATCAATGCGGCAGGGGGGCCGAAAGCCCGCGCATCTTTCGATGATGTGGGGGCTTCTGCCGCCTCTGCTGCAAAGAGAGTGGAGCAGGCGGGGATTCAGTCTGAGAGGGCTCTCCGCCGCACTGCTGAGGCAGCGGAACGCCTCAAAGATCAGATGGAGGATACGAAAGCCTCCAAGGGTCTGATCGCCGATCTCCAAGCGATGAACAGGCGGACTCAGGAACAGGTCACAGCTTTCCGCGGGGGTGCCACTGCCCTAGAACGCTACCAACAGAAGGAACTCGAAGCAGCACAGGGAGCGCGCATCCTCGCCGCCCAAGTCAAAGCAGGCGTCTCCGCCACATCAGAACACGGCCGGGCCATTGCTTCCCTCATCCGAGAGCACGACCGCCTCCAAGCGGAACTCCACCAAACCCAGGCCGCACAGTCGTCCACGAACAGGATAGGGATCGACTTCTCCTCTGTAGCGGCAGGGATGATTTCATCAGTCGCCGGGATAGTAGCCGGGTTCGCAGGACTCCAAGCAATCCGCTCCTATCTCACCTCAGCAGTGGGAGCGATCGTCGAGGCAGAGGATGCGACAGGACAGCTCGAAGCCCGCATACGGAGCTTTGGCACAGTCGGAGGTCTGGGACTCGGCGCACTGATTACGGAGGCAAATTCCCTCTCTCATGAGCTGGGGATCGATGATGAGGCAGTCATCCAGCTCCAGTCTACCCTTGCCCGTTTCGATGCGATCGACACCCCTGCTCTCTTCAAACGTACCACCCGTTCCGCAATCGATCTTGCAGCCGCGACGACCGAGGCCGGGCAGTCTATCGAGTCCAACTTCTCCGCCATCGCAGAGACTCTGGGGAAGTTTGCGGTCGAACCCGATGAAGCCCTCGCTCAACTTGAAAAGAGGGTGGGCCGGTTCACTGACGCTGAAGAGAAGCTGATTCTACAGACCGCTAAGGCTGGTGATGAGGCAGGCGCGCTCACCCTCGCCCTCGACATTCTCGACCAACGGGTAGGCGGCACCGCCCTCTCCCTCCGCGACACCCTGGGAGGCTCTCTCCGCGCGGTCGGGGTTGAGTGGGAAAACCAGAAGGAACTCCTTGCTGAGGGGATCTCACCGGCCCTTCGCCAGATCGCGGAAGACTTCAGCGCTTGGAGCCAGCGTGAGGAGAACGTCCGTCGTATGACAGAACTCGGCCACGATCTCGCTCGGGTTCTCGAATCCGTTGCCGATGCCACAGGCGCAGCGGCGCGCGGTCTGGACAGTATTGATGCGTCAGGGCTCGCACCAGTTATCTCCGGTCTGGTCGATTTGTTCGGTTGGGTTGCGGCAATTCCAGAGAAGTTCGGATCGTGGGCACCGGCGATTGAGGCAGCGTTCGGTCCACTCCAGACCTACAACCGGCTCGCGATCGGCTGGCTGTCCGATTTGATCCACATGATCGATGGGATACCGGAGAAGCTGTCAGGGATTTCGGCTGGGTTAGATCCCAGACGGGCGGCTGGTGCCGGTGCTGGAATCGCGCTACCCTCAGGTCTCACCCCTACCCAGCTCAAGCAATGGGAGGAAGCAGAGAGAGAAGTCGAGACTGTGAGACGGCAGTCGATCAAAACATCACAGGCCCGCACCGCCTCTTCTGATCGCGAGAAGAAGTCAACAGTAGACCTTGCTACGGCGGCACGGAAGCTGATGGCGGATCTCGATGCTTCTGTCAAGGCAGCAAGAGAGTCTGCGGGGGCCGCAGGGGAATCTGAGACTGCATATAAAAAGGTCAAACTTGCGCAAGAGCAGGCAGCGAAAACTGAGCAGATTCGTACCGCTTATATCAAGGCCGGCATCCCATGGACGGAGAAGCAGACAGCAGCGGTATACGCAGGGGTGAAGGCTCTCCGTGACTTGAAGACTCAGGAGGATGCTGCTCTCAAGTCGCGCGCATTGATACTGAAGGTCACGATCGACACTTCCTCGCTCGATAGGGCTATCGAGGACGCGAGCAAAAAGTCTGTAGATATAGATCTGGAGTGGCGCCGCTCCGCCTTCGAGATCAACCAGCAGAATCAGCAAGCTTTCTCTGACCAGCGCGCGCAGGTTCAATCCCAGCTCGAGGAACAGGCTGACTACTTCCGCTCGACCCTCATCACCCCCAAGGAAGAACTCGATGCCCTCATGCGGCATATCGATGCCCTCGCTCACAGTGCAGACGAGGCCGGCCGTCCACTCCTCTCTGCGGCCGAAGCAGAGCGCCTTCGCACCCAAGCAGCGCAGGATTACTACTCCTCAATCCTCAACGACACTGCCAGCTTCTTCGGCCAGCTCGCCGACATGTTCGGTGGGTTCTTCGACTACCTGGCGCAAGCAGCCGATACTCTCCAGCGCGCACAACAAACGCAACAGAGCTGGTCAAGTATGGCATCGAGCATGGGAGCGTCCTCGGGAACCGCATCTGCGGCTGGTGGTGTTGGCGCATTCGTAGTCGTAGCACAGGCAATGTATGACTACTACAAATCCGCGGCTGCGGAAAGGGAAAAGAGGCGGTACGACCACGCAGGACTGACAGCACGCAGTGACGGCCAGTGGTTCAACGATACCTCCGGCCTCCTCTCTTCCACACAGCGGGAGTTTGGCCTCCGCCTCCAGAGTATGGCGCAGGAGTTCGCGAGTCTCATAGGGGGAAGTCTCGATACCCTCGCAAGTCTAGAAGTCACTGTGCGACGTGATGGTAAGTATTTTGAAGCCTGGGTACAGGGGGAAATCATCGGCAGGTTTGAGTCCATGGAAGAGGCGGTGCAGGCCGCGATCCTTGGAGCCTTCCAGTCTTCCCTTACCACAATTCGCGGGTTGGACCCTCTTGTCCAGGAGGGGTTGAACAAGGTCCGCAGTACGGAGCTGGACGACACCTCTCTTAAGGAAGCGCAAGACTTCCTGTCCAAACTGAATGAGATATCGGAGATAGGGTTTCCTCCCCTCGTGACCCAGCTCCGAGAGGGGCTGGTCCACATCAACTCCCTCCGTGAAGCCCTGGCGCAGCTCGACCCCACGTCTGAGGCCGTCATTGATGCGACCAAACGTCTCGACCAAGCCCAGCGCGATCTCTTTGAGAGCGCCAGGAATCAGGCCTTGGGTATTGATGCCTCAATGGCTCAAGCAGTCAGAGCATTGGGAGGTCTCCGCCAGGGCCTGTCCGAGATCGCACAAGGAATGCAGGAGGAGATTCAGGCACGGCTAGATAAAGCCGAGAGAGCCCTCGCGAAACTGGGGACGGAACCAGAAAAGACTCCCGGCGGTGGTGAAGGTCCCTCCTCCCTCTCTCAGGCTGAGTGGGAGAAGGAGACGGTACGACTCAAAGCTGCGATCGATCGTTATAAGGAGGAGCTTTCCGAGATTCCCAAGGCTCTCTCTGAACAAGAGATTGATATGGGGATCACCTCCGCTCTCGAATCTCAGCTCAGGAAGCACGCGAAGTATGCGGGAATGCTGGCAGAGCTTGAGCGCTACCGCGTCACGAAGCAGTTCGAATCTCTCCGCCTGGAGCTGGTTGCAATAGGAGCATGGGAGAGATGGGCCGGGATGTGGCAAGATCTCTATAACCAGGCACTCCAGGATGCAGGGAAGCCAATAGGGGGAAGCGGGAGAGGTGGCGGTGGCGGAGATAGAGACTCGGTCCGCGACTTCATCAAGGATAAAGGGTTCGAACTCTCCCTCCACGGTCTCACGGAATATCAGCGTGGTTTGAAGGAGATCGACCGCCTCTATACCGAGCAGCTCAAGAAGGCCGGGAATGACAAGAAACTCCGCCAGGAACTCCTAGCCCTGAAAGAGCAGGAGCTTGCCCAACTCCGGGCGGAACAGGCTCGCTCCACCGCCGATAAATTCAAGGACTTCCTCGGTCTCGCGACCCCCTTTGACGCCGTCCGCAAGACCGCCGCAGACCTCATAAAGGAGATCGAGGGAAGCCCATTCGGTGATGAGAGGAAGGCCCGGATGATTGGGCGGGTGATGGAGGAGTTAGACAAAAAACTAGATGAACTCGCCCAGAAGTCTACCCTCTCCCTATTTGGTGAGATGGTGGCGGATCTCGAAAAGTTCGGAGTAGGGGAAGAGACCCGTGCGCAAATGCGGAAGCAGATGGCAATCATCGAACACCAGTTGAAGCTCTCCCACTATCGCATTGAGATAGAGATCCTGCGCGCTTCCGGTAAGGTGGGAGCAGCGACCCTTGCACTTCTCGATAATGGCCTCCGTCTCTTAGAGGGTATCGATCCTACAACCCTCCTTCCTGCGAACGATAATGTCAACCCCTTCGGCCCACGCCGGTTCTCCTCGCGCGATCCCAACCAGGTGGCGGAAGAACTCGCAAACGCAACAAAACGGGCCTTCGATCTCTTGCGCCAGTATCAGGAAGCCGGCCTCTCCCCCCTCGCGCGGGAGCTAAAGAAGATTAATGAGGACTTCCTCGAAATAGCCAAGACGCTAGGTTCCACCCCCGAGGTCCTACGCACCCGCGAGGACGCGATCCAGCGCGCGATCATGAATGCGATGTCAGGGGTGAAGCAGGCGTACGACTCCCTTCTCAAGGGACCTGGTTCCGGCCTCACACCGCAAGCCCAGTATCAGCAGGCAGAGGCAGACTACGCGCGCCTCCTTGCACAGGTGAGGGGGGGAGACTTTGGGAACCTCGACGAATTCAGCTCAGTGATACAGAGGCTCTCAGAGCTGGGGATAGAGAGGTACGGTTCTTCTACTGGAGGGTATCAGGATCTTCGCACGCGCCTCCTCGCGGAACTAGGTCCTCTTGCTTCCGGTACCGGGTTGAACCTCTCCCAGCTCCTCTCAGGCTCAACTCCTGCCTCTATGGTCCCTGCCCTCACCGCGAACAACGACACGAACACACGCCTCATGATCTCAGCCTATAACGACAATACAGTTCAACTCCGTACGTCGATGGAGCGGATAGGGGATCGGCAGTTCACCCTTCTCTCTACGATCGCAGACAGGCTCTCTGGCAGCGGCACTGGGTTGAAGTATGGGACCTAGAACCTTAGGAGACAGATAAAACCTATGTCCTATTCCTCCTTCCTATCAGACCCTGCCGCTGTACGCGATCGCGGTGAGTGGCTCTCTCACCTCTACCTCCTGGACCCCTCCGGCACTGAGGAGCTTCTTCGCTACGCCAAGGATAACCAAGGGAGAGGGATGGCGACAGGGGCAAGTGCGGTAGTCATTGCCGGAACTACCATCCCTGCCCACACCCCTTTCCGTAAGCGCGTACTCAAAGCCCCTACCGTTTCCCAGTCTCTCTGGCAACCCGGCTCCATGTTCTCTCATTCTCTCCCCTCCTTCGGGGAAGCGACCCTCAATAATCAAGATGGTGGGTTGGATCAATACAGGCCGAAAACCGGGTATGTGTGGGCAGGGAGAAGGTGTCAGTGGTTCTTCGGAGATTACTCGGACCTCGCGAATACGATAGGGGTGGTGTTTGATGGGAAGCTGGGGAATCCGGCTTTCTCTCTAGGGTCGGTGAAGGTCTATCTACTAGGACGGGAGAGTGACTTCCAAGTTCCCACCTCGCGCCGAGTCTATCGCGGCACCTCTTATGGACTTGAGCTCTCTGGCGACCGCACTGTCTCCTTTGGCACACCGGCTGCCATCGACCTCACTGGAGACATGACGGCGGAGGGGTGGCTGTGGCTCAACGCACTGCCATCCGGAAACGCGACCTGGTGGGGATGGATCGGAGGCTCTCGTGTCCCGTGGCGCATCGAGATTCAATCATCTGGAGCATTCCGCTACGCCGTAACGCATAGTGGCGGTACCGGGGTCGGCAACGTCACGGCGACCCTTCTCTCTACTCTGCGCTGGTACCACTTCGCCTTTGTCTCCTCAGGGAGCGCACTCACGGTCTATATCTGGGATGAGGACGCACAGACTGAGACTGTCGAAACCTTCTCCCTTGGTGCCGCAACACGGGATGCCGACGTCGGCGGCACCTACGCGGTGCGGACAGGGTTGGGTTCCACGATCGTTCCATGGCATGATGATTTCCGCGTATACAATGTGGCGCGGACAGCGGATGAAATCCGGGCAAACCGGCATCGCCCGTACTCATCCGGTGGTGTGCCGGCAGTGTGTGTCCACCATCTGACGTTTGATGATGGAGCCGGGACGACTGTCACGGACTCTTCTGCCACGGGTGCAAATGGGACGATCTCAGGGGCAGGAGTGTCCACATGGTTATACGTGCTGGAGGGAGGGCCAGAGCTCGCAGGGACACCCAAACCCGATGTATGGGGAAAGCGGTTTGGAGTCAAACCTGTCCTCGTCTCCCCTATCCACTACGTCTACCAGGTTGCGGGAGGAGGGAGTACGCAATCCATCACATCATACGAAGGCGCGAACCCTCACACGGCCGCAGCCGGGTACGCCTCGATGCGGGATCTCATCATCACCGCGCCCTCTGCCGGGAATAGTAAGCCTTATCTTGCACGGGGATATTTCCGTCTCGGTTCCTCCCCTACCCTCCCCGTCGCCGCTACAGTAGAGGGGTATAATGGCGGAGCTCTGGGATATGTCTCCACAGCCGGTCCAGTGACCCGGGACATCATCGCTCGTCGAGGCCCCAAGCTCGCCGACCCTGGAGACCTGGATACTGCCGCCTTCACAGCATACGGAACAGCCTCTTCCTCCCTCATTGGTGTGGCCCTCTATGCCCCCAACACTCAGCCTGAATATATCCTCCCTGTCCTAGACCATGTGAATGCGGGGAGTCCTGGATGGTGGGGTTATGTCGGCTCCTCCACCCTCTTTCATATCGAGAAGTTCGCCGGTCCTGACAGCACTGCTGACTACAACCTCTCCACCGCGATCATCCACGTGGATGAGGTCTACCCCCCGCCCCCAATCATCTATGAGGTCATCGTCAAGTATCACAAGAATGACGTAGTCCTCTCTGAGGACCAGGTGGCGACTGCGATCAAGGGAACGGCGGGTTGGCAGCAGTGGACCCTACCCTGGTTGGAGAAGAGGGACTCGGACGACACTCTCAAATCTCAGTACTCAAATGGAGGAGGCCAGTCCCTTGTCATCGAGACTCCCCTCTATAACGACGCGGACGCTCAGACCCTCGCAACCTCTCTTCTCTCACAGATAAAGGGGGTGAGAGAGGTGCTCACTGTGCGCCTGCGCGCAGTAGGGTTAGAGATCACTATAGGGATGACAGTGACGCTAGACTTCCACTACCAGGACGGGACAGAGAGGTTCGATCTCGATGGGACGCAGAAGTACCTAGTCATCAGTACGGATGTGAGATGGGAGGAAGGGGAGATAGTCATCGTGGTGTGGAGGTAGCAGGAACAGATGCCTACTTACAAGATAACCGAGAAGTCCACAGGAGAACGCGTGGGAGGGACCATCATCGCAGACAACCCCTTCTCCGCCTACGCACAAGAGACAGGGTTGGGGGATGAAAGCTTCCTCGACTACACCATCGACCAAATCTCCCCAAACCCGGAACCGCGCGTATTCACAGTCCTCCGCCTGGATCACGAAGGGAGATTGTGGGAAGTCGCGGCGAGCGGGGATAGGGGGAGAGCGCTGGCAGAGATGGAAAGACACGGGGGAGCCGCGAAGGGGTTCAGCTTGATCGATGAAGGAGTGGATGTGAACCGGATAGAGAGCAGGAAGAGAAGGAGCTGAGGGTATTATATGGGACAAGTCAAGTTTCTCGGTTTCCCGAATCACACATCGGAGAGCTACGCGGAATATGCCACCACTGGAGCCGCGAGTCTTGAACCTGCCGGGATGGAGGTAGACTTCCTCGGTACGGAGGAGCCTTCTGAGCTGGCACGTCTTACCTCTCTGGACCCTGCGAATACTCAGTGGGCATTCGGCACCTCTCTCATTGCATCCCAGATCGATGGCCTCTCCCTCATCAACCACAACGTCACAGGGGGAGGGCAGATTCGGTTTGTCGGTGCCACCACGAGTATCGACGGCGGGTTCGTCATCCCTACTAAGGTCTCACCGAACACCATTGTCAGCTCAACCAACATCACAGGCGGAGTGACGAATGTCGATGAAGACATTTATGTTCCTGACGGCTTGGTGATGACTCCCACAGTCAACACCACTGGCTGGACAGTTCGTCTCAAGTGGCCTTCACTCGCGGGGACGATCGATACACAAACCCACGCCATGTGTATCGTTCTCAGAGCGAGGAGAAGGTTCTCCGGTGCGGGTGCCACATCCCCCACGACACTACCTACCATAGAAGTGAGTATCGTATGGGAGCCTACTCTTCCCATTCTCTCCACTCTGGGAAGCCGTGCGATCACGAACTCAGACTCTGGTGGGCAGATCTTGATATTCCCATTCAGTCGTTCGAATATCCCCAACACTACTGATTTCCAAGTCTATATCAGCTCCACCCCTGGCCTCAGTGCGAGTGGGGGCCAGTATGCAGAGTTGGAGTCTATTCGTGTCTACTATGACACCATCACCGCCTCTACTCCCCCTTACGACTCAGGCTGGATCACCATCCCTGAAGACACGCGCCGCTCTCCTAAGCGGCCCATCCAGTCACTCCACTATTTCCCCTCCACCCCCTGGACAGGCGTCTTGGGATATGGCGTCCTCATTCGCTCTGACCAAGCAGAACACACGCTCCTCTCCACAGGTGCGGGCCGCGTCCCTGCATCCTCTATCCCTACAGACCCAGACACCTTTGTCCAAGCAGGCGTCCTGTGCGCCGGGGTGGCTGTCTCACTGGCAGATGGGAGGACGGCCCCCTACGCACCCCCCACGAAGATCGTCACAGAAGACGTAGTAGGGACGACCGGTCCCGGGCAGACGTACGGGGCCTCGGCTTGGAGCCGGATCGTCTCTGAACCGATCGAGTTCCTCGTCACCCGGGATGAGCTCCTCTTCCTCCAGGGGCAAATAGCGTGGAGAAGGGGCCACTCCGGAGCCTTCTATATCGCGCTGGAGTCCGGAGTGGATCTGGCTGATCAGGAGTTCTCGGGGTTCTGGTGTACCGTGTCGGAGGTGTCAGCCCCTGCGTGGGCAGGGAATGACAGCGGGGTGGATATGTACACGGTCTCTCTCACGTTCGAACAGAAGCTCTAGAGAGAAAGGGATCACTCCAACAGTGGCGCCACGGCACACATCCCCTGCCCCTCTCTCTGGTAGTACGCGACCACATCCGCGGCGACATGGAGGGGGGCGGGGCCGATATTCTGAATCTGGAAGTCCTGATACCTCGGCCCACTCCCACAAGGAGTCGCAGGAGCGGGGTAGAGGAAGTTACAGAGAGAGACCAGGATCTCATTCGCCCCAGTCTGCCCCACTGTGTAGTTCATGCGGCTGTACGCCCCCATGACCCCTGCGACTCTCCCTGCTCCATTCACCTTGAGATATCCGTCAGCGGCTGGGGAGATCGTGTGGACATTCACCATGACTGCCTCTGCCCACGACGGCACCCCGCAATCCGTCCGTTGTGCGCCCTCAGTAGGCAGGAGAGCAGAACCGCGGACATACGCATCGATCGCGTGCATGCTCGGGATAGGGGTAGAGGAGACGCGGGTGTCGAGGATGCGGCAGGGCTCGACTGGGCACACGACCAAGGGGACGCCTGATGGGTTCGCGGAGAGGGGAAGGGAGATGAGCTGGAACAGGAGGAGAGAGAGAGGAAGGGGAAGGACTGAAAGTAGCTTGCGCATATACTCTGATCTCCATGTGTCAGCCCTCGGCGGTATTGCCGGGCTGTCCTCTTGTGATATCATACTTTCTCGAATGACAGGAGGGAAAAGAAGATGACGGCTGCCGGCCTCGATCCTGCCCAGGTCCGTGACCTCATAGTGCGGCCTACCCTGACGCTCCTTCATCTCCCCTCTCCTCGCTTCTCTGAGCACCTTCTCATGGGGACAGGAGCGCAGGAGTCCCAGTTCCGCTACCTGAAGCAGATAGGGGGCGGCCCTGCCCTCGGTCTGTGGCAGATGGAGCCCTTCACCTTCCAGGATCTGTGGTCCCGAATCGTCCTCAAGACGCCGCTGGGCAGGGAGGTGCAGGAGTTCCTCGTCCCTGGTGTCCCCCCGGTCTCACAGCTCGTCTGGAATCTCCACTTCGCCTGTGCCATGTGCCGCATCCATTACTGGGCGCGACCCTTCTCGATGCCGGAGCTGGAGGAGGGGGAGGTTCCGGATACGAGACTTCTGGGGACTATCTGGAAGGTGCACTACAACACGAGGAAAGGGAAGGGGACCATCGACGAATTCGTCCGCAACTATAACCAGTTCGTGAAACCGATATATCGGTGACTCCCATGATCCCTCTCTTAGCTTTTCTCGCTTCCGAGCCTGACTGGCTGACTCAGGCTGTCCGTCCTGTCCTTGTCGCTCAGGCACTCATCGGTACCATCGCGCTCATCGGTCTTGTAGCGGTCCTCCGCCGATTTCTCGCTGTCGAGTTTCCTGCCGCAATGAAGAACGTCAATGATCGCCTAGACACTCTTCATGACGACTTCAAGAATCTTGAGAGCGAGTTCCGCCGCTCGCTTCTCGAAGTCGAGCGACTCAAGGAGCGAGTTGAGAATCTCACCAGACGGCAGGATAACCTCGACGACACAGGATCACGTAGAAGAAGGCCGACGACCTGATGAGACGCTGAGAACGCTCACCCGAGAAACCCAGTGCTGCCATCTCACGAGCCTCCCCACATCAATCTCCACGTCTCGGGAGTTGTCATTCCTTCGTGGCTCGCCGTATGTCTCCTTCTGACTGCTATACTTGCTGCGGTCTCCCTCCTCCTGGGATGGCAGCAACAGCGCGCACTTGAGCAGGAGATTAGAATCTTGCAGATCCACTGTGCAGACATAGAGAACGTCCTGATTCGGCAGAATCTGGCTACTCGTGAAGATTTCATGTCCCGACCAAAAAAGGAGGAATAGCATGCGCGACTACTGTAAGGCCGTGATCGACAGCTTCTCGGAGGTGGCAGGACTCGCGGGAACCTCCGCCCCCAACAACCTGAACATGGTGATGATCGAGGGCGTGGAGGTGACGCAAGATGAGGTGAATACGCTTCTCAAGGTGAATGAGGAGTATTGCCGGCAGGTGCGTGCGGTGACGCATGGATGGATCGCGCGTCTGCCTGCTGAGAGAGAAAGGAGGAAAGCGCAGAAGAAGGAGGAGTGAGCACAGGGGGAAGGCGTGCCCCTTTTTAGGTTCCTGGTCCGAGTGTCCGGTCCTTCCTTGGGGTCTGGCGTCGAAGCCTGATCTCAATAGCGGCTATCCGGTCCACGATCTCCCGAAGAGCTCCAATGAGAGAACCGAGGCTCCGCTGGCTCTCTATCGCCGTCAGGGATACTGCGCGGACCATGCTCGTCGCTTCGTCGCACGCATCCTTTGCGGTTTCGAGAGCCTCAAGGACAGCCGGCAGCAGGCGGTCAAAATCTTCCTTGGGTTGGGAACCGGCTGACGTTAAGGGTTTTGTGTCGGTGAACCATTTGCGGATGACCCCCACTGCGCCGCCAGCGCCGGCCAGAAGCAGCGCCACCCCTTTCCCCACCTCCAACCAATCGATATCCACGAATAGAGTGTACACCGGTTCTTCTGGGCAATCTCACACTACCGCCCTACTCGCGCCATTGACACCGCGCCTGGATGGACGGTATCCTCTCACCTGACGAGAGAAGCAAAACGAAACCCTTTCTCAATGAGGAGAGCGACGTGATGATGGAAGAGTCCAACACGACCGATGAGTACCAGAGCCAAAAGGCCGAGGAAACCGCCAGCGACACCAGCGATACGAGCGAGAACCAGAACACCAAGAACGAGAACGAGAACGACGCCGCCCCGAACCCGGACACCACCACCTCCACCGAGGACGCGGCTCCCCCGGCCGGAAGCGACATCCTCACCCCGCGCGAGGACTACCCGCGGCACGACCCCTCCGGCAGTCTGTAACCCCTCCTCTCTATGCCCCTCCCCCTCTCCTCCATTCTCCCTTCCCACACCTACACCAGGTTCTCTGGGAGGAGAGGGGTTCTCTCTCGCCGCATCCTCAAAGTCGGGACCCAGACTGAGACCACCTCTCCTTTCTGCGTCCGTCCCTCCTCTCAGACAGAGGACTGGGTCCGGTATGAGACGTGGATAGGGGGGAAGAGGATGGAGAGGAGTTGCACGAGGGGGAGCTTTGCGAGGTGGGCGGAGAGGGAAGAGACAGCAGCGGTACCGGCACAAGGCACCTAGTCTAAGCAAAGCAGTCTGCGGTACAGACCAGTGTCTGGTTCAGGAGGTTCACTGATCATCCGGACTTACGCCTTACTTCGGCTGTTGACATGGGAAGAGGCGGGGGGGTAGAGTGGACCCACCATCAAGGGTCGCGGTGAGGGGATGGGACAGAGGTGAGACCCGAAAAGGAGAGGAAGATGAGATTCAGCAGCATGCCGAGGAAAGAGCCACAAGCCGTTCCCTTAGACATTGAGGGCCTCAGCCGTGATGAGCGGACGGTCCTCTCCCTTCTGAGGAAGATCAAGGTCTCTCACACCAGGGAAGTCTCCTCCCGCACGAGCGAGATCACAGTAGACGCAATGAACCACGGACCGATAGATTCCTCCGGTTTCGTCACGTTCAAGTTCTTCGATGGTGAGATCGTCGGGATTGAGGGGGAATCATGAGCCTCACCATCCCGGTTCCCGCTACACATCAGTCCTCTGCCCCCACGAGCAGGAAGAGCATGCTCACCCCTACTTCTCAGCAGCAAGCCTTCCTCGACGCACTCACCGGCACCGATCGCAACATCATCCTCCAAGCCAGGGCAGGCTGTCTTGCTGCGTCCACGATCATCGGAGTTAACCGCGCAGGCAAGAGTTACCAAACCTCAATCGAACATCTCGTGTACATGTTCAATGGAGGGGAGAGCGGCAATCGGAAGTTCGATCCGTGCATTCCGACGCAAGTGCGTTCAGTAGTAGGAGGTATCGTGTGCCTTGCGACTATTTCCGGGGCTGTTTTCTCTGGCATCAAGTCCACGCATCGAATCCAGACCAAAAGAGGGTTTGCACTTCGAGCAACCGCAGATCATCAGATTTTCACACCAGACGGATGGGTGGAACTCGGACAGCTCCGAGCCGGAGACTTCATCTTCTGTGATGGCGGAAAGAAAACCATCACAGATCGTGTCGTTTTCATCGGTGAGGAGTATGAGGAGAAGACTTACGATCTGACGATGCAAGACCAGTACAATCCCTGTTTTCTCGGGAACGGGATCGTGGTACACAACTGCGGCAAGACCTCCGCGATCCTCATGGGGGTAGACGCCTACCTCTCCTCCTTCCCCGGCTCTGAGGTCCTCGTCTGCGCCTACAACAAAGCGATCCAGACCGAGGTCCAGGAGAAGCTCGAATCCAGCGGCTACGGCTGGAAGGATGTCCAGTGTCAGACGGTCCACTCCATGGGCATGTCCCTCCTCAAGTACACCTATCGCCCGCGGGTGGAAGAGGGCAAGATCTGGCGCATCCTCGACGAGCTAAAGGACCACGAATCTCGCACCCATCCCCTCTGGCAATTTGGCTCCCAGATCGTCCAACTCGTGGGCCTCGGGAAGCAGAGCGGGGTAGGGTTCTTCGATGACCTCCCCATCGGTGACCGGAGCATCTGGTATGACATCGCGGATCACTACGACGTTGCCTCCTTCGAGCCAGGGGTCGATATGGATGCAGTCGCGACGTGGGCCGAGAAGCTCTACCGCCAATCTCTTGAGATCGTGGATGAGATCGACTTTAACGACATGGTCCTCTTCCCTCTCATCAAGGGGTTGCGGGTCAAGTATCGGAAGGACCTGATTCTGGGAGATGAGTGCCAGGACTGGAGCAGGACGCGGCAGGCACTCGTGCGGATGTTCCTGAAGAATCCTGGTGGGAGGCTCGCAGCGGTGGGAGATGACAAGCAGAGCGTCTACGGCTGGACGGGGGCTGACACCAAGGCAATGACGCGCTTGCAAGACGAGCTGGATGCCTTGGTCCTCCCGCTCAGCGTTACGTGGAGATGTCCCAAGCGTGTCGTACAGGTGGCCCAGAAGATTGTCCCTGATCTCGAAGCTGCCGATACCGCTCCTGAGGGAGAGGTGCGGTACCAGTCTTCTTTGATGAGTCGCGCCGAGTTCAAGAAGGTGGAAACAGGTTTCATCGTCAGTGGTGGAATGACACAGCAGGCTACGAGCTTCTTGGATGACTTGGTTCCCAGCTCGAACGGGCACGGAGACGCCATTCTCTGCCGCAACACAGCTCCCTTGATCCCTCTCGCCTACCGCATCATCCGGGCCGGCATTCCCGCGAAGGTGGAAGGGCGCAAGCTGGGAGAAGGGCTGATAGAGCTCGTGAATCGCTGGTCCATCAAGACGACCTCCGCCCTCAGAAACAAGCTCCTCGACTACCGGGATCGCGAGGTGGCGAAGTGGACTGCGAAGGGGAAAGAGCAGAAGGCAGAAGAAGCCGAGGACAGGGTCTCTACCATCCTCGCGATCGTGGAAGAGTGCGAGAAGCGAGGAAGGCACGAAGCCTCCTCAGTCGTCGAGTTCATCGAACGCCTCTTCGGGGACGATGTGAAGGGGGCTGTGACCCTCTGCACCTACCACAGGAGCAAGGGAAGGGAGTGGGATAGGGTCCTGCTCCTGGAGCACAGCAGCCGGTGTCCCTCTCGCGCAGCACGGCAAGAGTGGCAGTTGGAGCAGGAGAGGAACTTGGCGTATGTGGCAGTGACACGAGCCAAGAAGACTCTCGTGTTCGTGGGCTAGCCGAGCGATCTCCACAAGGCGGGCTCGAAAGCGGGTCCGCCTCTTTTTCCCCCAAAGGAGCCACTCCTCATGAACGATGACAGCGCCAGCAGATACTCCCGAATCAAAGCAGAGAAGGAGAGATACCTTCTCTCGATGTTCTTTGCCACTCTCAGCCAGCCGATCGTGAATGCGGCTTACCTGCAAGACCTTCTCGCCATCGCTGTGCTGGAGAGCCTGATCCAGAGTATGGAGACGCTCTTGTCTGAGATGGAAGAAGACAGAGCGTGGACCGGTGCTGACCAGATCATCGATGGGGTTCCCTCGTGAGCACCCACAGCAACGCCAGAGTACTCGGCCGCGGGCTCGCCGCGCTCATCACCACTTCGTCCACACCCGCGGTCCCCAGCACGCCAACCCCAGTCTCCTCAGACGGTTCGCCTCTCAAGCGGTTAGGGGAAGTCATCATCTCGGGTGACGGCGACACCGACAAATCCTACGCTCTCGGCCACGGGTCTCTCTACTTCCTGGTTGATGAGGAGGGGGATGTGGACGTGTTCGGGAGGGCTAGGGCTCGGGTGGTTGATTTCGAGGAGCTGTCACAGGTTGATCTGGTGCAAACGATCGGGAGGCTGTGTGAGAGGGTGGTAGAGCAGGACAGGATTATTGGGGAGATGCAGGAGCGGGAGAAGCTGAGTAGGTCAACGAAGCTCAGGAGATAACAACACGTGACTGCCGATAGGATCTCCTCTCCCCAAGACGCGGCATCCTGGCTAGAGTTCGTCAACTCTCTCTGCGCTTTCGCCTACATCTGCGGAATGGAGTTCGCGCGACTCGGCGGGCCTAAAGAGCCTCCGTTCTTTATCGAGCTGCAAACATCACTAGCGTGGGAGGCGGGGTGGGATGATTTTCAGAAGAGTACGACGTGAATGCAGTATTTTTCGTGGACTAAAAACCCACGCCAGAAAGGAAACCCAGATGTCCAACTTCAACACCCTCAAGACAGTCATCTCTGCTCAATTTGCCCGCATGCAGCAGCACCCTATGTTCCGCGTCGAAGTAGACCGGGACGCTCTATGGCAAACCTACCTCTCTAGCTTCCCGGCAGGGACAAACCAGATCTATCGCGAACGCACCGAGTACGACTGCTCTTCTTGCCGCCAGTTCGTAAAGGCAGTCGGTGATGTCGTGGCCCTGATTGACGGCGCACTGGTGAGTGTGTGGAGTGTCCGCATCCCCAACGAACCGGCATTCCAGACTGTCATGGACGCAATGGCATCCCTGGTCCTCTCGAAGCCCATCTCCTCTCCCTTCCTCCACTATGAGAGGACGGCCGGGGTAGACAAAAACTTCGAGCAGCTCGACATCATAGGGACCTCCTCGCCCGAAGTGCGGACATGGTCTCACTTTTTCGTCAACATCCCTCATCAATACGTGAAGCCCAAAGCCGATATTCCCACTCTCCTCAGTGAGAAGAGATCTACCCATGATGTCTTCCTCCGCAGCCTCCAGGAGATCACCCTCGATGCCATCGATACCGTCCTCGATCTCATAGCCCAGAGTTCCCTTTACAGGGGCGAAGAACACAAGGCTCTCCTCCTCCAATTCAAGACGGCCAAGATGGAGTTCGACTCCCTCTCCGACAACCGGGCGCGTGAGATCTTCACCTGGGCCGGTCACATCTCCGGTGCTGTCTCCCGCATCCGCAACACCGCCATCGGCACTCTCCTCGTTGATCTCAGTGAGGGGAAGGATATAGAAGACGCAGTGAAATCCTTCGAGGCGAAGGTGGCCCCTGCAAGCTACAAGCGTCCCTCCTCTCTCGTCACCAAAGCCATGATTGATAGGGCGAAGGAGAAGATCCAAGAACTCGGGCTCACGTCTTCCCTCGATCGGCGGCATGCGACTCTCCGCGACATCACTGTGAATAATCTCCTCTTCGCAGACAGAACAACCCGAGCCGCGCTGTCGGGAGACATATTCGACGAGCTAGCAAGCAAGACACAGGAGAAGGCCAATAATCTCGATAAGGTGGAAGAGGTGCCGATTGATCGATTCATCTCAGAGATCCTGCCGCGCGCCGAGTTTGTAGAGGTAATGCTGGAGAACCGCCACCAGGGGAATCTCGTGAGCCTCATCGCACCGTCCAACCCCACCTCTCCTCATCTCTTCAAGTGGGGGAATGGGTTCTCTTGGTCCTACGCAGGAGAAGTAGCGGATGCACTCAGGGAAAAGGTGAAGAAGGCAGGAGGGAACGTGACAGGGGATCTCTGCTGTAGGCTTGCGTGGTGGAATCGGGACGACCTCGATCTCCACATGAAGGAGCCACGGGGGTATGAGATCTACTTCGGCAATCGCCACACAACCTCTCCCTGTGGTGGCAGGCTCGACGTTGATATGAATGTGAGTGGGGAGACGCGCGAGCCCGTCGAAAATATCTTCTATCTCAGCCGCACCACGATGCGAGAGGGCGAGTATCATCTCTTTGTCCACCAGTACTACAAGCGAGAGAACCAAGACATCGGCTTTGAGGTGGAACTGGACTATCTCGGAGATGTGAGCCGGTTCTCCTACGATAGAGCGGTACAGGGAAGCGTGACGGTGGCCCGATTCCACTACTCCCACAAAGCCGGGATCACGATGATTGAGTCGCTCCCCTCCAGTCAGGCTACCAAGACGATCTGGAACCTTCCCACCCAAACCTTCCATCGTGTCTCAGCTCTCATGTTCTCCCCCAACCACTGGGATGATCGCGGCATCGGTAACCGGCACTTCTTCTTTATGTTGCAGGGGTGTAAGAACGATGGGAGTGCGCGGGGGTTCTATAACGAGTTCCTGAGCGAGGAACTCACCCCACATCGGAAGGTGCTGGAGGTGGTGGGGGCGAAGATGAAGCCAGCCGATTCGGATGAGCAACTGAGCGGCCTCGGTTTCTCATCCACTCGACGTGACACCCTCCTCTGCCGCGTGAGAGGAAGTATCACGCGCACCATCAGAATCACGATCTGAGAGCAGACAGACAGGATACTGGATTCCATTCCGCAGCCACAGAGAAAAGGAGAACGAGAAAATGAACACCGATACCATGTTCGAACAGGCATCCCGCATGAAGCTCCGCTTCGACTCCCCACAGGGTCTCCTTGCGGTAGAAGACCTCTGGGACCTCCCGCTGACCTCCACCACCGGCAACCGCGCCAATTTGGACGCCATCGCGATCGATCTAAACCGGCAGACCAGAGAGGCGGAGGACACAGTCTCCTTCGTCACCCCACCTGCTGATACCGGGAAGGCTGAGATCTCCCTCAAGTTCGATCTGGTGAAGTACATCATCGGTGTGCGGGTGATGGAACGGGATGAGCGGCAGGCGGCAGTGGAGAGGAAGGAGAAGAAGCAGAGGCTGCTGGAGTTGATCGCGCGGAAGCAGGATCAGGAGCTGGAAGGAAAGAGTGTGGAGGAGTTGAGGGCAATGGTGGAGGGGCTGTAGCGGGAAGGAGAAGGACCCGAGGAGTATACAAATGAGTACACCAGTACCTCCCTCGGGTCCTCTCAATTCACGCGTATTGGTATGCGGGAAAGCCCCCGGCCGCGAGGAGTGTGCCGCCGGTATCCCCTTCATTGGCCGTGCCGGGAAGGAACACCGCTCCTACTGTACGCGCCACTCCCTTTCCCCCTACTCCTTCCGGACCACCAACCTCTGCCGCACCTTCATCCCTCCTGACGAACGTCTCACCCCCGCACAGATAGAGGAATGGACCCCTGACCTCCTCGCCGAAATAGACCGCGTCCGTCCCTCCCTCATCATCCCTATCGGTTCCGACCCTGTGCGCTGGTTTCTGGGGAAGGGGGCAGACTTAAAGACTGTCCACGGCATCCCACACCGGCCGGGGGAATTCGACCCCACTCTCTCTTCCCGCGCACCGGAGGGTTGCTGCATCCTCCCCCTCATCCAACCCGCGGCAGGGTTCCACTCCTCCGATACCCGCGCTCTGATCGACTGGGACTATTCCCAAGTCCGTCGCGTCCTCTCCCTCATAGAACAGGGGAGAGAGGGAGAGATAGACTACCGCTTCGACCCCTACTCCGGCTTGGAGGACTTCCACGATGTCACTGGGGGTGAGCTGGCAGACATCCTTCTCTCAGCCTACCCGTCAGTCCTCGGACTCGACACAGAGGGGACGGTCTCTAACCCTTTCTGTCTCCAGGTCTGCTTCTCCCCCCCGACCGCGTACATGCTCAGGATCGATCAACCAGACTTCCTCGAAGGGATAGAGGCCCTCCGCATCCTCGCAGCAGCAGGGACCATCTTCACCGGGCACAACCTCGGGATGTACGACCTTGAGATGTGCAGGCGTGCCTTCTCCCTCGACCTCTTTGACGCCAACTGCCACGATACTCTCTATGATGCCTATCTCTTCTGTATAGAACCGCTTGGGTTGAAACCGAATTCGTGGCGGCACCTGGGGATGAAGATGAAGTCGCACTCAGAAACAGTCGGTGCGCTGGGGGTGGAGTTCCAGCTCGACTACCTCCACCATGTCATGGAACACACGCGCCACTGGCCGAAACCCTCCCCCATCTTCGAGCTCCAGAACGACGGCCAGATGAAAGTGACGTGGAAGCCACAACCTATCTCCACCCGCGTCCAAGCCATCTTCACTGCGATCGAGAAGGGGGGAGAGGCAGGAGAGGATGGAGAGGGAGACGGCCTCGGTACCGAGGAACTGGAGACTGGGGACTCTCTCTCCTCCCAGGTGAATGGGGTGGACCCCAGGAAACGATGGAACATGATCCGGAAGGATCTCCCCGATCTCGTGAAGAGGGTGGAGGGGGAGATAGGGAGGATGCCTCACGCGACGATGCGGAGGCTGTATGAGAGGGAACCGGAAGCCGCAATCCGGTACTCGTGCACTGATGCTGTGGCCCATCGCCGCCTCTACGATCCCTTCACCGAGAGACTAGAGCGAGAGGGGAAGACCGCCCTCTCCGATACCTACTCCATCAATATGCACGTCTTCTCTGAGATGCAGGAAACCGGCCTCCCCGCCCGCCGCTCGAAGCTAGAGACCCTCCGCGATCAGATGACAGAGAGGATGTTGGAGATAGTCCACGATATCTCTACTCAGTATAACAATGGCGTCCCCTTCAATCCAAAGTCTTCTCCTCAAAAGGGGAAGCTCCTGGAGAAATGGGGGCTCAAAGGGACCAAGCTGACGAAGGCTAAGAAGGTCTCCTATGGGAAGAAGTCGATCGAACACTTGCGCTTCATCACTGAGAACATGACAGAGGAGGAGAAGTTCCGCCGCGAGCTGGTAGTCAAGCTCCTTCGATGGGGAGAACACCAACACACTCGCGACATGTTTTGTACGCCGACCCTGGCTCAGATACCCGACAGCGCAGAAGATGAGTGCTGGGTTCGGTGTCAGCTCATTCCTTGGGGTACGTACACGCGACGCATGGCGGCAAAGCGGCCCAACCTCCTTGCACAACCGAAGCATTCGGAATTCGGGAAGATGATTCGAGGGTGTTACGAAGCACCAGAAGGATATGTTTTTCTGGAGTCTGATCTCTCCTCTATCGAGGTCTGTGTCATGGCGCACGTGAGCAGGGACCCAGATCTCATCCGCATTCTCAAATCAGGCATCAAATTCCACCGCGAGACCGCATCCCGTCTATTCGAAGTCAGCAGAGAGGAAGTAGACAGCATCCAATACGACGTTGGTAAGAGAACGATCTTCCTCACCTTCTACGGCGGATCGGGACCAGGGCTGAAAGATCAGCTATGGATGAAAGGACTCACCCGATATGACGATGATGCTTGTCAGGCGTTTATTGATGGTGTGAAATACAGGGTCTATCCGTCGATTGGGAAGCTGGAAGAGAGGATCGGAGTCCTCCTGCAACAGGAGAAGAAGGACCGCACTCCGCAAGAAATCATGGAGGCCGGGTTCCTTGCTTCGGGAGGGTCCGTCTCTGATATGTGGGGAATGGAAAGGAAGTTACCAGGGATCTTCAGTGAGGATAAGGGAGTGAAGGGAGAGGCTAGGAGATTCGGTCTCAGTCAGACAGTGCAGGGGGGAGCACAAGGGCTCATTCAATCCTCTATCTCCTGGCTCAAGACTGAGATCCGCCGGCTGAGAAACGAGATGGGGATCGACGTAAGGTGGCTGCTGACGATCCATGACTCCCTCCTCCTCCTGGTCCCTGAGTGGGCAGTGGATATAGTGAGAGAGGTGGTGGAGGAGGGACTGACGCAGCATTGTGGTGTGAGACTCAGGGTGCCGGTGAGAGCTGAGAGTAAGACTGCTAGAACGTGGGGAGAGCTGTGATGAAGATAAAGGTCAAGCTCATCTGCCTCCGCTGTTACAGGGAGGGAAGGCAGGCGATCAAGAGTGCAACTTATCATCGCGGATGGGATAGTGAAGGGAATCGTCAGTCAGCCTGCCTGGACTGTCACGGGGCTGTCTACGCCCTCACTTTCCCTTTATCCCCAGCCCTTGCCGCAGTGATGGGGACGGAGGGGGAACTATGACGAGTGCAAGAGCTGCCGCCGCTACCTCCGCTGCGGGAGGAAATGAGTGGTGTCTCTGTTTCGGCTGGCTTCCTCAATTTGGTCGATCCTCCAACTACGACCCGAAGAAACGACCCGCATACACCGACACTCTCTACTTCCACTCCTTCGAAGCCGCGCTTCACTTCCCCTCTCGTGGTACGTGGTGGGAGATCCTCACACCAGATGGACAGGTGGCATGCTCCTCTCACTCTCACTTTAATGGAGCGGTCATCCCCTCTCCCTCTCTGTGTGCTCGGCAACTTCTGAATGACCGGTACCGGGGGCTCTTCCCGGAATCAGTAGAGGAAGGGATAGGGATGGGCAGTGATTTGGTGAGCCACGATGACGGGGAGACATGGGAGTCTGTCCTCTTGGGCGCTGACAAGTCTCCAGAAAAGAAACCAGACACGCCTCGTTTGGCTAAGCCTGCATGTATTGAGATCCTCTCTGCCTCTCCATCGGAACCAGGCCACATTACCCTCTCCCACAGAACCGGGAGGGTGACAATCAAAGCATCCGCATTGGAGCTGAGAAAGACCAAAACCGGCTACTCGCTGTGGGTCCTAGACCCCTCTCGAATGTATACGGGAGGGATAGATGAGGGTACCAGCCTGGTCCTCCAATCTCTCGGGGTAGTGGTTGCTGATGAGAAGAGGAAGCTACCGAAAGGGTTTGTGAGAGCATGGAAACCTGCCCTCTTCGAGATTCACCAGAAGGAACGAGAGAGACTTGAAGTGAGGGGGTTTACACGCGGGCTGTTGGGGATAGATAGAAGGAGCGTAGAACGCACCAGCACATACGGCGAAGGCGAACACAGCCATAGCTACACTTACACCTCCCTCCTCTGGCACCTCTCCCACATCCCTACCGGCTATCTCATTGCATCGTGGAAGCATCGAAACACTGCTCAGGAATTCGCGGATCTCCTGAGAGAGAGGATGCCCGAGCTGACAGATACAGGGATGGAGATAACACCAGAAGTCGGGAAGCGGGTGAAGCAGATACTCGATGAGTTTTCCGCCTGACTTATGCCATTGACGGCCACGGCACACTTATCATATTCTTGGGACTGACAAAAGGGAGAGAATGAAATGGCGAGCTGGCAAGATCTAAAGGACATGACTGCGGGAGATGTGAGCCTCGTCACCAGCACACAATCTCTCCAGACACAGATGAAAGATGATTTCACGTCTCCTGCGGATTCATCTCTCACCGCTCCTCAGCAGCAGGCCCTGGATAAGTTCCGCGCCCGTGCTCCCCTCATTATCCAAGACGCACGCGCGATCTCCGTCTCCTCACCCGAGTCTAAGCAAGCCGCCTCTCTCATGCGGCAGGATATCCGCGCGGCGATGGACCTCCTCGAAGCCTTGAAGCGTCCCGAGATCAATCGCGCGCACAAGATGCACAAGGACGCCCTCGCGGAACTGAACTCCCTCCTCGCTCCCTGGAAGACAGCGGATGAGATCCTCAAATCCTCCCAAGACGCCTACGAACTCCGGCTTCGTCGCGAGAGGCAGGAAGCGGCACGGAAGATCGAAGAAGAGATGAGGAGAGCGCGGGAGGAAGTTCTCAGGAAGCAGATGGAAGAAGCCGAGAGACAGGAGGACGTGGCGCAGATCCTCGAAGTCGTAGAAAGACAGGAAGCACCACTCCCAATCATCCCTGTCATCCATACTCCCGTGAAAGTGGAGGGGGGGAGCACCCGCACCACTCTCACCTTCAACCTCCTGGATATTACAAAGGTTGACCCGGCCTTCATCCTCTCTTGTATCCATGCGGAAGTCTTGGAGAAAGGGGAGTGTGAGTGGCTGGCGAAGTGGATAGGGCGGACGGTGAAGCTTCACTTGAAGGATGCGGAGAGGATCGTAGGAGAGGGAAGTATTGAGTATGTGGAAGGGGTGAGCACTGGAGTGAGGAGGAAGAAGTGAAGCTCTCGCCAGAAGTATCCTCTGTGCTCTCGCGCTCACGGGTGGAAGGCTCGCTCCTTTTTCTCCCTCCTGAACAACTCGACAGAAAACTCTACGAGAGAGTAAATGACACTATCACTGCCCTTGGAGGAGAATGGAACCGGAGACAGAAGGGACACGTCTTTCCTGGCTCCGTGGACCTACAGGACGTTCTTGCAACCGCACTAACATCAGGGGCTTATATATCGCCCAAGAAGGAATTCGAGGTCTTTGAATCCACGCCCGCCATCTGTGCGCGACTCATTCACCTTGCCGATATCTCACCTACTGCAATAGGGTTCTCGGGTTGTCTCCTTGCCGTTCTTGAGCCCTCAGCAGGCCCAGGAGCCATCGCGCGCGCCACCAGAGAACAGGGGCTGGAGCCGGAGTGTTGCGAGTTAATGCCAGAAAACCGCACACTTTTGGAGATTCAAGGATTTGAGCTTGTTGCTTCAGACTTTCTTGACTTCTCACCCCCTCCACAATCTCACTTTGACCGGGTTATTGCCAATCCTCCCTTCTCGAAGGGGCAAGACATCGCCCACGTTCGCCACATGTGGGATGTTCTCGCGCCGGGAGGAAGAATCACAAGTGTGATGGGGATAGGATGGACTTTCAGAAATGAGAAAAAGTACAAAGAGTTCCGCGAGTGGGCACAGTCGATAGATGCGCAGTGGGAGGAACTTCCTGAGGGCGCATTCAAGGACAGCGGTACTGGAGTCAGGAGCGGGATCATCGTAATAGATAGACCGAAACAACACACTATGGAGGAAGACTACATCATGGAAGATCAGGACCAGGACCAGGACCAAGACATCCGAGAGGGTGAAGAGCTTCTCAAGATGATTGGAGCTGAGGAAGAACGCGCCGCTGCCACACTTCCCGCGGGTACTGCCGACTCTCTCCTCTCCCTCACTGAGATCTCCCGGCTCACCGGCATCATGTACGTGACCCTCAAGCGGTATGCCGTCCTCCACGACGCAACCGACCTTGCCGGCCTCTGGGAAGGCGAGGGCAGGAACAAGAAATACCTCCCTGAAGCTGTGGAGGTGTTCCGCCGGCTGAAGGCTGAGAGCAGAAAGGGGAGGCCGCGGGGGAATGCGGCGGCCGGAGCTCCAGACCGCAGGGGTGTGGCAGACCGGCTTCCTCCCCACGTCCCCAAGAAGGACAGCAAGAAGAAAGCAGGAGGTAAGAAGAAGATCACGAAGCCGGCGAAGCGTCCCTCCCTCACGCGTGAGACTGCACCTCTCCCCTCTGCCTCTCTCTCAACCCAGGAGGCGGATCGCGCCATGGCTGCCATCGAGCGCGTCCAACTCATGGCGCAGTATGAGGTCATAAAGGAGATGGTCACCCCGTGGAAGAAGGAGATGGAGAGGTTGGAGAAGGTGCTGGGACTGGGGATCTACTTGAACAACCGCCAGATCATCCGAGAGGATACGCGGCAGAGATGGCAGGCAGAAGGGAGGATGCGGTGAGCAGGTTCTTCAGCTACGACGTAGAAGGTGATGGATTCAGCGAACACAACACTGAGGAGGAAGCCAGAGCCGCCGCACAGGCTGCCTTAGATTACGCGACCGACGACGGAGATGGGTGGGATGAAGATGCACTCACGGGAATCTGCTGGGGAGAAATCCGAGAACGCGTGGTCATCAAGAACCGGCGAGAGTTGACAGACGAAGAAAAAGACGAGCATCCGAGCTGGGACTTCTACGCTGAGGCGGAGCTGACCGCATCTTTTGATTCTAGCGATCCCGATGTCTAGGCTGCTCCTCCCTTCCGACCTCGGGCTCAACCCCGATATCTTCCCCTCCTTCCGTGAGGGGCAGGAGGACCTCTCTACCCAGCTCGCTCTCACCTCAGCCCGCTTCCCACTTCTCAACAGCCCGTGCGGCACGGGGAAAAGTTTAATCTATTTCACTTCCGCCCTCATGTTCGATCTGCGCCTCCTGATCCTCACACCCCAGAAGGCTCTCCAAGATCAGCTCATGCACGACTTCGGGCCAGATGCTGGCGGCCCCCTGGTAGACGTGCGTGGGCAGTCAAACTACTCCTGTCCCAACTTCCGCAACTGTGAGGTAGGCGCGGCGAATGAGTGCCCTCTGCGCCGGCTCAATCCCTCAGAACCTCACCGGTGCGAGAATCTGAAAGCGATAGATCGCGCGCGAGATTCCAAGTATGTCGTCACAAACAACTCCTTCTGGATGACGCAGGGGCGTGCACAGTCTACCCCCTCAGAGTCTGGTCCTCCCCCCGGGATAGGGAAGTTTGATCTCATAGTGATAGATGAGGGGCATGCCGCACCGGATAAGCTGGCAGACTTCTGCACTCTCTCCATTCTCACGAAGGAGGTAGAATCCCTTCTCGAAGTCTCCCCCCCTGACACCTCCTCCCTCCCTGTATGGTCTCAATGGGCGCGCGTTCAGTATCCGCGTATCTCAGCTCTACTGAAGGACGCTGATTCCCCTCGCTCCCGTATGCGGCTCAAAGCGATAGAGAGGGATCTCGTGGAACTCTCCGGCATCTCCTCTGATCGTGAAACCCAATGGATCTACCAGTACTCACGACCTGACGATCTCCACACCTTTACCCCTGTATGGGCCTCACCCTATGCTGAACGCCTCCTCTTTCAAGGCGCAGGGAAAGTCCTCCTCACATCCGCGACCCTACTCCCAAATATCGGTGAGTATCTTGGCATCCCCACAGCAGAGAGTGAGTATATCGATGTGGCCTCCACCTTCCCTCCAGAAAACCGGCCATTGATATATTGTCCCTCTGGAGTTAAGCTCTCCTACAAGTCTACGGAATCTGACTATCGCATCCTTGCGGCGAAGTATGATGAGGTGATAGATCTCTGGTCAGTCTATAACGGGCTCTACCACACTCAGTCTCACGCCCTAACTGAGAAGCTCTACTCTCTCTCTCGCAACAAGAATCGTCTCATCGTGTATGAGAAGGGGGATGCGGCCGGGGCAATAGCACTATTAAAAGATGGAAAGAAAAAGGGTATGATAGTTATGGGTCCTGGGTTGAAGGAAGGATTCGATCTCAGTGGTGATGCAGCCAGGTTCCAGCTCGTCGCAAAGATGCCCTTCATCAACCAATCTGACCCAGTGATAAAAGCGCGATGTGAGAGCAATCCCAACTACTTCATGGACCAGTGCTCAGTCCAGCTCACTCAGACAGTAGGGCGGATTACTAGGAGCAGGAGTGACTGGGGATGGAGCTATACGTGTGATGGTGCCTTCCCTTGGGTGTGGAAAGAGGGGAGGTTTGCAAAGAGTTTCAGGGATGCAATCAGGTGGGAGAATGGGAGAATACCAGGACCACCGAAAGGGAGATGATGCCATCTGAACGCGAATACTTCGAAGAGATTCGAGACGAGTCTTTCGCTGCCGCACGAGAAAGCGGCTGTGAGGTGATAGTCGCCTCCCCTTCTCAGATTCAGCTCGACATCGATCAGCCGTGGCCGGTTTGGGCGCACCTGAATAGTGACGATCCTGGTATTGACGTGCTCAACGTCCTCGCAGCTACAGCAGGAGAACGCAACAGAGACGTACTCGCACGACTTCTTGAGTTTGTGGTAGTCATCAGTTGGGAAGCCTGGAGAAGCACGTCCGGCAATACCCACATCATGCTGACCCTGTCGCATGAGTTTACCCCACACGAGAGGGTGGCGATGCAGGCAATGCTCGGCTCAGATCCGATGCGGGAGCTGTTGAATCTGAGAAGGGTGTGGTGTGGGGCAGATGATCCTATCGCACTATTCAGGCCGAAGAAAGAGGAGAGGTAAGATGCCGAAATTAGAGCTCGAAATCATCCGCGACGTAGAGGGACCCTGCATCTGGAGAGACGGTACCGCCAAGTCCTTCACAGTAGATGTGGTCGAACCTAGTGTCCGCCACTCCAGAATTAATCTATACCGTCCCCATCTGTAGTCTCTAATGACGGCGTGATGCACGATGGCGCAACAGGTCATCTGGTGACGCAATACTACGTGCGTTCGAAGGCGTAGAAGAGATTGCGGCATCGCAAACCCTGTGAAACCAGACAGAACAGGACCCACCGAAAGGGAAGATAAAGTGATGACACAAGAAGAAAAGCCAAATACCACTCTCGAATTGGATGGCTGGCGTCCAGGTCTCCCACCGGGCGAATACTATGAAGGAATGGAAAAGGATTTCGAAGTCTACTATTCACCAGGCGAACAAGTCTGGTATCGATACGCTCCCGGCTACCCCACCAGATCGCGAGCGAAACAGGGTCACGCAGATAATGCACCAGCTACCTCCTTTGAAAGGAGAAAGAGAGAAACAAAATGGCAAAGCTAAACCTCCCTGTCCCCACCCAAGAAACCTCCGAAGGCGGCTCCCTCGGAGGCCCCTCCTCCTTCCGGGGCTATCCCCTGGAAGCCGCGTACACCCTCCACCGTGTCGGGTCGCACCCCCCCACTCCCGAGCAGGAGCAGAAGATGCTCGCGGGAGACTACGGCGCGCACTATGTCATCGCGCTCTGGGCCAAATTCAAGGTCCTGGATGTGATGGAACCCGTGGGGTGGGAAGGGCGGCCTGAATCCCCCGACACCTTCGAACACACCTGGTCTCTCGGCGGGAAGAGCGCGCAGGTCTTCTACGTCACCGACGCGAAGGACGACTCGGAGCTGGGGAAGCCGTGGGGGTTGGATGGCGGTTTCGAGGAGCAGGCCGTCTACGCGACCGGGATCTTCGAACGCGGCGGGAAGAGACTCGTCATGTCCCTCCCCCACGAGAAGGACGGCAAACCGATCGATCTCTCTCACTACAGGGGACGGTGGTACCTCGCAATCCCCGGCATCCCCGAGGTGAAGACGCGGCTGAATGACAAGTGCGGCTACGTCCAGATGCTTCACGAATCTGCCCCCGTGGTGAAGGCGGTGGACCCCTCCATGGTCGTCGCCGTCCCCACCGGCAAGAAGGATGAGGTGAGAGACCAGCTCGCCGTGTGGACACTGACGGATGAGGAGGGGAATCCGCTCGGGGCGGACTTCTTCGTGGGACTCCTGGGCAACTGGGACATGAAGAAGGTGGGGAGCTTCACACCGAAGGGGGAGAAGGAGGAGAAGGACCAGAAGGTCCTGTGTCTCACCCACTATGAGGGGAGGGTTGGGGAGGCAGTGGCTGAGGGTGCGAGTGCTGGTGCGAGCTCCAAGTCTGCCCCTGCTTCCACCTCCGCGAAGAAGGCCACCCCTGCTCCTGCCTCCACCGCTACCCCCACCAATGGCTCCAACCCCCTGGAGGACCGTGTCCGTGCCGCCATCATCGAAGCTCTCCCCGCGACCGGGAGTCTCCCCGTCATTGGGGCCAATTCCCTCACACTCGCGGTTGTGAAAGGGTTGGGGATCAAGAAGGGGGCTGAAGCACAGGAAGCGGCGACCCTCATCAAGCAGATCGTGGGGGAGGCTCCCGAGGACGCAGACTCGGCGCAGAGCCTGGTGGACATGGGGATGGAGGTCGCATTCCTTCATAAGGAGGGGAAGGTCGAGAGGTGGAACGCATGAAACTCTCTCGCACCGATGAAGAGATCGACACCCTCATGAACGAGGTGGGGGTGAACGTGGATCAAGGGGTGTCTCGCTTCCCTGGGCAGACGTACGAGGAAGGAGTCGCCGCTGCCATCGCCTGGCTCTGTGGCGACACCGACGACTACCCCTTCCCGGAGGACTGACACCAATGCCTCACTACCTCAACTCCGATGCCATCCAAGCCGGCCTCATCCCCTGCGAGACGAACCCTCGCACCGGAGCCCTCTCACGCACACTCGAACCCTTCCACGCACAGGCAGTCCATACTGTGGGGACAGGGAGCGACAGGAGACGGCACGTCTGCACGGAGTGTGCGGATAAGCATCACAAGGGATTGAAGAGGAAGAGGGGGGAGATCGTCTGGAGGTAGGCCACCCCCTACTCCTCTCCTATCTCTCACAAACAAAGAAAGGGAAAGATACGTGGATATCCGCCTTCTTCGCACTGGTCTCGACGACCTCTCACCGGGATACTATCGCTCCCCGGGTATCCACGTATCCACCCTACTCTCCCGCCTCTGTATCCGGTTCGGTCACTTCGAGAAGAAGAAGGACGGAACCCCTATCTCAGACAGGAACCGTGAGATGGGGAACGCTTTCGAGCACTCAGTCGTAGAGAGGGCAGCAAGGAAGTGGCCGGGGCGCTACATCCATAACCCCGAGATCAGGTGTGATGGGGTGTATATAACCCCTGATCTGGTATCGGCGAAGGATGGGGTTTCCTGGTCCCTCAAGTGTACGTGGATGAGTCCTGCGAGGGGGCCGGAAGATGTGAAGATGTGGAAGTATCTGGAGCAGTTGAAGGAGGAGTTGTACTGCCTGCGGCGAGTGCTTCAGGGGACAGCAGAGATCCGGGAATCGGCTCTCACAGAAGATGAAATATTGTGGCAGTCGAAGGTTGACACATTCAATCCGGGAGACGATCAGGAGTTTCTCTCTGGCTTGCTCACAGTCTGCTTCGTGAATGACTTCCGACCCGAGAAGGAGCAGATACCCACATGGTCTCTCTCTTTCTTCCCAGAAGAACTGGAGATGACACATGCGATGATTATGGGGGAGAAAGCGCGCTTTCTAGATGAAGGAGGGTGTGAGTGGTGTGGGGAGCATCCAGATACCGGAGGGTGCTACTGCTGTAGGGAGTGTGGAGGGGTGGTGTGGGATCACAAGGGAGACTGCGAGACAGGGAAAGGATAAAGATCATGGAAATGGTGAACACGCTGTGGAAGAATGGACTCCTCACTGATGATGAGGCAATGTTGATGCAAGCCGCCGGCACTGTCCCGGCCGACGAGCACCGTGCCAGTACGCTGCGGAGGGAGAGAGAGCGCACGCACCACCAGCACTTCCTCTCACCCTCTCCCTCCACATTGGTGCTCGGATAATGGCCTCCTTCGCAGACCTCCAGAAGGGTGCCATCCCTTCCTCTCCTTCTTCCCCTTCCTCCAAGAGAGCCTCCCTCCCTGTCTCCTCCCTCTTCTCCTCTCTCTCTTCCCGTACCTCCAACCTCACCTCCCTAGATGACCCCATCCCCCCCTATGCCGTCACCCTCCTCTACGGACTGAATGGGAGCGGAAAGACTGAGTTCGCCGTCGGCCACGTAGAACCGGATGGCTCGATCTCTGGTGGCATCCCCGGCCCTCTCGCCCTCTTCGACTTCGACAATCGCTCCCGTCCCGCATGCGAATCTGTCCATCGCGCCGGGAAGCGCATCCACTATTTCCCCTCGGCCCTCTCAGCAGATATAGGGAGCATGGAGGAGAAGGATGCGAAGGAGTACGCTACCGCCGCCCTCGCGATCGTGAAATCAGACTATGTCTCCATGCTCCAGGCAGCAAGGAGGAGGGAGATCCGCGGCATCATCCTCGATGGTGTGAAGGAGCTCGGGGACCTTATAAAGATCATGGTCAGAGGACGCCCTGATCGCCCGAAACCCAAGAAGGGGGAGTTCCTCGCAGGGTTGGACTCGATCATCAACCAGGAGATGTGGTACTTCACAAACGCAGCCCGCGAGGCCCGTGTTACCCTTCTCATGATCGCACGCGCGAAACCCAACTCCTGGCCTGAACCCACGGGATTCGTCTGGGACTGTGACAAGATATGGGATGCCGCTGCTGACTGGAGCGCACTTATCTCCATCTCTAGTGTGGAGGATAAGGTGAAGGAGGTGACAGAGGCGGCAGCAGGGAAGCCTACAGCCCTCCAGCTCATGCAGGCGATGAACTCGAAGCCCTCCCTCTCTCTCATCTTGAGTAAGCCTCTGATGTTGGGGGGAGTGAGGTATACGGAGAAGGAGTGGGGAGGAGATGGACCGTTTCCGTATGCATGCAGCCGGCTTATCCCGAGGACGAAGGTGGAGGATTGGAAATGACGGCGACGAGAGAACGTTCTGCCTAGAGCACACGGAAGCAGAGGGACTTGAAAGAAAATGATCCTTGTCATTAATTACGACCCGAGCAAGCGTGTGTTCTATTTCGTGACTGATACAGGAACCAGGTTTGAATTTGCCACACGCGAAAAAGCAGATCGCGCACTTGGCTGGTATTTCGAAGACGAGTATTGGCACGATGAAAGATCAGGAGAGGAGAACCACGAATGACGATTGCAACCAACATCAACCGCACTGGCTACCTCGTGATCCACACCCGCGACGACGGCTCCAAGCGCACCTACGCCTGTGCCGATCATGCCTCCCTCTCCACCCTTATCTTCTATATCACCGGCCGCACCATCGGCACCTTCCTCATCCATCATATAAGCGGACTCCCGGTAGTTCCCCGTGTATTGATCGCGTCGAACCTCCACATATGGGGAATCTCACTCGGCCAGCCGGCTCTCGTGGAAGGGAAGCAGAATGCCACGATCCCACTCACGCGAGGTGATGAGTGAAAGTCATCCTCACGTATGAGACCCAGGTGGAAGTAGTAGTCGATACCTCTACCTTCACCGTGTCCTCCATCTCCGCCATCCGCCAGCTCGGCTCCTCCCTAGCCGGGATCAACGGATACATCAACGTCTCCCACGAAGCAGCAGAAGAGGGGGAGACCTTTACCAGGAACCATCTCCGGTGTGCGCTAGAGACTATCCGGACAGGGAAGCATCCAAGATGGAGATGGAAGGAGGCAGTGTGAGCGTACAGGAAGAGATCCGCACCTCACCCCTATCCCCAGAAGAGGGCTATCAGAAGTATCGCGGCAGATGTAAGGAATACGCCGAAGAAGCGTGCGCCAAGGACCCCTCTCTCCGCCTCGTGCGTGGGCACTACTACTGCCCGTTCTGGGGGGAGCAGGAACACTGGTGGTGTGAGAAGAAGGATGGGACAGTCATAGATCCGACCAAGGATCAGTTTCCATCCAAAGGACTCGGCACGTACGTAGAGTTCGATGGTTGGTGCGTGTGTGAGAACTGTGGGAGGGAGATCAGGGAAGAGGATGCGCGCTTCGCAGGGAGATATCCGTGCTGTTCGGATGAGTGCTGCTTACGGTTGGTGGGATTGTGAGGATCGCGATAACAGGAGGGAGGAAGGATGAGAATGGGGCCATCCTCTTCCCTTCCCTTCACCAGCTCCAGTCCTTCTGGCATCTCGCTTACAACCAGTACGGAATGACACACCTCCGCCATGGGAAAGCGATAGGGACTGATCGCACTGTGGCGGAGTATGTGGAGAATAAGAATAGGGGGTGGGATACCACTGCAATCCTTCCTCCCCTTCCTATCTGGAACCTGAAGAGGATGGCACTCAACCCACGCCTCATCACGATCGAACCCTTTCCTGTTGATATCCGAATCGACGGCCCATGGCCCCTCGCCGGCCATCACCGCAACACTCGCATGCTCCAGACACGGCCTCAAGTCGAGGCCCTGATCGCCTTTCCTGGAGGGGGAGGAACGGCGAATTGTGTAGAGGCAGGACTGAGGATGGGGATCGCGGTGTGGCAGTGGGAAGAGGACAGGGAGAAGAAAGGGGAGTTCAGGGAGATAGCACGATGCAGATGGGAGCGCGGTTCCCTGTGATCCTCCTCGACGAAGGGATGGGCTCTTCCTCCCTCCTCTCCTACCCTCCCCTCTCCTCCCTCTCTCTCCTCTGCCGTCTCCCCTCTCCTCCCTTCTCAGACGCCCGCGCAGACTTCTCCTTCACAGGACGAGGGCCGGACTCTACCCCTATTTCTATAGGTGGCGAGGTGAAGAAGCTGACAGAGCTAGCAGGCGCCCTGCGCACCGGCCGACTCCAAGCAACCCAGCTCCCTGCCCTTCTCCATCTCTACGACGTGCGCTGGCTTCTCATCATCACCGGGTCTTCTCGCCGCAACCCCTCTACCGGCGTCCTCCAAACCCTCCGCACCATCACACAAGACGGCGAGAGAGTGCGTGCTTGGGCAGACTGGGACCTAGCAGGCGAACCCATCCCCTACAACTACGTCTCCCGCTTCCTTTCCTCCCCCTCCTTCACGCAGTTCAAAGATGAGAATGGGGAAGGGGTCCACGTATGGAGTGTGTACGATGAGAGGGAGGCGGCAGCGTGGATAGGGGATCTGTGGGAGCTCTGGCAGCGGGAGTACGAGAGCCACTCATCCATGCGCGTCCTGGATAGATCAGGGAATCAGAATGGACACACAGAGGCGGACGTACGAAAGAAGCTCAAGGCCCTCCACGATCCTAAGTTTCAGGACCCCAAGTTCGCCCAGAGAGTGAGGACCTTCTCCTCTCTCCCCAACATCTCATACACGCGCGCGGTCAATATGGCGGAGGAGTTCCCCTCAGTCCAGGAGGGGATCTCCCCCCTATGTACGTGTAGAGTGGAAGCACCGGAGGAGGAGGTGAGGAAGTGGAGGAAGTTGGAGGAGAAGCAGTGGGAGAGGGTGAAGGGAGTAGGGAAAGGGATTGCTACTGAGATAGGGAAGGCAGTCAGATGAGGACAGGAAAAACCCTACAACAGCAGTACGGCCTCACCGAGCGTCAGTGCTTCATCTGTCGTAGATCTCCTACAGGCCGTCGCTTTCAGTTGATAAAGGACGGCCCCAAGCTGTGCGAGGCGTGTGCGCAAATAGCACGCGCTCTTTCAGCGTCGCGGCGGTAACACTACTCGGTTTGACCGCAACCCTCTCACAGTACTATACTTCTCTCCTGTCAGTTTTCCCGCCCAGAGAAAGGAGAGGAGAGAAGGATGCGCACCCACCTCACAAGAGAGCGAGAACCCAGGACGCCGTGGGAGCTTGGAGACCGACTATCTGTCACACTCACAGACGATCAGGGGAGGGAGGTAGAGAACGTGGCCCTCCTCTGTACTGCGACGCTTAACGGGCGGATTGTCGAAGCTGTCAGTGAGACCTCTCCTCTCATCCGTCTGACGTTCAGCACTGAGGAAGAGGAGCAGTGATGTTAGAGTCAGCGTCCTCTGCATTCGATCGATTCCTTGAGGCTAGATGGAAGCTTCTCCAAGACGCCAACCCACCCCATCACGGAGAGTATGGATGGCGCGCGCTCCTCTCTCCTGAATTTCACACTCGCCTGCGCGCTGAGGATCGCCTTGACGACAGAGGGGGCGGCCCCAGAGATCAGAAGATACCCGCTAGAGTAGCCGGCCTCCCATTCACAGTCTCGCGCAACCTCTCACCTAACCACCTCGCCATCCTCTTCTGCGGTCGAGATCCGTTCGATCCGCAACACCCCGAACGCACAGTAGTGATCACGAAGCAAGAAGCGCAACAGCCGACGGGAGGGCGGTAGCACCATGCCCACAATCAACCCCGGCGAAATCTTCAAATGCTGCATGTGTGAGATCGGAGATGTAGAGATCCCCGCCGATGCCGACCCAGAAGGACTCGCGGCCCTGAACAAGGCAGTAGAGGAACAAGGAGCAGTCGAACTGCTCTGTGATGAGTGTGCGGCGACACTCCAGAAAAATGCAGTGACAGGGCAACTGTCTGAGGTGGTGAGCTGATGCTGCTCTCTCTCCGCTCCCTCCGCACCAACATCTGGCGCGGCCTCTGCTCGGCGACCGATCAAGAGATCCATGACGGCATCTCCTTCTACCCTAGTGCCCACGGCCTCTGCCACCTCCTCTCTCTCGCTCTCTCCTCTCCCTCTCGTACCATCACCCCTACCCAGATCGCGGGCATGTACGCGGCCCTCAGTCCTATGAATAACTGGGAGACCAACGTCGCAAACATCATCGATGTCATCCGCGACGGGACCTCTGCCTCCGTCAACACGACAGATATCAATCTCCACAAGGCTATCCAGATCCTCCACGGAGCCTCCCCCCTTCATATCCTGGGAGGGAGTAAGGTCTCAGCGTTCTTCCAAGCCATAGACGACCCCACAGACACCTCCTCCATCCCTGTAGACCGCCACCTCATCAACCTCGCCCTCGGCACCTTCCCAGACAAGAGAGAGCAGGCAGACCTGGCTCATGACCGCGAGCTCTACACCCGAGTCGAGAAGGTCTACCACGATCTCGGCACGCGTGAGGGGATGGGGAACCGCCTCTCCTCCATCGCCTGGTTTGTACAGAGGAGGATCTCCCGCACCGGGCAGGCTCCCCTCCTCCATCCCGCCCTCGTGTGCTCCTCCTGCCCCTCTACCTATCCTCTCCTCTCACACGGGACCGGGAAGGGGAGGAGGTTGCGGTGCTCTCTCTGTGGGAGGACGCGGGCCTTCTACCCCTCCACCCTCCCCAAGGGCCGCCGCGGTACCTCCGCCATTCTCTATGACTTCGATCTCCCCATCACCCCTTCCCAGCTCGCCATCTACTCCTCCCGGCCGCTTGTGTACCTGGGGAAGGGACACCCATTCTCAAACTCGCAAGGGAGAAACTGGCTCGCCCGCTATGTCGTCATGTACCGGACCCGAGAGAAGTTGAGGAAGGACGAACACGTCCACCACTGCAACGGCGATAAGCTAGACTGTCAGTCGGTGAATCTCGAAGTCCTCCTCGCAGAAGACCACGGACGCCTCCACGCTCGGAAGCAGTTTCTCTACATGCTGAGGGATAGACTGGGGAGGTGGTGTGAGAGTGAGGTACCAGGGTTCGCAGAAGATCACACAGATACAGACACAGACACCGACGTATGGTGAGGAAAAGGAATCAGATGATCGTGGCAGAACCAATAGATGGAACCGGCAACACCACCGCCACTGCTCCCTCCAAAAAGAAGCGTGGCAAGCTCGCCCTGGTCCCCCCCATCCAGCAGAGTTCTTCTTTCCCTTCTCCCTCCTCCTCTCTCCCTCTCTCTCCCTCCACCGACCTCTCCCTCTTGCTGTCTGATACCAAACTTCGCTCTCGCTACCGGGAGGGGAGGTACAAACCCGGCACCAACGTCTCCCGGAAGATGCGGTATTTCCCCTCCCATCTTTCCTACACCTCCTCTCTCATAGGGAAAGCCTGCACCCCTAAATGCTCCATCTCCATTATCATCTCTGCTGCCATCCATGCCGGCATTCTAGGAATGCTGGAGTGGGCCTCAGTCTCCTCCCTCTCTTCCCTCCGCGATCGCTTCACTGAGTTGACCACCAGAATCAAAGGAGTGTCGGTCCTTGAGGGTTGCCACCTCTTCGACACGCAACCTCGCCCTCTCCCCTACCAGCCCAAGACTGTGATCCTTCCTGAGATGGTGGATGACGACCTCCGCCTCCTAGCCTCAGGTACTGGAGTCTCCACCACCGCCCTCGTCTCTGTCGCCTGCACGTACACCCTCTCACTTCAGCATAACTATTTGAATAAAACTATCGCCACCCAAGAGGGTGAGAAGGTGGAGGAGTTCAAGCGTTGGTTGAGCTGGAAGGCACAGATTGTCGAGATGGCGATTAAGAATTTTGAGAAAGAGTTAGATGCGAATGTAAGTCCGTAGAACCGGGTGGTTTTACATGCACAAACCAGCATAAGGTACGTTAAACCATTTGGACTTACATAGCCAACTAGCTCCGTAAGTCCGTAAGTCCACTCGGTTACTAAGTAATACAAGAGGGCAGTTTTCAGCCTGAAAGGGCCGACTGTGCGGTAAGTCCCGGTGGTTTTACATTTTGGGGGTTTCGAGGGGAGAGAGGAGGTGGGTGGTGAATAGATGGGGGTCTAGTCAGTCACCCACCGATCCACTTGTCCGGCAGGCCGTCTCGCCACATCATCGCGTAGTCGATGCAGTTGGCGCAGTTCTTGTGAGAGTGACCGAGCAGAGGCGGCTCCCTTCGTGCAGCGTAGGACCAAGCAAGAGAATCGGCAGATGCCAGCGCATCGCCAAACATCCGAAGCCCTGTCGTCTTCACGCCGAATCCATGAAGCCGCAGACCGTATCCGGATTTCAGGAATGCGAAGATCCTTCCTGCCGTGATGGTGGACTGTCTGCGACACACTGAACCGACACCTACAAGCGGAAGAGTTGCGAGTGGGACACCTGCTCTTTCGTAGTCTTCCGCGTGGTGGAAGTAATCATGTGGTGTCCAGCCCTGCAATACAGGAATCCAAGGGATGTCAGGAGCGAGTGACCGCAGCTCCAGATAGTTGGTGATGGTTCTCCTTTGGTGCTCTTCGACTGTCAGTCCTGTCTTCTGGAGCATCACCGGCTCACACATCCAGTCTTGTGGGGCGACCCAAGCAAGTGACCCGATATGGTCCGAGAAGCGCTTAACCTCCAAGGCATACAACTTGGCTGATGTCCTGAAATATCCGTACTTGCTGATCTCGGTGAAGCCGCCGCTGTCCAGTGCCCACGGCGCGACAGCTCGCGGGAATGTGCGGCGCGCAGTCAGCCGATTTCTGGAGACAAAAAGAGGGACACCGGCACGAGAGAGCCAGTCTGGGTGGTGTGTACCAAGCCAAAAGGTGTGAGGTGCTAACAGCCAGCTCAACTGGTCTCTCCGTCCGATTCTGCTTCCACATTCACCCTCTCCCTCTTCCTCATCTCTCTCAGCACCTCCTTCATCAGCTTCTTCTTCGTCCCTACCTTCTCAGCCTCCAGGCAGCGGACATATAGCGCAAGGAAGTCTGCATCCCCGTGCAGCCTCTCCAGTGCTCCCCTCATCTCAGGCTGGTTCATGTACGCCATCGTGGCGTTCCACTTCCTCGCCAGCTCTCTCCCCTCCCCTGCCCCTTCCCACAGCCGGCGGAAGCACTTATCCCCTCTCCCTCTCTTCTCCCACCTCTCACTCGCTTCCCTCTTCTCCTTCTCTTCCTGCTCCTTCTTGATCTGATCCTGGTCCCACACCTCCCTGTCTATCTGGCGCAGGAGCTCCAGACGGGGGGAGAGAGGGATAGCCTCACGATCGATCTGCTTCAGCGCCTGGTCTTCATCCCTCACGATGTCGAACAGCTCCCACGGCTCCCTCACCCCACGGCGGATATATCTGACCCAGAGGACCGCGTCCCTCTGGCCCCAGTCCCCTCTCCTCCTTGCGCTCCAAGCTTGCACCAAGCGCCAGTAGGGGGAGGAAGAGGGGAGCGCGTACAGCGAGATGGCCCACTCGCGGCGGAGGATGCCGGCTCCTGGGTTTTCTTCTCTCAACTCAGCCAGAGTCTTGTGGAGGAGATCATAGGAATCGTCATACTCCCCACTCCCCCAGCTCTCCCTCTCCAGGTAGGCGACGATCTCACCCGGATTCGGCACCTCCCCTGCCTCTGGGCGCTTATACAGTGCTATCTCTGTCCCTCCCGGGCCTGTATTCCTCCCCAACCCCCGCTGCTGATCTTGGAGCTGAAAGAGTCGCCAAGCGGGACTCCCCATGACGCTCTGTAGGGGCGCACGCAGAGTCCATTCTCCACACAGAGCCTCCCTGCTATCCCTGTGTAGGTTCAGCCCATCCTTCCCGTTCCACCCTGCGACATACCATCTCCCCTCATTGCCGATAGAGTAGTAGCGGTCAGGGTGGAGGGGGTTGAACTCCTCATCGAGATCGATAGGGGAGCCGAGGGGGTAGAGGAGACCGAGTCGGGTGGCGTAGGACTTCACCTCACACCTCCTATCAGCTCGTCCTCATACACCACCTCTCGTGCGCACAGACCGAGTCTGCGGAGCATTTCAGCCGTAGTCAGGGGGGAGGCAGCGGCCCACTCACCTATCTCCGGGTGGTAGATCTCGACGGACGCCTGTACCACTACGCGCACCCGTATCTCTGTCGGTTTCTCTGGTGTCATCTTGCTGCCTCCTTCTCTCGCACCTTCACTACCTTCCCCACAACCGCAGGACCCTCTGTGTACCTCCGCGCATACCTCTCTGCGTCTCTCAAATTCCTCACATCGTTCGCGAGCCAAGGATGGACGAGAAGCACCTCTTCTCCTTCCTCCTTCCTCTTCCCGTCCTCCCCTACCTCCTGCAACCAGAGGAGGAGAGAGCGGCTCCAGGATTCGCGGATGACGACCTTCCTTCCAGCCCAGTGAGGGTCAGAGGATTCGATGGTGTAGATAGCAGACATTGTCACTCCTTTGTCCGATACTCTGTGCCTGTGAGGTTGGACCGGTACTCAACTACGAATCTGGCATAACCTGTAGGTGCGGCGACAGACAGTCCGTGGTAGTCGGTGTGTTTCGAAGCGGACCAGGTGGAAACTCTTCGCCCAGGAGGGGGACCACGCGTGTAGCTTGAGGAGGAAGTCCCTCCCGATGTCTGCGCGGTTTGTCTGGATGCTGAGGGTCAGGGGTAGGATGCGTGCTCTCATGACCCTTACTATGGGGTCCTTCCCCTCTCCTGTCAACAGCCGAAGTAAGGCGTAAGTCCACATCCTCTCTCCCCTCTTCCTACTTACGCCCCACTTATGCTATTGACACTCCCCTCCGCCCTCTCTCATACTGGTCGCACCTTCTGGAGACCCTACATGCCCCGACACCCACTATCCCCGATCCCCTCCCCCGTTCCCGCTCCTTCCTCAGGGGCTGATACCCCCTGCTCCCACGGCACTGAAGAAGTGCCAGACGCGCCACTGAGCTCTCCTGATTCGGCTGTGGGGGTCTCCGGGCATCTCTCTTTTTGTCCCTACATATTCTCGGACGATCCGAGGTACGTCGCGCCACCTCCAGTTGATGCTCCAGTGTGTCCTTCGTGCTGCCATGTGGACGGGTATTTCTGTACTTTGGCTCTGAACCACGACGGCCCACACGTATCCCACGGTGGCGAACGCGGCAAGATAGCCATGTACTGTCAGTGGACGGACGCGGAAGCCTGATATACTGACCCCTGTGTGACCCCTAGCCCCGGCCGGGTGAAAAGGAGAAATCCAGGCTCCCCCGGGGTCGCACTTCTTAACCTCTTCTCTCCTGGAACGTGCTCACTGGAGGCACCCAAGATGGAACGCACTCCCAAAGGCGAACTGAAGCTCCCCCGCAACCTCCGTGTCTCCCGCATCCCTCGCGGCGAGATGTTCGAGGACCGTCTGACCCTTTCGATGGAAGGCGAAACCCCGATCATCCTCACCGCGCGTCAGGAAGAGATGATCCGGCGCGCCGTCAGAAGGGCTGGTGTGTGATGGAACTCTCATACAAACAGCATCTGATCATCGAAGTAGTCGGCGACACGACACCATCCGGGTCAGCGCTCCGATACATCGTCACAAAGACGGAAGAAGCCGCTCTCCGCGCCGCTCTTGATAGAAAGGCTGGTGTGTGATGGCTCAACAGATTTGGAAGTTCCCTCTCGAGGCTGGTTTCTACACTCAACCTATCTCCCTCCCCCGGGGTGCGAAACCTTTCACTTGTCAGGTGCAATACGGTGTACCCGGCATCTGGGCTGTGTGTGACCCCACAGCAGATCCAGTAGAGCGTACAGTTCGAATCGTCGGTACAGGGTGGGAAATTGTCGGCGATGCTCCGCTTGGAGAATACATCGGTACCTACCAACTAGATGCAGATGGCAGCTCATTGATGTTTCACGTCTTCATCGGAGAGGAGAATTAGGTCATGGCCGTCACCTTCACCGACACCCTCACCTCCCGCGGCGGCATCTCTCCCACCACCTTCCCTCCCTCCGAGCTGGACAAGATCCGCTGTGGCTGGAACTCCCGGCACACCATCACCGAGAAGTCCATCGAATCCCTCGCCCACGAGATCGCCTCTTCCCCCATCGGCCAGATCACCCCTGGCACCGTGCGCAAGGGTGAGGGGGGATACGCGGAACTAGCTGCCGGCAACCGCCGCCTTCTCGCCATCCGCTACATCAACGAGAACCTCGACCTCTTCCAAACCCTCTACCCCCACATCACCGGCCCTCTCGCCTTCAAAGCGTTCGTGATCGACTGCAACCAGAAAGAGCTGCGGAAGATCAATCTCGCGGAGAATCTGGACCGGGAAGGGCTCTCCCCGATCGACAAGGCCTACACCGTCCGTTCTCTTCAGGCGGAGGGGTGGGAGGATCAGGAGATCGCCGGCTCCCTCCGGTGCTCGGTAGGCTATCTCTCCGTCCTCCGTGGCTTCCTCTCTCTCCCCAAGGAAGCCCAAGACTCCATGCACAGGGCTTACGTGGACGGAGAGAGGGGGATCACAGGCGAACTCGGGACCGCACTCCAGGGACTCCCCGAGAGTGAGATCAAGAAGACAGTCGCCCAGGTAGAGAGCGGTGAGGTGAAGCCGTCTGATGCCGTGCGCCAGGTGAAGGCCGCGAAGAGAGAGAGAGGGGTCAAGGTCTCCATGTCTCTCAAGGAAGCAAAAGACCTCCTCAGGAAGTATGACAAATACAATGTCTGTTTCGACCTCCTCTGTCTTCTCGACGGCGAACCCACCAAGATGCCTGACGACACCCCCATGACCTTCGAACAGTGGGCACAGTTGTACGACTTGGAGGAGGACCAGAGAGAGAACGGACACCAGAAGGGAGAAGGGAAGTGAGTGTTACCAAGAACCGCCACTGGAGTCGCGCGCTCACTGTACTCGGTGCGTGCAGTGATGCAATGGCGTATGCACAGACCAAAGACACCTATGAAGAGGCGTGGGCTGCGTGCGAGCGTGGAGATTGGATGTTGTGGCTTGCGGGAAAGCTGTCTGGAGACTCAAAGTCAGAAGCGCGAAAGCGGGTCGTCCTCGCCGCGTGTGCGTGTGCGAAATTGGCCCTCAAACATACCAAGCCGGGAGAGAACAGACCCCGGATCGCAATCGAAATAGCAGAGAGATGGGCGCGGAAGCCGCCGGCACCTTCTCAGGAGGCGGAGAGGTGAAGCTCGCACTTCACTATGCAGAGGAATGGGCCGCTCTCTACGTAGACGGCAAGCTCTGTATCGTCGGTGATTCCTACCTCGCAGAAGAGAAGGCGTTCGAGTTACTTGGCGTCGAACAGATACATGATAACGCCTTCATGCGCGGTCAGACATCGAGGGACGGTGTAGCTCTGACGTTAGAAGAAGTCGAGGCGTACCGCGCAGAGAAAGCCCATCGGCAAGACCGAGCACGAGCACTACAAGCCGAAGCGAAACGTCTGTTGGATGCAGCCGACGAGCTGCTGAGCGAGTAGGGTTGCCTCTCCGCCCCTGCACCTTCCCAGGCTGTCCCTCCCTTGTCCCCCGAGGCCGCTGCTCCCTCCATCAGCCCTCCCCCTCTGGGGACACCACCTCTCCCTCTCTCCCTCACCACCTCCACAAGCCCTTCTACAACTCCTCTGCCTGGAGACGCGCCCGCACCCACTACCTCTCCATCCACCCCATCTGTGAGCTCTGTCAGTCTGCCCTCAGTACCGAGGTGCACCACATCCTCAGCTTAGAGGAGAGACCGGACCTCGCTCTCACCCCTCCCAACTTCCAGGCGACATGCAAGCCCTGCCACTCCAGGGAGACAGTGAGACAGGATGGGGGGTTCGGGAACCCTAGGCGGGAGAGATGATAGGGGGACTTACGCCCCACTTTGCCTATTGACACCATGCGTGCGTGACCCTATAGTTAGGGTCATGAGAAACGAGACGCCGATTGCCGCCGCTGTCCTCCCCCTCAAGTCGGAAGCAATCTCCCGTGCCGAGCAAGAAGCACAGAAGGTCGTCGAATCTGTCCGCGAGCAGCTCGAAGCAGCAGGACACGATGTGAGGGTCGCCGCCCCCTATCCGAACGGCGGACTGTCGAGGGGACCCTTCATGCTTGCGCTCGGCAAATATCTGTTGTTCAGTGCTTTGACGGTCTGGCGGAAGACCACATATGGAATGAACGAACCCATGCTCGCCGACGTGACAGACGAGAGGGTCGAGCGTTTCATCAAGGAAGCAAAAGAGAATGCAGCTAAAGAGTACGATCTATTCGTCGCCAAGTTGGAAGAGAAGATTGGCACTTGCGCATCAGCCGAGCTGACCGGAAACCACGTCTGGTCTCACTCGATCCTGACTATCAAGAAGGAAGACGAGACGATCGAACGCTGGAAGACTCAGATGATTGTCAACTGCTCCAAGTTGGGCAAGCTGTTCAATCAATTTCCGACTCGGAAGGTCAAATGAGCACCCCCTGCATCTCCCCCGCCGCCGCTGCCAGCCTGATCCGTGCCGAGTTGAAGTCGCATTCTCCCGGAGATGGCACGGCTACTCCTCGGGACGGGGGAAGGACAGTGACTTTTCTCTCTCCCGCCTTTGTCCTCCAGGAGACTGGTATCCTCCTCTATGGCCCCCACTTCCTCACTCCTCTCTCCCTCTCCCTCCACTGTCCGCGCAACCCCCACCCCGGGGTCAACTATGACAACCTGCGCATGTGGGTGAAGGGGACGCGGCTTATCCCCTCCTGGGTGTGGGGGGAGTTGGGGAGACTGATTCAGGAGAGGAGGGAGGACTTGAGTGAGGTAGAGAAGAAGGTGGATAAGTTACGCCTCACTTCCTCTATTGACATAGAGAAGTAGTGACCCTAGAATCAGGGTCATGGTTGAGGCGATGGAGCCCCGACCGAGCCAGGAGACGTCCCATGAACGCACTGCAACTCATCACCGACTTTCCCTCCCTCTCTGACGCGGAGCAGGCCCTGGACGCTATCCTCTACCAGGATGGGATCATCGGCGCGCGTGTTCTGCCTGCCGCACAGGGCGAGCGGGACCGGCTGCAAGCGATCTTCGAGGATGACCTGCCGATCTCCGCGGCGCTCCCAGACGGTATGCGGCGGGTGATCATGCCAGAGGGGTTCACGCATCGCTTGGCTCCTGCTCGGAAACTGGCGCTGGAAGGAATCATCGAAGCGAATCAGGCGCTCCTCGACGTCGGGCGGAAGACCACGCGATGAACGAAATCTACAACCTGTCCGGCGACTATTTCGGAACCTACCACGGAGAGACTAGAGAAGCGGCCTTCCGCGCCATGGAGACAGACGGAGGCGGCAGTGCTGGAGACATTGATGGGTGGATCATCACACAGGCCACCTGCCCCTCTCCCTCTCTCCACTTCTCCCCCTCCAACGACTCCCTCAACACCAAGATCCTCACTCTCGCCGACTGTGCCTACTGTGAGGGGAAGGTGGTGGCGCAGTGAGACCAGTAGCCTCCAGGGGAGGGCATCCACGCCGGGTGCCTTCCCTCGGGTGCTACAGCCCGAACGAAACCGCCGGTTGACCGGCAGAAAAGGGGATGACCCCATGACTACCACGACGGTCCGAATCACGCTGGGGCACGACGCTATCGAGAAGATGCTCAGTGAAGTCAAAGCGGATCTTTCCTGCGGGGAAAGCGACGACTTCCGGCGGTCCACTCTCTACTCGACCCCCGGCGGGCTGTGGATCAACGTTTGCCGCAGGAGAACTTTTGCTCATTATCCATGGCCGACCGAGGCAGAAGTGCAGATCTACCCTGCGCGGCCGACAAAGCCTGATTCCATCCGGGCTGAGATCACCCGCCCGGAAGGCGAACTGTCGCGGATCTCTGGCGAGCCGCTTGACCTTGAATACCACGACACCCCGGACGGTGGCGCCATTCTCGAATACGCCCCGACGTAGGGGCTCCCCTCTATCACTATCGTTTCAGTGTTACTATCGACACCATGGGAAACGTTGAGATCACATCCAAAGCGTTAGAAAGCGCAATGCTTGTGGGCCACCCCGGCTCCCACCACCAGATCAGACCGTTCATCGGAGGGAGAGGGAAGCCCACGCCGAACCAGCGGGCGATGGCACTCGCGGCGGGGTGCTTTCTCCCCTTCTCCGATCTGTTCTTGGAGGCGGTCCGGGGCTCACTGGCGATGCTGCGCGAGGAGGAGGAGGTCGGCCCGGTTCCGTGGGAGCTCCTACCGCCGGACCCCCATGGGGGCATGTACGACCTCGCGCATTTGGGATGGCTGGCGGCCGGGATCGACACCCCAGAGCGTCTTGACCTCCGGGTCATCAGCGACTCGGCGGCCCGCTTACTCGGGCAGGAACTCCGGATCGGGGATCTCATCGCCACCCCGGACGGAGACTGTCGCGGTCTCGGGGGCATGCGGATGCCACTCGGCGCAAAGGCGGACCGTAGGACGTTCACCGACATCTACCGCGAGGTGCGCCGCCGCCAGGGCTTCCCATTCATCCACCGCGGCACCGGCGGCAGACCACGCAAGCTCTCCTCCGAGTGGAAGAAGGGTGCGGACAGGCTCATGGACGGCCCACTCTTCTGGTTACGGAGGATTCTCGATGGCCCGCACGGTGCGCGGCTCCTTGCCGGCCCGCTCGCGCTGGACGCCCCGCTGCCTTCGCGCCTCCGCCTCCAGCTCACCGTCGAGAGGTGGGAGGGCGGTACGCTCGCCTGGTACGCCGACCCCGGGGAGGCCGAGCGGCCCCGTTACCTGGTGCACGGTTCGAAGGTAGCCCAGCGGGAAGGACGGCCTGAGCGGCCGGTGGACTGGATCAAGGTCGAGTGGCGGAGCCCCGGAAGGCACGCGGTGTCCGTGGGCTTCGAGTGGTCCACGCCGCGGCCCGCTGTCCCCGCATCGGCAAAGCGGACCGTCATCCCGGGGGCGAAGTGAGCGACACCACCGCGCGCACCCTCACCGAAGCCGCTGCCTTCCGCTGCGGGCACTGTGGCGCACCAGCGCTCGGCTACGGCGAGACGAATGAGAACGGCGTCTTTCAAACCCTGTGTTCTGACTGCGGTGAGTGGACGGAGCACGAGCAGGAGACAGAGAACTGAGGAAGGAGGTTCGATGGATGCATCCAACACGACTGTAGAGCTCGATCTCACCCCCGAGCTGGCCGCCCGAGTGGACCAGGCGCTGTCGGCCATTGAGAGCCTGGACAACCGTAGGACCCGCAGCCGCGAGATGCTAGAGAAGTTTGCCGCACACCTGACCAAAGAAGACCACGAGGAGCTGGAGCGAGCCCTCAGCAGAGCACTCCAGGCCACAACCGAGAAGGAGACAGAATGTTGAAACGACACCGCACCGGAGTCCTGATGATGACGCTGGCACTCACGCTCCTCTCGGGGTGTGGGACCGCCGACCTCGCCCGGATTCTATTCACTTCGGAGACCGCGAAGGAGCAGGTCATCGATGGCGTGAAGAGCTTCATCGCCCCGCTCACACTCGCCTCATCCCCCGAAACGGGCGCACTTCCGGCCCCCGTTCTCGATGCGATCCTCGGCGGCGGACAGAGCAGGGCCGCCGTCCTCATGGCCGTGAACCAGGTCGGCGGTCCCACCTGGTGGATCTTGTGCGCGGGGAAGCAGGTCGCCGAGTGTGAGGCGATCCCGAGCTCTGGGCACGTCCGAATCGCTGGCACACCCCTCGCAGGTTCCGCCATCATCATTCCATCCAGGATCGGGGGCGACTGATGCGACACCGGCTCCTTCCCCTCCTGCTCCTCCTGCTCTCCCACCACGCCCTCGCTGATGTGGGCTACACCCCTCCATCCGGCTGCATCACGCGTGCCGGTTCTGCTCATGGCGGTCAGCCCTATCGTGTCATTGTCCTACCAAAGGACACAGTATGGACCGGACCCACCCTCACACGTGCCTTCGGATCGTTTTGGAGTGCAGGAGTCCCCGGACCACACTCCACAGACTACACCTCCTTCATGGCGGAAGCTTTCCGTAAGCGTGAGGCACCCTGGCTCGCAGGGCCTACCGATCCGACATACGCCACAAACGATGGGAAGGTCTCGACGTGGGAGACTCTCTATGCCTACTACTGCGGCGACCCACGCGCGATCTCGGGATCGGTGACTCCACCTCCTCCACCTCCTCCACCTTTCAACCTCTGCCCCGCCGGTCAGTCATGCCAGGGACCCTGTCCTACCTGCCCTATCTGTCCAAGCACAAACCGTTTCACGATTGAGATCCTGCCGGGTGGAAACATTCGCGTCACCCCGATTCTTTGAAGACCTGGCACCGTCTGTGCCACAAACCACACCACCGCCCTCTCTAGACGTCCTCTATAGGGGGCGGTAAGAAGTACCCATGCAAGAAGGGCGCCAGAC
>Ga0307408_100000203_pt1 | contig 63723 bp, 72 predicted proteins | sample 322Cmetagenome_FD_202116 | JGI IMG/M metagenome (GOLD analysis project Ga0307408, IMG submission 202116) | Maize rhizosphere microbial communities from greenhouse at UC Davis, California, United States - 322HYB-C-3 | ecosystem: Host-associated > Plants > Roots > Rhizosphere > Soil | place... | reverse complement strand
GGCCATCTCAGTGGAACTGCCCACCAGCATCGAACGTGAAATCACCTGGACGGAGCCCGCCGTCAAGGGCGATACCTCCGGCAAGGTGCTCAAGCCCGCCAAGATCGCCACCGGCTTCGAAGTGGCCGTGCCCCTGTTCGTGAACCAGGGCGACAAGATCGAAATCGATACCCGCACGGGCGAGTACCGCAAGCGCGTTTAAACGCTCTTCGGCTCAGCACTGCACAGCAAAAAGGCTTCCCTCGGGAAGCCTTTTTTATTTTTTCGTCCGACCAGCGTCGGAGACGTCGACCCGGCAAGAAAGAATTTCTTGCCATCCCACCCACCGCTCGGGCTGATGCATGCGCAAGGCGGTTCAACGAGAACGCGCGCCCCCCGCAGCAGCATCAGATCAGATCGGTTGCGCGATCAGGTCGTGCCCTTGCACACCCACGATGCGCGCCTTGGTGAACTCACCGACCTTCATGGTCTTGCTGATCTTCTCGGGTGGAAGCAGCTGCACGGTGCCGTCGATCTCGGGCGCATCGGCATAAGTGCGGCCCACGCCGCCCTTGCGGCCCAGTGCCGGAGCGTGATCCACCAGCACCTGCATGGTGGCACCCACGCGGCGCTGCAGCTTGGCAATGGATACCTCTTCGGCCACAGCCATGAAGCGCGCACGGCGCTCCTCGCGCACTTCCACCGGCAGCATGCCGGGCAGCTCGTTGGCGGCCGCGCCGGTCACATCGCTGTAAGCAAAGCAGCCCGCGCGGTCGATCTGCGCCTCGCGCACGAAGTCCAGCAGGTGCTGGAACTCTTCTTCCGTCTCGCCCGGAAAGCCCGCAATGAAGGTGCTGCGGATCACGATCTCGGGGCAGGCCTCGCGCCAGCGCTGGATGCGCTCCAGGTTGCGCTCGCCGCTGGCCGGTCGCTTCATGCGCTTGAGCACATCGGGGTGGCTGTGCTGGAAGGGCACGTCCAGGTAGGGCAGCACGCGGCCCGTGGCCATCAGCGGGATCACTTCGTCCACGCTGGGGTACGGATACACGTAGTGCAGGCGCACCCAGGCGCCGTAGGGCTCGGCAATCTCGCCCAGGGTCTGCACCAGCTCCAGCATGCGGGTCTTGACGGGCTTGCCGTCCCAAAAGCCGGTGCGGTACTTCACATCCACGCCATAGGCCGAGGTGTCCTGGCTGATGACCAGCAGTTCCTTCACGCCGCCCTCGAACAGCGCCTTGGCTTCCTTGAGCACATCGCCAATGGGGCGCGACACCAGGTCGCCGCGCATCGACGGGATGATGCAGAAGGTGCAGCGGTGATTGCAGCCCTCGCTGATCTTGAGGTAGGCATAGTGGCGCGGCGTAAGCTTGATGCCCGCCTCGCCAAACGCGCCCGGCACCAGGTCCAGGAAGGGATCGTGCGGCTTGGGCAGGTGCGTGTGCACAGCCTCCATCACTTCCTGCGTGGCATGCGGGCCGGTCACCGCCAGCACGCTGGGGTGCACGTCCTTCACCAGATTGCCGCCCCCCTCGCCCGCCCGGGCGCCCAGGCAGCCGGTGACGATGACCTTGCCATTCTCGGCCAACGCTTCGCCAATCGTGTCCAGGCTTTCCTTCACCGCATCGTCGATGAAGCCGCAGGTGTTGACGATGACCAGGTCCGCGCCCTGGAAGGTCTTGGAGGTCTCATAGCCCTCGGCGGAGAGCTGGGTGAGGATGAGTTCGGAGTCGGTCAGGGCCTTGGGGCAGCCCAGGCTGACAAAGCCGACTTTAGGGGTTTTCGTGGGGGCAATTGCTTCGCTCATAACCCCGTATTGTCCCAGGTCCTGCTCCGCAGGGGTTTCCCTATGGATTCAGGCGAGGCTAGCGAACCACCATCGCCTTGAAAAATTGACGCGCCCTCTACCCCGACAGCCTCAGTGCAGCGCCGCCCCGCCGCGCTAGCGGCGGCCCCCTTGGGGGAAGCTGCAACGCAGCCCAGGGGCCTATCTCTTGATTCCGAAGGCTCCCAGCATTTGCTCGGTCTGCTTTTGCATCTGCTCCTGCATCTGCGTCAGCATCGACTGCGACTGCTCGACATAGCTCCCCATCATGCCCTTGAGCAGAGGGGACTGCAGGCTCATGAACTGTGCCCACATCTCCGGCGTCACACTTTGCGACTGCTCGGCCAGCTTGGCCTGCACATCCGTGAACGCCTGAACGTTCTTCTCCAGGTATGCACCCATGAAGCCCTGCATGGCATGGCCGTAGAAACGAATGATGTTGGCGAGCACCGCTTCGGAGAACATCGGCGCTCCACCGGCCTCCTCTTCCAGAATGATCTGCAAGAGGATGCTCCGCGTAAGGTCCTCTCCCGTTTTGGCATCGCGCACCACCACTTGCTGGTGGTCCATGACCAGCTGGCGCACTTCGGCAAGGGTGATGTAAGTGGAGGTGTCTGTGTCGTACAGACGGCGGTTGGGGTACTTCTTGATCACACGCTGCGCCGACTTGGACGCGGCACTTTTATGTTCCGACACAAAGAACTCCTCGGGCTGGACGCCCATGTATTGCAGTGCAACACATTCTAGGGAGGGTGGACAAGGGTTCCTGCGAAGGAATACCCTGATGCGCGCGGCGCAAGAGGCGTTCGAAACGGCGGCCCTGCGACGTGCGAATCCCCCTTCTGTCATTGCCGACCGAACTCAAGTCGGCATGTTGGCTGGCAAAAGCCTGTTCTATGGGGCGGTAATGTCATCGCATCTGATCATTGAACCCAAGGAGCTCATGATGCGACTTCAAATCCCCGTGCCGACCCCGCCATCGGTGCCGCCATTTCCTCCAGTGGACACGCCAGCGCCCTGGGTGCCAGACCCACCGCTCGGCGATCCTCCCGCCCAGCCGGGGGCTCCACCAGTGCAGGACCCACCGCCTCACTTTTAACCAGCGCGTCCGTTGCGCCGTCCAGCGCGACGGAGATGGGAGGGACGCGTGAAACAGGCAACTGCTCCCGGCATCACCGCCGGGCTCCGCATTGCTGCGTCTAGTAACCCATCTTGAAGTAGGCCACAGCCAACACGGCCACGATGGCCATCAGGGCGGCGAGCCAAAAGATCCGGATGTCATACATGCCAAGTTCTGGGTCGGTGTCGGCAAAAGCGTGGGGAGCGCCTGAAGAATTGGTAGAGGGGTGCATGATGGTGGGCCTTCTCAGAAGAGTCCAAGGTAACCCTGCCAATCTTTTCTTGTTGTAAGACAAGAACCAATGTGTGGCGTGCGGATGGCTTGTCTTGGTGGCCAGCCTTTTCATGGTGTGCAACCCAGCACGGGAGCGACCTTCACAGCAACAAAAAAGCCACCTTGGCAGGTGGCTTGATGCATTGAAATCTGGAGAAGATTTCTACCAATTTTTGAAAGCCCTGCAGCTGGTTTTCTGCAGGAAAATTTGGTAGGCGCGATTGGACTCGAACCACTTCTTTAGGGTGTTTTAGTCGGCACGTGTCGGGCCTACCGAGCGGCAAAGCCACCAATAACCGACAGCTCCACCCACCAAGTTCCCCGGATAGTTCCCTGGGCTCTGCGCGGTATCCGGCTACTCAGGAGACGGCACGACCGCGGCGTGGCAGGCGGTCCAAAACCAAAGGTTCCGGTGTCGCCGTGGGCTCTTGCCGAGTCGATAGGTTATTCGCACTTTGCCAAGGTACTTCGCGTCCACCACAACGCTCAGCTCGGCCTGCTGATCGGGGCCTGCAGCGGGAAGCCGCTGCGATCCGGCCGCAATATCTTCTCCATGGACCTTGACCAAGATCCCGTTTCCCGCAGTCGGGTCCGTCATTTCAGCCTGCTTTCCGGTGGCAGTGCCAAGGTATTCACGCCAGACGGAGCGCGCGGCGTCAGCCAGTGGACCCACAACCCTTTCAACCAAGCCAGCGCGCAGGCAATCGCCACTACCGCGACGCCCCACTGGCCGCTATCCCACACAGCCCAAAACCAGAACGGCTGACTTGCCAGCCCCACGATGCAGGCCCAGCGTTGGAAGCCCACACTGCGGCTTTGCGATAGCCAGATAGCAGTTGGGCCCAGCAGGGCAATGGCGGTTTGGGTGATCAGTTCGCTGGGCATTCGGGTATTGTGCACTACTGGATAAAAAAACAGTGAAATATTCTTTGTATCTACACAAAATCGCTTTGACATGCGGTATTTTGTGGATACAATAAACCCATGTTCACCGTCATCGAAACCACCCTCTTCCAGAAGCAAGTCGCTGACGTGTGGAGCGAAGCCGAACGTCTGGAGTTCATCAGCTTCATTGCAGCGAACCCCGAAGCCGGTGACGTAATCCCAGGCGCAGACGGTGCACGCAAAGTGCGCTGGTCGGTCGCTGGTAAGGGCAAGCGGGGCGGTGCCCGGGTGGTGTACTTCAACATCACCTCTGAGGAAATCGTCCTGCTGGTGGCTGTTTATACGAAGGCCGACAAGGCCAACATTCTTCCGAAGGAGATAAAGCGATGATCAAGACCCTGAAAGACCTTCAGGGCCTGAACGCCGAAAAGGTGGCTCGGGCCATTGAAGCAGATGCGGGCCAAGGCATCCCCGGCCTGCGCGAATCCCTTGCCGAGGCTGCGGCTGGGAAGTTCGGCGCTGTGCACACGCCGGAGAGCATCGCTGCTCGCAGCAAGGGCGGAAGGCCCAAGGGATCAGTGAAGGAGAACCCGAAGGTGGCCACGAACATCCGGTTCGATCCGGACGTGCTGGCGGCGCTAAAGGCTACCGGTCCCGGCTGGCAGACGCGAGCGAACGACCTGCTCCGCGCCGACATTGAGGCGGGCCGCTTGGCGAAGGCGTAGCAGCATGAGCGATCTGAAAGCGTTAACAGACCCGGGCAGTCCAACAGCCGCGCCATTGATCGCTGGGGCGGCTGCGCTTGTCACAACCGCAGGGACCGCACTTTCAATGGGAGTGCCGTTGGAACTAACGGCTGTAAGCGTCGCAATGCTCGCCGATCTGATGAAAGCGATCCCGGCCCAGCGGGCTGCGAACAATGCGAACGAGGCGATTCGGAAACTGCGCCAGGACATGGACGACCACCAGGTGCAAATGGACAGATGGACTGATCAGCAACACCAGTTCGTCACCAGCATGGTGCACACAATTCTCACCACAGGCGAAGCGGAAAAACTGGAGTTCTTGAGAAGAGCCGCCATGAATGTGGCGACGAATGATGCCGTCGTGCGAGTCGGGGGTGCCTTTTTGACTCGCACCCTACGCGACATCACAGCGCAGGAACTGAGTTATTTGGTGAGCAACTTCGGCCGCAAAATTCTCTTGCCAGAGGACGATCCCACACCAAAGACAATTGCTGAATATGCGGAGATCGCCGAGCGGGAAGGCATGGTGTACGCAGCGACCGAGGACGAACGCGAAATCGTGACTGGGCTTCAGACGCTCGGACTTTTACGGACCGCTGCCTCGCGACATGCCGCAGAGGATCTGGACTGGAATCCCACAGCCGGGAAAATTCTGACGCTCGTACGGACACCGTCCGAAGCTATTGCAGCTTGACCCGCGCCGTGCAGGCGCGCAGCGCAGCACGCAATTGCACCTCATAGCCTTCGCGCCGGTCGATTTCCGCCAGTGCGGATTGCAGCAGGTGATACGGCGCGACGCCGGGCGACAGGGCCTCGGTGGGCATGGCGGGGCGGTCAGGCTCACGCTCGCGACATTCCACGGGCACCGGCACGTTCACGCGCTGCATTTCCACCCGCGTTTGAGGCGCTGCGCATGCCGCCAAAGCGCAGACCGCTATTAGAGAAATAGCAATTCTCACGGCTTGTCCCTCCCCTGCAGCCATTCGTCGCCCAGCGCCTGCATGCTGGCGCATTGGTCGGCCGGGGCGCGCGGCTTGAGGCCGAGAAAGTGGTCCGCGCGCTGCGCAAGGTTGCGCGCTGTGTTCGCGGCAGCCTCACGGGCGGGCGCTGCTGCGGCGGCGCGCCGGTCGGCCAGCTCGCGCAGCGCCTCGGTGGCGTCGCTGCAGGCGCTGGCGGCCTGGCGTGCCCCGTCGCGCTGCCCTTCAATGCCGCGCAGGTCTGCCCGGGCTGTCGCGGTTTCGTCACGCTGGCCCAGGTAGGCCCAGCCCAGCACCGCATTCGCTGCCAAGCTGGCCAGGATGAGGATCTGCCCGGGGCTCATCATGGCGCGTCCTTTCGCACGGACTCGGCGCAGCGCGCCAGCGGAACGTTGCCCAGGCGGTTGTCGGTCCAGCCAACGACGAACATGGGCTTACCCAGGCTCAGGTAATGCGCGCCCTGCTGCACGTCCAGCAACTTCAGCGTCAGTTCGCAGGCCTTCACCCTGCCCCGCTTGCGTTCCAGCGCCTGATAGGCCGCGAGTGACTGGCCGCCCACCTGACCATCCACCGCCACCAGCGGGTAGTCGGCGCCGCCGCGGCTGAGGTGGTTCAGCGACTGCTGGAACCAGCGCGCGGAGCGGCCTGGCCCAGCGTTCACCCCTGCGTCCACCAGCTTCTCGCCCACGGCTGGGCTCATGGCGATGACGCGATGGAAATTCGGGCGCTCGATGTAGTCGCGTGCGTAGATCTGCTCGGCGAATTCCTTGGGCAGCTCGCGCATGGGGCCGGAGTACCCCGCGTCGCGCGCCACGGCCACCGTAACCCCGTGGTTCGTCTCGCCGCCAGGATCGGCCGGGTTGTTGACATACCTGCCCTCCACGGCGAACACGCCAGCAACGACCGCCAGCACTGCAGCCCCCAGAGAGCCCCAAACCTTGGCTTTATCGCTCATCTTCATCCTCCCGGCCGCCAGGCTTTGGCACTGCGGTGAGGGGTGCGAGATCGCTGGGGGGCGGGCCCACGTCAACCCCTGCGCGCATGAGGTCCATGCGCAGCGCCCGCTCAGCGCGCTTTTGTTCGGCCTCGACGCGCTGAAGCTCCAGCGCCTGCTCGGTCGCGCGGGTGTTGAGCGCCAGCTCAATGTCGCGCCGCTTGCTGGCCTTGCGCTTGTAGTGCACGTTGGTCAGATAGCCCGCTAACGCGATGAGGAGCCCGATGATCCCCACCATGTTGTTGATCAGGAATGTGCCGACGACGCTCGTGGTCGCGCCCGCCGTCGTGACTTTGCTGCCCACGTTGGCCAGGGTGTCTAAGGTTTCGGTTTTCATGTTCATGTCTTCATGAAGCCGTGCTTGATGCGCGGGGCGATCCAGCCGGAAGGGGTGTTCGACCCAGCCATCACATAGCCGTTATTCCCGTTGTTGCTGGATGCCATGAAGTGGCCAGGGATCATTCCAAACCGCCCGGCAATCGTGGAAAAAGCCGCCGCCCCGTACAGCGGAAAGGCGACTGCGGCGCCCATCGTGTTGTTGACGATGGGGTAGTAGCTCATCACGTTCGACAACCACGAGACGAGGTATCGGCCGTCAGGCGAAAGGCCCCAGGCAGTCGCGGCGTTGACCGTGTTCAGCGTCATTCCACTGACACCCCCGGAGGGCGTCACGGAGCAGATGTGATAGACGCTCGCGGATGTCTGCTTGCCGACAATCAGCCCGGTGTCGCTGACTTCCACGCGCAGGTAGGACGCTGCAGAGGTGGGTGGCGATCCGATGTGCACATACTTGCTGCCATCGAACTCGAAAACGTTCAGGAACGGCGTCGTCGTGTGCCAGCTGACCATGTACTTTTGGTTCGGGCTGATCGCCAGCCCTGCTCCAGCCGCATGTGGGCCACCGATATCAATCAGCGTGCCCGTTGGCACGTCCACCTCAATCGAGTGCAGGTACGGAGCGGTAGACGAGAGCAGGTAGAACCTGTCATCTGCCCCGAACACTACACCGGCAACGGTCTTGCCGGTGAACGTGGCAGCCACGTTCGACACGGGCCAGCTGGTGGAGATGTTTCGCGCGTAGTAAGCACCGCCAGCGGCGGCCGTAAATGCGAGCACGCGGGTGACGCCGCCAGATTCCCCAAGCGCCGCACACTTCAGGGCCGCGGTTGGGTTGACGGCAAACGACTCCTTCGCGTAGCTGAATGTCCCGCCAGGCGTTCTCTTCATCGGGACGGCGAACGGAGCAGCAGCCATCTGCAAGAGCGCATAGTCGCCCAGCATGTCGAAGACATTGGTGGGCACAGCGCCAGCGCTTTCGGGGCCCCCGTCATACGTGTAGTCCATTTCCCCCGCGCGCGCCATGTAGGGCTGCAAGCTGGCTGGCGCCGTCGCGTTGTCCAGCAGCGCCCCATCACAGGGCAGCCATTCCGGGAGGCTGAACCGATCAGGTTCAACGGAGAACGCAAGATCGCCACTCTGCGGGGCGAGAGGAAGGACCGTTTTGATGTCCGCAGCAACGGCCTGCGCGAGGTCGGTGATCCGTGCTTGCAGGGTCATGGCTTAAGCCTTGGCGGTGTTGTAGTCCGCTACAAAGTCGTGGTCTGTGTTGCCCACGTCCGCAGCAGCCTGGGCACCGATGTTCGTGCGGGCCTGCGCTTTCTGCGGGTCAGTCAGCGTCTGCGCAGCGTCGTAGCGAACGCGGTTTGCGATCTCCGTAGCAATCGTGGCGGCGAAGTTGGGGTCGTTGTTCAGGGCGTCGGCCAACTCGTTGAGCGTGTCCAGCGCTGCGCCTGCCCCATCGACCAGCTCGTTTTTCAGCGCCGCACTCGCAGCCGCGATGGCGTCGAAGATCTTGTTGGCGGACCAGGTGACAGTGGTGTCACCGTCGCCAGCGGCGTCATTGATGACAGCTCCGCCGCCGCCACCACTCAAACCATCCGTGATGGTCTTCAGTTCGTTGATTGCAGCAACCAAGCTGCCCTTGGCGGTCGTCGTCAGCGAGGAAAGCGAGCCCTGTGCGAGGGTCAGGGTCTTGATATCCGTTCCAATGCCTTGGGCCAGCAGGATCAGGCGTTGTTCGAGAGTCATGGTCTTCTTCCTTTCAGGCTTTCGCCAAGATGTAGTAAGCGAGTGGGTCGGGCACCAGGTCGTCGCGCACGTACACGCCGCCATCGGTTCCATTGGTGGCGCGATTGCCCGGATCAGCGCTGATCGCGGACGCACCGGGCTTGCTCGCCATCACCATTGCGATGTCGGCTGGCAGCTCTGCAGGGGGCTGCACGATGCGCAGGTCCAGCACATCGGGCAGCATCAATTCGAGTTCGATCGTTTCAGGCACCTGTGGCCCCCTTCACGACGTAGAAGTGCTTCGGGGTGGTCATCAGCACGAAACCATCGGGGCTGGTCAGACGCACGTCGAATCGGGCCAGGCCAATGGGCCAGCTATCGGTGCCGAGGCACTTCAGCAGCAGAACGCGGGCAATCGCAGGGTCTTGCCACTGCACTTCCAGCGTGGCCACCGCCTCGTCGTCTTCGGTGACCACTTTCGACGTGGGCACCCAGCCAGCGAAATGCCCATCGGGAAAGCGGGATGGAAGCCGCACCCCCAACTGAAAGCTGGCGCCGCGGGTGTGATTGAAGGGTTCGTTTTTGCAGGTCATCTGTTTCCTTCACGCCGCGATGCTTGTCGCGGTGAGCTTTAGAACGGCGACTACCTCGCCGCCACTGAGAGCGGTTGCCGTGAGCGTTTCTGCTCCGGCAGCCGACGTGTCTGTTGGGTACAGCTCAACCTGCACCACGTTGGCGTAAGTGCGGGCCCTGTGGCCACGGGAGGAGATCAGCGGATCGGTGGGCGACGGGCTGCTCCATTCCAGCAACCAGTGGGCATCCACAAGCCCTGTTGCCTGAAGGACCCCAAAAAACGTCCAGCCCGGCCACCCTGTGTAGTAGGTCGAATCGACCGTGATTTCCGTACAGCGGAACCCGGGGCCAGGACGCGGCCAAGCCTCGCCATCGGGATCCACAAAATCAGGAGTGCCTTCCCATATCGAAGCCACAGGCGTGTAGCCCTGCGGCGAGCCGGTGGTGATCTCCCATCGCCCGTCCTCAAGGAGAGAACTGTCCTGAAACGCTGAAAAGTCCAAAATTGCGGGGACCAGCCACCCGGCACCCAGGACCTCGCTCTCGCCTCCCCCGCCGCCTTCGCTGCTATCGGTAGACGTGGGCTTCGCGTTGCGCTGCATCCGAAGCGTCAGCCCCAGGTTCGGAGTCCGTTGAACGACGGTCATACAACCACCTCCAGCTCCAACGTCGCGTAGCCGGGCATGCGAACCGTGAGCGTGTGCGCGCCTCGCGGGGTGCGGAACTGCACTTGGCCAGAGGCATTTGTGTTGGCCGTGAGCAGCCCATCCAGCGTGACTGCAGCACCCGCCATCGGCTGGCCCAGGTCATCGAGGATCGTGAACGTGGCCACCCCGTCGCGGTAGGTGATCGGTGCAGGCTGCGAGGCCGCGGGCAGGAGAGCGGACCCTCGGCGGACCATTTGCACCTGTGGCACCGCCGTCGCGTACATCTCTCCCCTCAGGGTGTATTGCGTGCGCTCGCGGTCACGTGAAACGGAGGTGAGCACCGCCAGGCCTACGGGCGCGTGTGGGTGGTTCAGGAATACCGTCATGCCCTCGCGCAGCTCGCCGACCCGCTCCGACACGTCCTGCAGGTCCAGCACCCAGAGCGGGCGAGCAGCTGCGGCCAGCCGTGCCGAGCCGATGGCCAGCGCGTCACGGGCGGTGCGCACGGCTGGCAGGTCAATCTGCAGGGGCAACTCGCCCCACACGGCCACGGCCTGTGGCGCGGCAAGGTTCATCGAGCTGCGAGCGCCATTCACGGACCAGTCGTAGCCATACGTGACTCGGGCTGTCGTGCGCAGCGTGGTGTTCTCGGCGCGGGCCGTGACGCTGGCCACCACGGAGGCATCTAGGATTGCCGACGGCTGGCCAGGCGCGCGGCGTGTGGCCCAACCCGGCCGCCACATCGCGCCAAGGGGTTCGACCACGGCCGCAATGGCCGATCGCAAGGTGGTCTCGTCGCCGAACACAATGCCCAGCGCTGTCTGGCCGTAATGCTCATCGAGGCCCGCCCAGGCGTCCCGGGGCTCCGCATGCCCGCTCAGGCGCAGCAGCTCGCGCACGATGGCTGCAGGCGTGGCCAGCAGCTCGCCGGTTTGCGGATGGCGCCGGCCAGCCACGGTCACGGCGACTGCCTGCGTCGTGGTGGGCTGCGCCAGGCGCAGCACGGAGATCGGCGAGCCGGTGGCGTCGAGCTGCTGAACCAATTGCCATCCATCCGTCGGAAGGCCGCCCACGGTGACCCGATCAATCCCCGAAATAGGGTGATCAGCGACCAGCCATTCGGCGCCCACGAGGTCAAGGGGCACAGGACTCAAGGTCGCACGGCCGAAGACCCAGGGCAGAGCGCGGCCCACGGCCTGGGCGCTGTACTGGGGAAGATCTTCCACGCGGCGCAGCGGAAGGTTGTCGGTATAGAGCAGTGGTGCAGCCATGCTCACGCCTCCAGATCGAGCACGACAGACGCGCCCAAGGTGATCGCCTGCACAGCGCCCGCAAAAATCAGGACGCCGCGCTGACGCAGTTCCGCACGGTGGCGCAGCACGTCGGCTGCGGCCAGCACCTGGGTGTGCTCGCCCCGGGCGTTGTCCAGCGTGATCGGCATGTTGGGCATCTCGCCGTTGATCGACGCGCCAGCGGCTCCCACGGCCGTGATCGCGGCGCCCTCGAACACGAGAGGCGGGATGGTGAAGATGGTGAGCTCGAACATGGGTCACACCAGCACAGGCCGCAATGGCAGGGACAGCGAAACGATGCGCTCCGCGGTGGACTGCCAATCCATGTTGTCGGTCGCCTCGATCTGCTCACTGTCTACCGTGCACAGCGATGCGTGGTCGGGGCTGTCCAGGTCCGGCACCATGGCCAGAGCTTCGGCCCCCTCGCGCGCGGCGTGGTCGAGCAGCGTGAACAGGGCGCCGTAGCTGTTGGCCAGCAGCGCGGCCTGCTCGCCGCTTTGGTCCCATGACCAGCTGCCACCGACACCCGCGCCGCGGTAGAGCCCGCCTTCGTTGACCCCAGTGCCACGAGACAGGGCCCAGGACCGGGCGCGGGTGATGCGAGGCGTCACGCTGGGCTGCCAGCCCATTCCAGCCCAGAGCCAGCCGATGGAGCCCCCAGCGCCTGCGCCGGTAACCGTCACGCGCAGGTAGCGGACCGCGGGGGCGTCTTCCTCGTCCACTCGCGCGAGAGCCAGCACCGGGTGCAGCGCCAGCGGCTTGGTCCACTCCGCATATCCAGCCAGGCCGCCCGAAACGGTGACAGATGCCCCATTGGGAATCTCGTGCAGGGCGAGCATGACCACCTCGACCGGCATCGGTGAGAGCAGGTCAATGTCCAGGGTTACAGCAGGTCCATCCCACGCGAAGGCCCGGCCCACACGTGGCTGGCGCATGCGGTCGGTGCCGAAGGTGGCCACAGCCCGGAACTGCCAGGTATCGGCTGCCAGGAAGGACGGCGCAGGCCCGGGGGTCGCCTCCAACAGAAGGCCGTCGCCCAGATCCAGCGCGGGGCCGTACAGGTCAGCAGTCGTCCACGCGCCACCATCGCGCCGCCAGCGCAGTTCCCCACCCTCGATGTCGAATGCCAGCGTGTCACCCACCTCAAACGGGATGCCGCCGGGCATCAGGGCGACATCGGCGGGGCCGACGGTGTAGGGAGCGGGCGCCCCTGGGTCATACAGCCAGTCCGCCAGCGCGCCGAGCACGGAGCTGCGGACCGTCCAGGTCTGCACCGGGCTTCCATCCGTGCCACCAGTGAGAGGCGCCGAGCCGGCCGCAATCACGGGAACGGTGAACTTGTCGCCCTCCGACCATGCCGCCTGGTTGTGCGTATTGGAGATCCGGATCGTGATCTGGTCGCCCACCTTGAGGCGGTGCTCGCACTGGGTGACCAGCCCGATTCCGAATTCCTGAGTGCTCACGATCTTGCCGTCCGCGTCGCGAATCACGCTGACATACGGCTGGTTCGTGAACATGGGGAGATAGATGCCCTCGGTGTGCTCCCAAAGGAAAGCATCACCAGGGTCACGCCAGCAGGGACTCCCCTGCTCACCGCTGGCGTCAGATTTTGGGAGGATGCCCGCCTTCACCCGGCACACGTCCAGCGCGGCGCTGTACTTGCGCAGCAGAGCCGCAACATTCTCCGGATCAGATACGGGGAAGCCGCTCAGATCCTGGTACGGCAAAAACTCTGCCTTGAGGGCGGTCACCACGGCGTCCCACTCGGTGAGGGCGTCCGTGCTCTCACTGACCTCGGTCAGGCAGTCCTGCAGCGCCTGCACGACGCCGTTCAGCATGGACACGTCGTTCGCATCCATCTTCACCCGGGCCGCGTAATCCATGTTCGGGTTGGTGTCTGAGGTTCGCGGTTCCAGACCGATGTTCTCGGCAAGGAAATCGGCTCGCCACTCCATCAGGTCGAGCAGGCGCGTCTTTACAGCGGGGTCCATAGCTCCCTCGTCTTCGGGCAACAGGCCCAGGCATTGCAGGCTGACTGGAAGCGCGGGCAATTGCGCGCAGCTGCAGTCGGCGGGTGGTCGTTTCTTGTAGACAAAGGTCACCTCCTTGTCGGTTGCGGCGATGCCGAGCACCTCCGGTTTGAAGCAGATGGCTGGCAGGCCCTCGTCGTCCCGACGAGTCGTGGGCACAAAGCGAGACTTGATCGAGGCCTGCGCGCTGACGGTGCTAACTGGCGCAGGGATCGTGAAAGCCACCGGTCCGTCCGTGTAGGGCACCCCGGTATAGGCGGGGGGAAGCTGCCCGCTGACGCCGCCGCGCACACTCCAATACTGGGCGCCGCCTGTGGCCCGGCCTTCGTTCACCACGACGATGTTCTCGGTGGGGGCCGTCGGCGAGACGGCTCCGACCTGCATGGTTTGCGCGCGGCGCACGGAGGCGATCACAGGCAGCGCGTGCGCGTCGGTGCGCAGCGGGATGTCCGTGACGGCTTGGCCTCCTGGGGCGCGGTCTTCAGCCACCACGCCCAGCACTTGGAGCAGAGCCGAGCGGGCCTGCACCTGGCTCAGGAAGTCGAACATGGTCACCGCGCTGTAAGTCTCGGTGTCCGTTCCATCGGTCACGCTGAGGGTGTAGTCGCCGCTGACAGCGCGCACCCGGGTGTTTTCCGGCACCTCGTATGCCAGAGCTGGGTTCAGCCGGTACGTGAAGCGGCCGTTCTCCCATGTCTTCCAAGCGCGCAGCACCTGGGGAATACCGGCAAAAGCGATACGCAGGGCACCCGTGGGCACCTGCCCGCCGTTGCCGGGCGGCTGGCCCCAATCAAACTGAGCCCCTTCGAAGGACGTCGCTCCTGCGCTGATGCCTTCCAGGGTCGAGTACGGCAGGTCTGTGTAGGTGAGGTTGCGCGTGACGGTCAGCTCAATGCTGTTGCCAGCCACGCCAGGGGCGCGAGCCGCGAGCTGCACGCCGAAGAAGTCGAGCATTGCGTGGGTAGCTGCCTTGCCAGCATCGAGAAGGGAGAAGCGCAGCGTTTGCGGCACCGCACCAACCTCGATGCTCTGCACGTCCAGCGTGCCGTTGCCGACGCCCTGCAGGACCGGCGTCGTCGCGCGCAGCTGTCCATCGGGACCGCCCAGCACCTCTACATCGACCACGGTATCCGCACCGCCCGTGTAGGCACCGCTGAGACCCATGGAGCCATTCCCCGCCCGGTTCTGGGCGAGGAGGTGCACCTGGGTGCTCGCACGCTGTGCAGACGCAGTGATCACGGCCGCGCGCACCTTGTTGTGCGCGTTGCCGAGGATGCGAGTGCGGGTGTAGGGGGTGGCTGTCATGTTGGGCTCAGGGGCGGAAACCGCGACGGTTCAGGTTCTCGATGGCTGGCATGAGCTGGCGAGCCATGCGTTCAGCTTCGGCCCGGTTGGACAGATCCACGCCAGGGTTCAGGACGATCTGGATCACGGGGCCGGAGCCGCGCGAGACGCCCGAGCCCCCACTCCGATCACGCTCGCCCTCTTCAGCGCCGCGCGAGGAACTGCTTCCCGCCGGGCGCGCCCGGCCCGCGGGCTTCTTAGGCTCGTCTTCTTCTGAATCTTTGTCAGCGCTGTTGAGAAGCAGCGCCTCCAGCTCCTGCAGCCTGCGGCGCTGCTCTGCGATCTGCTTGGCGCTCTCGGCAGACTGGATGCGGCTGAGCCCGCCGATTTCGGCCATGTCCGCCAGGATCTTGGCGAGCTGGCGCGCTTCCTCGGCCAGCGGGTTGCCCACGTTCTCCTCGCCGTACCTGCGAGCCACGTCGGCATCAATTTGCTCTTTGGTCTCACCCTGGAGGGCGCGCTCGCCTGCCGTGTTCAAGGAGTACCCCTCCTTGTCCATATTCCACTTCTTGCGGTACGCCTCGGCGGCTTTCTCGGCCGCAGCGGCCTCGCGTTCCAGCAACGCGATCTGCCGCTCGGTGTAGTCGGCCGTCATCGTGTATTTCATGAGGATGCGGTCCATCGCTTCCTCTTGGGCCTGCACCGCCTCGCGGGTGGCGTGCCAGCTACGTGCAAGGCGATCCAGCCCATTGGCCCCTTGGTTGGCGGCTTCGAGCGTGGCTCGCCCCGCTTCGTCTACCGCGATCTTGTAGCCGCGCACTCCGGCTTCGGCGACCACCCATGCGGGAGCAATGCCCTTGTTTGCAGCAATGGCGGCCTCTGCGGCAACCTTGAAGGCGCGGCTGAGATCCTCTGCCGTGGCCAAGCCAGAGGCACGAATGGTCTCGTAGTCAGCAAGGTGGGCGGCGGCTTGTCTTTTCAGTGCGTCTGTACTTACGACGCGCATCCGTCCAAACGCCGCCTCCACTTCTTTCGCTGTTGTGGCTAACTGGGCGGCATATTGCTCGGCGGTCAAGGCTCCCTGGCGCATGGCCTTCGTGAGCTCATCGAAAACCTCAATGGCCCCGTTGATATCGCCCGCGGACTTGAGTTCGTTGTACCGGCGCTGCAGTGCTTCGATCTTTTCCTCGTGCTCGGCAGCCGCGATAGCCGCAAGGCTTTCAGCGTTGGCCTTCTTTTGCACTGAGACGCCGTAGTCAGCAGCCGCTTGAGCACCCTTGCCCAGATCCTCGGCGATCTTGGCCATCACGGCGCTTGTACGTGTGCCCTGCTGCTCCGTCTCGGCCATGGCCTTGGTGACGCCGTCCCACCCCTCCCGCGCGAGTTCAGCGCCTTTGGTCGCATCTTCCAGTGCTTGCCTTGCCTTTTCGCCAAGGGCCTGGCTCGCCGTGGCAGTGGCCTCGGCGGAGAGACGGATCTCATCGGCCGCCCGCTTGTAGCGCTCGGACAGATCGCCGAAGGTGATCTTGGACAGCGCTTCAATCAGCGCAGCCGCCCCGAGCTGAATGCGGGCGAACTGCGCGACCATGATCTCCGTCGTCTTGTAGATGACGGCCATCGCGCCATCAATGCCGGCCGTCATCACACCCCAGGCCAGCTTGACCACGTTCCCTGCGTTGGTGGCGAACTCTCCCACTCTGGTGAGCGTCGCGTTGGACTCGTCAGCAAACGCCTGCATGCGGGCGATGACCACCGTGAAATCCACGGTGCCCAGGAACTCGCGTACAAACTGGATGCCTTGGCGTATGGCAGTCGCGATGGACTCGCCAAAGCGCTGGACTGTGCCGTCCTCGACTGCGCGACGGAATGCGGCCGTGAGCTCATCCACCCCTTGCTTGAGAACGGGCAGCACCGGGGCTCCCAGCACGTCCTTCACTGTCTGCCATGCGTTGCCCAGCGCGCCAAGAGATCCCGTCAGGTTGTCCCGCAGGGTCTTGGCCGTAGCGGCGGCGCTGCCTTCGGCGCTCTTCAGCTTGCCGATCAGCTCGTCCAGGGCGCCAATGCCCGCGTTGAGCAGGCCTCGCAGTGCTGGCCCGGCCTCCAGGCCAACTGCCAAGATCGCATTCGCACCGCGCGGGCCAGCGGCTGCAAGCTGCTTGAGCGCCTCCTCGAAATTGCTGGTGGTGATCCCCATCAAAGCCAGCTCGCTGCGGAACTTTGACGCCGGATCCAGGAACTGCGACAGGATCGAGTTGAGTGCAGTGCCTGCGCGACTCGCGTCGATACCGCCGTCCGCAAACTTCCCGAGCAGGCCCACCGTCGTTTCGAGGCTCAGGTTCAGTGCCTTCGCGGCTGGGGCGGAATAGCTCAGCGCTTGGGCTAGGCCAGTGACGGAGGTATTGCTGGCGTTGGCACCCATGGCCAGCACGTCCGCATACTTGCCAGCGTCGGAGAACTGTCCGCCCATCGACGCGATGATCTTGGTGAGGTACTCCGACGACTGTGCGAGCTCGATTTCGCCAGCACGCGCAAGGTTGATGACGCCAGGTAGCGCCCCCATGGCTTCTGTGGCGTTGGCGCCTGCCTTGGCAAGGTTGGTCAGGGCGTCGGCCGTCTCGACGTTCGAGAACCCGGACTCCGCAGCCGCGTCCTTGGCCAGCTTGGTGAGCTGGGCCATTTCCTCTTTTGTGGCGCCGGTGGCTGCTTGCACCCGACTCATTGCCGCCTCGAACTCGGCGGCACCCTGCACTACGCCCGCGAAGGCCTGAATGCCGAAGTACCCCAGGATGGCCGCCCCCACAGCTGCCACCTTCGCCTGCAGCGAGTCGAACACCTTGGAGGCGTTGTCCTTCGCGTTGATCAGGATCTGAATCGGCTTCACGTGCGGGCGTCTCGTGGTTGGTGGGTACCGGGCAATGCAGCGGCTTCAGCTACCGCCATTGACGGCGGTACTTGAAGGCGCGCGGCGCACGTGGCGCCGGGCAGGTCAGGGGTGGGGCGTGGGCTTAGTCGAGCCAGTCCACGCGGGCAAAATTGCCGTACTCAGGGTCGTTGCCCAGCTCGGACGCATAGAGCACACGGCCGGTGAACTGCATCGTGATCGGCTCGTCGGACAGCCAGTTGTAGTCACCGCCAGGGACCATTGACGTGCACGGCATGATCAAGCGGGCCTTGCGGCCGTTGTGGTTGATGCCGTTAAACAGGATGCCTTTGCGAACCGCGTTCGCCTGGGTGAAGGCGGCGATGTTCACGTACGTCGCGTGGGCGTAGTCCACGTTCAGAGGCTGCACTGCGGCGGGCGAGGTCGGCAGAGCAAGAATCTTGATGTGCCCGTGCTCGGCGCTCTTGACCTCGTAGTGAGTGCCTTCCACCAGCGCGATGGGCGTGGTGGGCGTGCTGTCCTCGATGACGATGCTGCTGGCGTTGGGGTGGCGAAGGAACACGTTGTCGCCAGCGGCCACCGTGGGCAACTTCTCAGCTGTCACTGTGCCCGCCGCTTTGTCCACGGCCTCACCGTACAGGTAATGCGCAAGCAGGCGGGGCGCGATGTGCTGCAGCTCCAGCGTGAAGGTCATTTCAGCCGGGCCAGGGATCTCTTCCAGGTCCAGGCGCTGGCCGCTGCAGCTTTCCTTGATCGTGCTGGTTTCCTTGGTCAGCGCGGTGGACAACGTGCGGTTGCCGCAGGGGAACGCTTCCACGCCGGTCATGTACGCCATGTCCTTCGTGCCATTCACCGGGTCGTAGTCGCCCCAAAGAATGGGACCCTGGCCCTTCCAGCTCTGAGACTTGGTGGTTGTGACGGTTGCAGCCATGGTGTTCAGGCCTCCTTCGGCGTTGCGGGGGTTTTGGCGGGCGGCGTCTTGCTGCCGACGCCCAGGCCGACGAGCCAGGTGGCTTTCGACTCAGGCATTTCGAGCTGGGCGCCCACGGGGTAATCGCGGCCTGCGTGCCGGTGGGGGCGCAGCAGGTACACGGTCTCGGTGTCTTTGTCTGGCTTGGCCATGGTCATTCCTTGATGATCAGCACTCGCAGTGCTTGCTTGTGAACTCAGAGTCGTTCTGGAAAATCAGCTCGCAGCCGACGAAACCTTCCAGCACAGGTAAATCGCGCACGGCGCTCAACTTGAGCCGGCTCCATGTGCGGCCCGCGCCGTCCTTGATCTGCAGCCCGTGCAGCTCGGAGAACGCGGCGGTAAACGCCCCGTCCAACTTGCTTGCTGCGGCTTCGCTGCGTTCGACCGTGAGACGCACCGCCACAGAAGGCGATACCGTCGCGGTCGAGGCGCCCCCATCGACCCCAGCACCCAGAATCCGCACATCGGCGGATGGGGTTTCCTGGCGTGAAACCAGGCCCATGCCATCACGCACGTCCCAGGTTTGGAAGTGCGGGGCATTGCGCAGGTTCTGGGCGATGGCTTCGATGGCGAGGAACATGCGCGCTACCCCTTCAGCAAAGCCAGTGGCACACGCTCCACCCAGCCGCTCGAATCAGGCTGTACGCCACCGGCAACCGTGTAGATCTTTCCGTCGATCGTCAGCTTGCTGCCCTCGGCGAGGCCGGGCGTCTTGCCCAGGTAGAGCGAGACCGCGTACTCGGGCAGATCCACCACATCGCCGGTTTCGCCATACGCCTCCACAGCCCCCGAATCGAACACGACCGGGAACGGCTCGCCGCCTTGGTAGACGGCCTGCGCGTTGGCGAGGCGGCCCAGCACAGCGGTGTTCACGCGCTGCTCAAGGGTGGCGAAGGGCGAGAGGATCATGGTGCTTAGGCGGTTACGGTGCCGGGCACGCCGGTGAAGCACACGGCCAAGGTCGTGACGCCAGCACCTGCTGCTTCGAAGGCGAAGGCGGCAGCGCCAGTCACGTCGCCCGAGGCCGGTGTGGCTGCGTTGTCGTCAAAGGCACCTGCGCCGCTGCTGGCGGAAACGTCCCAGGTCAAGGACTCGCCCTGTGCGATCACAGCACCCGAAACCTTCGGCGCCAGGAACACGCCGGTGCGCTTGCACTCGACAGGCTCGCCAATGGCAGCGGAGTGCGAGGCGACCGCCAGGATGTTGCCGATCTTGAGAACCTGGCCGGACGCGACCGCCGCGGCGGCTGCTGGGATGGTGATCACGTCACCGATCTGCTTGAAGTTGTTCATGTGCGTTCCTTGGTGAAAGCAAAGGAAGGGACACCCACCGGGCGCCCCTACGATCAGGCGGCGCCGGTGGCCTTGCGCAGGCCGCGGTGGTCAATGACCTTTGCGCCGAAGTCCAGGCGGCACTTGATCGCGACGCCGTCCACCTCGAAGCCCTGCTTCGTCTCGATGACGGGACCCTCGGCGCCGTCGAGGTAGCAGTACTCCACGGTGTCCACCTGGTTGGAGTTCGCGGCCAGATACCAAGCCGTTGCGCTGTCGCTGTCCAGCAGCGGCTCCACTACGGGCTCCAGCGCCGTGCGCCCGCCCTGGCGGAATTCGTTCACCTCACCGGGTGCCGAGGGCACGTAGTTCGAGCTGGTGAACTGGTAGGCGATCTGCTCCAGATCCGACGGCACGATCAGGAACGCGGGGGCAAGGTTCAGGGGTTCACCCTGCAGGCCCTTTTGCTTGCGCATTGCGGCGCGGCCTGCGCCTAGCTTGGTGATGTTGTCCAGCACGCTGCCAGCGCCGGCCAGATTGCCGTGGCTCGCATGGAAGAGCGCCACGCCATCGCCCATCACGGGGTTGCTCAGGAGCTGGCTGTAGACCAGGCGGTTTTCCAGGCGGGCAGCTGCATCGCCGAAGGCACGGATCAGGCGGTCAAAGCCGCGCAGGTCGTCGTTGACGATGGCCTGGCGGGTGAGAGACACGATCCGGCCATGGGTCACCACCTTGTAGGATTCACCGGCGTCCTTCAACGTGCCGTAGGTGAATTCACCATGCTCGTTCGTCTGCAGCAGGTCCGGGGCGCCGGAGAGCTGCACGACATCCATGCTCTTGAAGTCCGCGGCGTTGGGGGCGCGGCTGGCCCAGATCGCGTAGGTGGAGCCCGCCTGTTCGTAGGCTGCGCGCAGGCGGCGGGTTGCCACGTTGGACAGCAGGTTAGCGAAGTCGCTGGTTCCCTGCATGCCTGCCGAACGGACCTGCAGCATGCGCTCGGCGATTTCCATGCGCGTCATGCCACGGGTATTGCCGCCAGCGCGTTCAATCATGTCGCGGCCCAACTCCAACAGGCTGTAGCCGCGGTACTGGCGACCGTTGTCGGTCAGCTGGGCAGATGGATCGATGCGGTGCACCAAGGCTTCCTGCAGGCCCGCCATGCGCGTTTCGGTTTCATCGCTCACGGTGCGCACCACGGTGTTGTGATGCCCCCCGGCTGCGGCATCGCGGCGAGCCAGTTCGTCCAGCACGGCCGAGCGCGCGGCGTCCAGTGTGGTGCCGTTGCGGATCATGTCGCCAGCCAGGCTGGACACCCCATGGCGCTGGCACAGATCGCTGATGTCGGCAGCGCGCGTGTCCACTGCGGGAGCAGCTGCTGGCGCCGCAGAAGCGGCAGGAGCCGCGGCGGGTGCGGCAGCGGTGGTGCCGTTTTGGGCGTTGGTAGCGTCAGGCATGGAGCGGTTTCCTTCTTCGGTTGGATGTGCTGCGGTACTGCCCACAGCGGGCGTGGATTGAGACGAGCGCACCTCGATGAATTCGCATGGGAAGGTGCGGACTTGGTGCTCGGGTTCTTCGGCCCCGGAGGGCTGGCCACCGGCGCGGACCTGGCTATCCATGTCAGCGGGGATGGGGACCAGGGACACTTCCATGGGCTCCCAGTCAACGACGCGGTACTCCCACAGGCCGCCGTCTTCCGCGGGTGGGACCATCTCGATGCGGTGGCGCACATAGCCCACCGACACGTTGCGGATGATTCGGTCTTCAACGTCCTGCACATAGCCAGCCACCGAGGGGCGGCGGCTGAAAGTCACGTCGCAGGTCCCCTCACCATTGCGAATGGCAGGGTTCTCCACAACGCCCAGCTGAGCCTCAAGGCTCCACTGGTTGTGCGTGTTCAGCAGAGGTGCGCCGCGTTGCAGGCGGTCCAGGCGAATGGACGATTCGTCCACCACCAAGCGCTCGATGAACGGGCGTTCACGGAACCAGTCGTAGCGGCGCACCGCCGCACCCGTCGTGAAGACCAGCGAAGCGGTGGCCAGCGGCGCGTCCGGCTGCGAGTCGTCGCCCGCAGCGCGCGTGAAGTGGCGCAGTTCCATGGAGCGCCCAGCGAGGGGCAACTCGTCACGGCGCGTCGCGTTGGCGGGGGTGTCGGTTTGCGGCATGACCGGCACGATGCCGGTTTAGCCGTCTCAAATCCCGGAAAACTGAGACGATCTTTACGTGGCCTTCTTGCCTGGCTTGCTATCGCTCTCCGCTTCCTTCACTTCAGACGGCGCCCGCCCCTTCTGCAGCAGCATGAGGATGTCAAGAATGCCCATGGATTGCAGCTTGTCGAGGTCGGACTTCAGCTCGTTGAAGACGGCATCCGGCTTGTACCCGCGCTGGCGCAGCTTTTCACTGAAGCTGGAGAGACCGCCAGCGATCTCGGCCAAGTCGGCCTCCGCGTCCTGCAGCGGATTCGGCGAGTTCCATTTCGGGGTGGTGTGTTCCACACCGTACTCAGTGCTGCTGATCAATCCTGCCAGGTAAGCGTGCTCCACGAACTTGCGGCACACGGCGTCGCACCACGTGGGAATGAAGCTCAGCCACTGGGTGATTTCGACATCACGGCGGAAGTCGTTCTGGCGCATGCGCGCGCTGCTGAAGTTCACCTCGCTCATGTCCCCGGTCATCATCTCGTAGGTGACGCCGAAGCCGGCCGCGATGATGTGCAGGCGCTGCTTCACATACTCGACGTAGCCGGGCGCGGCCTTGGGCTCCACGATCTGGAAGTTCATGCCCTGGGGCATTTCGAGGATCTGTCCGCTGGGCAGTGCGCCGAGGTCGCCGGTTCGGGATGCGTCGCCGCCCTCCCCCGCCCCTTCGTCGGGCGCGTCCTGAAGCCCCGAGGTGTCGCCTGTCGCCAGCACAGCCAGGCGGGTTTCCAGATTCTTGCGCTGGGCCTCGGCGTCCTCGTAGAGATGCAGATCGCGAACGGCTGGAATGATCGGCGCAAGGCGGGTGATCCCGCGACCTTGGCCTGGGCGCTCTGGGTTGTAGAGGTGGATGATCTGGTCAGCGGGCACGGGACGGCTCTCGCCGCGGATGCCGACACGCCCGAGCATGCGGGTGACCCACGTGTCGCCAGGGTGCGATGTGAAGAGCCAGAAGTTCACCTTCCGGCCTAGGGCGTCGTACTCGATTCCGTTGATGATCTGGTTGCCGCCGCGTGTCTCGTTGCGCTTGCTGTCGAGCCAGTCAATTTCAAGGATCTGGAACTGTAGGGGCACAGGCAACCCGTCGGAAGGACGCCGGGTGCGCGCGCGCAGCAACACCTCGCCGTCGCCCTCCATGGTGCGGTAGCCGAGCGCCTGCTGGCCATAGACATTCGTACGGCCGTCGGCATCGGCGAAAGGGGCCCACTTCGTCCACAGGGCATTGAGGATGGCCGCATGCGGTCCCGTGAACAGCGGCGTGATGCCCGTCCCGATAGTCTGCGCGACCAGCGAGCGCATGCCCTGAGCAATGTAGGGCACGTTCTGCTGCAACGCGCGCGACCGGATACGAAGTTGCTCGGCGTCGGCTTGGTGATCGGCATTGGCGCTGGCACCGCCACGGCGCGGCTTCCATCCGTCCCGCTGGTTGGCGCCCTCGTAGGCGCGGTGCAGCATCTCACGCGCCACAGTGCGGCGCAAGCCTGCCCGGGGATTGAAGTAGCCGACGATGCTGTCAACGATGTTGCGGCGGGAGTGTGTTCGGCGGGCCATATTCAATCCCCGCGCAGCGTCTTGAAGCGGAAGCCGTACAACCGGCGCCGCCCGGGGCGGCTTGCCGCCAGTTCGGACTGGGCATCGTCGCGCGCCTTGATGAGTTGCTCAACGCTGCGAAAAGTGACAGAGCGTCCGTTGTAGGAAACGGTCTGCTCGCCGCTGCGAATGGCGGCGTTGAGTCGGTCGATATCTGCCTGAGTGACGGCCATGAGGGTTCCTTGTTCCCACCGGCCAAGCGGCGCGGAGGTTCGCCGACCGTACCCAGTTGCCTGTCTCAAATCCCGGAAAGCTGAGACGATTGCTATCCCTGACGCCCCTGCTTCAGAAAGCGATAGACAGAAGCGCGCGAGATATGCAGGCGTCGGGCGACCTCTGTTGCGTTGCGGCCATTGAACAGAGCGAATACCTCGCGAATCAAGTTCTGGCGATCCGTAGCGCCGCGCGCTGGGATGTAGATCTCCTCCCCCTTGAACTCCTCGCGGACGGCGGCCTTTGCCTTCGCGAACTGCTCGCCCGCGATGTGCGGGAACTCCGTGAGCAGGTATTCGAAGATGCGGTCCACGAGGTCCGGATCCTGGCCCACCAGCTTGGCAAGTGGGGCGGCGGCGGCCTTGCCGGGCGTGGGGGCGGTATTGGTTTTGGTCATGTGTTACCCGAGGCTTGAGAGTTTGGATGCGGTGGTCGGTGCTGGTCTGCGTGGCCTGGCTTGGCGCTGGGGGCGCAGGGCGGGGGATGGTGGGGTTGGCGCTACGGCTTCTGGGGCGCCTCCCTCCTCGTCTGCTGGCGGCAGCGAGCGAGGTGCCCGAGGTTCGATGCCCAGCTTTCGCTCGATCGCGCGCCAGGCGTTTTCCGTCTTGGTGTGCAGCGCCAGGCGGTGCGCCACAAACAGCGCATAGACCGTGCAGTCCAGCACCTCATTGCGCAGGCGGTTGACGTTCACCCAGCGTGTGATGAGCCCGCGCGCGGTGGAAACCAGGACGCGTTGCTCTGCGGTGAGTTGGGCGTAGTAGGCAGAGGGCAGGCCTTCGCTGAAGTGCACGTAGCCTGGCCCGTGGTTGCTGATCTTCAGGCGCTGGAAAAGCAGGTCTTTCGCCGTGTCCGCCCCGACGTACCAGAGCTTGACGCCCTTCTTGATGATGCCGCCGCGGTAGTTCACATCCTGGGCCTTATGGCCCGAACTGATCGGCTGGCCAGGCGTGGGATCGCCGCGCACGCCGAAGATCTTCTGCCGCTCGCGGAACCGGACGAAGTTGTAGCCCTGCTGGGTGAAGTGGCCCATCATGTCGATGCCCACGCCCGACAGGCTGAGCTCCACACCGCTCTCGTGCTTGAAAGTGCTCTGCAAGTACGGCAGCAGCTTGGTGACCCATTCCTCGTCCTGGGCCGGGTCCGCGGGAATAACCACGTAGTCGATGCACCACATTTCCTCACCGCGGCCGATGGACCACACGACCACCTCAAAGCGGTCGTCCTGCACGTCTACCCCGGCCACCAGCACCAGGCCCCCCATAGGCACTGTGCGCAGCCCGTAGCCTTCCGCCCGAGCCTGAATGGCTTCAGCCTCCAACTTCTCGGCTTCGTCGTCCTCCCAGGTTTCGCCCAGCGTCTCGTTGATCCAGCCCATCAGCGGGCCCTTGTCGCCGGTGCGGCGCTTGGCCATGGCGTTCAAGAACTCTGAGACGATCTCCGACCAGGTGGCCAGCGGGCTGTAGGCAGTCCAGATCTTGAATGCGATGTGGCGCGGTGGCTGGGTGGGCTGCCCAGCGCCATCGCGCCAGATCCTGTCCGCCCCGTAGCGCCAGCCGCCGCACTCGCTGATCCAGGCGCCATCGTGCGAAATTCGCAGGTAGTCGGCCTGGCGCAGCTTGCCGTGGCAGTGGGGGCACTGGTGCCACACGTCCCCGGGGTTCTCCTTGTTCCACTTGAAGCCGTGCTGCTTGTCCTCGCCGCCCCAGGTCAGGGGGTGCTCCACGTCGCAGTGCGGGCAGGTGATCTGGAACACCATGCGGGCCTGCGCCACCAGCACCCGGCCCTCGATATGGCTCAGCCCCTTGATGCGCGGCGTGCTGCCCAGGATGTGCTTCGGGAAGGTTGCCCCCTCCAGTCGCTTGCGGCTCAGGGTCACCGGATCAGCGCTGCGCTCGATGATCTGGTCCATCCCGTCCACCTCGTCCAGCTTGGCAGAGGCGACGGTGATGCGGCGAAAGTTCTTCGCGGCCGTGGCGCCCAGGAGGTGCAGCAGGCTCCCGATGAAGGCCTTCAGCTTCAGCGTGTTCTCTTTGGACTTCTTCTGGAACGCCGGGAAGATCTTGCGCATGACCTTCACGTCGCGCAGCATGGGCTCCAGCTCGGTCTTGCAGAAGCTGTCGCTGTCCGAGTCCGTCGGCTGCCACAGCGCCTGGTTGCGCTTCTTGTGGTGGGCGTCGTAGGCGATGCTGGCGAGCAGCATCTTGGTGTACCCAACGCGCGCACTCTTGAGCACGTCCACCTCGGTGATCCGGTCGTCGCCCATGGCGTCCAGGATGCAGGGCTGGAACGGGAACGGCACCCAGCGCTGTTGCTTCTGGCTGGATTCGGCGGACATGTAGAAGTGCTCTTCCGCCCACCGCGACAGGCTCATGGGCGGCTCCACCACCAGGGGGGAGAATCCGAAGCGGATCGCCTTGGCGATGGCCGTGCGTGTCTCCTCGTTGATCGCATCAACGTCCGTCAGCGGGAAGTCCGGAAGGTCGCGCGCGCCCATCAGTCGCCCTCCTCTTCCTCGTCAGCCTCGGGGTCCGGGTCGTCTGACAGGTCCAACTCCGCGGTGTCTGCAACCCAGTCGTTTCGCGCTTTGGCGATGGCCGCCCGCAAGGACTCCACCGCCTCATACGGCAGATCGGGCACCTGTTTCACGAGGTCGCCCGGCAGGGCTTCCAGTTTGGAAGCCATGGCAGCGCTGGCCTTGGCCAGGGTCTTCGTGAGCAGCGGAATGGCGGCCCACTCGCCCAGGGACTGCAGGTTCTTGATGCGCTGTCCCATGCGCCGCTCGCGGTCGAGCTTGGCTTTCTCCTGGGCGGGGTCTAGCTCCCCCTCCCCTGGCGCGCGACCCGCCGCCTGATCTGAGAGGTTTTCACAGTACGCCAGGATCTGCGCGTGAACCGTGTCGCCCCGCTGCATGACGCCTTTCGTCATGAGCTGGCTCACGCGACCCTCGCTGATGCCCAGCACAGCCGCAAGGGTCTGCTGGTCAGCCTTGGTGTCGAGCATTTCGAGCAGCGCTTGATTCAATTTAGGCCCTATACAGCGTTGGTAAATAGCGACACAGCGGGGCACGAATTACCCGTGCAGGCCCCTTCCAGGAAGGACCCGCAGCTATCGTTTTTGAATGTGGCGAGGGACGCGTGTGCGCCGCAGCCCGGCGTCTGATCGCTCTTGATGTGTGCCATCTGCATCGGCGTGCGCTTCATTCGCCTGCAGCCTTTCGGATGCGGAAGCGGACGCGCTTGTCGAGATAGCCCTGCAGGTCTGCCCGCTCCACAACGCGATCGAGGTCTATGCGCTGCTCGTATGCGCCACGACGTACGAACATCAGCACAGGCTTGACGACAACCCCATGCGTACCACTCTTGGCCCATATGCCAGGGGGAAGGCTGTGCCCGAAGGCTGGGCCCTTGCTCACAAAGTACACGCGCCCGCGGATGGTCTTCAGCTCCTTGCGCGTCTTGATGTGCGAGAAGGTGGTCCTGTCCTCGATCTTGGCTTTGGCCTTGGCCTTCATGTTCTGCCGGTAGCCTTGCTCACTGCTGGCCTGCAGGTAGCTGATGAGCTGGGCCATGAAGGGCCCCTTGATGTTGCCCCTGCCGTCATCGCTACCCGGGTAGGGGTCGGTTGGCAAGGCCGTCTGCATACCTACGGGCAGGAGGCCAGCCCTGCGCAGCGCGACTTCGCTGCGTTTATCCGCGCGTCGACCGCCGAAAGCCTGGGCCTGCAGCACGTGTTGCGGGTCCACCCCCACCTTCCCGCCCTTGCTGGGCAGGTTGCGTGCGTCAATGGTTGGCAGCACAGCGAGGGACAGCCGCTCAGGTGTGGCGGGTATGAACTTCGGAGAGTTGAAGATGAATGGGGTGGGCCGGTCGAACTCGGAGCGCAACTCCTTGATCATCACGCGGCGGGCTTGATGCCCGGTGTCGTTCAGAGCGTCGGCGTACGCCTGGGCAGCCTCGCGCCCGCTCAACTTGCGCAGCGACGCCTCGACCTCTTTCTGGTCGCGGATCTGCAGCGATATAGCTATCCCCATCTCAATCCTCCTCTACGGCACCAAGGCACTGGGCACTTCGGCGGCGCGTAAGACAAAACCCATCGGGTTACTCGTGGGTTTCACCGAAAAACCCAGTGGGTTGCCCAGTCGGATATGGATCAACCTGCAGCCCCGCCAAAGAGGTCGCGGCCTTTTCCCGCGCCCGACTCAGGAAACTCACCCGTTTTTGGTACCGTTTCATGGGAAAAACGGGACTGTTTGGTGGGAAATTCGGTACTGTTGCCAGGGAAACCCGGGCCTGTTCGGAGACGCGCGGCGTCTTGCTGTGCCGTGGTGGGTGGGTAGATGCGGCCGCCATCGGCGTCCACCAGTTCGAACTCATCCTCAAAGTCCGCACAGGCGAGAGCCACAAGGTCAGCCAGCGCAGCTGACTTCGCCACCTCGACGCCCAGGTCTTGCTGGCCTCGGTCAAGTTCACGGCACAGGTCCTTGTACAGCCCTTCAGTGCGGTCACGGCAGGCCAGGAGCGTCAAGCGAAGACGCCGTTGATCCCGTTCCAACTCGCGTATGCGGCTCTGCAAGGCTTCGCGGGCCGCCGCCTCGTTCTGGCTCAGTTCGCGCACCATCCCGGTCTTCTGTGCGATGTAAAGCACCTGCGAGGGATGGATTTCGACCGAGATCGGGTCCTGCAGACCCTGTTGCTGGCTCAGCCAGTACGTGCCGCGTTCGGGGTTGTGCTCGATATCGAGGTCGGGCAGGCTGTCGCCGCTCCATTGCTGGGTGATGCGGTCAGGGTTGGAGAGTGTGGTCATGGGTTGGTCCTTAATCGGTGTATGGGGTGGCAACCTGCAATAGGTGTACAGTTTCTGTACTAGACGCGGTGCCGCTTAAAAAATAGGCAGATGCCTTTGAGATCGTTGACTGGCGCGGCTTCCGAGGGTTCTCCTCAAAAAACGCCGTGTACAGTTTCTGTAGCGTGGGAGGTGCCTCCGTGTACAGTTTCTGTATCGAAAAACGCCGTTTCCGATACAGTTTCTGTAGTTACCCCGTACAGAATCTGTAAGCCGGACGTGTTTTTCAGGGCGGCTTTTCGTCCCTGGATTTGCGGGCCACGAGGCGCTCAGCCTCGGCAATTGCGGCCTCGGCCTGCGCCATGTTTTCGAAGCGCTTCCAATCGTTGGTGGGCAGCGAGAAGGTCAAACCAAGCTTGCTATTCGGCGTGACGCTCTCGTCGGTGAATCGGTACAGGTTGCAGACCTTTTGGCCTACTGCAATCCCACCCTGGCGCGTGATCGCAATCAGGCCTACGGCTTGAAGTGCCCGTAGTCCCTTTGCAATGGTCGATGGCGAGGTGAAGCCGAAGTGCTTCAGCGTCCCTAGCGTTGCCTCAATGTCGCCGTTGTTGTTGGCCTTCAGCTGCCTTCGCATGGCCAGCCAGAGGCCCCATGCGGAATAGTCCAGCACCCGCCATGCAGGCGAATCCGAAATGTCGTTGTAGAGGCGCGTGTGGCCGCCCCTAGGGTCCGTTTTCTTCTTGGACATCAGGCCTGCCCCTCACGCTTGATGGGAAGTCCTGCGGCATCGAGGGGGACGCGGTCTGCCTTTGGACGGCTACGGTTCTCACGCGCCCAAAACGCTGCCTCTCGGACGAGATTCTTCTGGTGGTCCACTTCAAGAATTGCGACCAGCTTGCGCGCCTGGGTTATGTTCCCCAGCACCCAATCGCAGCCGTTCCAGGTGATGGCGTACATCAATGGAGCGTCATCGGGATGGCTCCGCCATATCTCCCCGCCGATGGCGCGGTAGCGGGCCCTGAGCGCCTCCCAGTCCTTGGGCACAGGACGGCTTTTGCTCATAGAGCCTCTGGCGCCAAGGCGGACTCCGGTCGACCTCCGCCCTCTCGCATCACGTCTCGCACCGGCAGTCGCAGATGGCCAGGCTTACCTGCTGCGTTGACCGCGCGGGCGGCTTGGCGCAGCTTTCTCAGAGCCTCCTCTGCTTCGCTGATTTCGCGCTCGATCACTGCCATCTCGTTGTCGCTGATCACGCCGTCGCCCATTGCGTCAATCACGATCGAGGTGACGTCGGATGTCTCTCGCACCAAACCAGAAATGCGATGAACAGGGTTTGCCTCCGGCTCGCGGACTTCACCCAACAAGCGGAACTCACCACCGCACTCACGCGCGACATGAGCCGCGTAGTCGTAGCAGTGCGGTGTCCCGGCTTCGCAGCACATCACCGCGGTTGCCAGCGCATCGACAGCACCCAGCTTGTGCGACGTTGCTCCCGATAGCTCCTTGCGGAACACCTCGTCGGACTTGCTCGGATCAACGCGAGGGCGCAGAGACGCACGCCCGCCTGGGTAGTGATCGATGCCGCGGCGGAGTGAATCAAGCAGGCTCATGTCCGGGCCTCCGATACGTGGACGTTGATCAGTCGCGCCTGAGCGGGGAGACTTGCGGCAATGAGCTTCACGAAATCGCTTCCACTGCACAGCAGCACACGTACCGCCGTTTCCATGAACACGGATCCGCACACGGGCGTGCGAACGCAGGTGCTCACCACATCGCGACTGGAGTTGGAGTGGACGGGCGCAGAGTTGCGCGTCAGGTTCGTCGGCAGCCGAGTGCTGTTGGATGCGTACCGGCAAGCGCGATCGCGCTTCGCTCGAGCGAGAGGCCAGGGCTGAAGCTCAGTCATGACGTGCCTGCTCCGTCTGGTCCTGTTGCGCGCGCACGCATCTTTTCCAGGGCCCCAAGCAGAAACTCCTCGCTCAGAAGAAGGTCGGGGTGTGCCAGTTTCATGGCGGCAGGGATACCCCGCGTCTTCCAGTAGTGGAGGCGCTGGGGAAGCCACTTCTCAGGGAGCCCCATCTTTTTGGCGAGGGCCTGGGCGCCTCCATGCCTGGCGATGATCATTTCGGCTTCATTCATGTTTACTATTATTAAACATCACGCCGAAAAATGGAACATGCGTTTGGCAACAGCTGGTTTCCCGGGGGCATAATGCCGCGCATGAACGAACGCCTGCGCCACCCATCCCTGACGCGCCTCTTAGAGGTCGCTGCGGAGCACCAGATCATTGGGCCCGCGGCACTGGCACGCGCGCTCAACGAGTCGGATCAGGTCGTGACGAACTGGGGGCGCCGTGGCGTATCGAAGGCCGGGGCCCTAAATGCTCAACGTTTGTTTGGTGTCTCCAGCACCTGGATACTCAACGGAACTGAGCCAAGGGTGATTGGTGCACCAGAGTTCAGCTCGCTGCCAGAGCCGTCACTGGATGCCGCAATAGCCCGCATTGCACGGGCCTTGGATGGGTTGCCAGACGCAGCCCGCCAACAGGCAGGAGGGTTGTTGCAGGCGCTTTCGCTAGCGCCGGACAGCAGAAGGCTTCAGGCTAGCCTCTCGTCTATCCTGGCAAATCGCCAGCCCTAATCCAGATCCGGAACGTAGTGCTCTGGCGCAAGGCCCATCAGGCTCGTGCGTGGGATGCACCTAAACCCCAGGGTGGCGTAGTAGCTACGGAGCTTGGCAAGTGCGGGCTTGTAGCCCATCCGAAAGTCGTCCAGGCCAAGACGGCGGCGCGTTTCAACGTCTTTCGGGGATGTGGGCTCCGATTCAAACTGCAGCGGAAAGGGCTTCATGACGATGAGCCCTATTCCCATGCGGAACCGCTCGATCAAACCGCGTATGGCCAAGAGCCCTACCCCTTGGCCTCTGTGCTCGGGATACACGGCCAAGCGATCCAGAATCAACAGGTTTGGACGCCAAATGGACTCGTCGCCGCAGACAGCCCTGGTTACCGACGCCCTGAAGTCCGTACCGCTCCAGGTCCTTTGGAGGTAAAGAGGGCCGTAGTACGGAGCGGTTTTGCTGTCGGAATCGAATACATGGAAGGGCTCCACGCCTTCATTGATGGCGGTTTCGAGGTCGACAACCAGGATGGAAAACGTGCCAACATCTAACTTCCTTGGTCCACCGAGGAAGAAGATCTGAACACGGCCACTCAACTGATGGATGAACCGAGAGGGCTCGATGCCCCCCACATAGACCTCGCTCTCGTCGATGCTGAGAACGCAGTAACCGTAGTCCAAATTTACGCGAGGTCTGACCATTCAGCGAATCTAGCGACGCCCATCCGGACGCGCCACTACACGCTAATACTCAACAGCGGAGCGCGGGAGATGGGCTGCCTGACGGCGATAGCCACGCTCCTTAGCGCACTCGACTAAATGTTGATGACGTTGGGTATCCGCACATCGGGAGACACGTCGGCCTCGTAGTCGACTCCTTCGATCCCGAACCCGAACAGCCGCAGGAACTCCGATTTATAGCCAGCGAAGTCCGTGACCTCGTCGATGTTTTCGCTGGTGACCTGGTGCCAGAGTTCTTGGACGCGGCTTTGAATTTCCGAATCGAGCTCCTTGCCGTCGGCGCGCAGCCGCCCCTCGCTATCCATGAGCGGCGAACTGCTGTATAGGCTGTCGCGGTAAAGCCCGTAGACCTGCTCGATGCAGCCCTCGTGAGTACCTTGCTCCTTCATCACCTTGAACAACAGTGACAGGTACAGCGGCATCATTGGGATAGCGGAACTCGCCTGGGTGACGACTGCTTTGAGTACCGATACGCGAGCGTCACCCCCATGAACGGCCAGACGATCCCTGATGCTGATGACTCGCCGATCCAGGTCCTTCTTGGCCGCGCCGATGGAGCCGTTCCAGTAGATGTCGCGCGTGATCTGCTCGCCCAGGTAGGTGAAGGCGGTGGTCTTCGCCCCATCAGCCAGCACGCCCGCGTCCGCCAGCGCCTCGATCCACATCTGCCAGTCTTCGCCGCCCATCACCGCGACGGTACTTTCGATTTCTTCCGGGGTCGCCGGTTGCAGAACGGCTTCTTTGATCACCTCGTTGTCGGTATCGAGGCTGCGCACGCTGATCGCTTTGCCTATTGGCTTCAGGGTCGAGTTGAAGACCTCACCGGTTCGGGGATGCGTGCGTCTCGGGGCGGCGAGGCTGTAGACAACCAGGTCAACCTGGCCCAAATCTCGCCGGATGACATCGATGGTCTTCTGCTTAGTCTCATCCGAAAAGCCGTCGCCATTGATGCTTGCCGCGTACAGGCCTTCAGCGATGGCAGCCTCGTGGAAAGCGGCCGTGTTGTACCAGCCAGGCGAACCGGGCTTGCCTTCGGTGCCGGGGCGCTCGAAAAAGACGCCGAGCGTATCTGCACCGCTTGCGAATGCGGCGGTGATACGGGCGGCAAGTCCATATCCGGTCGATGCACCGATCACTAAGACCTTCTTAGGCCCCTGGCTGATGGCACCGTTTCTCTTGACGTATTCGATCTGCTGCCTAACGTTCGCCTCGCAGCCCACAGGGTGAGTTGTGACACAGATGAAGCCACGCACACGCGGTTGGATGATCATGAAGAGTTCGTATGTGATGTCGAGCCGGGGAGAATACCGCAGCCGAAACACACGACTTCACCGAGACTTCGTAGCGCTCATACGTTGATCTCAGGGTGAGGTAGGCGATGTCGCTCTCTTTAGCCGGTTCATTGGGCAACTGCTTTTCGACCGTGTTTGCAGGCAATGGGCCAAAAATGCCCGCCAGGGAGCGCTGGCCGGGCGAGCGGACACGGCTGCGTTAGTGTCCGACCGGCGCCTAGCCCAGAGCGTCAGGGCGTAAGAAGTCGCCCGAAGGCGGCCGCAAAGCATTGAGGGTCTCAGCTGGTTGGCGCGGGCTGTTGCTGGCTTTGCGGCGCTGGCTGACCATCACCTGTCATTTCAGTTGGGTTGTCGCTTTTGCCCCCGATGAAAAACGCGGAGCAAATCACAAACAACACCATTGCGGCAGCCAGCCGAACACTCCAGTGCATCCGCTCAATGAGCGACGGCTTTCGATTAGTGGCGGGACGGGGCGAGGCTCGATTCATCAAAGACTCCTGGTCTAGCGGGTACTTCGGCGGAGTATCAATGGCGATCCGTTTGGAGCGCCGTAGGATTCTTGCCAAAGATCCAGTCGCTAGACCAGTCATCTTGATCTCATAGGCACGCCCACCAGCGTTGCCTTAGGGTGCATTTGAGATCGGCCTAAATCGAGCCAGGCTTGCGCCCGGTATTTGGGTGAGATGCGACTTAAATCTGAATGATCCGGAGCGCAACTCTCACCACACGCTTTTAAAAAGAATCAAATGCATACCATATGATGTCGGCTCCGGAGCCAGGCGCACGTGCGACAGCTGCCTTAGCTGAAGAGCTAAGTGGCAAATGTGCTGACTTTTGGAAACGAATTTGAGCGCGCTGCACCAGTTTAACGCCACCCGCGTTCTCGTGAAATAACTCGGCGTACAACAGCAAAAAGTCTCCCGTGGTGGGTTTGAGAGCAATTCTTACCCAATAATGATCCCCGGGGACAAAACTCCAATCTGCAGGGAGAGGCTCGACATATTCTCCATTTTCAGAAAAACTACTCCCAAGGGCGGGGCGAGTGATTGGCGAAGTATTTATGGCTACACCTGAACGATTCTCCGCGCTCCACGCATACGCACTTGCGTCAGGCGAACCCGAATTGATGGGGTGAAACCATAGCTCAAGGTTTAGGCCGTTTGCCGCTACTAGAGCGCCTGCACCGTACCTCCAAACCACGCTTTTAAAGCCGACTGGTTCTGAGTTAAAATATGCATTATTATCACCCTGGACATACGCAACAACCGCATGGTCACCCATCCAGTTCGTATTCCCCCACGTGAATCGACTCTGAAGTTTAATTGGGAGCGAACCTGGTGTGGGAACTTGCTTTTCAAATCCGCGAGGATATCGAAAATCGAAGCCGCGAGTGCCTCCGACTGCTTTGAGAACTCCATTATCGTTCAAAGCGAATGCACCAACACTACTCACTGCCAATATAAAGGCTAAAAGCAATTTTTTCATAAAATAAAATTCTTAATAAAATGAACGGCGCCGACTCCATGATAGCCAATGGAGCTTTTTGCAATGAGAGTTTTACAATAAGTTTCATTACTCCCGGGCCTCTTGGTAACACCAAAATAGTTCGGACCACGTGAATTTTTGGGAGATGCTGCTATCCCCTCAGGAGTGCTCATGTGCAATAGGTACACCCCACCCGCGCTGTTAGACATTGAGCGCGAGTGGCACGTCGGCAACCGGAACCCTCTTCGCTGGTGGGATCAGGTGCTCTTCCCTCGAGGCATAGGGCCCTTTATTCGCAGAGCGAAGGATGACGCTGGGTACAGCCGGGAGCTTGTCGTGGGGCAATGGGGATTGATCCCCTGGTTCGCGAAAGAGCACCGACTCAAGTTTCCGATGAACAACGCGCGTTCCGAGGAGCTGGCGGCGAAGGCAAGTTTTAAGTTGCCCTGGGCGCGCGGTCAGCGCTGCATCATTCCTGCGGCAGATTTCGATGAGCCGTATTGGGGGCCCTACGGCAGCCCATTCAAGAAGTGCGAATGGTGGCGATTTCGGCGGGCGGATGGGCAGCCATGGGGCTTGGCGGGGCTATGGAACACCTGGACCAACAAGTTGACCGGTGAGATCCATGAGAGCTACACAATGCTCACGATCAATGCAGATGGGCACCCTCTGATGGGCCGCATGCACAAGAACGAGTTGGACCCGGAGACAAAGAAGCCCTTGCCGCTGGAGCAGCAGGACAAGCGGAGCGTTATACCGCTGGACCCAACCGACTACGACGCCTGGCTGGCGGGGACACAGCAGGATGCGGCGCAGCGACTGCGCGTCCCAAATGTTGAGCTGTTTGCCGCTGGACCCGCGCTTGTCGGGTGAAAGAAGGACAAAAAAAACCGCCTCGGTGGGCGGTCTCGTAAGGAGCGTAGTTAGGCTGCTAAAGCAAAGCGCTCGTCGTTAAACTCTGCGACTTCGGAGTGCCACTTCTTGCGCCTTTCCTTGGCTACGATCTTTTGATTCATCAGTCGGTCCACATCGTTGATTCGCTCAAGGATGGCGTTCACCTGTACGTTTCCTTTGGAGCGCTCTATTACGAGCATGCGGACTAGCGCATCGCTGGTAGCCGGAACCTTTCCTGTGCGCTCCCACAGACTAACAGACTGATCTGTTGCGCCCAGCCACTTTGCAAGATTGCTTTGCGATAGGGCTAGGTGAGTGCGCAAAAAGCGGAGCTCCTTGCCAGTAATGCGACCTTGCTTTTTTACAAGCTCCGCCACCAGTACGCCATGGAGCCCAGCAGCGTCATCGATAGACACGCCTTTCCCATAGGGGGTAGTGTGCACTGTGTAGCCATTTTCCAGCCACACGTTGTCGAGTCCGCACTCTGTGTAGTGGTACATCATTTCTTCCTTTTTTGGGTCAAACCCAAACAGTTACGCAAATAAGACTCGGATTTTTGTCATCCAGGGCAACTATTGCGGTGCAGTTGCAACCTGCACAGTAGCGCTCCATTCGGCATTCCAAGGTGCCTTTGTCGACGTTCTCTTCAGGCTCTCGCAACATTTGCCCGAGTTGCAGGCATTCGTACAACATAGGGGTAGTTACTTTCCGCTTCTTCATCTGCTGCTTAGCATGCACTGTGATGATGATGTTGGAAGTGTCCTTGGCTGCGGTACGAATCCGCTTCGCAAGTTGATCCTTTGACTGTCTTTTGAGTTCCTCACAACCCATAATATTTATGCCTCTGATAGTAGCGCATTGACAGCCAATAGCCAGTCCTATCTATCCTAAGGCTAGCATTCGTTGTGGTTTTTTACACTGAACTTTTCCACAGCCCAGCTATCGCGACGGCGGACGACTCGGAATGGGCCACCAAGTCCCCTTCGGCAGCTGAAGCTATTTGACGGCGCGCACCTTAGCAATCGCTTCTAGTTTCTGCACGAACTCGCGCTCCACGGTCCCACGACTGGCGCACTGAACCGGTTGCTGGACCGTCACTACCCCGTACAGGTTTCGCCCAAAGAAGATGTTCGCGCAGCTGTGTTGAGCCGCGACAGACACTCTCGAGTCCCCGTCTGGCTTAACGACTACCGTCATGATGCTGTCTGCAGTGCCTTGGACTACTGACCCATTCCACGTGCCGCAGTCGCACCACTCTGGAACTTGGAGCTGACGGGGTTTTGTCTTCACCTCGCCAAGCTCTGGGGTGTACGCTCCAACCTCGTAGCCGGATGATTGCAAGGCAGAACGCGCAGCGTCCATGCCTTGCTCAACCGTCACTCCTTGCAGCTGGCTCAACACCACCTTGGGCGCATGCTTTTCCACAGGGGGTACATCGACTGGTGAAAAGGCGCAGGCGGTCAGAGACACGGCGGTGATAGCCGTGAAAACGCGGTTGAGCATGTGGTCCCTCCTAAACTTGTCGATGTCGTGCGTGCTCTTGCCAAGCGCACTATTCGTGACAACATGTTACGCAGACTTGCGCGGCAAAGGGAAGAAAAAATTGCCATCGACAACCGGCCCGAAGCGCAAACGCTACAGAGCCTTGATTGGCGTCAATCACACTGCGAAAGGTCTTTATCGTGTCGCCGTGCGAAGAGGGAGATGCCACATCAATCTTGAATTGTGACTAGTACCCCGTTGTCGAAGAATAGAAAGTACAGCGGCATCCCACGAGCATTTGTGAAGACCCGCTGCTCACGCGTGCCGAACGCAGTCTTTGTTCTATTAATCTTCCAAGAGCCGCACCACTTGTACGCCCTCGTAGAGTGGCAGTCGGGGCTCCTGAGCATCTTTTCAACCTCGTCAGATGCCATCCCGACCCTTGGCGTCCAGTTCTTTCGGGCCTGCTCTTCAAGAAGCTTTTGGGCGCTCTGCCGTTTTCGCTGCTCATAGTCTGGACATGCCTCTTCCGTCCACTCACCTCGGGAATCTTTGCACTTGTAGGTGTGAGCTTGCGCGCCGAATGGCAGTGCTAGCAGCGCAGAAATCAACAACGCAGACTTATGCATATATTCTTTCGACCAGGCTGCAAGCCCTAGCCATCCACTCGCTTCAATCCCACCCACGCCCTGCTCACTGACTCTGTAACCAGAACAGCGTGCGGCTTGCCCGTGGTTTTTGCCGCGGCAACGCAAATGTCGCGAATTTCAGCCGCAGAGAGATCTCCTTGGCATTGATACTCGGCAGGGGGCATCTTGTACTGCACACCCTCACTATTAGTGAGTACATCTGTGATGTTTCTTGCTGCCAAGGCCGACGCCAGCTGCTCGTAGTCATCCCAAGTAGGATCGTCGTGGAGAACAACGCGAATCGTGAATTTAGTCATAGTCCCTCCGTTTTTCCCACGGGCCGCGTGGGTGCGGTGAGATCATGCTAGTAGCGATAACACGATAGCCAAAGAGCTAAATTACCGAGCGACTTGAAGGTACAGCACGCCATGGAAGATGCAAACGAGCCAAGCGAAAAAGACATGTTCTCGCGGATAGGCGACGATAGAGAAGAACTGCACCAGTGGTTGATCATGGACACTTGGCCAAAGGAAGCAGCAATGTTCTTGATCGCCGGGGTGATCCCGACCCAGATCTATGAAGGATTCGGCTTCTTTAAAGTAACTGGCGGCCTTCTTCACAATCATGACGGAGAGAAGGACGAACGCATTCACCAGATCGCCGATCTCACGCGGCTCTGGGACTCGAACCCAAACCACCCCGATCGCGCCGAACCGAAGTACTTCTTCGACTGGGCCGAAACCAAAGGCATCGAGATTCCGTGGCTTGAGGGCGCGAAAAAGGCCGGCTACTTCAAAGTGTCGGCGCCGTCGCATAGCCAAGCTGACAGCGTGAGCTCAAAAGTGCAAAACACCTTGCTATGCATCATCGGCGCCCTGTGCAAGGAGGCGAAGCTCGATTACAGCAAACCGGCAAAGACGGCCGCGCTCATCCAAAGCACCGCAGCACGGATGGGTGTGTCTCTTGGGGAAACAACGATTGAGGGATACCTCAAGAAGATCCCAGACGCCCTCTCAGCACGGGGAAAGTAGCCGGGCTGCCTGCCCCGTCGAGGTCGTCCCATTTGGTCCCAGGTTCTCGCGCACAATGACATAGGGCGATGAGAACACGAGAGACACATGTCAATAAAAATCCCACCTCGTAAGTACTTGACATTCAGAGAGCTATTGCTTCGTTGGCAGTGCACAGAAAACGATCTGCGATATCTCATTGTGAATGGGGAGCTCAAGCCTGCGGTTAAGGCCACCGAACCATTGAAGCTGGTCGACTGGGAATATGACCCAATGGCCGATGGTTGCGTTCCGTGCGGGCACAAACAGGATGCGCAAGGCTTCCAAGTGGAAGTACAGCCGACAGGGTGGCTCTATCTTCAGAGCCCCGGACACATCGCACCCTTAAATTGCGAGTTCCGCTTAGCCAGCCGCGAACGCGATCCCGATGTCCCCGCTGAACCCTGGGATGCACCCTTATATGACTGGTTCTGGTTGCCACACGAAATTGAGATAGCCAGCGTGGAGCTTGAAGCAGCTTTTCTGATGGAGGAAGTGCTGAGGTACGAGTCGATTCATGACATCGAGGCACCACAACAACATCGAGCGGAGAAGTCAGTTGGAACACGAGAGAGGGACACCCTCTTGTCGATCATCGCGGTGGTTTGCCGAGAAGCAAAACTTGACTACTCGAAATCCTCCAAAACTGCGGCCCTTATCCAAGGCAGTGCTGCACGACTAGGCATCTCCATCGGCGAAACCACCATCGAAGGGCACCTAAAAAAAATTCCCGATGCGCTCGCAGCCCGCATGAGATAAGGATCTCATAGCCAGTTGCCTATTTCGCCCTGGCAGTTGCCCCCTAGAGGCGTCTCACTTCGCCACAGTTCATCCCATACCGCACATGCGGGACCCACTGGGACGACAAATGGCTCCAACTTCCTCCGCGCAATCGTTGCGCCCCAAAGATGCGGCCGAACTGCTCGGCATAGGTCTTGCCACGTTCTGGCGCTGGGCAAAAGAACGCCCCAACTTTCCCAGGCCTCGCAAGCTTTCCGCCAGATGCACGGTCTTTGATCGGGACGAGTTGCTGGCGTGGCGAGATTCCATTCCGCAGAAGCCGGCGTCAGGGCGCGACGCAGACCCCATTCAAACCAATTTCTAAAGCGCTTTATTTAGTGCCCGCGCGACCAAGCCAAGACACTGAACCCATGCAAAGCAATCAAGTGCAGCGCGGGCAACCTAGCACCCTGTTCGACGGCGCCATCCAGGAATGGAGGAGCTCAAACCAAGCGCGAGCCCACATTCGTTTCGTAGTGCGGTCAAGACTTAGGCTCGTTGCCACGTCTGACGAAAGTACGCTTTTTAATGACCGTAACGGGAACCGCTCTGTCCTCGCGCCTGGGATCCCGCTCGTCCCTATGGCGCACCTTGTATTGCTCGGTGATCTCAGTGGTGATGTTGCGAGAGCCCCCCTCGAGAACCGGCATCGTGTTGACCTCTTTCTCCGTAATTCTTGGACCTGTCGGCTGCGGTGGCCCAGAGGGCGCGACGCGGAGTTTGCGGGCCAATACCTTCAATCTTGGCCCCTTAGTAGCGTAGGCCTTGAGCGTCTGCCGCAGCCTATCTTGGGCTTCGGGAGTTTTTGGAAGCTCATCCTTGCTGTATGCCATGAGTGGGCTATCAAGGATGTCTGCCATAGCCTCTTCCAACGTGAGCCCGTTGTAGTAGGCATAGGCTGTCAGCCTGTCACGAAGCTCAGCGTCAATCCAGATCGAGAGTCCCGAACCTTCTACGGACCCGTACTCGCCGATCTCACCTTCCCCGTACTCAAGCCATCGCCAATTGACGGCGAGGGCCGTTGCCAAACGGTGCACCGCCAGCTTTCTGGGCACTGCCCGACCCGTCTCGTAGCGGCTCAACTGCGTGGCAGCTATCTCGGTGGCGCGCGCAAGGTCTCCCTGAGACATTCCTCTCAGCTCGCGCGCGTGGGTGATGCGCTCGCCAATAGTTTCGGGGGTCAAAGTACTAAAGCCCAAAAAATAGTTGCACAAAGTCTATTTTGCGCTACGATATCAACCATGTACCAAAGTACATACATCAAAGTACTATGAACAAGATTAAACAGAAGTCACCAGTATCGCTCCGGCTGCCCCATGACTTGCAGCAGTACCTGGCACAGCGGGCGAACGAAGGCTATCGCAACATGAGCCAAGAGATAGTGATGCGGCTCGAAGCCAGCCGTGACGCAGACCAGCAACCCACTCTGCAGAAAGGAGAGAAGCAATGTCGGTAGGCATCCCAATCGCACAACGCGAAATCGTTGGCGAACTGACCCAGACGTTCAATGGGCGCGACCTCCACGCCGACCTTGAGGTAGGGAAGGACTACAACAGCTGGGCAAAGGGCCAGATTAAGCGCGCCCACTTATTGGAGAACAAGGATTACGTGGTTTTCACCCAAAAAGGGGAAAACCCGGGAGGTGGACGCCCCTCAGTGGAGTACCACTTCACCATCGAAGCTGGCAAGCACATCGCCATGATGAGCGGCACTGCGCGAGGTTCGGAGGTGCGCGAATACTTCTTGGCTTGCGAGCGCCAAGCTCGTGCAGCAGTGCCCATGGTGAAGGACCCACAGATTGCTGCGGTCATCCTGGCCCTGACCCGCGTGGACGCTGTGAAGCAGGAACAGAAGCGCCAAGCTGAAGAGCTGGCCCGCATTGCTGAGAACGTCGCGGTGATCGAGGCTCGCACCCAGCCTGAGAACAAGCACTTCACCGTGATGGGGTACGCGAACTTGATTGGCCAGTCAGTGGATGTTCGCACCGCCGCAAACCTTGGGAAGCGTTGCGCCGCACTCTCTCGCCAGCGCGGTCTGGTGATCGGTGATGTGAGTGACCCACGCTTCGGCGCAGTTCACAGCTATCACGAGTCAGTGCTCGAAGAGGTGCTGCCGCGAATGCTAAAGAAAGCAGCGTGACACCAGATATAAAAAAACACGTCACCAGACGCTTTTCACATATGGCGAAACGTGCATTTTTTGCGCGTTTTTTAAGGGGCCTTTTGGATGTGGCATCCCTTAGATTCTGGAGGCGCCCCAACGTCAGATTCGGAAACCGCTCCACACTCGCAGCTCGAACAGAAACCACGATGAATAACGCAACTGCACCACCAAAAACAAAAAGCCAGTGATTACCACTGGCCCCTTGCCCGAAGCCGACTGCGCTTGGACCCGCACCGGCTTCTAGACCACAACCCCCGTCGAAAAGGATCAGATCTATGTCTGAGGTTATCACGCGCCCTTCCGCAGGCGCAACTAAACACCGGCGTACCGCAAAGCCGCCGCATCCCAAGGCCCCGCCTTCAGGAGCCATCTCAAACGGCAACTTCGCCGAGATGGCCCTGACCTTGGCTAGCGAGGCGGAGTCCGTCCTGCGCACCGTCGCAGAAGATGGCTCAGACGATGTGAGAAACGATGCCGTCTGGGGTGTGATGACGATTGTCGGCATCCTGCTCAATGATCTGGAGCGCATCCGCAGCGAGCAGTCGCTGGACGACTGTCAGTCCGTGGTGTGCCACATGGAGCAAGCCATCGGAATGCTGAGCCTCTTCTCGGGCGACGTGGTGCTGAGCGCAGCAGGTGCGTTGCTGAAGGCCTCGCTGACCAGCCTCATCTCGGACCTGGAGGCGCAAGCATGACCACCCTACCCTTCTTCCTCAAAGCGGGTGAGGCGAAGGTCGCCAGCCAGGACGCAGCCCAGTTGGCTAACGCAGCACGCAAGGCGCAAGCGGCCCTGCAGTGGACCATGGCCGCCAGTCTGTGGAACCAGGCCGCCGAAGCCCTGCAGCGCGACCCGCACACGGGCAAGGAGACCCTGCAGGCGCAGGCCCATCGCCGAAGCGCCAAGGCTTGCGTAGCGATGGCTAGCACGCGGGTTCCCCGACAGCTGCCCAAAGACAACCCGGACTACCGGCACATGACCAAGGCGCTGATTGCCGAGGAAGAAGCTATTTGGCGGAGGGAAAACCCATGAAAACCGCCGCCCTCTTCTATCGCCTTGCAAGCATGCGCCGCACCGCCGGTGCCGGGCCCATCGAGTCCTTGGCCTGGGCCGCTGGCTTGCTGTGGCGTTCTCGGTCGAGAGCCTGACAGCCCGCCCTTCCGTTCTTTCATCATTTCAGAGGATCAGATCATGTCTGAGGTAATCGCTCGCCCCGCAAAAGCCAAGTCCACCGCTGCCAAGGCCGCCCCAAAGGCGCCTGCCAAGCTAGAAGAAGGCAAATTCACCCGCTTCACGATCAAAGCCGCGTTCGGCATCCTTGAGGTGTTGCTCCAGTCCGCCAGCAAGACCGATGAGCCCCACCAGTGGAGCGGCGACTCCGACCGGCTGCTCGCCCTCGCCGCAGACCTTGCGGGCAAGGCCCACACCAATACACCAGGCTTGGATGATGCGCAGCGGGTGGCTTACGACATCGCCGCGCTCATCAAGTCTGCCAAGCTCGTACCCGGGGATTCCGAGAGTGCCGAGCGGACGGATCTCCTCAACCAGGCGGCAGTGCAGCTCAACTGGCTCACCGAGTGCGATGAGACGGGCACGAACTGCATTGACATCGGCGCCGCACGCCCGATGGTTCAGGCGCAAGTCGCCGCCCCCTTGCCGTCCGTCAGCGAGCGCAAGGTTGCAGCAACTGGCGTCTCGCTCTTGGAACAAGCCATCAAGGCCATCAACGATGAAGACGGCGCAGCCTATGCAGCCGATCTCTTGAAGCTCGGGCAGACGGCTCTGCAGAAGGCCTCGGTCGGCGTGGTTACCGAGGGGTGCATTCGCGACGTGTTCTTCCTAGCGGCAGCAGTTTGCAGCGGCGCGCTGGCCATCGAAAAACAGGAGTCGCCCGCTGCGACTCGGCGCCACCAGTTGATCATGACCGCGTTCGAGATGCTGAACAACGCTGGTCTGAGCTATGACTGCGAGCTACACCCCTGCACCGAAGCCGCTGCGGCAATCGAAGCGGGTGCCCGCCTGGCCAAGCAACCTGCACCAGTTGCGCGCCACACCCTGGCAAAAAGCGAACATGCCCCAGCGCTAGCCAAGTCCACCGAGCGGGCGCGCGAACTCACGAACTCGGCAATCTGCCACCTCGAAGCAGCCAGGGAGGTGTTGCACATCCTGGCTCAGGACAATGCAGGCGACGAGGTACACGGGCTTGTCGTGCTGGTGGACTTGCTGTGGAACCGGCACGCCAGCACGGATGATGTGGAGGACATCGGCCTGCCCTACGACGGCTTGTTTGCGGATCTGCAACGAGAGCTCAGCGTGGCCCAGGCGATGGCAGCGCTGGTGCGCACAAAGGAAGAAGGCGCGATGTCTGCAGTGGACTACCTTCTTCAAGACGCCGCCCAGCTGACTGAGGATGCGCTCAACGCGATTCCACTGGAGGACTCGGCACCATGACCGCCAGTGCAGCAGCTCTGCCTTTCGTTCAGTCCGCGCGGTTTGTCACCATCAAACTGTGTGCGGCCATGACAGGCCTTTCACCGGCAGCAATAGAGAAGCGCATTGAGCGAGGCCTGTGGCTGGAAAACAAGCAATGGCGCCGCGGGCGCGATGGGCGCATTTGGATCGACACCAAGGGGATAGAGGCATGGGTTTTAGAGACGGAGTAGAGGTCAGAGAGCGAAGCATCCGACTGTTCTTCGTGCACGAGGGCAAAAGGTGCCGCGAAACACTAGCGATAGCGGGCAAGCCGCTCGCGCCGACTGCCGCAAACGTGAAATACGCGCACCGGGTGGCCTCGGAGATCCGCGACAAGATCCGGCTCGGCACGTTCGTCCTGGCGGATTATTTCCCCGACAGCCCCAGAGCGATCAACGTGGTTCCCGTGGTCGAGGAGCGGACCTTCGGAAAGTGGTGCGAGCTATGGCTGCAGACGAAGGGGCGACTCGCCAAACGCACGCTCAGCCAGTACACGAACGCCCTTGCAATCTGGCAAAGCTTGCTAGGCGCGGACTCATTGATGGGCACTCTTACCCACGCAACCGTGGCTGCCAAGGTCGGGAACTACCCATGGAAGTCCGCAAAGCTGTTGAACAACTACTTGATTCCGCTGCGTGGTGTGTTCGCCCTTGCCGGGCGCGAGCTGAAGATGGAAAACCCGATGGAGGGGATCGAGAACTCTAAGCATCAAGCAGCGGCTCCCGATCCTTTGTCCACCGCCGAGATGGAGCGGATTCTGGCCGACCTGCGTGAGCGGTACGACCCACGAGTGCATGCGTATTTCGAGTTTGCTTTTCTCACAGGCATGCGGCCCGAGGAACTGATCGCCTTGAGATGGGGCGACGTGGATTGGAACCACGGAACTGTGCGAGTCGAGCGCGCCCGCACGGCTGGGGAGATCAAGGAGCTCAAGACATACAACGCGCGCGACGTGGATCTGGTCGCCCGTGCGGTCGCGGCGCTCCAGGCCATGAAGCCTTGGACGGCCATGGGTGGGATGGAAGCGGTGATCTTCCAGAACCCGGTAACCAACAAGCCCTGGCACGACGAGCGCAGTCAGCGAGACCATTACTGGACTCCGAGCCTTCGTCGTCTGGGCATTCGGCGACGGCGGGCGTATCAGACCAGACACACCTATGCCGCCAACGCGCTGGCAGCGGGCGTGAACCCTGCCTACATCGCCCGCCAGATGGGGCACAAGAACGCAAAGATGCTTTTCAGCGTCTATGCCAAGTGGATCGACGGAGCGGACCGAGGGCGGGAAAAGGCGAAGCTGGAAGCAGCGCTCAGAAACGAAAAAGCCGCCCAAGAAAAGGCGGCTTGATCTGAGTGGAAACCTCTGAAGTTCCCTGCAAGTTCCCCGAAATCCTGAAGGCTGGTTTCCTTCAGAGGAGAAACTTGGTAGGCGCGATTGGACTCGAACCAACGACCCCCACCATGTCAAGGTGGTGCTCTAACCAGCTGAGCTACGCGCCTGTCGTTGTTAAGACCACGATTATAGCCATAAAAATCCGGCATTCCGGCCGCAGGTAGAGATTTCGCAAGATATCCCGTCCTGCAACGAAACGGGCGCAGGCATGGTCTCGATCACAGCCATGCCTACCCGCCATTCACCGCCGACGAGCGGAGCGCACCCCGGGCACGCCCGCAACGATGGACAGCACCTTGTTCAGCCGCCCCGAATCGGACACCTCCACCGTGAAGGTCATCCAGGCCGTGCCTTTGACGGATTGGGTCTGCACACCGATGACGTTGGTTTTCTCGCGGGCAAAAACCTCGGAGATATCGCGCAGCAAGCCCTGGCGGTCGGCTGCCTCCACGGCCACGTCCACCGGGTACACCGCGGCCTGTGCAGCCGACTTGGACGCGCCCCACGCCACGTCGATGACGCGCTCGGGGTTGCGCGCGGCCATTTCGCGGAAATTGCTGCAGTCCGCACGGTGCACGCTCACGCCCTTGCCGCGCGTGACGAAGCCCCGGATGAGATCGGGTGGTGCGGGCTTGCAGCATTTGGCCAGTTGGGTCATCAACGAATCGATACCGACCACCAGCACGCCACCCTTGGGGGCGGCCTCATGGGTCCGAGTCTTCTTGAGCAGCAGGTAGTCGTCCGGCTGCAGCGCCGGCTCGGGCGGGCGCAGCAAAGTTTCGATATTGCGCAGCGAAAACTCGTCCTTGCCGACCACCTCAAATAGCGCGTCGGCCGACTTGAACCCCAGCTGCACGGCCAGATCATCCAGCTTGATGGAGGTCTTGCCCTCGCGCTGCAGCAACTTCTCCACGGCATCCCGGCCACGGGCAATGGTTTCATGGGTGGCCTGTGCATTGAACCAGGCGCGCACCTTGGCCTTGGCTCGGTGGCTGGTGAGGTAGCCCAGCTCGGCATTGAGCCAGTCGCGCGATGGGCGCCCCTCCTTGACGGTGGAGATCTCTACCGTCTGGCCATTTTGCAAGGGCGTGTTCAGGGGCACCATCGCGCCGTCCACACGTGCGCCACGGCACCGGTGGCCCACGCTCGTATGCACGGCATAGGCAAAGTCCACGGGCGTGGCGCCCTGCGGCAGTTCCACCACGGCGGCATCGGGCGTCAGCACATAGATTCGGTCTTCGAACAACCCCTTGTTGGACACCGCGCCCGACAGGTCGCGTTCCCACGCCAGCAATTGCCGCAGCACGGCGATCTTGGCGTCGTACTCGCCCGCGGCCGAGACGCCTGCATAGCCTTTGCTGCCCGCCTCTTTGTACGCCCAGTGCGCGGCCACGCCATGTTCGGCGTGGTCGTGCATGGCCTGCGTCCGGATCTGGATCTCGATGGGCTTTCCGTTGTCGTCCCGCACGATGGTGTGCAGCGACTGGTAGCCGTTGGGCTTGGGCTTGGCGATGTAGTCGTCAAACTCCTCCACGATGGGTTTGAACTGCTCGTGCACCCAGCTCAGGGCCGCATAGCAATCCTTGACCGTGGGCACCACCACCCGCAATGCGCGGATGTCAAAGACCTGGTCGAAGTTGAGCGATTTGCCCCGCATCTTCTTGACGATGCTGTAGATATGCTTGGGGCGGCCCGCGACCGTGGCGCTGATGCTGCGGGCCCGCAGTTCAGACTCCAGCCGCGAACGCAGCTGCTCCATGTACACCTCGCGCTCGCCACGCTTCTCGTCGAGCAGGCGCGCAACTTCCTTGTAGGTTTCCGGCTCCAGAAAGCGGAACGAGAGATCTTCGAGCTCCCATTTCATCTGCCAGATGCCCAGGCGGTTGGCCAGGGGCGCGAACACCTGCAGCGATTCGCGGGCCAGACTTGGCGACACCGGCAATTTGCTGGCCGCGTGGAACCGCAGGGTTTGCAGGCGAGATGCCAGCCGCAGCATCACTACGCGCAGGTCGCGCGAGAACGCGAGCAGCATCTTGCGCACGTTCTCGGTCTGCACGGCCGGGTCGTCCAGCGGCTCTGCGCCACGGGCCTGGCGCTGCACGCGCATCAGCTTGGTGGTCTCCACGGCCAGCGCGGCAAAGTTGGCGCCGAAGGCCTTGGCGATCACTTCCTCGGGCTTGTTGAGATGAACGCAGGCATGCACCAGGTAGCTGGCGGCCTGCATGGCCTCCGAACCGCCGATCCCCCGCAGGATGGCCGCGACGGCATCTGCGTGCGCGAGGGTGTTCTCGCCGGAATCCAGCGTTTCACCCGCCATCAGCGGCTCGGCAAAGGCACGGGCGCGTGCCAGCGCGTTCACCTGCTCGGGCAACGTGTGCGCCGTGGCAGCAATGAGCTGGGGCACCGGCTCGCCGTGTGGGGCCAGCGATGTCTGTACAGGAGGATTCGTCTTCATCCGGCCACGGCGCCTTACCCCGCCAGCAGAAAGTCGGTGACCACCTGGATCTGGTCGGCCGCCACCAGCGTGGGCGCATGTCCCACGCCTTCAAACTCGACCAGGCGGGCCCGCGGCCCGCGCAGGGTCATGGCCTGCGCGGTGTCGCGCGAAAGCAGGTCCGATTGCGCGCCGCGCAGCAGGAGCGTTTGCGCGCTAATGTGGTCATAAAGCTGCCACAGGGCGGCTTCGCCAGCGGCGGCGGCCTCTCGCGTCAAGGCTTTGAACGGCACGGCGATGGCCGGGTCGTAGTGCAGCGTGATGCCACCGTCCGGCAGCGGGCGCACCATGGGGCGCGACAGCTCCAGCCACTGGGCGGGCGTGTGGGGGCCAAAGCTGGTCGAAACCGCCCACATGGCATCCGCCGCCTGTTGCAGCGAATCAAAGCGCGCCGGCTGGCCCAGGTACAGACCAATGCGCTGCAGCGCCTCCCACTGGATGGATGGCCCCACGTCATTCAGCACGAGCCTGCGCACCGGCGCTGGCATCGGCAGGCCGGGTTGTCCCGCAATGCCCATGCCAATCAAGCCTCCCATGCTGGTCCCCACCCAGTCCAAGGTGGTGATGGGGGCCTGCTGATGCAAATGGGCCAGCAGTGCCAGCATGTCGGCACCGTACTGCGGGATCTGGTAGCCAGTTGGATCAACCAGCCAGTCGCTCTGGCCGCGCCCCACGACGTCTGGGCAAATGACGCGTGCATGCTGGCTCAGCGTCCTCGCCAAGGTGTCGAAGTCGCGTCCCTGCCGCGAAAGGCCATGCACACAGACCACCACATGGGGATGCGCTGGATTGCCGGTGGCATTCCACTCCCAATAGGCCATGCGGTGGTGCGGCGCGGATGCGGGGAGGTTGCCAGAAGACGCCGCCGGAGCCCCGGGGCCAGGGCACAGTACGTAGTTCAGCGTAGGTTCAATCATGGGTGCGGAATCGGGGAGGCGGCGCTCGATAATGCGGGAGCCGTCGGCACCCATTGATCGTCCATGCGTGCCGACTTTTTCTTGCGTTGCATCGTAATTCATTCGGAGACACTTCCATGCTCAAAGGCAAAACCGCCCTCGTCACCGGCTCGACCAGTGGCATCGGCCTTGGCATCGCCAAGGCGCTGGCCCGGCAAGGCGCCAACGTGGTCCTCAACGGATTTGGCGACGTGGAGGGGCCCCGCGCCGAAGTGCTCGCTGCGGGCCAGGGCGCTGGCGCCCAGGTGGGCTACCACGGCGCCGACATGAGCCGGGCGGCCGACATCGAGGACATGATGAAGTACAGCGCGGCGCAATTCGGCCGCGTGGACATTCTGGTCAACAACGCAGGCATCCAGCACGTGGCCAACGTGGAGGACTTCCCGGTGGAACGCTGGGATTCCGTCATCGCCATCAACCTCACGAGCGCATTCCACACGTCGCGCCTGGCCCTGCCCGCGATGAAAGCCGCCAACTGGGGCCGCATCATCAATGTGGCCTCGGTGCACGGGTTGGTGGGCTCCGCGCAGAAGTCCGCTTACGTGGCCGCCAAGCATGGCATCGTGGGCCTGACCAAGGTCACCGCGCTTGAGAACGCCACCACCGGCGTGACCTGCAACGCCATCTGCCCAGGCTGGGTCCTGACCCCCCTGGTGCAAAAACAAGTGGACGCGAAAGCGGCCGAGCATGGCCTCTCCAACGAAGATGCCAAGAAACTGCTGCTGGGCGAGAAAGAACCGTCGATGCAGTTCACCACACCCGAAGAGCTGGGCGAACTGGCCGTGTTTTTCTGCTCCGCTGCCGCCAACAACGTGCGCGGTGTGGCATGGAACATGGATGGTGGCTGGGCGGCGCAGTAGAGGCCCATCCCCCTGGGGCACCTTCGGTTCCCTCCCCTTCTTTCGGATCGTTGCGCGAACCGGGGAAATGGGGAGGCGGCCAGCGCGGCGGTGCAGCCCTTGCGCGGCGGCCGCTTGCCTGGGGCGCGCCATGTCTAGCGCCTTGCCGATTGCTATTAAAATTATAGCTGCTTGCGCTTATTGAATAAGCGCAAGCAGCCATTTTTATCCTTAGATCCTGGGGGATGCGCTCAGCGCATCTGCACGGACCCCGACACGTTGACAACCACCTGCGCCTTGCCCGCTTCCACCGGCACGGGTGCATCGGCAAACGACCCCATTTTGGCCTCGGCCGCCATCATGCGGGGGCGCGGGCCAGGCACCATCTCGTTGCTGTTGACGGCCACTTCGCGCAGGCTGTAGGTGCTAAAGCCGAAGCCCTTGGCCAGTTCCGCGGCGCGGGCCTTGAACTGCTCGATGGCTTGTGTTTGCGCCTCGCCTTCCACCTTGGCGCGTGCCTCTCGCGACAACCCAAAGGCGACATTACTGATGGCCAGGGTCTGGATCTTGCCCGCTGTGCTGGTGATGCGCGCGAAATCACGCCCCTCCAGCACCAGTTCTGCGCGGCCCTGCCAGCCGTTGATCTTTCCTTCTTTGCCATAGCGGGGGTATAGGCCGAAAGGGCCGGTGCGCACGTCCAGTTGGCCCGGCTGCGCGCTGCGCTTGGCCTCGGCCAGCGCTGCGTCCAGCGCTTGCTTGAGCTGCGCCTGCACGGCAGCGGCGTCAGTGCCCTCCTTGCTGGTGGCGAGGTTGACCACCAGCAGGTCCTGCTGGACTTCTACCGTGCCACTCGCCGACAACTGCACGACATTGCGAGGTTCACTCACAGAAGGTTGACTCTGAGAAAAAGCGACTCCAGCGCACGCCATTAAAGCGCAAGCAGCTATCAATTTGGTAGTATTTTTGATCACAACGGTGTCCTTGTTTCATGGGCGCGGTCCTGGTGATGGACCCTGCGGACCAGCACCTTAACCGCAGCCAAGGCCGGTTGGCTGAAGACCCCGCTGCGACCGTGCGAAGCTGGGCAAAACTTGTAACAGTTGGTCAAACCCGACGGCAAAACCCGAACTTCGGCGTTCCAAGTGGTCAGAATCGGCTCTGTTACAAATTGGACTTGGGATCAAGATGGCCACAACAACCAATCGCACTGACAAAGTTCTGGTGGTGGATGACGATGCGCGCATTCGCGACTTGCTTCGCCGCTACCTGACGCAGGAAGGCTTCGAAGTCATGGTCGCAGAAGATGGCAAGGCACTCAACCGCCTGCTGCTGCGCGAAACCGTGGACATCATCGTGCTGGACCTGATGATGCCGGGCGAAGATGGTTTGTCGATCTGCCGCCGCCTGCGCGCTGCCAACGACCGCACCCCCATCATCATGCTGACCGCCAAGGGCGAGGACGTGGACCGCATCGTCGGCCTGGAAGTGGGCGCCGACGACTACCTGGGCAAGCCATTCAACCCCCGCGAACTGCTGGCCCGCATTCACGCCGTGCTGCGCCGCCGCCCGGCCCAGGAGGCGCCCGGGGCGCCATCCGGCGACAACGAGGTCGTCACCTTTGGCCCCTTCACGTTTGACCTGGGAACGCGCGCACTGCAGCGCAACGGCGAGGAACTGCCGCTGACCACCGGCGAATTCGCCATGCTCAAGGCACTGGTGCGCCACCCTCGCCAGCCACTGTCGCGCGAAAAGCTGGCCCTGCTGGCCCGCGGCCGCGAGTTCGAGCCGTTTGACCGCAGCCTGGATGTGCAGGTGTCGCGCCTGCGCAAGCTGGTCGAAGTCGACGCCGCCGCGCCGCGCTACATCCAAACGGTGTGGGGCGTGGGCTACGTGTTCGTGCCGGACGGAACCAGCTGATACGACCCGCATGCGCCAGCCCGGCCGCGACCTTGGGTCAACGTCTTCATCGTTCCTGCCATCCGTGAACGCTCCCTCTGATGCCACCAGCCCCGCTCCCCTGGAGTCCCTGAGAGAGTCCAGGGAGCAACGGGCCCGCGTGGGGCTCAACCTTTTCTGGCGCACCTTCTTTTTGCTGGCACTGCTGCTGGTGGGCAGCATCCTGGCTTGGCTTCAGACGCTGCGGGCTCTGGAGTTCGAGCCGCGTACGCTGCACACCGCGCAGCAAATCGCGTCGCTGGTGAATTTGAGCCGCGCCGCGCTGGTGCATTCGGACGCCATCGCCCGTGTGTCACTCATCAAGACCATGGCGGATCAGGAAGGCGTGCGGATCCTGCCGCGCGAGCCCAGCGACAAGTTCGAGCTGCTGGAGAGCACCGCTCTGGGCAACCGCCTGACCGACGAACTCACCCAGCGGCTCGGCCCCGACACCATCGTGGCCCAGAACGTCAACGGCGAAACCGGCCTTTGGGTGGGCTTTAACATCAATGGCGACCCCAACTGGCTGCTGATGGACCGCTCCCGCTTCAGCCCCGCAGGCGGCCGCACATGGCTGATCTGGCTGATCACGGCGGGGGCGCTCTCGCTGGCGGGGGCTGCTGCCATCGCGCGGCTGATCAACCGGCCGCTCAAGCAGCTGTCGTATGCCGCCAATCGGGTCAAGGATGGTGACTTCGCCGCGAGCCACCTCGATGAAGAAGTCGTGACCAGCGAAATCCGCGAGGTCAACATCGGCTTCAATCGCATGGCGCAAAAGCTCGCCAAGCTGGAGCAGGACCGCGCCGTGATGCTCGCTGGAATCTCGCACGACCTGCGCACCCCGCTGGCGCGGCTGCGGCTGGAAACCGAGATGAGCGTCAACGACGAAGTCGCGCGCGAACACATGGTGGCCGACATCGTGCAGCTGGACGCCACCATCGATAAGTTCCTCGACTACGCAAGGCCCGACCATGTGACCCTCACGCCGGTCAATCTGCATGCGGTGGTGTCATCGTGCGTGTACGCAGTGCAGGACCACCGCGAGCTGCAAATCACCATGACGGTGCCGCAAGACCTCAACGTGCTGGCGGATGAAGTCGAGCTCGCCCGCGTGATCTCGAACCTGCTGGAAAACGCCCGGCGCTATGGCAAGACGGAAGACACCGGCATCACCAGTGTCGACATCGCCGCCAAGGGCCGCGAGAACTGGGTCCTTGTCAAACTGCGCGACCACGGGCCGGGCGTGCCCCCGGAGCAGCTGTCCAACCTGACGAAACCATTCTTCCGGGGCGATTCCGCGCGCACCGCGGCCGCTGGCGCGGGCCTGGGCCTGTCCATTGTCGACAAGACGGTGCAGCGCATGGGCGGCATTTTTGCACTCGCCAACTCCAGCACCGGCGGCCTGGTAGCTCACCTGCAACTGCAGCGCGCCACGGATCTGCCCAAGGGCGCCGACCCCAAGCAGCGCCTGCAAAGGCCCTCCGTCAAGCGGCAGTTGCCAAGGCGCCGCGCGGAAGACAGAACCGCCTGAACGCGCACGAGGGTGGCCGCCTCGCAGGCGGGCCTCGCCCTCCTTCGCTCAGGCGCCGTTCAACGCACCATGCACGGCTGCTTGTGGTTGAACTTCCAGCCCGGGATCAGGTATTGCATGGCCACCGCATCATCACGCGCCCCCAGGCCATGCTGCAGGTACAAGCGATGGGCGCGCTCCACCTCGTCCATATCCAGCTCCACACCCAGGCCGGGCTTTTGGGGCAGCTCGATGAAGCCGTTCCTGATCTGGAGCGGCTCTTTCGTCAGGCGCTCGCCGTCCTGCCAGATCCAGTGCGTGTCAATCGCCGTCACGCGGCCCGGAGCGGCGGCGCCCACGTGCGTGAACATCGCCAGCGACACATCGAAATGGTTGTTGGAGTGCGAGCCCCAGGTCAGGCCGAAGGCCTGGCACATCTGCGCCACGCGCACCGATCCCGCCATCGTCCAGAAGTGCGGGTCGGCCAGCGGAATATCGACGGACTGCAGCGCCAGGCTGTGCGCCATTTCGCGCCAGTCGGTGGCCACCATGTTGGTGGCCGTGGGGAGCCCCGTAGCGCGGCGGAACTCGGCCATCACCTCGCGGCCCGAGAACACGCCTTCGGCGCCACAGGGGTCTTCGGCATAAGCCATCACACCGTGCAGGTCGCGGGTGAGGCGGACCGCGTCTTTCAGCAGCCAGCCGCCGTTCGGGTCCAGCGTCACGCGCGCTTCAGGAAAACGCTCGTGCAGCGCGCGGATGGCCTCGACCTCCTCTTCGCCGCGCAGCACGCCGCCCTTGAGCTTGAAGTCGGCAAACCCGTAGCGCGCGTACGCGGCCTCGGCAAGGCGCACGATGCCCTCGGCCGTCATGGCCTTCTCGTTGCGCAGGCGGAACCAGTCGTTGTCGGCACCAGGCTCGGTGCGGTAGGCCAGGTCGGTTTGGGTGCGGTCGCCCACGTAGAACAGGTAACCCAGCATTTGCACCGATGTTCGCTGCACGCCGTCGCCCAGCAGCGCGGCCACGGGCACCCCGAGATGCTGGCCCAGCAGGTCGAGGAAAGCAGACTCCACCGCCGTCACGGCATGGATGGTGATGCGCAGATCGAAGGTCTGCAGGCCGCGCCCACCCGCATCGCGGTCGGCGAACTGGGCGCGCATTGCGTTGAGCACGGCGTTGTGGTGGCCGATGGGGCAGCCCACAATCAGCGGGCGCGCATCCTCGATGGTCTGGCGGATCTTCTCGCCGCCGGGCACCTCGCCCACGCCGGTGTTGCCTGCACTGTCGCGCAAGATGAGCAGGTTGCGCGTGAAGAAGGGGCCGTGCGCGCCGCTCAGGTTCATGAGCATGCTGTCGTGGCCCGCCACTGGCACCACGCGCAGTTCGGTGATGACGGGAGTGCTGGTGGCAGAGGGGATGGAAGTGGTGGTCATGGAGTTCGGGAAGCGGGGTTGGAGCACACCAAGGCGCCCCGTGGAAGGACTCAATCAGCAGTGATTTTTCGCGTCTCGATCACTGTTTTCCAGCGTGCGAACTCGCGCGCCTGGTAGGCAGTGAAAGCCTCGGGGGTACTGGCCACAATTTCCAGGCCCTGGTCCAGCATGCGCTTCTTGACTGCAGGGTCGTTGATCGCCGCGATGGCGGCCTCTGCCAGCTTTTGCTTGACGGCGGCGGGCAAACCCTTGGGTGCGGCCATGCCTTGCCAGGAGTACACCTCGGCACCAGCTACACCCGCTTCGGCCAGCGTGGGTACATCGGGCAGCACAGGGCTGCGTTTGTCGCCGGTCACTGCGATCGCATGCAGCTTGCCTGCGCGAATGTGCTGCAGCACGGCATTCACGTTCTGGAACGAAAAGTCCACCTGCCCGCCCAACAGGTCATTGATGGCCGGGGCGCCCCCCTTGTAAGGGATGTGCAGGCCTTCGGTGCCGGTTTGCTGCCAGAACACTTCGGCTGAAAGGTGGTCTGAAGAGCCGTTGCCAGACGTCGCGAAACTCACCTTGCCGGGATTGGCCTTCAGCTGGGCGATCACCTCCTTCACCGTACGGGCCTTCTGGCCCGGCGAGGCCACCAGCACATTGGGCGCCTGCACGGGCACGGTGATGTAGTCGAAGTCCTTGAGCGCGTCATAAGGCACGCTCTTGAGCAGGTGCGGCGCCACGACAAAGGCACCGAGCGACGACACCAGCAGCGTGTACCCATCTGGCGCGGCGCGCTTGACTGCGCCTGCACCCAGCGTGCCTGTGGCGCCAGGGCGGTTGTCCACCACAAAGTTCTGCCCCAGCTTGTCGCCCATCTGCTGTGCCATGGCACGGGCCACCATGTCGGTGGAACCACCTGCAGGGAATGGGACGACGATGGTCACGGGTTTGTCAGGCCACGTCGTGGAGGCGCCTGTCTGGGCGGACGCGGCAAAGGCCACGCTGCAGGCGCTGGCGATGAACAGGAGTTTCTTGGCAAGGAACATGGATGTGTCTCCAAAAGGGATGGTCGATGGCCTTCTGCGGGGCCTTGGGCGGGGGTGCGGGTGAAGGGGGTCAAAACGCGGCTTACTGCGGGCCGAGCTTGTCGATCAGCGCCTTGAGCTCTTCCATCTCGCTGGGCTTCAAGTCCGTCAGCGGCGCGCGCACCGGCCCGCCGTCGTGGCCCACGATGCGGGCACCTGCCTTGATGATGGACACGCCATAGCCTTCCACGCGGTTGCGGATGGCCAGGTACGGCATGAAGAAGGACTTGAGCAAGCGGTGCTGGGTGGCCGTGTCGTCGCTGGCCACGGCCTTGTAGAACTCCATCGCCGTCTTGGGGATGAAGTTGAACACCGCCGACGAATACACCGGCGTGCCCAGCGCCTTGTAGGCCGCCGCATACACCTCTGCTGTGGGCAGGCCGCCCAGGTACGAGAAGCGGTCGCCCAGCTTCATGTAGATGGAAGACATGGTCTCGATGTTGCCCACCCCGTCCTTGAAGCCCACCAGGTTCGGGCATCGGTCGGCCAGGATGGCCAGCGACTCGGCCGTGAGCTTGGTGCGGTCGCGGTTGTAGACGATCACGCCGAACTTCACGCTGTTGCAGACCTGGGCCACATGCTCGATCAGGCCCTCCTGGCCCGCTTCGGTCAGGTAATGCGGCAGCAGCAGGATGCCGTGGGCGCCCAGGCGCTCGGCCTCTTGCGCATGGGCAATGGCCGTGCGGGTGGGGCCACCGGCACCGGCAATGATGGGCACCTTGCCACGGCAGGTGTCCACGGCGGTCTTGATGACTTCGCTGTACTCGGGGCCCGACAGCGAGAAATATTCGCCCGTGCCACCGGCGGCAAACAGCGCACTGGCGCCGTAGGGGGCGAGCCACTCCAGGCGCTCGATGTAGGTCTTGGGGCGGAAGTTGCCCTGCTCGTCAAAGTCCGTGATCGGGAACGACAGCAGGCCGGAGCCCATGATGGTTTTGAGTTCTTGGGAGGTCATGGTCGTTGGCGCGCGGTGAATGTTGGAAAGCAAATCAAAAGGTCGTACAAGCTGGCTAGCTTTGGGGCGAATCTCAAAAAAATTGCCTGAATAAGCAAATGTTAACGTTAACATCATCGGACAACATAGGACAAACCCTTGGTTTGAAGCTCCATGAACGCTAATCCGCCGAGAAGCCGCCTGCGGCGCCGTTCAGGCGACTTCCCGCTTTAGACTCCGCCACCATGCACGCACCCCACACTGCCCCTCTTCCCGGCCGCGACCGCCCCGCCGTCACGCTGCGCGAGGTGGCCGAGCGCGCGGGCGTGTCGATGATCACCGTCTCGCGCGCCATCAACACCCCGCAGCAGGTGTCCGAGCGCACGCGGGAACGCGTGCAGGAGGCCGTGTCTGCACTGGGCTATGTGCCCAACCTGGTGGCGGGTGGTTTGCGCTCGGCTCGCAGCCATGTGGTCACAGCACTGGTGCCCACGCTGACAGGCCCCCTGTTTGGCGAAATGGTGCAGGCTCTCACCGAAGCACTGGAGCTGCGAGGCTTTCAGGTGATGCTGGGCCAGGTGGGCTACGCGCGTTCCCGCGAGGACGAGTTGCTGCGCGCCATCGTCGGCCGGCGACCCGATGGCATCGTGCTCACGGGTGTGATGCACTCACCCGAAGGGCGGCGCCTGCTCACCGCCTCGGGCATCCCCATCGTCGAGACCTGGGACTTCACCGACACCCCCATCGACATGCTGGTGGGCCTGCGGCATGAAGCGCTGGGCGCGGCCGTGTGCGAGGACCTGTTTGCCAAAGGGCGACGCCATCTGGCACTGCTCAGTGGCGGCGACGAGCGTGCCGCCCGCCGCGCGCGTGGCTTCACGGCAGCTGCGCAGCGCCTGGGGCTTCGCGCGCCTACGGTGCGCCTGGGCAAATCACCCACCACCCATGCCGATGGCCGCGAGGGGTTGGCTGCCCTGTTGGCCGAGGCGCCTGACATGGACTCGGTGTTCTGCAGTTCCGACATGCTGGCGCTGGGCGTGCTGACCGAGGCGCGCGTGCGCGGTATCGCCGTGCCCAATCAGCTCGCGGTGATGGGCTTTGGCGACATCGACTTCGCGCAGACCGTGAGTCCCAGCCTTTCCACCGTGCGCATCGACGGCACGCGCATGGGCCGGCTGGCAGCGCAGCTGATTGCCAACCGCGCCGAGGGCCAGCCTGTGGCCCAGCCCGTGGTGGACATCGGCTTTTCGATCATCGGGCGGGAGAGCGCATAGCGAGGCGGTACGCACTGGGCGAGTGGCGTCGAGCCAGCGGGGAGCCACCGCGGCCACCAGCCATCAATTCCGCACCACGCTTGCCAGCTTCTTCACCAACGGCTCGATCGCCTCCACCGGCACCTGCGCATAGCCCAGCAGAAAGCCGCGCCAGGGCTGCGCACGCAGGCCCACGGCATGCAGGCTCAGGGCTGGCGCCATGATGCCGTGCCGCGCCATGAGCCTGGCACTCAGCGCCACGTCGTTGGACCGGGCATCGTGCAGGCGCAGGGCCAAGTGCATGCCGGCCGTGCCGCCGTGCACGGTGGCCACATCGCCCAGGTGACTGGCCAGCGCGGCCACCAGCGCATCGCGCCGCTGGCGGTAGAGGCGGCGCATGCGCCGCAGGTGCAGCGCAAACTGGCCACTCACGATGAAATCCGCCAGCGCCCGCTGCTCAGCCGTGCGCCCGCGCGGCGCCGCCCGGTCCAGCAGCAGCGCCAGCGCGGGTGCCAGGGCCTGGGGCACCACCATGAAGCCGATGCGCAAGCCAGGGAACAACGTCTTGCTGAAGGTGCCCAGGTAGACCACGGGCGCATCCGGCGCCAGGCCCTGCATGCAGGCCAGGGGCGGCCCGTCGTGGCGGAACTCGCTGTCATAGTCGTCCTCGATCACCAGCGCACCGGCCCGGCGTGCGCCGTCGATCAGCGCCAGGCGCCGCGCGAGGCTCATCACGCTGCCGACGGGGTACTGGTGCGAGGGGGTGGTGTACACCAGCCGCGGCCGCTGGCGCTGCCAGTCGCTCGCCGTGGGGGCCATGCCCTCGCCATCGACCACGATGCCCACGGCCCGCAGCTGCGCCGCGCGAAACGCCGCCGCCGCGCCCTGGTAGCCCGGGTTTTCAATCCACACCTTGTCGCCCGCATCGGCGAACGCACGGGCACACAGGTCCAAGCTGCCCTGGGTTCCGTCGGTAATGAACACCTGCGCCGCATCGGCCAGCGCGCCACGCGCCACGCGCAGGTGCCCCGCGATGGCTTCGCGCAGCGCAGGCTCCCCGGCCGGGTTGGCGTAGTTGAGGTCTGCGGGCCGCAGCGACGCCCAGGCCCGGTCGAGCAGGCGCCGCCAGCGCAGCACCGGGAACTCCCCCAGCGCCGGCACGCCCGGCGCGAACGCGGCCGCAGTCTCCGCCCCCGGCAGCAACGGCATGTTCTGCGCACGCCGCGACAGGCTGCCGCGCGCAAAAGGCATCGGCGGAGCGGGCGCGTCGACCGCCACCAGCCGCCCGGCCAGCGGCGCCACCACACTGCCGCGTCGGGTGGCCACGATAAAGCCTTCGGTGGCCAACTGCTCGTAGGCGTACAGCACGCTGTTGCGCGCCACGCCCAGTTCGGCCGCCAGCGCGCGGGTGGCGGGCAGGCGCATGCCCCCGGCCAGGTTGCCGCTGCGGATGGCCTGGCGCAGGCATTCGTGCAGCTGGCGTTGCTGTGGCCAGCGCGCATGGGCCGGCAGCGCCTGGAAGGCAGTGAACAGAAGCTGGAAATCCATCGGCGTTGTGGCTCTAAAAAATAGCGTTGTTGTGGGTCTTATTCTGGCACCACACACGTTCTACATTCCGCCCCTTCATCCACTTTCGCATCCGGAAAATTTCGTGAACGACACTGCCGCCGCCCTCCCCTCGTCCGATCGCACACGCATCCGCCGCGTGGCCGAGAACGCCCGCTACGACCGCGCCACACTGCATGCCATCATCGACGCCGCCTATCTGTGTCACGTGGCGTTTGCCGACGATCAGGGCACCCACAACATCCCCACGGCCTGCTGGCGCACGGGCGAGCACCTGTACATCCATGGCTCCAACGGCGGCCGCATGATCAAGTGGCTGGGCAAGGGCACCCCGGCTTGCGTGACCATCACCCACCTGGACGGGCTGGTGCTGGCGCGCTCGGCCTTCAACCACTCGATGAACTACCGCGCCGCCATGGTCTACGGCCGCTTCGAGCCCGTGGCGGACAAGCACGCCGCGCTGGCGGCGCTCATGGACCACATCGCACTCGGCCGCCAGGCCGAGATCCGGGCCGGCAACGACAAGGAGTTCGCGGCGACCACCGTGCTGCGCATTTCGCTGGATGAAGCCGCCTGCAAGGTACGCTGCGGCCCGCCCGTGGACGATGCGGAGGACCTGCAGCACCCCGCTTGGGCCGGCGTGCTGCCGATCGTGCAGGTGCGCGGCACCCCTGAGGCCGACCCGCTGAACACGGAGGCCACACCGGGCTACGTGGCGGCCTGGTCGGGGATGGCCTGATGGCGCAACAGGGGCTTCAGGCCTTGTAGATCAAGGCCGCGGCGCGTGCTTCCATCGCCAGGCCCTGCCCCACGGGCCCCAGGCGCTCGGCCGTCTTTGCCTTCACATTGACCTGGCCGAGCTCGACCTCCAGCGCCTTGGCGATGCATTCCCGCATGCGCGGGATGTGCGGCGCCAGGCGCGGCGCCTGGGCCACCACGGTGCTGTCCACGTTGCCGATGCTGTAGCCTGCGGCCCGCACGCGGCGCGCAGCCTCGGCCAACAAGATAGCAGAGTCGGCCCCGCGAAACTGCGCGTCGGTGTCCGGAAAATGGCTGCCGATGTCGCCCAGCCCCGCCGCGCCCAAAATGGCATCGGTGATGGCGTGCAGCAGCACGTCGGCGTCCGAATGGCCCAGCAGGCCCATGGTGTGGGGAATATGAACCCCGCCAATCACGAGGGCACGGCCTGGCACGAGTGCATGCACGTCCCACCCTTCGCCAATCCTGAAATTCATCTTTGCCTTCGTTGATGCATCGGCCGGTGCACGCATGCGCCCGCCGTCAAAATATCGTCTTGCGCCCGGTCTCAATGGCACCGTGCCCGCGCTCGCCGCCAAAGCGGGCCAGCGTGGTGCCGTGGCCACGCTGGGCCAGAACGGCCTCGGCCAAGGCAAAGTCGTCGGGATAGGTGACCTTGAAGTTCTGCGCGCCGCCAGGCACCAGCCGAGGGTGCAGGCCCATGGCCTCCATCGCACTGGCCTCGTCGGTCACGTTGCTGCCTACCTTGGCCAGCGCATCCTGCAGCGGGCCGATGCGGAACATCTGAGGGGTCTGCGCGAGCCACTTGTTGCTGCGGTCCACAGTGGAGGCCACGCGCACGCCGCCGGGCCCGTCGATGGAGGTCTTGAGCGTGTCGGCGAGCTGGTGCGCCAGCAGGCCGCCCACGCTGTCTGTCGCGCAAACGTCAATGAGCCGGTCGATCTGCTCGGCCGTGACCAGGCAGCGCGCGGCGTCGTGGACCAGCACCCAGTCATCGGGCCGTGCACCACGCTCTTGCAGCGCCACAAGGCCGCCCTGCACCGTGGCGGCGCGTGTGGGGCCGCCGCAGTCCACCACAAAGAACGATGGGTGCGCATGGGCGTCGAGATAGCGGTCACCCGGCGCCACGGCCACCAGCGTGCCTGCCAGGCGGCCCACCCCGGCGAAAGCCGCAAGGGTGTGCATGACCATGGGATGCCCTGCCACCAAGTGGTACTGCTTGGGCAGGGAGGGCGGCGCCAGCGGTTCTCCGGCGGCCCCCGCCAGCGCACCAAAGCCAGAAACCGTCGAGCTCCCAGACGGCGCTGCCGGCCGCGATGCCACCGCCCGTGAGCCGGTGCCCGCGCAAGGCACCAGCGCCCAGAAGCGGCCCGCCGCAGGCGCGACAGCATGCGGCGTGGCGAGCGAGGTTTGCAGCAGCGGGTCGATGGTCATGAAGGCGCCATTTTAGGAGGGCCGCAGGGCGCACCGTACGGCATGTGGCGCGCGGGCAGCGCGGGAGCCGGCAAGGATCACGGGCAGGTCCTAAAATGCTCCGTTGCCCCCGACCCGCCCGCGCGCACCGCGCCACCAGGATGCGGCGGGCCCATTGACGCCCCCTCCCGTCCGCATGGAACTGCCCAAACTCTCCCCCGGAAAACGCTTTGCCCTGCCCCGCCCCATGGGCAGCGCCGATTCGCTGTTGCTGGCCCGACTGGCCGAGCGCGACAAGGCCGCCGGCCGTACCACGGCCATCGTCACGGCTGATGCCACCGATGCGCAGCGCCTCATCGACGAGATGGCGTTCTTCGCACCCGGACTGCGGTGCGCGCTGTTTCCCGACTGGGAGACGCTGCCCTACGACACGTTCAGCCCGCACCAAGACCTGATCAGCGAGCGGCTGGCTACGCTGTGGCGCATCTCGCAGAAAGACAAGGAAACAGGCGCCGACGTGGTGCTGGTGCCCGCCACCACGGCGCTGTACCGCCTCGCCCCACCCTCCTTTCTGGCGGGCTACACCTTCCACTTCAAGGTCAAGCAAAAGCTCGACGAAGCCAAGTTCAGGGCCCAGCTCACGCTGGCGGGCTACTCGCATGTTTCGCAGGTGGTGAGCCCGGGCGAGTACGCCGTGCGCGGCGGGCTGATTGACCTGTTCCCCATGGGCTCGCTCGTGCCCTTCCGCGTGGATTTGTTCGACGACGAGATCGACAGCATCCGCACCTTCGACCCGGACAGCCAGCGCAGCCTGTACCCCGTGCCCGAGGTGCGCCTCTTGCCCGGCCGCGAGTTCCCGATGGACGACGAGGCGCGCGCCAAGTTCCGCAGCCGCTGGCGCGAGATGCTCGAGGGCGACCCGACCAAGAGCCGCATCTACAAGGACATGGGCGCGGGCGTGGCCACGGCGGGCATCGAGTACTACCTGCCGCTGTTCTTCGACGACACGGCCACCGTGTTCGACTACCTGGGCGGCGAGGCCACCGTGGTGCTGCACGGCGACCTGGAGCCTGCCTTCCAGCGCTTCTGGCAAGACACGAAAGACCGCTTCCGCCTGGTGCAGGGCGACCCCGAGCGCCCGGTGCTGCCGCCCGAGTCACTATTCCTCTCGGCCGACCAGTTCTACACCCGCGCCAAGGAACATGCACAGCTGTCCATCCGCCCCGGCGTGGAGGACGTGGATGACAACCCGCACTTTCAGAAGCTGGGCGACCTGTCGGTGGTGCGCGGTGCCGAGGACCCGCTGGCCCGGCTGCACGCGCACATCCGCAACACCCAGCACCGCGTGCTGCTGCTGGCCGAGAGCGACGGCCGGCGCGAGAGCCTGCTCGACTTCCTGCGCGCCAGCGGGGTGAACCCGCCCGCCTTCGACTCGCTGGCCGAGTTCCAGGGCATGACCGAGGAAAAGATCGGCATCGCCACCGCCGGCCTCACCGTGGGCTTCAGCTGGATCGAGGACGGCATCGACTTCGTCACCGAGACCGAGCTGTTCGCCGCCGGCCCCACCACGCGCCGCCGCAAGAAGCAGGAGCAGGTGAGCGATGTCGAGGCGCTGATCAAGGACCTGGCCGAGCTCAACGTGGGCGACCCGGTGGTGCACAGCCAGCACGGCATCGGCCGCTACCGGGGCCTCGTCAACATGGACGTGGGCAACAAAAACCCCGACGGCACGCCCGCCATGCAGGAGTTCCTGCACCTCGAATACGCCGACAAGGCCGTGCTCTACGTGCCCGTGAGCCAGCTGCAGCTCATCAGCCGCTACACCGGCGTCAGCGCCGACGAGGCGCCGCTGCACAAGCTCGGCAGCGGCCAGTGGGAAAAGGCCAAACGCAAGGCCGCAGAGCAGGTGCGCGACAGCGCGGCCGAGCTGCTCAACATCTACGCCCGCCGCGCCGCGCGCGAAGGCCAT